>JAABUV010007241.1_pt1 | contig 11714 bp, 15 predicted proteins | sample 5559971 | NCBI WGS metagenome assembly JAABUV01 (sample SAMN10711881, study PRJNA513362) | rock metagenome | isolation source: Antarctica rocks | place: Antarctica: Victoria Land, Knobhead nord | collected 2015-12-19
ATGCGCAGGGGTGCGGCGGTGAGCGCGGGCAGGTCAAGCGCTGCAGGGTGCGAGAGCGTCTCAAGCACAGCTAGTGGCGGCGCATGCAGGCACTGTATAAGATTTCAGGCGGCGGACGCTGCGGGCATGTAGGTGTAACCTAGGTTGATGCATGGTATTACCGCTGATGGAAAGCGCTCATGCACAGGAATGGCGCGAACAGGATTGCATGTTGTTGCATGCATTGCACTGCCTAAACGCCATGCTCGTCCAAATAATGCACAGACAACGCACACGCCTACACAGATTACTACCAGTGTCAGCTATCACAGCTGTGCTCAGCTACATGCACAAGGTGCCCTGCGCGGCGGTTCAGTGAGGAGAAAGAGAGGATGTCCATGTGAGGAGAAAGAGAGGATGTCCATGTGACACATGAGCAACCACTTAACGGGCTGGGCAGTCAGGCGTAGACGACAGCCGTCGCGACCTTTACGACGCAGGTCATCACGAGCGCAAACACGATAAAGCAGGTGTAGGTGATGACGGCCCAGCAGATGTTGGCAACGATGACCGCCGCGGCCGCCAGCGTGGCGGCCCCGCCCAGCAGAGCGCGCGCAACGGCCGCCGCCTCGCCATCCAGGCACGCCGCGCCAACGCAGCACAGCATGAAGATGCCCACCAGGGTGCGCACGCCTGTCCGCGACGCCGCACAGCTTCAGACTAATGCAACCTAGGGCAAGGCAGGCGTGCGGACTTGCTGCCACAGGCTGGTGGCCAGTGATGCATTTTCACGTGATGTCTGGGGCGGTATCCTTGCTAGGTGAGGGGCTGGTTCAACCATCAATGCATCTGGTATGCTAAACAAAATTGCAGATTATAAGGAACACGCGGTCTGTGGCAGCGTTGTCGCTGAGAATAGCAGGACTTCAAAGGCCCCTGCATGCATTGCTGGCAGCGGGTTAGAGAGGCGCCTAGCGGGGCGCGCCTGTGTACATGTCACTGGCCGCCAGCGACGGCCGCACGCCCTCGCGCGGACCGTCGCCGCTCGTCAGCAGCGGCGGCGCGCCGTCCAGCGCGGCCGTCGCGGGCGAGGTCTTTGCTGCGGCGTCCGCCGGCGTCTGGGTGGCCGCGTCGAGCGCAGGCTTCACGGGTATCGCCGGCGCCTGTGCCGGCGGCGCAGGCGGCGGCGTCTCGTCCTCGTAGCTGGCGCGCGCGGCCGGCGGCAGGGGCAGGCGCGACGGCTGCGGCAGCGCGGCGACCTCCGCACCCTGGACGACGCATTATCAGACGGCGCCACGGGCAGCGCAATGCCTGGGTAATGCAGCTGCGCAGCCCACACGGAGCTACATGCGCAGCCCACATAGATCACCGCTAAGAGCACTCTGGGTCGGTCATGCAGGCTGGAGGAGCACATGGCGGCTGCAGGGCCGCACCGCCAGCTTGATGACGCTGCCCACGGGCGCCGCGCTGGCGCGCACGTCCAAGCGCACCACCGGCGCCGACGACGGCCGCGCCCGCACGGCCGGCTTGGAAGGCTTCTTGGGCGCCTGCGCGCACAGCGCCGCCCCAGGTCTGCTTCTGCAGGATCATCTGCTGCGCCGCTGCCCTATACCCACTTCCATACAAATGAGCAGGGGCGCACCGTCACTGGGCTTGGCCGGCACAGGCGAGAAGCGCGGCGCGGCAGCTTCGGCCCATGCTGCTGCGGCGGCGCCGCCTGCGGGGCTGCCATGCCGCCGCCGGCAGCGCAGTGCAGCACCGCCAGGTGCGCCACCAGCGGGGGCACCTGGGCCGGCATGCCAGCCGCGCGCAGGGCCAGGCCGACCACCTGCGCCGCCTCAGCTTTGTGAATGGGGGATTGAACTGGAGTGGTGCGCATATGCAGGCACTATTGGGCGCAAAGGCGCCAACCTGCGGCGGCCTGCAAAGATGATTAACCAGAGCTGGCAAGGGGCCAGCTGCGCACCTGCAGGTCCCGCGCCAGCTGCGCGGTCTCGTGCTCCTCGTGGACCTTGGCCACGGCCTTGCCCGGACTGCACGCCATGGCACGCCGGTGAGGACAGCCCGAGAGGTAACATAAGCGGCCAGACCGTTGGGGTCACGATCATGCAGGCGCCGGTCATCGTCCGCAAGCAGATCTCTCGCACTGCGCACGCCGGCCACAGAGCCCTCTGCCTGGGCCCTCGGGCACAGCGGCCGGGCGGGGCCGTGCCTGGCGATCCTGGTGGCCCATCCGGCCGCCTGCGACGGCCCCGGCAGCAGGGCGTGAGGACTTCAGGGCGGACTGCTTGTTGCCGGTGGTGCAACAAGGAGGACGAGTTTGGGTGGCAGCATGCAAGCTCAATCCCCTCGGGCATCATGTCCGTGGAGAACAGGGCCCCAGGGCGAGCACACCTGGCCAAGCGCTTTGAGGAGCTTGCGGCGGTGGACGTAGGCTTGCCAGCCCACGCCCGTGATTGCCGCAGCGAGCAGTGCAGAGCGCATGGTGCGCGCCATTGCTCACACTCCACTTCTCGTGAACAGTAGTCCCGCAACCTACGCTGCCGGGCCGTCTACGCTCAGAGGTTGCTGTGAGAAGACGCTGTGCGCTGAAAGCCATTGCCCGCCGTAACCCTAACCGTAATCCCTAGGGCCCGAATGTCCATACTGGACTACTGCAATGCTGCGCAGAAAGACTCGTTTTTTGGTGGCTAGTTGTGAATCACTCACTGTCAAAGCACTTCCTGGGCGCAGACGTCCTGGCAGAAAATTGGGCCGGATTGCTGCCTGGGAGCCACGAATAACAAAGACTGAGCCATGACGCGCGCCTTGCACAGGTGACTGTTCGCTGCGGCAGTCATGGGCATGGGCTACCACGCCCACGACCACCAGTGCAAGCTGCTTAAGTCGTTTGCCAAGGTTGTGCCCTGGGTGCCTGTTGGCAACGGACATGATGTCATGACATAACATCAGATGTCAATGTGTTTGTTGACAGGCACAGGCACCCAGGGCAGGACACCTGGCAAGCTGCTTAAAGCAGCTAGTATTGGCTGTCGTGGGTATGGTAGCCCTGGCCCATGACTGCCGCAGCGGGCAGTGATCTGCGCATGGCGCGCACTATGGCTCAGACTTACTTATTTGTGGCTCCCAGGCAGCAGTCCTAGCAATACTCTGCCAGGACGTCTACTCCCATTCTCAAACAAAGATCAAGTCTTTCAGCGCATGCATATCTTTATGGGCCAACCAAGCTGCACAGTGCACACAAGTAAGGGCTGTGCAGCAGCACATGCAAGCGCACGTTGCACTAGTATACTGGCTCGCCCCCTGAGCTGCCTCTGTGCCCGAGGACAGAGGCATTGCTACCTGTCATGCATGGTGGAAGCTGAGTGCCGGCCGCGACCATTGGTTGCATGTATGCCTCACAGAAGCAGAGGCTGTCACAGCCCTCCGCGGCATGGCGGTATCGTGCAAGCACCTGCTTGTATCATAGCCAGGATAGGAATGGAGCGCGGGGTGGGTCAAGGGTGCACACCCCTTCTCTGCCAATCCACAGACAGCACAATGCACTCCGTCGGGGAGCAGGAGCCACCTTCCTATGGCACAGCACTGCATCCCAGCACTTCAGCCGCAGCGCCTTGCAGGCCCCGTTATGCATATCAGCATGCGCGGCAGGCCGCGTGGAGCTGGGCGAGGCTGCAGGGCATCGCAAGCTGTCCAGACAGCTAGCCCTGCTGAAGCCTGAGTCACCTGCTGCTCTGGCGCTGGTTCAACCTTGGCTTGGGAAGTAGGAGAAGCCTGCGAAGATGCACCGCGAGCCGCCTTCAAGCGCCATCTAGTGCTTTGGCAGGTTTGCAGACGCTGGGCCACTGCTGCACAGCTGTGCTGCTAGCAAGCGCTTGAGGCGCTCCATCGCTCGTCAGAGTGCATATGGCTGTTCGGAGCGCAACAGTTTCGGATGCCAGACTGTGCCTCGCTGATTCAGTATATTTAAACACGGCTGCATGGCATGCTTGCATTCACCATGGCCTTTTGGGTGTAACTCTGAACTAGGGCGCAGTTCAAATTGAAGCAAGGACGATAACTTAGAGAGGGCAGATCTCAAGAGAAGGGCTGTAAGAGGGCGGCGCCTGGAAAAGCCGGCACCTGGCAACCAGCACCTGGCAGACACACGGTGCAGAGTCTAACACCACTATACCACCCGTGCACAGACCAGTGTTGATGTGCAGCTAAACATGCGCCAGGCAGCTACATGCACGCAGCACTCGCCGTGAGGTTGGGGCTTGCGTGCGTGGTCGTGGCCTGTCTCCTGGCTTTGGCGCCGAGCGCGCAAACCGCGGTCCCGGACACCAGGCCTGGTGGTCGAGTTCTGGACAGACCCAGCCGCGCCAGGCTGGGCTCGGACGCACGCCTCCGCCTGGAGCAGTCCTTGGTCGGCTGGCGGCAGCATGCACGGCCGCCGCCGCAGCAGCGCAGCATCCCCAAGCGCATCTTCATCACTGTCGCGAGCAAGGCCCAGCTGTCGCGCCTCGCGAAGGTAGGTCTCTGACACAGCTATTTCAGCGGCCGTGCCCGGGCAGCGGTGTGCGCCTGCCAGGGTCCGCCGGTCCACAACGACCCCGTTACAGAAGCTTACAGAGCGCCGCGCGCAGGGCGTCATACGGGCCTGCTCGCAGGTCAACCCCGGCTATGAGGTGGTGCTGGAGGACGACGCGGACATGTGGGCCAGCGTGCGGCGGGCCGCGCCCAGCCTGCTGCCGCTGTTTGCCCTGCTGAGGCCCGTGGAGCGCGCGGACCTCTGGCGCGCCTGCAGCCCTGCCACGCCGTGTGTGCTGGCCCCTGCGTGCAGCGCTGTCTACTCCGCTGGCGCCCCGAGGGCGGCGCCGCACCCGCCGCAAAGCCCCGCAAACCCCGCTCCGCCTGCTGCCCGCTGGGCACGCTGCAGAGGCCTGCCGAGCCCGCTGAGCCCTGGCAGGCCCCCCTGGCACGCCATGTGCGCACCAGCCCGCCCGCTGCGCGGCCAGCGCGCCTGACGGCAGGGGCTGGCGCCCGCGCAGGCGGTACCTGGTGGTGCACGCGCGCGGCGGCTGGTACGTCGACTCCGACGCGAGCTGCGTGCGGCCGTTCGACCAGTGGACCGCGCCCGGCGACCGCGCGGGCTTGGTCGTGGGCGTCGAGGCCGACCGCTGGCCCGGCCACTACCAGCCCGTCCAGGCGCGCCAGCTCCCCGCCCCGCAGCGCCCACCGCCTGCACCTTGCCTCCCCCGCGAGCGCTGCGCCGCCGTGCCCCCGCAACCAGGCGCCCGGGCTGAGGCGGGGCCGGGGGCCGCAGATGTGCCAGTGGGTGTTCGGCGCGCGCGCGGGCCACGCCGTGCTGGCGCGCACGCTGGACCTCATCGTGGCGCGCTTCGTCCTGGACCGGCGCGCCGCGCGGCGCCGGCCCTTCCAGCCGGACGTCATGCAGACGACGGGGCCCTGGGTGTTCACCATGGCGCTGGAGGTGCGCCGCGCGCGGTGCTGTCAATGAATCTGCACCGCTCTGTGCTTTACAAGTAGAGCATGGGCAGGCACGCGCGCCGGCGCTGCAAGGCCAGGCGGCCTCTGTTCCGGCTCCAAACGCGCTGCCGCGCGCCGGCCAGGAGCACCTGTGGGACGCGGGGCTGTCCCTGGCGGCGCTGGCGAACCTGACGGAGCCCGTCCTGGCCGGCGGCGTGCGCGTGCTGCCCGGGCCGCTCGTGCGCGGGGACGTCTCCGACCCCAGGACCTGGGGCCACGGCTGGGTCGTGCACCTGTTTGCCGGCAGCTGGAAGGGCGGAGCAGCGCGCCCCGCGCCCTGACAGGGCCGCTTCGGGCGGGCGCATGTGCTGCCAGAGCTGCCGCAGGCGCCTGTGGATGCGCCAGTGCTGCCAGGCCTGCCTCCGGCAGCGGGCGTGCTGTGTCGCCGGCGCGGCGCGTGCGGGGCCCGGCCGTCCGGCGCTGCACTGCCCGCTCGGGCCGCTGATGCAGCGCCCCGTCGTGTGTACACGAGTCCGCCAGCCTGGGCAGGCAGCGGTCGGGGCATGCGCTCAGGCTGCCGAGGGAGGGACCAGCCAGGAGAGTTAGGGGCTAGGCCTTCAGTTGCGCAAGGTGCCAGGTTGCTTGCCATGAAACATGCAGCACGGACCTTGCGGCAGCTGAGGCCGCGTCCTCTTCTATGCATCATCGTGCAAGCCCTGCCACTCATGCGTGAGCATGCCTGCATACCGCATGGCTGCACACAGTCTCACTTTGTGCGGTGGCGGGACATATGCATGTGTCATAACATGTTATTACATGCATGTAACCTGTGTACAGGATGCACTCAATTTCTCAATCCTTTGGAGCCCCCATCACCACATTTGGTTAGCCCAGGCTAGACTTTGAAATGGCTGGGCTAGTAGACAGCGGCCTATTCCTCAATGAAGTTCCGAGCCTGCGAGGTCCCGCACTGCCTTGCTCGCTTGCAAGGTCAACTGAGCTCTGGGAAAGCAGCCGTACCTGAGACTTGTGCAGGCAGCGCCTCGCACCCCCGGATGGACGTCGACGCAGAGCAGCTGGAGCAGGCTGTGAGGAAGCGGAAGGCCTACATACTGGAAAATCTGCAGTGCGCTGTTCACCTGGAACAGCGCATGTGCACTGCGTGCAGATGGCAACTTCCCTTCTTGCTCGACCCGCGCTCTGTGTGGAGTCGTGGAAGAGGGTGGCGCAAAGCCCGTCCATGTGCCTGCTGCAGGACGACGACCGTGAAGCAGTGCCGCGCGCTGCTCGAGAAGGACCTGAACCTGGCGGAGGGCGCGCTGAAGCCGCACAAGGACCTCGTGAACACGCTCATCGACAAGGTGCGCTGGCTGGCTGCTCAGCGTCCACAAGCAGGCAGGCGCGCGCTGCTGGCCAGCGCAGGTCTGAGAAGCTCGCGCACTGGCCGCAGCTGATGACGCCCGAGTCCACAGCGGCGGAGGCCTCGCCGCCGCCGCTCAAGCGGCCGCGCGAGGCGGGGGAGCCAGGGAAGGCGCCGGCGGCCAAGCGCGCCAAGGCCAAGCCGGCCAAGCCCGCTCCGGCCAAGGCGAAGCCTGCTCCAGCCAAGGCAAAGCCTGCTGCAGCCAAGGCGAAGCCTGCTCCAGCCAAGCCCGCTGCAAGGGACGGCGCTGCCCCTGCCGGTGAGACGAGAGAGCCTCCCAATCCTCCACTGTGACGCTGAGGCAGTGTCTCTGTGAGGCAAGGAGGTGCCCTGGTGTGCGCTGGGCGCAGCGCGCTCTTGCATCACAGCCGTTGTCGTATGTCTGTTGAAGACACGGTGCCGCTTGCGTCCGCCGGCTTTCAAAGTACGGAGCTGTAGTCCGGGCAAGGATGGTCCCGGTGCGCGAGCTTGCAGCTGCCTCGCCGCAGCTCGGGGCGCGCGCGCGGAGCGGCGGCACTGGCTGTGCCGCCCGGCGCCCAGGGTCTCTGTGCTGTCCTTTTTGTGCGCGGCCGAGGCGAGCCCCGGCGCTCCGTGCGGCGCCGCGCGCGCCGAGCGACGCGCAGGGCGTCGCTGACGAGCGCGCCGCGCCGCGCAGCATACGGCTCGCGCGTCGAGCGCCTGCGCCAGCTCTGCCGCGCGGCCACGATCCCCATTCCGCCAAATGCGTACCGCGCGGCCAAGGCCGGCGGCGGCGAGGCCGCGCTGGAGACCGCACTGGAGGCGCTGCTGGCCAAGCATGGGCTGAGCCGGTCGTCGGACCGCGCCGCCACAGACGCCGCGCGTGCGCGCCTGCAGCTGCAGAAGGACCTGGACGGTGCGCCTTTGCGCCCTTCGGCCGGGCGCGTGGGTCGATCACTTTGGGTTGGTCACTGTGGGTGAGCAACCACCTGTCTTGAAAGGGAGCGCTTGTCACGTCTCGGCGCTGCTGCGCGTTGTGCACAGCTCGCGAAGCGCAGCTGGAGCCCTTCCTCGAGCCTGCTGGGGCCCACCTTGCTGCTGCCGGCCACGCTATGTCTGGCCTGGGGTTTAAGCTGCGCCGTGTGACGCGCATGCGTGCACGGCCACGGCTGCGAGCGCACCGCGCTCTCATGGCGCTCTTGACTCTTGACTGCGCTCGACACATGCCTGTCGTCGTAGCTCTAGACGGCGCTGCTTCACACCCAGTCCATGACACTCGCTACAAGCGTATTTGCATTTCTAGTCAGGTCACCGAACAACAGCGAGCGATAAGAGCAAAGGAATGGTACGCACGCGGGGTCTCAGCTCTTCAAAGGCAAAGGGCGCGCTTGGCGGCAGGCATGGACGTGTCCAACATTGTCGAGGGCGGGCGCGGGGGGCGGCGCGGCGCGGCGGCGCGCCCCGCCGTCAACTATGCGGCCATGACCCGCCGCGGCTCCGACTCAGATGACTCTGCGCCCTCTGACGCCGACTCGGCGGAGGCGCGCCCCGCGCCGGCCACTGTATGAGCGCTGCAGTTTTGAGCTATCTGAGCGGGCGCGCCCTGCCTGCCTGAGCTGGCGGCCGCCACGCGGGTGTGATTGGTGCATGCGTCCGTTCTCATCTGTCCATGCATCGCATGTAGGTTGTGCTCCATGCGCAAACCTGGGGACAGGTGGTGTCCTCTGACTTCTCTGCAACCCCCTCGCGGCAGGGGGATGAGAACCGCGCTACCAACCGCCAGGACCCCAAGCGGGGTGGCAGGGCTGCGCCAGGTCCGCCGCTGCTTGCCCCCCCGGCCGTCACCATGCAGCGACCTGCCTGCGCGCGCCATGTGGTATTGCGCGTGAAAGGTGTTGCGCGCGTGTTGGCTGGAAGGGACATGCCATGTGCGAAACTCCTGGGAATGACGCCTGCCATCATCTCGGTGATATGTATATCCGGTGATGAGCGCCCTGGCAGCGTGGGAGGCCCTGTGTGTTAGCAGCGCGACCTTTTCGCAGCTCGGCTCACGCAGCGCTGCAGCGCGCCGGCGAGCATGCGAGCGCGGCTCGAGGGCACGCAGGCGCGCGGGCAGAGGCGGAGCGGGCCGGCGCGGACGCCGAGGACGCCGCAGAGGCCGCCGGCGCCGAGGGCGGCAGCGGGTCAGACGGCGCCGCCTCGCCCAGCGACAGCGAGTTCAAGGCGTCCGGCGACGAGGAGCAGGGGGAGGAGGAGGGGGCGGGCGCGAGCGAGGGTGCGGCGGGCGGCAGCAGCTCCGGCGGGAGCGCGGACGGCGCATCTGCCGACGGCGCGGCGGACGGCGCGGCGGAGGCGCCGGTAGGTCACCTGGTCGCTCACGTATCACCCTGTGCGACATGCTCTCAAGCTGGCTGTGTATGTCCGCATTGGTAATAGCGTGCAGAAGGCGGAGGCGTGCCGGCCCAGCTGTCGGGCCGGGCTGCGGCGAGCTCGCCGCGCTCGCTGCTGCACTGACGCGTGTGCGCCTGGGGGGCGCCGCGTCCGCCTGCCTGCAAAGGCCGCCGTCCGGCTGACGCGCGAGCGCGCGCGCGTGCAGCAGCAGGGCGCAGGCGCAGCCGCCTCGCCGAGCGACGCCGCGGCCGCCAGGCCGCGCAGCGGTGGGCTTGACTCCGCTTCGCCCGCGGCGCGCAAGTTAGCCGCGGGCAGGCGGCGCGCGCTCGTCTTGTCGGACGACGAGGACTGAAAACTTCGTGCCGAGCTGCTTGAGCAATGGGCAATGTCGTTCAGTGCCTGGGTTTGCTGCAGCAGTAAGTGGGCGCGCGTGCTTCGATTGTGCGGAGTGCCGAGGCAGCATGCGCTGCATGCACGATCGCTGCGCGTGCTGGGCTGGCACTGCTGTCCTTGCTGCTTGCTCCACTGGCGAAAGTGTTGCGCCGGTAGCAGCGCGCGGGATGCAGAAGGTTTGCAAATGTATCGAATGGGATGCATGGCAACGCGTGTGCAAGAGTGACAGGCTGTCGAAGGGGAAGCTGTGCTGGCACCGCTGTGACATCCTGCTCTTAGTGCCTGACGATGCTGAAGCAGGCTGCTCTGCAGTGCTTGCAATGAGAAACAAACAGTATGTATACAGGAGCGAGGGGGCATGGGCAGGAACATGATTTTACATGCGGCACCCCGAGACAGCCAGGAAGCACCTCGGCGCCGGCGCTCACTCCGTCTGCACTTGGAGTGGGGGTTCTTAGCAGCTCGTTCTCGCCGCTGACTTCGCGACCATGCATTCTCGCAAATGTGCAACGTGCAACGCGCCCGATGGGGCGCTGCTAGCAGACACGCTGCCGCCCGTGCCAAAGCCAGCCAGCAGAGTGCAATGTGCCCTGCTCGGGGCAGAGCCCTCCACGTGCGCAGGCCGCCCTGCCGCCCGGGGCCAAGTACTTTGTGCCAAAAACGCGATCCACAAAATTTCTCGCACCGACCAGGTGCAGCAGCCGCGGCGCAGCCGCTGCCGCAGCGCGGCGGCCGGGCGCGCATGTGCGCGCGCAGCCTCGGCCGCGCCCCGCGAGGGCGCCCGCAGCGCCCCGCTCAGGGATGTGCCGCGCGCTCAGAAGCGGAAGTCCGGCGGCGCATCCATCGCCCAGAAGAACTTGGACAGCAGGCTCTTGTTGAACACCTGCGCGCTTGCACGTACGCATAGGCTTAGGGGTAGGGTTTGGGTGTCGCATCCATCGCCCAGAAGAACTACAGCAGGCTCTTGTTCAACACCTGCGCGGTTGCAAACATACTCGCAGGGGTAGGGTAGGGTCAGGTTTCCCCACTGCATCTAGCGCGCCACGTTGGAGTGCGTGGCCGCAGACTGATGCCTCAGCTGGGCGCATGCCACCGCATCGGCTGAGAGAGCGCCTGCAGCATAGCATGCATGTAGCTCCATTCAGCCGCTCGGGCGCCAGGTGCCTCGCTGATGACGCAACGCGCTATTCGCTCGTGACGCAACGCGCTGCGCCGGGTGCCAGGCTCCTGGGTGCTCTGCGCTCTCTGCTTGGGTAGCGTGGGTATGCACGAGCGGGGCGCGCGCCTTCTCCAGCGGCACCTCGCGCGCCTTGCACCAGGCGATGGTGATGCGCGGGTCCAGGTAGTTGATCTTGCTCGTGCCCAGCGCGACCATCTTGAGCTCCTCCTTCGCGCGCGCGGTCAGCTCCGCCTTTGCCATCTGCGCCTTCTTCTTCTCCACGCGCCGGCCCAGCCTGCGGCCACCCGCGCGCGCGCTCCGGTCGGCGCGACGGCGCAGCCGCCGCCGCGATCGCAGATGAGGCACACCCAACGGCACAACTGTCACAGGGCACGCGCTTTGGTGGATCGTGAACAGGCCGTGCGCAACAGCTGTGTGTGGCAGGCGCGGCATGCATGCAGCCGCCCCTCACAGCACGTGCAGAATGCGCCCTTTGTGCAGCCGCCTGCAACAGGGCCTTCAACAGAGAAGGTACACACAGGAGGCTGCTCAGAGGCGCAGGCACGTCCTGGCGCAGGCGCGTTCTGGCGCGGGCGCAGGTGCGGCGGGAACCGGGGCGGGCGCGCGCACTGCTCGGCCTTGGCGGCGTTCTTGGCGCGCTGCGCGGCCAGGTAGTCCGCGCTCAGCGCGTCCAGCTCGGCCTGCAGCTCCAGCAGGCGCGCCTCCAGCTTCTCCATCTGCCCGCTGTGGCCCTTCGGCACCGCGCGCTGGTGGTTGCACAGGATGGCCACCTGCGCGCGGCGCGCGCGGCCGGCGGCGTGAGGGCAGGGCGCGGGTGTGGGGCGAGCGCGCGGCGCCGCGCGCGCGCTCGCCTGGGGCCGCGCGCTGCTGCGCCGCCCCTCTCCGCGCCCGGCGCGCGTCTGCGCCGCGCGCCTCGCCGGC
>JAABUV010007242.1_pt1 | contig 11713 bp, 10 predicted proteins | sample 5559971 | NCBI WGS metagenome assembly JAABUV01 (sample SAMN10711881, study PRJNA513362) | rock metagenome | isolation source: Antarctica rocks | place: Antarctica: Victoria Land, Knobhead nord | collected 2015-12-19
AGCGTGGTCGCCAGTTGCCGAGCGCAGGGGCGTGGCGTCATGGAATTCCTCACAAAGGCTATCATGGCTTACCAGGATCAGATCGGAAGGCCGTCAATACTGCCACTGGGGCCGTGAACGGTTACCCCATCCGCTCCTTGATCACCTTCAGGTAGGGCTGCCACATATCGCTGCAGACGAACTTGACCCTCGGACAGAACTCCTGGCCCAGCCCGTCCAGGCAGGATCGCAGGCTCGCCTCGGTCCGATGCTCGGCCACCGCCAGCAGCCGCTTCGTCCCCGCGCCGATGTCGTAGATCAGCGTCATGTAGGTGTGCCCGCGTTGCCAGGCGACCTCGTCGATCCCCACCGCCGTGACCCCGCTGAGGTCCCGATGCGCCAGGCCCCACTCGACGGCGTGTTCCACCGCCCGGCAGACACTGTCCCAGGAGGTCCGGAAGATCGCCCCGACCTCGCCCCAACTCAGCCGCCGGGCCCAACCCGCCAGGAACCAGCGATAGGTGGTCGTCAGTCGATTCTTGCCGTCGGACCACGGGACCATCTCCACGGTCACCCCGCAGCGCGGGCAGTCCACACGCCGCATCCGATAGGCCAGGAAGACCAGGATGCCCCCGAGGGGGACGAACTCGAATCGGCGTTCCTTGAGATGGTCGTAAGGTCGGCCCCGACGGAGGCAGCCGGAGCAGCACGGCCGACTATTCCTGCGGGGAAGGACCTGGACGACCAGGGCCGGTCCGCCCTCCTGCTCCTCGATGTGGACATCGCCGTAGACGAACGACTTGAACTTCTCGACGCGATTGAGGATCGTCTGGATACGCATCCCTGGGGCACTCCCGGTCTTGATGAAGCGTGGTAACTCCATTGTGACCGAGGGGTGTCCCGGGATGCGATTCCTTCCCTCAAAGGCCGCTCACGCTTCCACAGATTCTGCGGAAGAGCCTCTTTTTTCACAAGACGATTGGACGGTATTGCATCAAGAATGGTCGGGACGACACCCAGCCCGATCGCCAACGCTACCAGTGCAAGGGCTGCCGCCAGCGGTTCGACGACCTGACCGACACTATTTTCGCCGGCCATCACCAGCCGCTTCGGACCTGGATCGCCTGCTTATACCTCATGGGTTTGAACCTCTCGGGTAGCCGTTCACACCCTGGGAAGGCTGAAAACAAGGGGCTTCCGAGCGTCAGAGCGGCGAAAATCGACCATATTGAGCCCTCCAGCCCCTTCAAGGTGCTTGATTTCTAGGGTTTCCAGGGTGTGAACGGCTACCCGAGAGGTTCAAACCCATGAGGTATAAGCAGGCGATCCAGGTCCGAAGCGGCTGGTGATGGCCGGCGAAAATCGTGTCGGTCAGGTCGTCGAACCGCTGGCGGCAGTCCCGGCACTCGTAGCGTTGGCGATTGGGCTGGGTGTCGTCCCGACCATTCTTGATGACCGAATCCGAGGAGCAATGAGGGCAGGTCACGCCGTCGGGCCAGCGCATCTCCCGGATGGTCTGGTAGCATTTGGCGTTGTCGAATAGATCCTGGATGTTCACCATCGTTCAACGCCTCAGGTGCCGGACAGAAGAGTAAATCAAACCGACGAGAAGCCCGACCTTTCGGGCCAATAGTAACGACTTGGAGCCCCCTCCGAACCACCACCCTGCAATCCATCATGAGCCTTATCCTTTTTGCGTTTTCATTTTCCGGCAGACAGACAAAGCCGCCAAGAAGAAAACCTCGGTGCATAACCAGGGATTTTAGCGTTGATCGCTTTCAATTGTAATCATGCTCACAATTGGAAAATGACGGAATTTGAGCAGGCCAGGGGACGAGAAAAGCCTGAGATTCGCCACGACCTTGCAGTGGTTTCGGTCCCGGATGGTCCCAAGGCGGAGCTTGCTCGGCGCGGTCGGCTGAGCCGCCCGCCTCAACGGCGCATCGCCTCAACGCCCAGTGCGATCCGCGACTGGTCGATGTCCTCCATCGGGGCGTCGATCGGCCAGTTGCGGTACCGCGGCAGCTCGACCCATCGGGAGGGAATCCCGGGCCGTTTGAGGATCACGGCCAGTTCATGGCTCAGCGTGATCGAGCCCAGACCGTTAAGGTGGGTGTGATCGGCGAAAGCCGCATTGCCGTAGCCGGCGCGTCGACCGTCGACCACGGTGATCTCGGGATGGCTGGCCTGCATCGACCGGACGAAGTCGACGTACCGCCGGTCGACACCCGACCGCTCGCGGCGGGATTGCAGCTCCGGCGGGAGTGGGAGGATGACCCAGTAGACGGGGATCCCCCGCGACTTCACGAGGTCGAAGAGGCGGTCGAGATAGAGACGGTTGAGCCTGTGACATTCCCAGCGGTCCGAGCGAAACCATTCGTGGATCTGCTCGGAGATCGGGCCCGGGAAGGCTGGCCAGGACCGGTTCAGATGTGCCCCCCGGTTCGCCGACCAGTTCCGCCGGACCACGCGATTGATCTCGGCGACCGGGGCCAGCTCCCCCTTGAGTGCGGAGAGGACGGCCTCGCGGACCTCCAGCCGGTAGCGGACCGAGGGCAGGATCTGGCCGAAGACGATCTGTGGGAAGAGCTTCAGAGTTCCGGAATTCCTGGCCAGATCCCACGATTCCCGGAGGGTGAGGATCTCCTGGTAGTGGCGGAGCGCGGAGCGAGGGCCGAGGGCCAGGAGACTCGGCTTGAACTCGACGAGCAGGGCCGAGGGCCTCCCGCCGGCATCCAGGAGCCGCCGGAGCGCGAAGTAGGTCATCGGCGACGGAGCCCGCGCCATCGCGAAGTTGTAGGCCCGCTTCCCCGTCCCCACCCGGATGACTTCGGGGAGAACGCCGATCTTCATCAGGCTGTCGCCGAGGCAGGCGACCTCGCATCGGGCCGCCTCGCGCGAGATGTCCTCGGCCGAGAGCCGCCAGTTCAGGCTCGCGGTGTCGGCGAAGCGGAGGGCCCGGCTCGATAGCGTCAGTTCGATCGCCGCGACCAGGGCGAGCATCCCCAGCAGGCCCCGGGGGCATCGAGATCCGGCGGCATTCTCCATCCTCGCCTCCGCGACGTGACCGGGCCCTGGCGCGATCCGGGCAACAGGAGACGATAGCGATCGAGGGGTCAGGGTCAAGCCGAATGAGGCCCGCGATCGAGGGCCCACGGGGGACCCGGGTCACCCGTCCGGCTCGTCCCGGCCTTCCGCGAGGACGTCGAGGTGGAACGTCGCCAGGTCGGCCACGAGCAGGCCGGGGGGCGAGAGCGGCCCGAGGGTCGCGACGACCTTCCAGTGGTCCGAGCACGCCTCGCAGGCGGCCAGGCGGTAGCGCTCCTGCTCCCCCTCGATGAACGAGATCCGGAGCCGCTTCGGGCTCGACTCGCCGCACGAGGGGCATCGGAGCCGCTCGCCCGGCCAGTCGGCCGCGCAAAGACCGCAGCGGTAGGCGATCCGCTGCTCCAGGCCCCTCGACTCCGCCAGCAGGAGCCGGCTCCCGCAATCCGGGCAGTCGCCCCGGTCCCAGGCCCCTTCGGGCCGGATCCGGTCCAGCGCCGAGGACCACCGGGCCAGGCTCGGGAGGATCGCCAGCCGGAGGACCGACGCCGTTAGGACCGGGGAGACCCCGGCCGATTCCGCCGACCGGGCGACCTCCTCGGGCCGCCCGGCGAAGACCTCGCGGGCCAGGGCCGGGAGGTCAATCCGCCGCTTCCGGATCGCCTCGGACAGCGCCGGGGCCGCCGGGTCGTCGGTCCCGACCGCCGAAGCCAGCGACCGAGCCCGGTCGATCAGCGCGCGATCGTCGAGCCTCGGGGGGTCCGACCGGCAGGCCGGGACCCCCTCCGACCAGCCCCGGGCAATGGCCTCATCATCCGGAGGGGCCAACGGAGCGGAGTCGGGGGGGGAGAAGGCGGCTCCGAGGAGCCGGGCCAGGCCGCGCGCTGGGCCGGCCAGCTCGGGACGGTCGCGGGCCAGGCGGTCGAGGTCACCCAGAGCCGAGGCGAGGTCGGCCGGGAGTTTGGGGCGGCGGCCGAACCGATCAAGGAGCGTTCTCGGGTCCACGATGCCTCCGTCGCCTCGGGGGGCCGTCGGTGGCCTCGATCGCCTCGGCGATCAGCCAGGCCCAGGCCGACGGGGTGGCCCGGCACTCCTGCCACTCCTGGCGGACCCGGAGGCAGACGCCCCGGGTCGGCCCGGTTGGCTCGCCGAACTCGGCCACGATCCGCGCCAGGGCCGCTTCTCAATCCTCCGGCTCCGGGTCCAGCGCCGCCAGCCGGTCGAGGACCCTCCGGTGGAGCTCCACGCCGGCCAGGTCGGCCTGCTGGTCGCGGGCCCGCTGCCGGGGCGGCCCGCCCCCGGTCGCCAGCAGGAGCAGGGCGAGGTCGCGGGGGCGTCGGAGTTCGCCCCCTCCGCCCGGCTGGGCCTCGGCTTCGGGATCGATCGGACCGCTCATCCCTTGATGACCCCGACGGGACGCAAGCGGGCGACCTTTTTCGCCAGCCCCGCCTGATCCACGACCTCCACGACGGCATCCACGTCCTTGTAGGCGGCCGGCTGCTCCTCGGCCAATCCCTTGAAACCCCGGGCCCGGGCGATGATCCCGATGGCGTCGAGTTCTTTGTCGATCCGCCGACCCAGGGCCAGCTTCACGGCCGCCGTCCGGGACATCAGCCGCCCCGCCCCGTGGCAACAACTCCCGAAGGAATGCTCCATGCTCCCCGGCTGGCCGACCAGGACCCAGGAGGCGGTCCCCATCGACCCGGGGACGATGACGGGCTGTCCGATCCCCGGGCTGATGATTTCCTGACCGACGGATTTCCGCTCAAGCGGCCGGCCGCTTCCCCGGTAAGCTTCGGGGATCTCGGGGTGCCCCGGCGGGAAGGCCCGGGTCGCCCCCTTCCGGTGGACGCAGACCTGCTTCGAGACGCCGCCGCCGACGTCGTGGTCCTCAAACTTGGCGATGTTGTGAGCCACGTCGTAGACCAGGTCCAGGCCGAGCGACTCCCAGGGGCGTTCGAAGATCCGGGCGAAGACCGCGCGGGCCTGGTGGGTCAGGAGCTGACGGTTGCACCAGGCGTAGTTGGCGGCGGCCCGCATCGCCCCCAGGTAGGCCGATCCCTCGGGGCTCCGGACCGGGGCGCAGGCGAGCTGCGGGTCGGGCAACTCGAAGCCGTACCGCTGGGGGGCCCCCTTGAAGACGCCCAGGTAGTCGTCGCAGACCTGATAGCCCAGCCCGCGCGACCCCGAGTGGATCAGGACGGTGACCTGCCCCTCGCGGAGCCCCATGACCTCCGCTGCCTCCTCGTCGAGGACCCGGTCGACGACCTGGACTTCGAGGAAGTGGTTGCCCGAGCCCAGGGTCCCGCACTGGTCGAAGCCCCGGGCAAAGGCCCGGTCGCTCACCCGGTCCGGGTCGGCCCCTTCGAGCCGGCCGCCGGCCTCGGTGAACAGGAGGTCCCGGGGCGTCCCATACCCCTGGTCGACGACGTAGGACGAACCTTCCGCCATCAGCCGGGCGAGCTTCGGCTTCTCGAACTTGTAGGCGCCCGACTGCCCCACGCCGGTCGGGATCTCGCGGAAGAGCTGGTCGACGAGCGGCCGGATCCTCGGTTTGACTTCGGACCAGTCGAGGTCCGAGCGGAGGAGCCGGACCCCACAATTGATGTCGTAGCCCACCCCGCCGGGCGAGATCACCCCCCCCTGCTCCGGGTCGGTCGCGGCCACCCCGCCGATGGCGAAGCCGTAACCCCAGTGGATGTCCGGCATCGCCAGGCTGGCCTTCTGGATCCCCGGGAGCGTGGCGACGTTGACCACCTGCTCGGGCCCCTGGTCCTTCCGGATCTGGTCGATCAGGAGGTCGTCGGCGAAGATCAGGCCGTCGACGCGCATGTCCTCGCGGTACGACTTGGGGATCCGCCACTGGCAGGGGCCAACCCGCTCCAGGGGCCCCGTGAACCCGCCCTTGCTGCCCATCGACGTCCCACCCTTCCGCCTGATCCCTCGGACCCCTGATCGGAGCCATCAGACCTCCGACACCGGAGGGTCCGGGATGTTCGCGAGGCCCGCCGGCCCTTCGTCGAGGAACCGGATCTCCCGATCGTCGCCCGGGGGATCCGGCTCGAACAGGATTCCCTCCGGTCCGGCCGCGCCCGGACCGCCCGGGGCGGGCTCCTCGATGATCGCCTCGCCGACCGGGCGGTAAGTCGTCTTGCAACCGGCACACCGATAGCCCACCACCGGCGCGAACAATCCGGCCCCCGACCGGAGCAAGGGCCGGAGTTCCCCCCGCCCGCACCCCGGGCATCGCCCGCCCCGCGACCCGTCGCCCGGCCCGAACGCGGCGGCGACCGCCCGGCCCATCGGCATCGAGAGGAACAACGCAAGGAGGATCGAGAGCGGGACCCAGACCGCGACCGAGCCCCCCGGGCCGTCCGGCCTGGTGAACGACCGGAGGGCATAACTAATGACCGCCACGTGGATCGTCACGATCATCACCGAGTGCAGGCTCCGGAACGGGGCGAACCCGATCATCGCGGCGCGGCCCCCGCCTTCGGGGCCGACCGGATCGCCCCGAGGTAGGCCACCAGGTCGGCCAGGTCGCGCGGGGTGACGTCCTTCTCGATCCCCTCGGGCATCAACGACCGGCCGGAGGCGGAGACGGCCTCGATCTCCGACCGGAGCAGGGCGTCCTCGCGCCCGTCCTGCCGCCGGAGGGTGATTGCATGGGCCGACTCCCCGGCGATCAGGCCCGAGAGGATCCGGCCGTCCTTGACGTGGACCGTGTAATCGGCGTACTTCGCCTCGAACGCCCGGTTGGGGTCGAGGATCGCGACCAGCAGGGCCTCGGGCGAGGCATCGGAGAGCGCCGCGAGGTCGGGGCCGACCTCGGAGCCGGATCCCTCCAGGCGGTGGCAGGTCGCGCACGACTTGCGGAACACCGCCGAGCCCGCCTTCGGGTCGCCCGGCGCCCCGAGCGCCGGGCGGTAGGCGTCCACGACCTCGCGACGGGGCGTGGCCGAGGCCCGCTCGAAGATCGCCGAGGCCCGCCGCCGGAGGGTCAAGTCGGGCTGATCGAGCAGCCGGCGGCGGATGGCCGGGGGGATCTCGCCGGGGGGAACGAACGAGTCCTCCAGCGCCCCGAGGAGCGCCGAGGTCCACGAGGCCCGGCCAGGATCGCCGCCCGGAGCCCGGGCGGGTACCCTTTCCAGCCGCCGAGCAGGAGGTCGGCCGCCCGGGGGTCGTCGGCCCGAGCCATCGACCGGAGCGCGGCAAGCTGGACCCGCGTCGGGACTTGCGGCCGGAGGAGCCCGGCGAGGACCGCCCGGTCCCCCTCGGACCGGCCCAGGATCCGGGCCGCCTCGACCCGGCGCTCCTCGGCCGCCCGGTCGTCCGCCGCCGCCGCCCGCGCCGCCGCGATCAGCTCGCCCCACCGGCCGAAGGCCGCCGCCAGCTCGGGCGACCGGCCGCGGTCGACCTCCTCGGCCAGTCCCGCCGCGGCCGCGAATTGCCAGGGGGCGAAGGCCCCATCCCGGGGCGTCCCCACCGAGTCCAGCAGCGGCCTCAGGCCGCCCTCGCCCGGCCGGGCCGCGGCGAGCCCGAAGAGCGGCTCAACCCAACCCTTCGAGGGCCCTTCCGGCCCAGACCCTTCGAACAGGCCGGCCAGGATCGCCCCCGCGTGGGAGCTTGCCGAACTGAGGATCGCCGCCCTCGACCAGGGTTCCTCGCCCGACCGGATCGCCAGCCGGGCCAGAGCGCGGCCCGCCTTCGGGTTCGCCACGTCGCCCAGGGCGATCGCCAGGGCGAAGCGGACCTCGGCGTCCGGGTCGTCGGCCAGGGCGAGCAGGGTGTCCAGGGCCGGGCCTCCGAGCTTCCGATCGGCCCGGGCGACCTCGATCCCGGCCCGGCGGACCTGCGGGTGGGGATCCCGGAGGGTGATCTCGACGGTCTCGGGGTCGAGCCCGCCGAGGTTCCGGAGCGTCCAGAGGGCCTGGACCCGGGACTTCGGCCGAGCGACTGACCGGGCCATCGCCCGGAGCGGCCCGGAGGAGGCCGGGTCGCGGCGGTGGGCCAGAAGCCGCTGGGCCGAGTCGCGCTCCCAGCCGCCCGGGGCGTCCAGCGCGGCGACGAGGCCGGCGGTATCGAGCCGGTCGAGCCGGGGGATCGGCCGGGGTCCGGCTCCGACCGGGACGACCCGATAGATCCGGCCCCGGTCGGCCCCGGCCCGGAGGTCGATCTTCGCTTCCACGTCGTCGGGGATCCACTCGGGATGCTCGATCACAGCGCGGTACATATCGGCCACCCAGAGAGCGCCGTCGGGCCCGGTCCGGAGCATGGTCGGTCGGAACCAGGAGTCGGTCGACGCCAGGAACTCGCGGCCCGAATCGTCGAAGGTCGGCACGCCCTTGAAGCTCGGGCCCTCCGGCGCCACGACCAGCCGCCGGACCAGGTTGTGGACCGGCTCGCTGATGAAGAGGCTCGACGCGAAGTCCGGGCCGAAGAGGTCGTCGCGGTAGGGGGTCGGGCTGTTGGCCGAGGTCACCTGGTTGGCCGAGCCAGGGTCGTTGAACCGTCCGAGCGTCCGGCTGTCGGGATGGACCCTGGGGTCGAGGTCCAGGATCTGCCGGGGGCTGGCGGGCGCCAGGCCCGGGTTCCGCCTCAGAGCGTCTTCGGGGAGGACGTAATGCCAGGCCCAGACGCTGTTGTTGTTGCCGAACCAACGGCCCCAGTCGTCGCGATGCCGGCCGAACTGGGCCTGGCCGGTCACGGTCTCGAACCGCCTCGCGTCGGGGTCGAAGCGGAAGTCGCGGCCCCGGATCGAGACGGGCTCGCCGCCGTTGGTCGACCGGATCGTCCCGCCGCTGTCGCCGTTGGCCCCGTAGACCAGGCCGTCCAGCCCGATCTCGAACCCGTTGACCCGGTGCTGGGGGTTCCCCTGCTCGAAGCCGGTGAACAGGACCTCGGTCCGGTCCGCCTTGTTGTCGCCGTCAAGGTCCTCGGCATAGAGGATGTCGGGCGCCCGGGCGATCAGGACGCCCCCCCTCCAGGGGATCACGCCGGTCGGGAAGCCCAGCCCGCCCAGGAAGACCGTCGAAGCGTCGTAACGCCCGTCGCCGTCACGGTCTTCGAGAACCTTGACCGAGCCACCCGCCGACCCCTTGCCGTCGAGCCCGAGCGGGTAGTCCCCCATCTCGACCACCCAGAGCTTGCCGTCGACGCCCCACTCGAAGGCGATCGGGTCGAGGACCAGGGGCTCGGAGGCCATCAGCTCGACCCGGAAGCCCGGCGCGACCCGGATCGTCCGGAGCGCCTCCCCGGCGGGTTTGCCGACTGGCTCGACGACCGTCGGCTTCGTGGCCCCATTCGGGAATTCGACGTAAGCTTGGAGGGGCCGCGTCCCGACCGACCCGGCCCCGAGGGCCAGAACCAGGGCGCGGAGCATCCTCGGGCCGGACGATCGGAAGCGCATTCGGGTGTCTCCTCGGCGGCTCGCGAACGCCCGAGGCGTCGCGGGGCGGCTGGCGTAGCGGACCCTTCCAGGGTCCGCCCTCGCCCGATCGGCCGCAAGGGGATCGCGCGGATCCCGCCCCGAGTGGGTCGGGCCAACCGATGACCGGACCCATAGAATTTTTAAAATCGAAGGAATTTCCGCTACCAGGAGGCATGAGTCGAGTTAAGCTTGGTGCATCGCTTGGCTGACGGTGTGAATCCCCCCAAGACAGCACTCATGCAAAATCCCGTGTGATCGCTCAAAATAGCTTTGACGCTTCCGAATCTCATCGAGTATTTTTGAAGGGATCCGGGCCGGCCCATCGGTGCCCGGCCCCACCTCTGCCGCCTCGCGAAGCCGGTGTCTTAGCAAGGAGTTGGATGATGAAGCTGCGTCGTCATCGACGATCGCCCTGGGCGCTGGCCCTCTCGGGACTGGTCGTCCTGGCCGTCTCGCATCCGTCCGCGGCCGAGGACTCCCAGCCCAAGGCCGCCCGGACGACTGGTGCCAAGCTCGACTTCGTCGACGCGATGCTCCGGACGTCGTGGGAAGACAGCAGCGTCAAGCCGTCGCGGCCGTCGACCGACGAGGAGTTCCTTCGCCGAGCCTACCTGGACGTCCTCGGCCGGATCCCGAACATCCGCGAGGCCAGCGACTTCCTCAAAGGCAAGGACTCCGGCAAGCGGGCCAAGCTCGTCGAGTACCTGCTGGCCCACCCCGACTACCCCAAGAACTTCGCGACTCAGTGGAAGGTGATCCTCCTGGGCCGGAAGAACCCGGGGCGCGAGGTCGATCCCGGCGCCCTGACCGCCTGGCTTCGCCGCCAGTTCGCCGAGAACCGCCCGTGGAACGAGGCGGCCTTCGACCTGCTCGACGCCAAGGGCTCCAACAAGGAGAACGGCGCGGTCAACTTCACCCTGGCGCATATGGCCGAGGGGGCGGTCAACCTCACCTCGATCACCACCCGGGTCTTCCTCGGCCAGCAGATCCAGTGCACCCAGTGCCACGATCACCCTTCCAACGACTGGAAGCAGTCCGACTTCTGGGGGATCAACGCCTTTTACAAGGGCCTGAGGCGCGAGGAGGTCCGGACCGCCAACGCCGCCGGAGTCGAGGTCGCCGACCATTACCTGCTGAGCGACGAGCCGAGCGACAAGTTCTCCTCCTTCGAGCGCCGGGACGCCCGGCTGGGGATCGCCTTCCCGACCTTCCTCGATGGCCGGAAGATCAGCCAGAACAAGGACGTCGACCGCCGCGAGGCCCTGGCCAGGTTCATCACCGAGCCGGCGAATGATTCGTTCCCCAAGGCGTACGTCAACCGGATGTGGGGCCACTTCTTCGGCCGGGGCTTCGTCCAGCCGGTCGACGACTTCGGAACCCATAACCCCCCGAGCCATCCCGAATTGCTCGACAAACTCGGCCAGGAGTTCAAGGCCAGCAAGTACGACACCAAGGCCCTGATCCGCTGGATCATGAACAGCGACGCCTACCACCTGACCAGCGCCGCAATCAAGGAGAATGAGAAGGACGAGACGCTCTTCTCCCACATGAACCTCAAGCCGATGACGCCCGAGCAGCTCTTCGATTCGCTGATCGTGGCGACCGCCGCGCACAAGGCGGGCGGCGGAGGCGACGACCAGGCCAAGCGGCGCGACGAATGGATGAAGCAATTCGACATCGCCTTCGCCAACGACGAGGGCGAGGAGTCGACGAGCTTCCAGGGGACCATCCCCCAGGCCCTGATGATGATGAATGGCCCGCTGATGGAGCAGGCCGTCGGCGGCCGGTCGGGCAGTTTCCTGGCCGACCTTCTGGAGCGGGCCCGGCTCCAGGCCCGGGGTTCGGTCGAGACCTACGTCGTCAACCACCTCTACCTCGCCGCCCTGAGCCGGGCGCCAGGCCGTCGCGAGCTCGACGCCGCCCGGCACTACCTCGTCAACAACGAGGATACGATCGGCGTGATGGAAGACATGTTCTGGGCCCTGCTCAACTCGAACGAATTCGTGCTCAACCGCTGATCGGCAGTCGGGGCGACGCCTGTTGGCGTCGCCCCTGGGGCCGCCTCGCCCGAGAGGCATGGGGGTTTTCGACCGATGTCCGACCGCCTGATCGTTCCCGGCGGGATGTCCCGCCGTCACTTCATGGGGCACATGGCGACGACGGCCCTGGCCGTGCCCGCCATGCAGTTCGCGGGGGCCCTCACGGCCAACGCGCAGCAGCTCCGCAAGCAGAACAAGAGCATGATCGTGCTCTGGATGA
>JAABUV010007244.1_pt1 | contig 11707 bp, 10 predicted proteins | sample 5559971 | NCBI WGS metagenome assembly JAABUV01 (sample SAMN10711881, study PRJNA513362) | rock metagenome | isolation source: Antarctica rocks | place: Antarctica: Victoria Land, Knobhead nord | collected 2015-12-19
TGCCGGTCCCAGTACCGGTGGTCCCGGTGCCGGTGCCGGTGGTCCCGGTGCCGGTGGTGCCGGTGGTGCCCGTGGTCCCGGTGTTGCCCGAGTTATTCCCTGAGTTGGCCTGGCTGCTGGCATTGCCGGAGGCGATCAGGAAGGTGTTGATGGCCGTCGCATCGAGCGAGGTGCTGAGCGCTCCGCCGGCCGCCGTGTAGAGCAGCGGGAGCGAGCTGGGCGGCACGGTGCCCGTCGCGCCGGCGGCCCCCAGGAGGCTGGCCATCTCATTCGCCAGGCTCCCGACCCCCGGCCCGTTGAGGAGGGCGAGGAACGGGCCGGTGTCCTGCGTCAATCTCGCGGAGGCGAGATCCGAAGCGAGCGACTGGGTCAGAGTATTGATCCCGAGCGCGATCGCCGAGCCGGCCGTCGCCGGCGTGCCGGTCGCGGCGGCCGAGGCGGTGGGCAGCAGGGTCAACTCCGCCTGCACGAGCTGGCTGGCGAAACCAACATAGGAGGTAATCCCCTGCATGCCGATGGTGTTGATCTCGGACTCGAGACTGGTGCTGCCAGTCCCGTTGCCAACACCGAAGGTACTGTTGTTGCCGGTGCTGATGTTGTTGGCGGAGTTGCCGCTGGAATGATTGTTGGTGCCGGATCCGCTGTTGCCGGACGCCGTGGCGCCGTAGTAGATCCCGACGGCGGTGTCGGCGTACGCCTGGGTGATCGCGCCGTCGACCGCGGTGAACAGCAGGGGGAACGAAGCCGTCGAGTTCGAGCCGGCCGAGGCCGCGTTGAAGAGGCCGGTCAACCGGGTCGTCAGGCTCCCGGGGGAAGACCCGGTCAGCTCGGACTGAATCAGGCCGGGGAGCTGGGTCGAGCCGAAGGACTGGGCGTTGATCGCCCCGGCGACCGACTGCGCCAGCGTGTTGACCAGCGGTGCTACCTGCGACGCGGCCGTCGCCGAGGTGAACGAGGGCGAGGTCCCGGGGGTGGCGGCGGTCGTGGCGTTGAAGAGCGAAAGCTCGGCCTGGTGGACCGAGTTCGCGAACCCGATGTACGCCGCGTTGACCTGGGTGCCGACCTGGTTGAGCTGATTCATCAGGTTCGCGTTATTGCCGCCGCTGCCGGTCGAGGCGGTCGGGGCCATGGACGTCACGCTGAGGACCACGCGGTCTTCGAGCGATTCGATCGAGAATGGCCGGTTCCGGGGTCGTCGTTTCCTGGTCATGGCGGGTGGAATCTCCCTGATCGATGCTCGGGTGGGCCAGGACACGCGACGGCGGGCCGTCACGCATCTCAACCCGGACCCGAAAGTACCTCTTCTCGTGTGCCCGTCTTTCACGGCGCGGAGTCTCGGCCTAGGGTGCCGGCATGGGGATCCCGCGATCCTTCGAGGAAGAGTCCAGGCGGCGCCGGGCGACGCCGTCGGCTCGTTCCCGGGTGTCCCAGGCGGCCCGGAAAGGATGTCCTCTCCGGCACGACGTCAGTTATTCTCGGCAAATTCCGGTCCGCGGGCGATGAAATTTGGAGAACCACCGTCGCGAGCATCGATGGATCAAGGGATCCACGTCCGCGATGCCACCCGGCCGGCAGGTCCGCTCCGCCGGAAGTGGCGAGGGTGGGCGGATTTCCTACTCGCGGGAAGCGGCCGGGCGGGGATGACGCCGGAGTCCTCGATCCGGGGGCGGGAACGTCCACCGGGGGACGGGATCTCGCGGGATCGGGAACCCAGGAGGGATTCCATCCCGGGACGGCAAGGCGATTTCCCGCCCGTGGGAGGCGGGGTTCCTCGCGGGGCGGGCTTCAGCGGGGGACGGTGAAACGGTCGAGCTCGGCGCCATCGGCGTCGATCTGGCGGACGGTGGCGGAATCGGTCTCGACGTCGACCACGGTCAGCGAGTTCACCTCGGAGAGGAATCGGGCGGTGAACGGAAGCCAGGACGAGGGGTTCTTGGTCTGGGCCACGTCGTAGAGGTCGGCCCCGCCGGCCCCGGTGACCAGGTAGATCACCCCTTGGGGGCGGGTCCGGGCGGTCCCGTCGTACGCCTTGTCGAGCGTCCAGGTCCCCTCGACGGGATGGGAGGGCTCCGGGGCCCAGCCGTCGGAGTTGGTTCGCGTGACGAAGGTCATCGGGTAGGTCCGCTGGTAGTTGTGGACGTGACCGCTGAAGACGATCGAGACGCCCCGGCGCTCGAAGATATCGGCCAGGAGCCGCATCTGCTGCTCGTCCTTGTGGGCCCGGGACGAGTGGAAGCCCGGGTGGTGAAAGGCGACGAACCGCCAGGGCTTGTCCCTGGCCGAGGCCAGGTCGAGCTCGACCCAGGCCCGGAGCGTCGGGTCGGACCACTGGACGTAGGGGTTGGCGTCGAGGACCGTCCAGTGGACGTCGCCGTAGTCAAAGGAGAAGTTGGCCATCCTCGGGTAGTTCGGCCCGGCGGCCTCGCGGAAGGCCCGGATCCGCCCCTCGGGCCCCTTCAAGGGCGGAGCGAGCTTGCCGGAGGCGGCGACGGTCGGTCCGTTCAGGGGCTCCGACCAGAAGTAAAAGTACGCCATCAGGTCGGCACTGATGGAGAAGTCGTTGACCATCAGGTCGTGGTTGCCCGGCGCGGCGACGGTCAGGGTCGAGCTGAGCAGCGGGGCGCCGGCCTCGGGCGAGGCGGCGGCGGCGGCGTACTGCGGGAAGTAGCGGGCGCGGTACTCGCCGACCCGACCCTGGAAGTAGACGATGTCGCCGGTGATCAGGACGTAGTCGGGCCCGAGCCGGTGCGTCTGGTAGGCGACCTTCCGCTGGTCCTCGGTCGCCTTGCCGCAATCGCCGAAGGCGACGAACCGGTGCGGCCGGCCCGGGGGGACCTTGGCGCGGGCCCCGGCCTCAAAGGCGGTCGAGCCCCCGAGCTGGACCCGGTAGGCGAACCGCTCGCCCGGCTCCAGGCCGCCCAGGACCGACCGGTAGACCCGGTGCCGCTCGACCCCGTCCAGGGCCACCCGCCGGAAGTCCGGCACGCCGGCCGCCCTCCAGACCCCATCCGGCGTCGATCGAACCTCGACCGACCAGCCGGCGTCGACGTCGTCGGCGTGCCAGAGGAGCGTCAAGGCGTCGGGCGCGGGCGCCTCGCCGAGCTGGAGGTAGGGCGTCGCCAGGAACGGGCCGGACCGCCGCGCCTTGGGGTCCATCGGGACCGCCATCGCCCAGACCCAGGCCGCATACGAGAGACCGCCGGCGGCGGCGGAGGCGAGCAGAACCCGGAGGATCAGGCGGAGGCGGCGGACGAACATCGGCGGGCTTCCCTGCGGTGGCGGTCGGGCAGCTCGGCATCGGACCGGCGGCGGCCTGACTCTACCAGCAACCCGACGCCGACTCCACCCCTCCGCCGCCCGGCCCCCGGCCCGCGATTTGCTCCGCCCAGGACGGTTTCGGACACGGCAAGGCCGCGGAGCGACCTGCGGTAAGCGACGAGGGAGCCAGGGAAACACCCATGAGAAGCCCCAAGAGTTGGCGAGCAGCGGCGGTTGTGGTGGCCCTGGCCCTGGCCCCGGGAGGCCCGGCCTCGGCCCAGGTGCCGGGGATCCCCGGCTCGGCCAAGCCGGCGGCCTCGCCCAAGCCCGACCCCAGCCAGAAGCCGATCCCGGCCAAGGACACCCCCGGCGCCGTCTTCTCGGCCACGTCGGGGCCGATCCACGTCAACTCGAAAATCGCCGACGCCGACATCCAGGCGACCCTGGAGGATCTCCTGGGCCAGTACCCTGGCGTCCGGACAGTGGCGATCCGGGTCCGCGACGGCGTGGTGAAGCTGGAAGGCCACGTCGACGACAACGACACGGTCGACCAGGTCACCGAGTTCACCAAGAAGGTCGACGGCGTCCGGCTGGTCCTGAACCGGATGAAGACCGACGCCGAGGTCCTGACCGGCCGCCAGATGGCGATGAAGGTGATCGGGGAATACCGCGCGGTCCTGGGGCGGAACTGGCTCCTGGCGATCCTGGCGGTGGGCTTCATCCTCGGGTTCGGCTTCCTGGCCCGGCTCTTCTCCCGCTACTCCGAGACGCTGCTCTCGCCGTTGGTGGGGAACCCGCTGCTCCGGTCGGTCCTGGGGTCGATCCTGGGGTCGCTGATCATCCTCTCGGGGGTGCTCCTGGGGCTCTCGGTCCTGAACTTGACGCACGCGGTGGTCTCGGTCCTGGGGCTGGCCAGCATCGCCGGGCTGGCGCTGGGGTTCGCGTTCCGCGACATCGCCGAGAACTTCATCGCCTCGATGCTCCTGGGGATCCGCCGGCCGTTCCAGATTGGCGACTTCGTGACGGTGGCGGGCAAGTCGGGGTCGGTCCTGGCGCTGGACACCCGGGCGACGATGCTGATCACGCCCGAGGGGAACCACGTCCGGATCCCCAACGCGGTGATCTACAAGGAGACGCTGATCAACGCCTCGACCACGCCCAACACCCTGGGCTCGATCGAGGTGCTGGTGCCCTACGAGGCGTCGACCGCCGAGGCGCTGACGGCCATCGGCAACGCGCTGGACGCGACCGAGGGGCTGCTCGGGTCCCCCTCGCCCCGGGCCCTGGTCCAGGCGCTGGAGGTCGCCGGGGTCCGGCTCCGGGCCACCTACTGGATGCCGACCAAGGGGATCGACGGCGACAAGCTTCAGAGCGACCTGAGGCTGCGGATCAAGGTCGAGATGCAGAAGGTGGGCATCACCCCGCCCAGGGACCACGCGACCATCTCGGTTTCGGGCCCGGTCCCCGTCGAGATGATCGGGGACGGGTCCATCGGCCGGCCCCCCCACGAGGAGCCCGTCCGACCCGGCGCCCCGGTCGAGCCCCGGCAAGACCAGGACAATCTTCGGAAAGACTCCCAGGCCGTCGAGAGCGCCGCCTCCGAGCACGACCGTCCCCGGGTTTCGCCGATCGACCACGCGATCCACCAGGCCCAGGTCGAGGCCGCCACCGAGGGGAACAACCTGCTGGCCAACGGCAAGTCGTGAGCCGGGGGGGGCGCCGGATCACGCCCGGGACCTCCGCCCGGCGCCCTCATTTCTTCCCGGTCGGCTGGGCGATGGCGATGTCGAGCTCGACCTCGTTGGCCACGTCGAAGGCAAGCACGGCGTTCTCGTGGCGGGTGGCGAAGTCGGCCGAGAGGAGCATGGCCTCCCGGCCGGTAGCCTGGCGGGCGGCCCGGAGCTTCTCGGCCAGCGCCGCGCGGTCGGCGGGAACGGGCTGGTGGTCGACCTTCATGGCCCCGGCGGCGGTGACCTCGACGAGGATGTAATCCTTCTTCAGCTCGTCGATCGACCTGGCCCGGGCCTGGGCGGCGGCCTCGGGGGGCTTGTCCTCGTTGGGCCTGGGGACTTCCAGGGTCTTGAAGACCAGGGTCGCCGAGGTGACCAGGAAGAAGAGGACGAGCTGGAAGGCGACGTCGACCATGGCCGCCAGGTCGAGTTCCTCGATCTGCTCGGCCGAGTTCCGCGAGAGGGTGAACCCGGCCGCCTCCTCGTCCTCGTCCTGGGGGTCGGGATCCTCGGGGTCGTCTCCGGGCTCGTCGAATTCGGGCAGGTCGGGATGCTCGGTCTGCTCGTCGGCCAGGACCGGCGTCACCGCGAAACCCGGACCCGGGCGATCCGGCGGGTCGGCCTCGTCCTCCTCGTCCTCCTCGACCACGATGGCGAAGTCGATGGTCGGGGGCGGTTCCTCGGGGTCCGGCGGCCCGGTCGGCGGGGCGAGGCCGGCGAACTCGTCGGAGTCACCGAGCCGGGTCCAGCGTGAGGAGCCGGCGGGACGAATCAGGTCGTCCTCGACGAGTCCGCCCCGCGCCAGGGCCCGGCGGACGTCCTCGGTGGTCAAGGACCGCTCGGCCTCCAGCCGGTCGCTGTGGAAGACGTCCCAGTGGGTCATGGTGGTTCAGTCCGGCTCCCGGACGCCGATGTGGATGGTGACGCCGGGCTCGCGCTTGCCCAGCTCGCCGATCAGCCGGAGGACTTCCCCCTCCGGCACGGCCCCGTCGGCCTGGATGACGACCTTCTTGAGCCCCTGCGCCACCCCCTTGGAGACGGCCGCGCCGGCGGCCTCGGAGTCGACCGGATTGCCCGTGCCGTCGCCCCCGATCAGGAGCTTGGGCCGGGCGCCGGGGGCGTCGGGCTTGAGCAGGGTGAGGAACGTCGCGGCCGTCTCCTCGACCCCCACGCCATGCCGGGCCTCGGGAACCTCGACCTTCGACTCGCCGGCCAGTTGCACCGAGAACAGCATGAAGGTCATGAGCTGGAAGACGACGTCGACCATCGGCGTCATGTCGATGTGCTCATCGCGATCCTCGCTGACCTGACGGCGGAGGAGCATGGGGGCCTCAAGCTCTTGTCGTAGACCAACCACGCCAGAATGGTTGGCCGGTGTCTGGCTTTCGTAGGGTCCGCTCTTGCGGACCGTGAATGGAAACAGGAAAAATCGGTCCGCAAGAGCGGACCCTACAGGGCTCAATCTTCTCAGCCGTCCAGCCACCGGTCCCCGAGCGGATGCGTCGGCGAGTCCAATCCCGCGTCTTGCCCAACCCTGACCGGCGGCCCCTCCCGCAAGTGGTCGCCCACGGCCCGGTCGGGCACCCGGACCCTCGCGGGGGCGACCGCCGGACCGGTGCATCGGAGCCATTCCAGGCAGGAGACGGCGACGGCGGCCCGGGAGTGTTCGAAGGGGTCGGTCGACATGGGGGGTGGATCCTGGGTGCGGTCCCGAGGCTCAGCGGGGGAGGACGGCGCGGGCGGGGCCGGACCTCGGACCGGTGGCGTTCCGGTTCTGGCCCTCGATCTCTTCGAGGACTTCGAGGAAGTCCTGGAGCTGGCGCTCGGTCCGGTCGCGGAGGCGGCGAAGCTTGGCGTGGATGTCGTTGCCGACGATCATCATCGGCGTGGCGATCAGGAGACCCGATCCGGTGGCCCAGAGGGCCAGGCTGATGTCGTTGGCCAGGACCGAGGGGGCGACCTTCGCGGCGCCGCCGATCCGCCCGAAGGCGCCGATCATGCTGGCCACGGTGCCCAGCAAGCCCAGCAGCGGGCCCATCCGGACGATCGTCGAGATCGTCGCCAGGCGGTTCTCCATCGCGGCGATGACCTCGGTGTGGAACTCCATCACCAGGAGCTGCTTGACCTTGGCCAGCCCCTTGGACCGGTGGGTCAGGGCCACCGCCATGAGCTGCGCCAGGGCCGTGTGCCAGTACGGCGGCCCCTGGCAGGCGGCGAGGGCCGCGTCGATCCGGCCGCTCTTGCAGGAGTCGGCGACCTGGCGGATCAGCGGCTCGGCGCCGTCGCCGACGGACTTCCGGCCCAGGGCCCGGTACAGGAGGATCGCGTTGTACACACCCCAGACGGCCAGCAGCGCCAGCGCGGCGTAGATGACGTAGCCGAAGGCATCGATGATCTCGGTGATTTTCATGGCGCGATCCGGATCCCTCAAGCCCGTCCCGTGGTCGTCGGCCGGCCCCGGCGGGGCTTGATCCATTGTGGCGGCCCGGGGCTGCGTCCCGCAAGGGCGAGGGCCCCCCGGCCGGACGCCTTGCCAGTCGGCCCCCGGCGCGGGACAATGCCGGACCAGGAACGATTCGCCGCCCCGCAGGGTCCCGACCATGCCGCGCACCGTGCTGATCGTCGACGACGAGCGCGACGTGAACGACATCCTCGCCAGCCTGGTCCGCGCGCGCGACTTCGAGGCGATCCAGCGGTACGAAGGGGCGACCGTCCCCGACGACGTCCGGCGCTACCAGCCCGACCTCGTCCTGCTCGACCTGATGCTCCCGGACCGCGACGGGTTCGAGATCTGCGAGCAGCTCAAGCGCGACCGCGAGACCAACCTCGTCCCGGTCGTGATGGTCACCTCGCTGAACGACCCCAACCACCGGCTCTCCGGGGTCCGGGTCGGCGCGAACGGCTATCTCACCAAGCCGTTCACGCCCCAGCAGCTCTTCGAGGCAATGGACGCCGCCCTGGCCTGGCACGCCGAGCACGCCAGCAAGGGCACCACCGGCGAGATCAACTTCGACGTCCGGAGCGAGCTGGCCTACCTCCAGCAGACCAACGACATGCTCGCCGACCTGTACCTCCACACCCCACTGACCGAGCGGCAGGTCAAGGACCTCAAGCAGGTCGTCATGGAGATGGGCGGCAACGCGATCGAGTGGGGCAACCGCCGGAACGCCGAGTTGACCGTCCGGATCACCTACCGGATCGACCCCGAGAAGGTCACCCTGATCATCAAGGACCAGGGCCCCGGCTTCAACCCCGGCCAGGTCCCCCACGCCGCCTCCGACGACGACCCCATCGGCCACCTCGACATCCGGAACGAACTGGGAATCCGCGAGGGCGGCTTCGGGATCATGCTGGCCAAGGGCCTCGTCGACGCCTTCCGCTACAACGACGTGGGGAACGAGGTCACGCTGATCAAGCGGTTCAGGCGCTGAAGTCCGCCGGATCGCCCACCGATCCCCTCCGCCCCCGGAGTCCGACCCCGTGATCCCTCCGCGCTTCGCCCTGGCGGCCCTCGGCCTGGCGCTCCTGGGCGCGGGTCCTCCCGAGGTCGTGGACGCCTCGACGCTCCGGGGCAAGGTCCTCTGCGGCTATCAGGGGTGGTTCCGATGCCCCGGCGACGCCGCCGGGATGGGGTGGATCCACTGGAGCCGGGATTCCCGGACGCTCGCGCCGGCGACGCTCACCTTCGAGATCTGGCCCGACCTGGCCGAGTACGGCCCCTCGGAACGGTTCCCCGCCCCGGGGTTCACCTATCCCGATGGGCGACCGGCCGAGCTATTCAGCTCCGACCATCCCACGACGGTCCTCCGGCATTTTCGATGGATGCGGGATCACGGGATCGACGGGGCCTGGTTGCAGCACTTCGTCGTCGACCTGCCGGGCGGCCGGTCCCCCGAACGATTCGCCTCCCGCCTCCGGGTGCTCGACCACGTCCGACAAGCGGCCCGCCAGACCGGGCGGGCCTGGGCGATCTCGTTCGACTTCTCGGGGATGCCGGCCGATCGGACCTTCGAGGTTCTGACCCGCGAATGGCAACGCCTGGTCGACGACGGCCTGACCCACGACCCGCGCCACCTCCACCAGGGAGGCCGACCCGTCGTCCAGGTCTGGGGCTACTATCACGGCAACGCGGAGAACCGGATGACGCCCGAGCTGGCGGACCGGCTCGCCGCCTTCTTCCGGGCGCCCGGCCCTTATTCGGCCTACCTCGTGGGGGGCGGCGACTGGGACTGGCGTCGCAATCCCGACCCCGCCTGGCAAGCCTCGCTCGGTCGCCTCGATGCTTACGCCCCGTGGAACGTCGCCAACTACACGACCGACGCCCAGGGAGTCCGGCATGCCAGCATGGCCGACTGGGCCAAGGACAAGGAGGAATCCGAGCGCCGGGGGGTCTTCTGGCTTCCGGTCGTCTACCCGGGCTTCAGCTGGACCAACCTCAAGGGAAAGTCCGCAGGCTCGGCGACGATCCCCCGCGACGGCGGCCGGTTCCTCTGGGAGCAGTTCTACGAGCTGGCCCGGCTCGGGGTCGATTCGGCCTACGTCGCGATGTTCGACGAGGTCGACGAGGGGACGGCGATCTTCAAGGTCACCAATGCCCCGCCCACCCAGGCCCACTTCGTCGGCTCCGACGGCCTGCCCAGCGATTGGTACTTGCGGCTGGTCGGCGAGGGAACCCGGATGCTTCGGGGACAGCGTCCGATCACGGCGGAAATCCCGATCCGGCCCTGACCGCGAAATCCCCGTAGGGTCCGCTCCGCGGACCGTCTCCTGGACGAGGCACCGGGAGGACGGTCCGCAGAGCGGACCCTAAAGCTATCATCTGTCGGGATCTTGCTGGATGCCACCCATGACATCGAAATATTCTTGGGGCCCCTGATCAAAGTCACGGTAGATGAGTTCCGACAGGCAGGTAAGCAGGTCGAACAGGTGTTGTCCGCTCATCCAAACTTTTCCTTGCAACTGCCAAATCCAATCAGTGAATGCCCTATGGCTCAGAAGGATACGATCTGCCTCAATGTCATAGCTGCCTTCCCCGATCCGAGTGAAGATTTCAAAAGTACGAGCATCGTTACGGTACGCAACAAGTCCGCAAACAATGTCCCCAGGGGGATAAGGTTCGCGTTGGTCTGTGAATTTGTACTCCGCCATATGACCTCAAGTGTTTCGGAGCGAGGATATCGTGTGCGGACCGCGAGGTGCGCGGGCCGCACGACAAGCGAACCTTGGCATCGTTACATCAGGCTACTTCACTTCTTCTTCGGCCAGATCGTGGCGCCGTAGACGGCGGCCTTGCCCAGTTCCTGCTCGATCCGGAGGAGCTGGTTGTACTTGGCGATCCGGTCGGAGCGGCTGGCACTGCCGGTCTTGATCTGGCCGGCGTTGGTGGCCACGGCGATGTCGGCGATGGTGGAGTCCTCGGTCTCGCCCGAGCGGTGGCTGATAATCGCGCTGAAGCGGTTCCGCTGGGCCATCTGGACCGCGTCGAGGGTCTCGGTCAAGGTCCCGATCTGGTTGACCTTGACCAGGATGCTGTTGGCGATCGCCTCGTCGATCCCCTTCTTGAGCCGCTTGGTGTTGGTGACGAACAGGTCGTCGCCGACGATCTGGACGGTGTCGCCGAGGGTCTGGGTCAGGAGCTTCCAGCCGGCCCAGTCGTCCTCGGAGCAGCCGTCCTCGATCGAGACGACCGGGTATTGCCTGACCCAGGAGGCGAGAAATTCGACCATCTGCTCGGGGGTCTTCCGGGGCTGCTTGTCGTTCTCCAGGGTGTAGACGCCGTCCTTGAAAAGCTCGGTCGCCGCCACGTCGAAGGCCAGCGAGACGTCGGTCCCGGGCTTGTATCCGGCCTTGTCGATGGCGGTGAGAATGACCTCGATGGCCTCCTCGTTGCTCTTGAGGTTAGGGGCGAAGCCGCCCTCGTCGCCGACGGCCGTGTTGTAGCCCTTTTCCTTGAGCACGACCTTGAGGTTGTGGAACACCTCGGCGCCGCAGCGGAGGGCCTCGGCGAAGGACTTGGCCCCGAGCGGGACGATCATGAATTCCTGGACGTCGACGTTGTTGTCGGCGTGGGCGCCGCCGTTGAGGATGTTCATCATCGGGACCGGCAGGATCCGGGCGTTGACCCCGCCGAGATAGCGGTAGAGCGGCAGGCCGGCGTGGCTCGCGGCGGCCTTGGCGGCGGCCAGGCTGACCCCGAGGATCGCGTTGGCCCCCAGGCTCCCCTTGTTCTCCGAGCCGTCGGCGGCGATCAGGGCGGCGTCGAGCCCGGCCTGGTCGGCGGCGTCGAGGCCGACGGCGGCCCGGGACAGCGGGCCGTTGACATTGGCGACGGCCCGAGTGACCCCCTTGCCCAGGTAGCGCTTCTTGTCGCCGTCGCGGAGCTCGACCGCTTCGTGGGCGCCGGTGCTGGCGCCCGAAGGGACGGCGGCCCGGCCGATCGTCCCGTCGGCCAGAACGACGTCGACCTCGACCGTCGGATTGCCGCGGCTGTCGAGGATCTCGCGACCGAGGACCGAGGCGATGGGTGGGTGTTGCATGCTCATCGTTGCGTCCAAACTCCTGGTGGTCGCGCGTCCCGAGCTCGCCGCGAGGCCCGGGATTCGCCCGGGTCCGGGCGGGCGCGATGGACGCAACCCTACTAGGAGGATGGGGCCTCGGTCAAGACTCGTCGGGGCGGCGGCAGGGCCCTTTATCGTAGTGGATTTCGAGATGTAGGGTGG
>JAABUV010007245.1_pt1 | contig 11706 bp, 15 predicted proteins | sample 5559971 | NCBI WGS metagenome assembly JAABUV01 (sample SAMN10711881, study PRJNA513362) | rock metagenome | isolation source: Antarctica rocks | place: Antarctica: Victoria Land, Knobhead nord | collected 2015-12-19
CGCCGGACGACATGCCGGAGGTGAAGAAGATGTCCACGGCAGCCTCGACGGCCCATCCTCCCGCCTGCGCAGGCATGCCGGGCTCAGGCAGTGGTTCCGGAGCAGCGCTGCCTGCGCGAGGCAGCCGGCAGCGCGTCCGCCTCTGCGCCTGCTGTCAGCCGCATGCCAGCCCTGTCGCCTGTGCAGTGCAGCAGGACGCAGGAGTGAGTGTGGGAAGAACTCACGCTGAGGCACTGCGTGGCGACCTTCTCTGTGCAGCCGAGTATGGCACGGACTTGGCTCAGCTTTTCCCTCTGCGAGCCAGTGAGCCGCATAGTGCCTGCCTATGCTAGCAGGCTCGTCATTGCCGCAGGTGTGCGACTTTCCCAGTGACTTGCGTGTGCCGAGCGCCCTGCAACACAAGCGTTTTGTGCCCAGCGTTTTGCTGCAGCAAGTGTTGTCCCCCAACTGTGCTCATCCAGGCTCCTAACTTTGTGTTGAGTTATCAATCTGCCTGACCAGTCATCAGCTGGGCTCTCCGCTTCCAGTCTCTAACCTGGGCTGTTGACCTCAAGGGCTTCCCTGTTGCATGCAGCAACAGGGAAGCCCTTGATGCAGAGTCCTTTTGCTCGCCAGCGCAGCGGCGCAGGATGATGATGTGCACGCGAGTGTACGATGCTGCCTGCTTCTGGTCAGTGCATCAGGCTACATGCGACGATCAGAGGGTCAGTGGCACGAGCCTTGCGGGGCTGTGTGAGTTAAACTGTACACTTATCTGTGGTGCTCATCACAACGCACGAATCTGCATGCATGATGTACCTACAGACTCCCACAGCACCGTCCAGGGCTCTCAGGAGGAAGCCAACGCAAGCTGCGGGAAGAGCTCCGGGAAGCGGCGCTGCTCGTCGGTGCGCGTGTCCGGCAGCAGCAGCGGGCGGTCGGTCAGGTACAGGGGCTCCCGGAATCTCTGGCGCGCCCCTCCCACAGCGTCAGGCGGAGCACAGCCCTGAGTCTTGCGCCACTCACAGGCTGCCTGCAAGGAGGGGCTGCCGGTCAGCGCGGGGCGGGCAGTGTTTGCTGGGCATTGCGCAAGCGCACGTACGTGGCCGATCGCCGCTGGGCATTGCAACCAGCTCGCCTAAGGGCGGGGAGCGACGCGGGGCACCTTGTTGAGCCAGGGCGTGGGCCGGAGCCGCCGGTCACACATGCTGAGCAGCAGCGGCGCGGGGTCGGCGCCCGGCGCCAGGGCGGCCTCCGCCTCGTCGCGCGCCTCCTGGCACATGACGACGCGCCTGTAGCCGGCCACTGTGGCCGTGTCGATCCAGCGCGCCTCATCGCCGTGCGCTGCGCGGCCCCGGCGGAGGCGCGCTCGCCAGATGCCGCACACAATGAGCCGCTCGGGCCGTCACGGCAGGGCTCGCTCGCCGTGCCGCAGCGCGCCGCGCGTCCGGCCAGCCGCCGCCAGCGTGCGCGCTGCACCGACCGCCGCGAGGGCGAGTGCACGCATGTTCATACATGGCAGGTGTCGGGTTAACAGCCCGCTGTCAGCCACCGACCCGCTGACAGCAGGTCGCCACGCGGCTGCAGTGCGCAGCATAGGCCTGCCCTAGCCCTACCTACCCCCCGGCGCACCAATGATGAGCAGCCAGCGGCGGACGTTGGCGATGCCCTCGGCCGCGCCCACGCGCTCCTCCAGGCGCCGCGCGGCGGCCGCGGCCGCGGCGCCCGCGCCCTGCAGGCGCATGCCGGCGCCAATGCGGACGGCCAGGCACGTGGAGCCGGCGTCCATGTCCTGTACGTGCGCGAACCTGCATGCAGGCCGACCGCGCGCGCTCGCCCCGGGGCGAGCACGGCGCTGGCTCCCGCCTACGCTTTCCTCGCTCGAGGAGCGTGCCTGGGCGATGCGTTGCTGGCTCGAGGAGCGTGCCTGGATGCGTGCCTGCTGCGGAGGCTGATATCACACTGCAGGTGTGGGCAGCCCAGTGCGGACTAGTGTAAACGATGAGGCACCCGCGCTCGTCCGTAGCTTCTGGCGCTCACGCGTCCTGATGCGCGCCGAGCACACGACACGCCATGGCATGGGCCCGGCGCCCCCGCGAGGGCGCGCCAGAACGCCGGCACGAACAGCAGGTCGCCGGGCCGCAGGAGCGCGACGCTGCCGCGCGCGCCCGCGAGCGCTGGCCAGGCGGCCGCGTTTGGGCGCTCCAGGTCCGGCATTGCGTAGCGGTCGTATGGGTGCGCGACGGGGAACGGGTACATCCCGGCGAAGGCCAGCGTGGGCGGCAGCAGCAGCACGCGCCGCCGGCCCGCCACCTGCGCGGCCTCGCCCGGAGTGCCTGCAGGGCGGCACGCGCGCACAGGCCCAGCAAGAGGTCCAGCAAAGGCACAGCAGGGTGCAGGCACAGATCTGCGCTTCCTAAGAAGGTCATCGCCCGCCGCTTTCCTCAAGCTCGCCGCTCGGGCGCGGCGCATCCGCGCCTTGCTTCCTGGCGCCCATGCGTCCGGCATGCATCCGGCTCGGGGGGGCCTTGCAGCCCGGGGGTGCGCATCGTGGGAGATGACTGAGCGGCGTGTGCGCGCGCCTGCGCGAGGAGGCGGTCGCAGGTGGCGTAGCGCGCAGGCTGCAGCGTATCCGCGGAGGCCAGCTCCAGGTCCACGCCCGCGACGCCGCCCCAGGCATGCGCACGCCGGGCGTCCTGCACGGCCCTGAGCCCATGGGTGCTCGCTGTGCGCTCGCGACGCTGCGCGGGCTTGATGGCTCGATGACTGCAGCAGCCGCGCGAGCGACAGTTTGGGAGCATCAAATGCAGCAGGGAGCGTCTCCTGTGTCCTTTGTGCATGCGCAGTGCATGCAGCGAGCGGCTCTGCGCGGGCAGCGCAGCCCGGGGCGCGCCCACAGCCACTGCCACTTGATGCACTCTGTCAGGTCACGGCGCAGCTCTGCGCCCAGGCCCGGCGCAGCCTCAGGGGCGCCCAGGCTCGGCTGTGGAGGAGCTCCAGCTGCGCCACCGAGCACCGGCGCCGGCGCGGTCATGACCTCCGCCTGAGACAGCATGCAGTCTCACTCACTTTGGCGCCCTTCTTGCCAGACAAGGTAAGTCTGCACAAGCAGGTGCTGTGAAATCTTGTGCGGAGGCAGACTACCGTCCACAACAGCGCATTGCAAATGTGTTGCATGAGCAAAGACATGTCACACGCGGTGCTAACAAGCGGCGGGTGACCAGGAGAGCGCACCCGCACGAACATGCGGCGCTCCTGCCAGGCCACGACGCACTCGGCGGCCTCGCCGAAGCGCATCGGCAGCACCTGGCTCTCCGGCTCGCGCACATGATACATGCCGCCATAGACGTTCTTTTCGCTGTCCGCCTCGAGCACGGCGGCGCGCTCGGCTGTGGCGCACATCGCGACCATGCTGCCGCCGCCAAAGTGTGCCGCCTGGCCAGTCAGCAGAGAGATCATTCTGCTGCTGTGTTGTGCGCGCCACGCTGGTGATGACCTCACAGACATGCCCTTTCTCATTGCCGCCTGGCGAGTAGACCTGCAACGGGACATGATGCATGAGCGGAAGAGCCAGCGGAGAGCTCTGCATGAGCAGCTGCCTCTGGCAGGCTAGCTATGTGTGCCCAGCCTTGTCAATCCCATGCAGCACTTCACCTTGCCTGCACAGCCACAGGCGCATGAGCAAGGCTGGAACTGGTCAGCCCACCAGGTATGGCTGCGTCCAGCGTTCAAGCAGCCCAGCGACCAACGGCGTGTTGCGCAGCACAGCAGGGAAACCTCCGCGCAAGGCCTCCCAGGCCGCAAACGCCGACTGCGGTTCGCCCTCCTGCACCCCGCGCTGCTCAAGTTCTCCAGTCGCAAAGCGCGGTGCTTGCACATGCAGCTCTTATGCGCGACTGTACCGTGAAACTGGGCACTGGTCCGCCGTCCAGCCACGCTGCAAAGCGCTGCTTTGGAGCTGCTTCGACCAGGGCTGGCCTGTTACGCAAGAGTGCACACGCACGGTTAGACTGCCCAGAGACGCTTGCGCAGCAACGTGAACGGTTGCAACAGCAACATAACCAGAGTCACAAGCTCACTTGCTGGCCTGTGACAGCTGAAGCCTTGCGTCAGCGCCACTGAGGGCGAGCGCGCCCGCCCGCGCCTTGATGCGACCTTTGCCGCGCCCCTCTGGCGTCGTTACATCAAGCCTTTCGGCTCGGACAGCTATTGCGCGGTCCATGCTGGCTGTCCAATCCACCAAGAGATGCTGCTCTAGGAGGTGTGGAGCTTCCCCCAAAGTGCATGGAACGCCGAGCTCCAAGAAGCGCCCAAAGAGGGAGCCGCCGACCGTACCCCTAGATCTACGGTCGAAAACCGTGCGCACTTTGGCTGCTGCACAGCATATTGCTGCACTCAGCCAAGCTTGTCACCCCTGTTTGCCCATTGACTTTTACGCTAAAGCCTTCCATCACCTCTTTCTACACGATGTCAAACCCGATTGTGTTCTTCGACGTCAAGGCGGGCCCCAAGGACCTGGGGCGCATTGAGATGACGGTGAGGAAAAGCTCGAGCACCGCCACTCTCTACTGTCCTTTAGGAGAAAACTTGACCGATCGGGCTTTGGTTGCGATCTTGAAGACATGTCTGCCATGCACGGTCGCGCGCAATATAAGGAAGCTGTCACGCGCAGCTGCGCGCCGACGTTGTGCCGAAGACTGCAGAGAACTTCCGTGCTCTGTGCACTGGTGCGTGGACCTGTGTGTCTGACGCGCATCCGCTGTCCGCCACCCGCCGCGATTTGCAATCAGGGGCTGCTGCATCTGCTGGGTTGTTTCTGCTGTGCACCTGATGAGATATTTGCTGCTTGGAAACATGCGGATGCTCAGCCTCATGCACGCATGTTGTGTGGCGTGCACAGGCGAGAAGGGCAAGGGCCGCTCCGGCAAGCCCCTGCACTTCAAGGGCTCGACCTTCCACCGTGCGCTCCCCTGCACGCTGCTGTGCTGGGGTCAGTGCGTGCTATCCTGTACCTGTGACTCAGCTTGGTCGGTCTGTCTGCGCAGGCGTCATTCCCGACTTCATGTGCCAGGTAAGCACTTCCAGGGCTTGCCTGGCACTCTCTGAGCAAATGCTAAGCTCAGAAGCAGCCACCCCATTTTGCGGTTGAGTCTGACATGGTTTCGTAGGGAGGTGACTTCACCGCGGGCAACGGCACCGGCGGCGAGTCGATCTATGGTGAGTGTTGCTGCAGGCCGTGACAGCGTGAGATATCAAAAACTGACCGGCTACTAAGCACTGCGAGGCTGCTGGGGCAGGCACCAAGTTTGCCGACGAGAACTTCTCGCTGAAGCACACCGGCGCGGGTGCGCCGCCTGCGCACCAGCCGCGCGTTGCACAGCTTGAGCGGCCGGCCGCCGTGCGCATTGAGCCAGTGAGGCAGCTGTCTCACGTCGGCGGGCCCGCCGCAGGCATCCTGTCCATGGCCAACGCGGGCCCGAACACCAACGGCTCGCAGTTCTTCCTGTGCACGTCCAAGACCGCCTGGCTGGACGGCAAGCACGTGGTGCGCGAGCCGGGGCCGCAGCATGGGACAGCCAGCGTGCCACCGGGGCGGAGCAGGGCGTCAGGGCTGCTGCGCAACTATGAGCGGCTGAGGCGATGCAAAGCTTCAGGCCATGGGGCATTGCCCCGTTGCCTCACTGCCGCGGCGCTGCGGTGCTTGTTTATCAGAGACGCTGTGAATGGCAGGTGGTACACATTATGTGAGCAGCCGCGCCGGGACGGCTGCGCAAGGCTGCTGGGACTGAGGCGCCGCTCGGCGCAGGTGTTTGGCTCGGTGACCAAGGGCATGGACATTGTCAAGGCCGTCGAGTCCTACGGCAGCCAGAGCGGTGCGACCTGCTGCCTGCACGTTTGTTCCTCCTGCTCTGGTAAACAATACGCAGCTATCAGTGATATATCCTCATCAGCCCATTCTGCATGTTGGGCTCACTGTCGCGCGGATGCGCGCGGCGGCGCAGGCAAGACGCGGGAGTCGATCACGATCGCCGACTGCGGCCAGCTCTCGTAGCTTGTCGCCAGCTTCTTTGTACAGGCTGTTGCACCTTTTTGCATGTAGCTCTTGTGCCTCATGATCATGCATTGCTGTGGCTGAAATACTGATTGCGGGGGTATACCATCATCTAGGCTGTCGTGGTCAAAGCTCCTGGCATGCAAGGAACCCGCGAAGTTGTTGGGTGTATGCAGGCGTAGGCCTGCTGACACATCCATAGACGCATGCGCACCGGACTCATTTTGCTCAGTTGCAACAACTGTTCAGCACGAATACCTCGCACTGTCAAGAGCGCGCTCTCTTCGCTAGCGTGTAGTCCCGAGCTTGACATAGCGGTAGGCATGACGCAGTGCTTCGCCGAACAGCTTACACTCAGCACACAAGCCTGCACCTATATTCCCTTCTTGCAGCATCTCTACAGGCATGCTTATGATATTGTGTACCAACAGGCATGCCCAGGGGCAGGCAACGGCCCGCTAGCAAGCGCGAGGCACCAGGTTGGAACACTGCTCGATCCTGCGCTTGCCAGCCGTGACCCAAGAGCAGGCTGGCTGCGGGCCGCACCTGCTAAACGCGGCGCACGCGCCAATGCGCCGACCGCCCACAACGCGCCGCGGGCGCGCCCGGGCGGCCTGACGGCGGGGGCGGGGCGGCGGGCGGCCGCCATGGGCGGCGAGAAGGGCAAGATAGACCTGCTGCTCAAGTTCTTTGACAGCCAGCACTTTGATGCATGGGTCGCGCTCACGTACCTGTACAAGTCCACGTCCTCGCCGGGCGTGACTGACTACCTCTGCAACCGCCTGTACACGCTGCCGGAGGAGCAGGTGGAGGGCTACCTGAGCCAGCTGTGCCAGCTGATCATCAACCGCCCGCACAGCCCGCTGGAGCGCGTGCTCGTGGACCTGTGCGCGCGGTCGCTCCGCATCGCTGTCAAGGTGCGGCCCGCCGCCGGCGCGCCGCCCGCCGCCTCGCCATGTGCGGGCAGCGCCGCTTTGCGCGCGCGAGGGCGCGCCACGAAACGCGCGTGGCCGCCGACGCGCTGCTCGGCGCCGCAGGTCTATTGGCTGCTGCTGGCAATCTCGCAGGACAACCCCAAGAACCGGCACGCGGCGGACATGCGCGACAAGTGCGAGCGCGCCGCCCTGGAGGGCTTCTGGGTGCGCGGCCCGTGCACTCGGGCCTGACTCTCTTGCCGCTGCGGCGCTGACAGACAGAAGGTACAGCACCATCGGTGGGCTGACAGCGCGCTCGTGAGCGAGTGTATGCGTGGTGCGCGCGGCGCCGCTGGACTGGGCGCTAGGGCCGGCCGCCCCGCGCCCGCGCTGCTGAGGCCGGCCCGGCGCGTACCGGCAGGAGCCGCCGTTCAGGGAGCCCAAGCTGGCGCCGCTGAGCCCGCCGCGCGCGCGCTGGAGCCTGACCGGCCCGCCGCTCAGCCCCACGGCGCAGGCGGCGCGGCTGCGGTGCGCGCGCAGCGTCCCCGCGCCCCCACCCTGAGACGCACAGCAGGGCCGTGTGCTCGCATGGCACATGCGCACTGGCGAGCTGGGGCAGCCAGCACCATTGCCGCTGTCCTTGCTGAGACAGCCCCGGCGCAAGCACAGCCCAAAACTGTACACAGTGGCGAGAGGCCGTGCTGCGTGACGCCTGCACACCCGCAGCAGAGCGTGTCGGCACTCATGGTCTCGCGACTGTCCAGGCTGGGCGGGGCGGCGGGCGCGCGCTGGGGCTCCCCGGAGCCCTTCGTGTCGCCCGGGCGCGGCGTGCCCGACGGCAGCCGGCCCACCTCGCCGGACGGCCTGGGCGGCGGCCTGCACTCCTCCTACACCATGGGGCAGGGCCTGGAGGGGCTCATCTTCAGCGGCTCGCCCGCCACGCGGCCCTCCAGGCGCGCGTGCACCCTCGGCGCCCTGCGTGCGCGCCTCGCGGCAGCCTCTGCGCCTCGGCGCTGCCTCTGCGGCGTCTCCATGTGACACCGTTTGGACGGCACTCCTTTTCACCATCAGTGGGCCTGTATGCAGGGGCACCGTCATACATGTTTGCCATGCAGGCTCCCAGGCAACAGTTCGGCAATTGACGCAGCGGGCGCTGCCGCAGGGCGGGCCCCGGCGCGCACCCCGCGGCGGCGCACGCGGGCGGCAGCGGCGGCAGCGGCGGCAGCGGCAGCGGTGGCGGCGACGCGCGCAGCGCCGAGCGCGCCGGCGCGGCCCCCGAGCGGCGGCGCGGCGGCGAGCCGGCCAGTGACGCGCGCGCCGGCGGGGACGCGCCGCCGGAGAGCCGCCTGGTGAAGCGGCGCGGCAGCGATGGCGGCGGCGGCGGCGGCGGCGGCGGCGGCAGCGGCGGGTCTGACGCGCGCAGCGCAAGCGTAGATCGCCGACGGCGCCTGCGCGCAGAGCTGGGCGAGAGCGAGGGCGTCACCGCGCTGCTGGAGAGCAGCCTGCGCACCGTCGAGGGTGCGCGCGGCGCGCCCGCCTGCTGGCGTCCCCACTCCCGAAGCACCTGTCCAGCAGGGAGGGGCTCAGTCGGCAGCCTACGCACCAGCTCAACAGAAGGGAGGGACAATTGGGTCCTTCTTGCGCCCTGTCAGCAGCAGGGAAGGCAGGGAGGCGGAAAGGTCATAACAAATCATTCGCACGGCCTGAGACGGCTCTCCTGCCGTCGCGCGAGCGGCGCTCGGACATGCTCCTCTGCCGCGCCGGAGACGGGCGGCTCTGGCTCCAAGCCTGCCGGTTGCGAGGCGGCTCCGGCAGGGCGGCGCGGCCGATGCGCGCGGCCCGCGCGGCGCAGGCGGCGGCGCGGCGCACCTGGCCGTGCGCGAGAGCGCGGAGCTGTCGCCGCCGTCGTCGCCGCGGCTGCGCCAGACGACCTTCGGCGCGACGCTGGACTTCATCGAGGCGCTCTGCGACGCATCCTCCGGGCTCACCGCGTTCGCACCGGCGCGCCCCCCTCTGGCCTCACCGCGTTCGCGCCGGCGCGCCCCCCTCTGGCCTGACTGCAATCGCGCCGGCGCGCCGCCCTCCAAGCTCACAGGATCAGGCTTGCCTGCTGAGGGTCGCACTGCTGGCATGCCACACCTGTCATAGCACGCCGGCACAGATATAGAGCGGAAGAGCGCGCTGTTGTGATCGGCGGCGCGCCGCTCGGCGCTCGGCACGCGTCTCGCATCCAGCATGCGCCGACATCAATCCAGGCAGCTTGCGAGTGCCCTGCTGCCATGCGCTGCGGTGCGCTGCTCCGGGCAGAGCCGCGCCGGCTGCGCGTGGCACGCTACGCGAGGGCGACGCTCAGGCAAGGGTCGGCGCGCGCGCAGGAGGACCGGCAGTGGGCGCTGATGCGCGGGCTGGAGGAGATTAACAAGGAGATAGAGGCTGCCTCTCGCAGCGGCGTCGCCTGCTGGTTCCCGATGGGCACGCGCGACGAGCGCATCGTGCGCCTGGCCGCGCGCGAGGCCACGCTGCTGAACTCGCGGTGCGCGGCGGCGCGGCGCCCGCGGCGCCGCGCGCGGGCGCCTGCTACTTTGCCTGCATCGCCCCACATCTGTCGTCGTTTGAGGCAGCGTCAGGCCGCCTCGGGCATGCCATGGTGCTGCTGCCCCCTGGCATGTGCGTACAACATGAGCCAGCGAGCCACTTCGGCCTGGAGTGGAGCGCAGGTGGCGCGCAGCCGGGGCCCGGCGCGACGGCGCGCGCGTCCGCGCAGGGACAAGGCGCCCTTCATGCTCTTTGTGGAGGTGCTGAGCGCGGCCACCGAGAGCGAGGCGGCCGCCGCCGCCGCCGCCGCGGACGGCGGCGCTGCGGACGGCGCCGGCGCGGGCGCCGCCGCCGAGGCGCCCGACCCCGAGCGGCGGGGCAGCCACGCGGCGGCCGGCCCAGGCGCGCCCGCGCAGCATGTGGGTCAGTGCGTCCGCCTCCCGCGCGCATGCATGCGCTGCACGTGGCGCGGATGGTGCATGACCGCTCATGTCTGTCGACCGGGGCGTACGGTCCAGGTGCCGCAAGGCTGCCAGGGCGGGTGGTGCGCGGGCCGGACATGGCAGGCAGGTCGCGGCCGCCGCGCACGTGCGCTCGAGGCATGACGCGGCTGCGCGCGCGCCCAGGCCCGGGGAGCGGCCCAGCGGCGGCGGCGGCGCGCGCCGGCGGCGGCGGCGGCCCCGCGCGGACGCTGGAGTTTGCCTCGCCGGCGCCCGGCGCCGCGCCCGCCGGCTGCGATGACGGCCCCGCCTTGCCGCCCTCAGCATTCGCCGCGCCCGCGCCTGTCCCGCACGCGCCGCCGGCGGGCGCGCGGCAGGTTGCGCCGCTGACAGTCGACACGGATCTGGACGACCCCAAAGAGCGCGCAGAACGGCCCGCCGGGCCGCCCCAGACGAACGGGGGCACTGGAGCAGGGCGCGGCGGGGACCGCGGGGCGCTCCCGCCGCTGGCGCCCGGCGGTGCCAGCGGCGGCGGCGGCGGCGGCGGCCGGCGCGCCAGCAGCGTGTCCGCGCTGGCGGCGGCCGTCGGCGTGCTGGGCCGCGCCGAGGCCGCGCGCGACGCGCCCGGCGACGCCGGCGCGGCCGACATTGCCCGGCGCGCCTTCGGGGACATGCCCTGCCTGTTCACACGCCTGTTCACGCTAGAACGGGAGCCTACGCGGCGCCAGCATGCAGCAGCGCGGCGCGCAGCGGGCTCGCTTCTCCTGCAGCCACACCCCGCGCTTGCCGACCGCGCCGGCGCTGCTCGCGTGTTTGGGGACTGGGTGCCTTTGCCAGCGTGGCCGGAGCTGACGTGCAGGCGCACCATGAGCGGCCCGGGCGCAAGCTGACCCGGTGGGCGCGCGGGCTGGGGGCTGACGCGGCGAGCTGCATGGCGGGGCACTCTGAGGGGCTCTCCCTCATGCGGCTGGGCTGGGCGCAGGGGCCTGCAGTCGGCCATGGACGGCCTGCGCGGCGCGGGGCCGCTGGTGTCGGTGCGCCTGGAGGTCGTCTGCGACACGCCGCCGGCGGGCGCGGCCACGCCGCCCGCCGCCAGCTCCTCGCCCGCGGGCGCCGAGGACAAGGCCGGGCCGCCGGCGCGGCGCCCGTCCGCAGGTCCGGCCCCGCCCCGTCGCCGCCGGCGGAGCCGCAGCAGGCTGAGAGAGACGCTCTGCTGCAGTGGGGTGGCACACACAGGGAGCTGCGCGAGGCCTGCCCAGGCGGCGGGCCGCGGCTGGCGCGGGGCCTGATCGCAGCCTCTGCGCCGCGCAGGGTGGGGCGCAAGCGTGCGCGGCGCAGTCGGCAGCCCGCCCCGGCAGCCGGACCGGCTCGCGAGCCCCGGCGGCGCGGCGCGCGGCGGCGAGGGCGGCGGCGGCGGCGTGGCCGCCGGCACGGTGGCGACCGGCGCGCGCGCGCTGAGCCTGCTGTGCCAGTGGGGCGTGTGCCGCACCAAGGGCGAGGCCGCGGACCACTGGCGCGCCGGCGACGAGCCGCACGTCCGCGTCGTGCTGCAGGCGCGCCCGCCCGGCGCCCCGCGCGCGTGCCTGGTGCGAACTGCATCGCGGGGAGCGTGCGGGGCTGCGCGGGCGGGGTCCGGCGATTGTGCCGTGGGCCCAGCATGAGTGGCACAGCGCCTTGGCTGTGCATGCGCTGGAGTGAGAGCGGACGCGCGCGGACTCCGCTCAGAAAGAGTGGTCACACCGGCACCGGAACCGTGTTTGTGCTCGGTGTGCTTGCGCCAGAGGAC
>JAABUV010007248.1_pt1 | contig 11705 bp, 12 predicted proteins | sample 5559971 | NCBI WGS metagenome assembly JAABUV01 (sample SAMN10711881, study PRJNA513362) | rock metagenome | isolation source: Antarctica rocks | place: Antarctica: Victoria Land, Knobhead nord | collected 2015-12-19
GAGACGTTGTGGCTCTTGACGTTGTGGCTCTTGTGGATGTGATCGCTCATGCGACCACATCATACCGGATCAGGACACAAACAAGGGAACGAAGCAAGCTTCGGGGAATGACACCCGAGTAGATTCACAGAGAAGTGAAAAGTCGTGACGCCCTGCTCGTTCCACACGCCTTCCGGCATCAGATGGGCGTTCACGGTCTCGGCGGCCTGTCGGTTCACGGGCGTGTCGCAGACCCAAACATGGATAAGCTTGGCGATCCCCACCAGTCTCTCGCCAAAGGCCTCGTCAACCACAACGGCGATCTTATACGTTGACATGACGCCTCCATTCTCCGTCGTTCCCACGGCAGAGACGGTTGCGGCTTCGGTGGAAGTCTACAGCAGTGACGCGGCAACGGCGTTGAGCCACAAACGGCGCAGGCGCAGGAAGCGGCTGCCGTCCTCCTCGGCCTCGCGGACCACGCGGTTGGTGAGCAGGACTAGGGTGATGTCGAAGGTGGGGTCAATGAGCAGAGCCGTCCCCGTAAAGCCCGAGTGCCCGAAGGCGCGGTCCGAGAACAGGTCCCCGGCGGGCAGGAAGTCGTTGCCCGCGCAGAACCAGCCCAGCGACTGCGCCCCGATGGCCGGGGGAATCTGGCTCTCGGCTATGCGGGCGACCGTCGCCCGCGAAAGCAGCGCCCCGCCGCCCGCCCGCACGGCCTCGCCGAACGCCAGCACGTCTCCGCCTGTGCCGAACAGCCCGGCGTGGCCCGCGACCCCGCCCAGGTCCCGCGCGCGCGGGTCGTGGACACGGCCTGGCGGGTTGGGTCCCGTCGGCGCGATGTCCATGCCGCCCATGGCAGGGCAGAAGCCCAGCGTCTTCCGGCCCAGGGGCGCGGCGACCCCGTCCGCGAAGAGAGCATCGAGCGGCTGCCCGGCCACGCGGGCGATGATCTCCCCCAGCAAAATATAGCCCGTGTCGGAGTAGGTGTAGCCGACACCCGGCGGGCGCAGGGTCGGGGTCGCCAGCACCATTTGGAGCATCTCGCGCCGCGAAGCCTTGACCTCCCCGGTGGGCCAGCGCGGGACCGGCGGCAGGCCGGACGTGTGCAGCAGCAGGTGCCGCACCTCGACCGCGCTGAGGTGCGGCAGCGCGCCGAAGTCCGCCTCGAAGAACTTGTGGACGCCTTGCCGCAGGTGCAGGCGTCCCTGCTCGACGAGCTGCATCAGACAGGTCGCCGTCGCCACTGGCTTGGTCAGCGAGGCCAGGTCGAACACCGTCTCCAGCGTCGCCGCGCCGAAAGCCCGCCCCGCCACGGTTACGCCGCCCCGTGCCAGGACATAGGCCGCATGGGTGTACAGCCCGTCCCCGACCCCGCCCGCCAGCAGGGCGTCGGCGCGGGCCAGTCGTCCGGGGGAGACGGTCGGTGCGGCGGGCATCATGGGGCGCTATTCGCGGGACGCTGGGGCTTCTCCTGCGCGGGGTGGGTTTTTTGGGCGTCAATAGCCCCGGCGGGTGGCCCAGACCATGCCCGAGAGGCACAGCAGGCCCAAGCCGGACAGGAGAAGAGGGGAGGAGACGAAGTAGGAAGCGGCGACAAGCACCAGCCCGGCCACGAGGGGCGGGGCCGCGGCCTGCTTCTTGCCGTAGACGATGCAGCCCGTGCCGACACAGCCCCAGACGAGCGAGGCCAGCAGGAAGTCCGTATGCGGCATGGGGAAGGCGGGCATGCCCCGATTATCGGCGGCTCAGGCGTCCCGCGTTAGGCGCAGGCGCATCAGGGCGGCGGTCTTCTCCAGGCCCGAGGTGCGGGCGCGGTGCCGGAAGACGTCGTAGCCGTTTTCCTCGATCTTGTCCAGGATGCGCGAGTACAGGACGCGCGCCAGGCGGACGGGCAGACGGCACGCAGGGGGCAGCAAGGGAATGCCTGCGTCGGCGCATTCGTAGAAGCGGCGGGCGCGGGCGATCTCGAAGCGCATCAAATCAATAAACGCGGCGTTGACCGCCCCCGCCGCCAGCATGGCCTCGGTATAGCCGAAGCGGGCCATGTCCTCTTGCGGCAGGTAGATGCGGCCCCGCTCGGTCCAGTCCTCGCCGATGTCGCGCCAGAAGTTCGTGAGCTGCATCGCCAGCCCCAGGTCGTGGGCCGGGCCGAGCGCGGCGGGATCGGTCGCCCCCAGGACGTGGCACATCATCAGGCCGACCACCGAGGCCGAGCCGTAGGTATAGGCTTGAAGCTCCCCAAAAGTTTGGTAGCGGTCGCGCGTCAGGTCCATCGCCATCGCGTCCAGAAAGGCAAGCGGGTAGGCGGGCGGCAGGGAGCAGCGGGCGGCCATGTCGGCAAAGGCGTGCAAGACGGGCAGGTCCGAGCCGCCCGCGTCCAGGGCGTCCAGCGTCGCCGCCCGGTACTCGGCCAGGCTGGCGGCGGGGTCGGAGCCGGGGGCGGGGTTATCCACGATCTCGTCCGGGTAGCGGACGAACCCGTACAGGGCATGGACCGAACGGCGCACGGCGGGCGGGAAGAACAGGGTGCTGAAGTAGTAAGTCTTGCCGTGGTGGGCGTTCAGGCGTTGGCTGGCCGCGTAAGCGGCCTCCAGGTCAGGTGCCTGCCGGCCTGGTTCCTGGGGCGCGGTCCGTCGCGCGAGTGCCATGATCTGAGTCTTCAATGAGCAACGGGTTTCTAGTTGGTGTCGCGCGCCGCTGACCCCGGATTTCAATCCGGGGCTGAGGAGCCTTTGGCTGATTGTCCCTTTGGGACGGAAGAACCCCCGGATACAGGACGAGCGCCGCTTGAGAGGCACGGCTCGTCTTGTGTCCCGCAGGGACAGGGTACGCCGCCCGCGTCACCCCGGCTGGTCTGCCAGGATGCGCTCGGTGACCAGTTTCGCCCCGAGGCACACGAGCGGGACGCCCGTACCCGGCACGGTGCTGGCCCCGACGAAGTACAGGTTCTGGACGTCCGGCGACTTGTTGGCGGGCCGGAACCAGCCGACTTGCAGGATGCCGTGGGACAGGCCGAAGGCCGCGCCGAACTTCAGGTTGTACTGGTCGCGCCACTCGTGCGGCGTGACGACCTGCTCGACGACGACGTGGCGGCGCAGGTCGGTCAGCCCGCGCGACTCCATCTTAGCATAAATTTTGTCTTTGAACCGCTCGACCTGGCCCTCGTCCCACTGCATCTGGTCGGTCAGGTGCGGGATGGGGACGAGCACGAACAGGTTGTCCCCGCCGGGCGGGGCGACCGACGGGTCGGTGCGGCCCGGCGCGTTAACATAAAAGCTGGGGTCGCGCGGCGGGACCTTGGCGTCGAAGATCTCCTCGAAGTTGCGCCTGTAGTCGGACGACAGGAAGAAGTTGTGGTGGCGCAGGCTGGGATAGATCTTGTCGGTGCCCAGATACAGCATGAACGCCGACGACGTGAACGCCTGCCGCTTCCAGCTTTTCTCCTCGTACTTTGCCGGACGCTCGGCCAGTAGGTCGGTGTAGGTATAAGGTAGGTCGGCGTTGGAGATGACGACGTCGGCGGTCATTGCCTCCTCGCCGCCGCTCCCGTCGGACACGCAGGCACCCCGCGCCGAACCGTCCTTGACCATGATCTGCGTCACGTTCCGGCCCGTTAAAATCTCGACGCCGAGTTTGCGCGCCAGGGCCGCCATCGCCGCGGGCAGGGCGTAGATGCCGCCCTCGGGGTAGTACAGGCCGTCCTCGGCAAGCTCGGTGTAGGGCAGCAGCGTGTAGACGGCGGGGGCCTCGAACGGCGAAATGCCCAGGTACATGGACTGCATCGAGAACGCCTGCCGCAGCCGGTCGTCCTTGAAAAACTGCGAGACGTGCGTGTACAGCTTGTCCAGGGCGTTGAGCTTGGTCAGCAGCGACAGGTTTTTGGCCGTGAAGAAGTCGGCGGCGCTGGCGAAGTTCTTCTCGACGAATTTCTCGCGCCCGATCTTGTATTTCGCGCCTGCGTCTTCGAGAAACCGATAATAGCCCGCCGTCACGCCCGGCTCGATGCGCTCAAGTTCGGCGATCATCTTGGTCAGGTCGCTCGACATCTCCATCGAGGTCCCGTCGCCGAAGTGGACCGCGTAGTTCGGCTCCATTTTGATCAGTTTGACCCAGGCGTCGAAATCCTCGCCACAGGCCGCGAACAGCTCGCGGTAAACGTCCGTCATCAGCAGCAGCGACGGCCCGGTATCGAACCGAAAACCGTCTTCCTCGCGCGTGTTGGCCCGCCCGCCGACCGTCCCGTTCTTCTCCAGGATCGTCACCTGGAAACGGCCCGTGGCCTGGAGCCGCAGGGCCGTCGCCATCCCGCCGATCCCTGCGCCGATGATGATCGCTGTCCGCATAGCCGCCTCGATTCTAAACGCCGCCATTATACCCAGAAAAGGGCGGCGGGGTCGTGGTTGACGCGCGCGGCCCTTTTCTTGTATAATGACGCCCACTCTTGGCAAAAGCTTTCAGCCAGCAGAAGGATCGAGATGCGGATACTGATCACCGGCGCGGCGGGAATGCTCGGCACGGACGCCCGGCGGCTGCTGGCCGCGCGCGGGCATGAGGTCATCGCCACCGACATCGGCCCCGCCGCCGAGGGCGAAGTCCACCCGCTGGACATCACCGATTTCGGCGGGGTCCGTGCGTTCTTCGCCCAGGTGCGGCCCGACGTTGTGTTCCACGGGGCCGCCTATACCCACGTGGACAACTGCGAACGCGACCCGGACCTCGCCCACCGCGTCAACGCCCTGGGCACGTGGGCCGTCGCGAGTGCGGCGGAAGAAGTCGGCGCGGCCCTGGTCGCCATCAGCACCGATTTCGTGTTCGACGGCACCAAAAAAACGCCCTACACCGAGTTCGATGCGCCCGCGCCGCTCGGACACTATGGGGCCTCCAAGCTCGCGGGCGAGAACCTGGCGCGGGCGGCCTGCCGCCGTACCTACGTTGTCCGCACGTCCTGGCTGTACGGGGTGCATGGGAAGAACTTCCCGTACACCATCCTGAAGCTGGCCCAGGCGAACCCCAGCCTGCCGGTCGTCGCCGACCAGTGGGGGACGCCGACCTACGCCGTGGATCTGGTTGAGGCTGTTGCCGACATCATCGAGACGCCCCTGTACGGCGTTTACCATGTGACCAACGCTGGCGAGACCACTTGGCACGGCTTCGCGCAGGCCATCCTCGCCAAGAGCGGCCTCGGCCACGTCGCGGTCGTGCCGATCACGTCCGACGAATACGCCGCGCGCTTCGGCTCGCCCACGCGCCGCCCGGCCTACAGCGTCCTGCGCCGCTACGCCTTGGAGCTTCAGGGCCGCGACACCCTGCGCCCCTGGGAGGACGCTCTCGACGCTTTTCTCCTCTCGGCGCGGGAGCAGGGAAAGATTTAGGAGTGCGACATGAAGGCCGACCTGACGACAAAGCTTCTCCTGGCCCTGGTCCTCGCAGCCCTGTGCGCCCTGCTGATACGCGGGGCGGGGACGCCCGCACTGGCGCAGTCTCAGCCGGCCCCCTCTACGGGCAACATTGCAATCGCTCCCATCGGCGGCACGATGGCTTATGTCGTCTCTGGTGGCAGGATCAGCTTCTGGGAAGTAGATACGGTCAACGGCAAGTCAAAGCTCGTGATGTACGACTCGCAGCCGCTGCCCACGAAATAGCCGAGTGAAAATGCGAAAACGAACCACAGAAACATCGGTGAGACCGGCGCGGGCTAACCCCCTGCGCCGCGTGATTGGGACGCCCTCGATACGCCCGTAGGGGCGAACCTCGTGTTCGCCCTCCCCTACGCCCGCTTTTAAGATCGAGAGGAACCCCATGACCGAACACACCGACCCGCTTGTCCTGACGCCCGCCGAGACGACCCTATCCAAAACTGACTATAGCAAGACGCTAAACGTCCCCAAGCCCGACGTCAAAAACCCCGACGGGTTGGACACCAACCCGGACAGCATCCCCCAGCGCGCGAACCTGCCCCAGCGCGAGCCGCTGACGCTGGAGTTCTGGCAGCGCCACCACGTCTACGCCGAGTCGCTCCGGCCTCGGACCGGGCGCGGCACGTTCGTCCTGCACGACGGGCCGCCCTTCTCCAACGGCGACATCCACATCGGCCACGCCTTCAACAAGATCCTCAAAGACGTCACCACCAAGTTCCGCTCGATGGAAGGCTACAGCGCGCCCTACGTGCCCGGCTGGGACAACAATGGGTTGCCCATCGAGGTACTGGTCGCCAAGGAGTTCCGCGAGAAGCAGCAGACGCCGACGCGCATGGAGATCCGGCGTCGCTGCCGCGAGGTGGCCGAAGAGTGGGTCGGCAAGCAGTCCGCACAGTTCCAGCGGCTGGGTATCCGTGGCGACTGGGACCACCCGTACCTGACGATGTCCAAGGAGATGGCCGCCAAGGAGCTGGACGTCTTCGCCGAGATGGTCGAGAAGGGCTACATCTACCGTGGCCTGCGGCCCGTCTACTGGTCTCTCGTCGATGAGACCGCCCTGGCCGACGCCGAAATCGAGTACGCCGACCGCACCGACCCGTCCATCTTCGTCCGCTTCCCCCTGCGCGTGGACCCCGACGGCGTGTTCGGGGCGGACGCCAAGACGGGCGACTGCTACGCGGTCATCTGGACGACGACGCCCTGGACCATCCCCGCCAATGTCGCCATCGCCGCAGGGAGGGGTATCGAGTACGTCGTCGTGCAGCACGACACGGCCCGCTACCTCGTGGCGACCGAGCGCCTGGGCGCGACCATGGCGGCGGCGGGGCTGACGGGCTGGACGGTGCTGAAGACGCTGCCGGGGAGCGCTTTGCAAAAATTGATCTTCCAGCACCCGCTGCCCGAGATCCAGCGCGGCTCGCCCCTGGTCATGGCCGACTACGTGACGACGACCGACGGCACGGGTCTGGTCCACACCGCGCCCGGCCACGGCAAGGACGACTTCGCCACAGGCCAAAAGTACAACCTGCCGACGCTCCAAATGCTCACGGGAGACGGCTTTTTCAACGAAGAGGCCGGGCCGGAGTTCCAGGGGCTGAAGCTGGGGCCGGGCCAGGAAAAGGTCATGGAGCGGCTGGCCGATGCGGGTGCCCTGCTGGCGCGGGAGGAAATCTTCCACTCCTACCCGCACGGCTGGCGCTCGCACGACCCGCTGGTCTACCGGGCGACCGTGCAGTGGTTCGTCAGCATCGACCACAAGGGCCACCGCGAGAAGGCACTCAAAGCCATTGACGGCGTCCGCTGGTTCCCCGAAGAGTCGAAGAACCGGATCCAGGCGATGGTCGGGGGCCGGCCCGACTGGTGCATCTCGCGCCAGCGCGCGTGGGGCGTCGGCATCCCCGTCTTTTACGCCCAGCCCTCGGGGACGCCGCTGCTCACGAAAGAGAGCATCGGCTTCGTGCGCGCCCTCATCGCGAACCACGGGACGGACGCCTGGTTCGAGACGCCCGTCGGGGACATCCTGCCGTCGGGGTTTAAGCACCCCGAGACGGGCGAAACCGAGTTCGTCAAAGAGACCGACATCTTCGACGTCTGGTTCGATTCGGGTTCGACGTGCCGCACGGTTCTGGAGCAGTGGCCCGGCCTGTCCTTCCCCGCCGACGTCTATCTGGAGGGCGGCGACCAGCACCGGGGCTGGTTCAACTCGTCGCTGATGATCGGCGTGGCGACCAAGAACGCGGCCCCGTACCGTCAGGTCGTCACCAACGGCTGGACGCTGGACGAGACGGGCCGCAAGATGTCCAAGTCCAAGCTGAACGGCGTCGCGCCCGCCGCCGTGGTCGAGAAGTACGGCGCGGACGTCCTGCGGCTCTGGGTGTGCTCGACGGACTACTTCGGCGACGTGCGCGTGGGCGACAAGATCTTGGAGCAGACGGCGGGCAGCTACCGGACCCTGCGGAACACGCTGCGCTTCGCCCTGGGCAACGTGTACGACTTCGACCCGGTCTTGAACGCCGTCCCCCTGGACCAACTGGAAGAGATGGACCGGTGGGCGCTGCACCGGCTGAACGAGGTCGTCCGCCGCTGCACGGTCGCCTATGACGCCTACGAGTTCCCGCGCGTCGTGCAGACCCTGCTGGCGTTCTGCGCCCAGGACCTGAGCGCGTTCTATCTGGACGTCATCAAGGACCGGCTGTACTCGTTCGGGGCCGACTCGCGCGCCCGCCGGTCGGCCCAGACCGTGCTGTATGAGGTGACGAGCTGCCTGGCCCGCCTGCTGGCCCCGATTTTGTCGTTCACCTCAGAGGAGGTCTGGCAGAAGCTGAGCGTACCGGGCAAGCCCGTGTCGGTCCTGCTGGCCGCCCTGCCCAGCTTCCGCGCCGACCTGCGCGCCCGCGAATTGGAAGCCCGCTGGGAGCCGGTCCTGGCCGCCCGCGACGAGGTCAACAAAGCGCTGGAAGGCACCAAGAAGCGCCTGGAGCTTGCCGTGACGCTGACCGCCGACGCGGAAACTTACGCCGCCCTGCACCCGTATTTAAGCCAACTGCCCGCGCTGCTGCTGGTCTCGCGCGTCACCCTGCGCCCGTCGGGTGCGCCCGGCCTGCGTGTCCAGAACGACGGCCCTGCCCCCGGTGTGCGCTGTGCCCGCTGCTGGGTGGCCGTGCTGGACGGCGGCGACGCGGACCCCGCCGCCTTCTGCCCCGCCGGCTGCGCCCGCCGCTGGCTGGTCTCGGACGACGGCGAGGTGGCCTCGCGGCGGCTGATTTAAGAGACTCCTACGGCGGGGCGGGTTAGGAGTACAAGTCACGAACGTCACGAGTAGTTTCCAACTACTCGTGCTCGTCAACCCGGCCTATCCGCCGCTGCCGCTCCGGTTACCAAGAAAGATCACATATGACCGACGCCAAACTGACCGACGACCAACTGACACACTTCAAGCAGGCATTGCTCGATGAACAGGCGCGGCTGACCGGCGAGCGCAAGCAGTACGCCGACGACGACCGCGCCGACATGGAGGAGGACGCCAGCGGGGAGCTGTCACACAGCGACTCGAACGACTTCGCCGACGAGGCCACGAACCTGTTCGACCGTGAGCGTGACCAGGCTGCTATCGAGAACTTCGACCGGATGCTCGCCAAGATCGCGCGCGCCCTGGCGAAGATGGACGAGGGCACCTATGGCCTGTCTGACATCGACGGGACGCCGATCCCGGTCGCGCGACTGGAAGCCCTGCCCTATGCCGTGACGACCGTGGAGCAGGAAGAAGCCGCGATTTGAGCCGCTGGGTGTTCTACGGCCTCGCGCTCCTTGTCCTGCTGGCGGACCAGATCGCGAAGGCCGCCGTGGTGCGGGCGCACCCCGCCTGGACCGACGGCGACCGTGAACTGATCCCCGGCTTCTTCGCGCTGACCTTCAGCGTGAACACGGGCGGGGCGTTCGGCATCCTGCCGCACGGGACGCTGCTGCTTGCCTTCGCCGCCGCCGTCGCCGCCGTGTCCATCGTCGCCTATACCCTGCGCGCGCCCATGCCTCTGCCGCGCCTGCTCGGATTCGCCCTGGCCCTGCCGCTGGGCGGGGCGCTGGGGAACCTGCTGGACCGCGTCCGCCTGGGCCACGTGGTTGATTTTTTGAGCGTCTACGCCGGCCCCGACCGGCGCTGGCAGTTCCCGATCTTCAACCTCGCCGACACGGCCATCTGCGTGGGCGTCGGCCTGCTCGCGCTCTACCACGGGCGGCAGCCCGCTCCCACCCGAGATGCGGCCATTCTCAAAGAAGAAGCCTGAAAGAAGAAGCCTGATGTTCCCTGTCCTGTTCCACGCCGGCTCACTGACGGTACATACCTATGGCGTCGTGCTGATGCTGGCGTTTCTGGCCGCCCTGGGACGCGCCTACACCGTGGCGAAGCGGCGCGCTGACCCCACCCTGCCGCCGGACAGCATACTCGATGTCGGCATCTGGATGATCCTGGTCGGGACATTGGGCGCGCGCCTGCTGTTTGTCGCCGTCGGCTGGCGCGACTATTCCCACGCCCCGGACTTCCCCGCCAACATCTTCAAGGTCTGGGAGGGCGGGCTGTCGTTCCACGGCGGCCTGTTTGCGGGCATCGCGGCCCTGATCGGCTACTGCCTGATCAAACGCCTGTCCATCCTGCGGGTGGCCGATCTGTTCGCGCCTTCGGTCATGCTCGCCTACGTCATTGGCCGCCTGGGCTGCTTTTTCAACGGCTGCTGCTACGGGGCACCGACGGCGATGCCCTGGGGCATCCGCTTCCACGACGACGGCATCATCACCCCGCCGAGCCACCCCACGCAGCTTTATGCGTCCGCTCTGAGCCTGGTCTTCTTCGCCGGTCTGGTTCGGCTGGAGCGGCGGCAGACCTATCGGGGCCAGATCATCTGCTGGTACATGCTGGGGGCATCGGTCGAGCGGTTCCTGATGGAGATCTGGCGGGCCGGGACCACGTCTACGGTGGTCGCGCTGGGGCTGACCGACGTGCAGTGGCTCTGCCTGGTCATGGCGAGCGTCGCCCTGACCGGCATGGCGGTCTTCCGGCGCAGGTTCCCCGTGCCGCCCGCCGCCCTGCCCCCCGCCTCGCGCGCCCCGCTGGAGGCCGCCCTCCGGTGATCGAAAGCCTGCGCGTGGAAGACGACGAGGGGAACCTGCGGCTGGATGTCTTTCTGAGCGGACGCCTCCCGGACATCTCGCGCGCCCGCTTGCAGCGGCTGATCGGGACGCAGGCCGTGACCGTCAACGACACGCCGGCCAAGGCCAGTGACCGGACCCACATCGGCGACGAGGTGCGCGTCGCCGTACCCGAGCCGCGCGCGGCCGATGCCGCCGAGGCCGAGGCCATCCCCCTCGACATCGTCTACGAGGACGACGACCTTTTAGTCGTCAACAAGTCCAAAAACCTGGTCGTCCACCCCGCGCCGGGGGCCGAGTCGGGGACACTGGTGAACGCCCTCCTGGCCCACACGCGGGGGCGGCTGTCCGGCGTGGGCGGCCCGCTGCGGCCCGGCATCGTCCACCGCCTGGACCGGGACACGACCGGCCTGCTGGTCGTCGCCAAGACCGACGCCGCCCACGAGAGTCTGGCCGCCCAGATCAAGTCGCGGAGCGCCGTCCGCAAGTACCACGCCCTGCTCCGAGGCCGCGTCCCCTTCAAGCACGCGGTCATCGACGCCCCCATCGGGCGGCACCCGCAGGACCGCAAGCGGATGACCGTTCTGGAGCAAGGCGATCTGAGCGGGTCTGACCTGCCCCAGGGCGTCCGCCACGCCATCACCGAGCTGCGCCTCTTGGAGCACCTGGCCGAGTTTAGCTGGACCGAGGCGATCTTGCAGACGGGCCGGACCCACCAGATCCGCGTCCACTGCGCCTTCGCCGGCTACCCCGTGGTGGGCGACGCCACCTACGGCGGCGGGCGCAAGGTCAGCGCGCACCTGCTCCGGGGCCACCCCTTGCAGACCTTGAACGGCCTGCTGGCCGGCCTGCACGGCCAGGCCCTGCACGCCTACTTCCTCAGCTTCGACCACCCCCGCACCGGCAAGCGCCTCCAGTTCCACGCCCCCCTGCTCGACGAGATCGGCGAGCTTCTGGACTTTTTGCGCCGTCTGGAAGAGGCCTACGAGTTCTAGGGGTAGGGGACCCACCCGGAATAACCCGTAGGCCCCCCCGGTTATTAGACCTCTTGCATAAGTGTTAATCGTCAAGTTCCTGGTTGTGTAGCGCGGCAATCAAGTTGAAGCGCAGCCCGAACCGCTTGCGCCGGTTGCGGTAGCGCTCCGCCAAGATGCGGAAGATCTT
>JAABUV010007249.1_pt1 | contig 11704 bp, 9 predicted proteins | sample 5559971 | NCBI WGS metagenome assembly JAABUV01 (sample SAMN10711881, study PRJNA513362) | rock metagenome | isolation source: Antarctica rocks | place: Antarctica: Victoria Land, Knobhead nord | collected 2015-12-19
GCAGGCGCCGGCCCCGGAGCCCGCCGGTCAGGCCGACGTTGCCGAGAAGGCGGACGTCCCCGACAAGGGCACCCGCAAGGGCGGACGCGCCTCCGTGCCCTCGTGGGACGACATCATGTTCGGCGCGCGCCCCGACTGACCTGCGCTCGGACCTGCCGGGTCAGCCAGCCGGCCGCTGGACCGGACAGACGTCCGGGTCGAAGGGCAACATCTCCGGGGAGACCGCCGCCGCCCGTGCGGCCTGCGACGTCATCCGCCGCATGTAGTGGCGCCGGCAGAGCCTCGTACTCCGTCACGCCGCTTCGGGCCGGTGTGGGAAGAGCTGCGCCCGGAAGTCCGAGGTGATGCCGAACGCGAAGACGTCGATGGCCATCTCGTCGACGATCCGGGCCAGCTTTCTCCACCTGGCCAGCTACCTAGGCGTTCCGGGCCGCGACCCGCACGAGGGGGATCGACCGCTCCTCGGCGGTCACCGAGCCGTGCAGACCACGTAGGGCGAGGATTTCGGGACGGGTGCGCCCGGAGTGCACGACGGCGAAGTTGTCCTTCATCAGCGCCAGGACGTCACCGATGCGCGGCACCACCTCCTCACGCACCGCTCCGAACCAGCCCTGCTCGATGACGTCGTCGCGCGAGGCCACCCAGGCGCGGGTGCCCATCCGCTGCTGCCAGGTCGCGAGGACGTCGGCTGCGGCACCCGGCTCGCAGTAGAGCTGGAGCGAGCGGGGCTCTCCCCCGACGTGGCGCAGGCCGCTCAGCAGCTCCGGGTCGTGGGCGAGGTCCACCCGCAGGGCGTGTGGCGCGTCGACCATCCCATGGTCGGCCGTGACGTAGACGGCCGTGTCCGACGGGACCCGTTCGACCAGCGCGGCCAGGGCCCCGTCGATCGCCTCGAGCTCGTTGCCCCACTCCCACGAGGCGCAGCCGAAGACGTGGCCGATCTTGTCCAGGTCGCCCCAGTAGAGGTAGACAAGCGCCCTCGGCGTCGCGCGCACCGCCCGCAGGGACGCCTCGACCCGGGCGTCGAGCTCGCGGCCGGCGGAGAACCGGCCTCCCCGCAGCGCGGCGTTGGTCAGGCCGGAGCCGTCGAAGAACCCGGGACCCACCCGCGTGACGTCGATGCCCTCCGCGTGCACCTGCTCGAACACCGTGGGCGCCGGCTGCCAGCGGAACGGGTTCGGCCCGTTCTCCCAGGACAGCTCGTTGAGCATCCGGTCCTCACCGGGCACGAGCACCTCGTAGCCGACGAGGCCGTGGGCTCCCGGCGGGAGTCCCGTCCCGAAGGTGCCCATCGACGTGGCCGTCGTCGTGGGGAAGCCGCACTCGATCCGGTTGGCCGCGGGCAGGTGCGAGCGGAGGAAGGGCGCGTGCCCGCTTCGCTGGCGCAGCAGCTCGTAGCCGAGGCCGTCGACGAGGACGACGACCGCCCGCCGAGCCGGGGCGAGCGCGAAAGGGTGCTCCCCGGCATACCGGCTCGAGCCAAGGCTCGCGGCGACGGCGGGCAGGACCGCCCCGAGGGTCCCCGTGTCATAGGGGGGCGCCTGCAGGTCCGCCAACCTCACGGGCGAGGACCCGCGCCTCCACCGCCACCGATCGACGACGAGAGAATGCGGGCGAAGTGCAACGCGTTGGTGAGCGCGTCGTCGCCGTCGGCGTCCGCACTGATCCGCAGCGAGATATCGTCGGAGGCCACGGTGCCCTCGTAGCCGTGGTCGGCCTCGCAGTCGGCGTCGCCGCAGGTGGCCGGGACGAGGTCGAGCCGGCTCACGGCTCCCCACCCCAGGGTGAGGGTCAGCTCACGGCCGAGCGAGCCCTTGACGTAGGAGTCCGGGGACGTCACGACGTGGGCGAGCATCACGCCGCGGACCGCGGACAACGGCACGGTCTCGCTCGTCGCGATGGCGACGGCCCGGCCGGGCTCGTGCTCGTCGTGGTCGTCGGCGTGGGCAATGACGAGCTTCGTCGGCGTCATGGCGAGAACGGTCAGGTGCCGGCGCACGGTGTCCTGGTCGAACGTCGTCTCCTGGTGGACGAGGTGGGAGCGCACGACGTCATCCCCGAGCGCCGACTCGACGACGTCGGCCACCAGTGCCGGGTAGTAGCCCGCCCGCTCGATCGCCGTCATGAGCACCGCCGGGAGCGAGGTGCCGGCACGCGAGTCGCGAGGAGCCTTCATGGCGTCATCCTTGCACCACGTCGGCCGCCTCGCGTCCGGGCATCGGCCGGGGCACGGCTCGGGCACGGCTCGGGACACGACCGTGAAGCCTGCGTCGGCCCGCACCGGATAGCCTCACCGGTGTGCCCGTGAGTTCCGATCGTGTGCTCGTCATCGTTCCCGCCTGGAACGAGGAGGAGAGCCTCCCGACGGTCGTCGCCGAGATCCGCGAGGCGCTTCCGGCCGCGGACGTCCTCGTCGTCAACGACGGTTCGGTGGACGGCACGGCACGGGTCGCGGAGCAGGCCGGGGTGCTGGTCGCCAACCTGCCGATCAACCTCGGTGTGGGGGCGGCGATGCGCACGGGCTATCGCTACGCGAGCCGCAACGGGTATGCCGTGGCCATCCAGATCGATGGCGACGGCCAGCACAACCCGCACGACGTCCCGGCACTGCTTGCGCTGCTCGACGACGGGGCGAACATCGCCATCGGCGCGCGCGTCCCGGGGGACGGCGCCTACACGGCCAAAGGGCCCCGGCTGTGGGCCATGAAGCTCCTCTCGTCGGTCATCTCCCGGATCGCGCACACGCCGCTCACCGACACGACATCGGGGTTCAAGGCCTGCGACGGCCAGGCGATCGACCTCTTCGCGCAGAACTACCCGGCGGAGTACCTCGGCGACACAGTCGAGTCGCTCGTCGTCGCGGCGCGCTCACACCTCGTGATCCGCGAGGTCGGGGTGCACATGCGGTCCCGGGCCGGCGGCGCGCCGTCGCACAACCCGCTCCGGTCCGCGGTCTTCCTCGGCCGGGCGGTGATGGCCCTGATGCTCGCCCTGACCCGGCCCAGGCCGTCGCGCCGTAACGAGGGTCGTTACGAGGAGCTCGGCGCATGAGCATCCGTTCAGTGAGCGGCTACCCCTTCGCCCTGGCGGTCTGCGTCCTGCTCCTTCTTGCGCTCTTCCTCCTGCTGCGGACCCAGCGGCTGCGCGAGAAGTACTCGGTCATCTGGTTCGCGGTCATCCTCGGAGTCGTCGTCCTCGGCTTCGTGCCCTCGATCACCACATGGCTCTCCTCCGTCCTCGGGGTGACGACCCCGCTCAACCTCGTCTTCATCCTCGCGTCGCTGGTCCTGCTGACGGTCTGCATCCAGCTGAGCATCGAGATCTCGGCCCTCGAGGAGTCCTCGAGGACCGTCGCGGAGGAGCTCGCGCTGCTGCGGCTCGAGCTCCGGCAGGAGATCGAGGTCGCGCGCCGGGACAAGGGTCCGGAAGAGTCGCGCACCGCCCCCACCGGCGGCGACGAGGGCTCCCACCCCTGACCATCCGGAGGCCCCCGTGGCAGGGCGTCCACAAGTCCTCACCCGAAGGGTTGTGGACACGGAAGGGGCAACGGCCGTGCACCGGTCCTCACCAGAGGAGTGGCGCCGGCACACCATTCGCGTATGCCGGCTGCGCCGCTCGCGCGGTCAGGTCATGGCGCGGCGGTCGGTGTCCTTGCGGGTGCGGGCCGGATGCACGCTGACCTCGGCGTCGAGGACGTCCACGCCGCCGGACCACGCGTTGACCGGGTTGAGGTGGACGTGGTCGACCTCGGGGAGGTCGTCGGCGAGGCACGAGACCCGGGCGACGAGGTCGGACAGGGCGGCGCGATGGACGGGCATCGCGCCACGGTGCCCGTGCAGCAGGGGCGCCGCCCGGACGGAGGAGATGAGCTCGGACACGTCGACGTCGGTCAACGGCGGGATGCGGTGCGCGATGTCGCCGAGCAGGTCGGTCGGCGGGCCGGCGACCGAGAAGCTCACGACGGGCCCGAAGAGCGGGTCCTCGTTGCTCGTGAGGACGCAGCTGACTCCCGGCAGCGCCATCCTCTGGACGACGAGCTGCCCGTCGGCGATCGGGCCGAGCCGGGACCGGAGCGAGTCGACGGCCGTGCGGACCGCCTCCGGCCCCTCGAGGTCTCCGCGGACGCCGATGATCCCCGGCTGGTGGCGCAGGATCGGTGACATCGTCTTGAGGATGACCGGGTAGCCCAGCTCGCCCGCCGCCGCCGCGGCCTCGTCGGCGGTGTCCACCTGCCGGGCGGCCCAGAGCTGGATCCCGTAGGCAGCCAGCAGCTCGGTCGCCTCGACGCGGGTCAGCGGGCGCCCCTCGGGCGCCCTGACAAGGACCGCCTCGACGAGTGCCTCGGCACGTCCGCGGTCGATCCCCACGGGCGCGACCGGCAGGCCCCGGTCCCGGGCGCGCCACTGGCCGTGGCGCGTCGCGGCGGCCAGGGCGCGGACCGCGTCCTCCGGCATCCCGTAGGAGGGCACGATGCGCCGTCGCAGGTCGTCCGGACTGCCGAGGGCAAGCGCCTCGCTGACACCGTGCATCCCGAGAAACGTTGCGAGACAAGGCTTCGGCGCTGCATACGAGATGTCACGGACCGCGGCGATGACCTCTTCGTCAAGGGTCTCGAGCGGAGGGATGAAGCAGGTGAGGACGCTGTCCACCTCGGGATCGTCGAACGCCTCCTGGAGGGCCTTCGAGAACTGCCCGGCCCGGGCCTCGGTGGGCAACGACACCGGACCGTGGACGACGTCCAGCCCCCAGCTCACGGCGGCCTGGGCGGTCAGCGTCCCCAGGGCGTCGGAGTTGCCGACGATGGCCACGCGAGGCCCGCGGGGAAGCGGCTGGTGGAGGAGGAGCTGAGCCACGTCGAAGAGCTGGTGGATGTTCTCGACCCGGATGACGCCCGCCTGACGCAGCATCGCGTCGAAGGCCTCCGGCGGGACGTGCGTGGGCCTGGTGCGGTGCCCGGGCGGCACGCCGTAGGACGAGATCCCCGAGGAGACGACGACGACCGGCTTGGTCAGGGCCAGCTCACGGGCGATGCGGGAGAACTTGCGCGGGTTGCCCATCGACTCGAGGTAGAGGCCGACGACGTCGGTCCGGGGGTCCTCGAGCCAGTACTGCATGAGGTCGTTGCCCGAGACGTCCACGCGGTTGCCGGCCGAAGCGAACACCGAGACGCCGAGACCGCGGCGGGCCGCGGAGGCCAGCACGGCGATTCCGAGGGCGCCGCTCTGGGCGAAGAGGCCCAGCGCGCCCGGCCTCGGCATCTGCGGGGCGAGGGACGCGTTGAGGTGGACCTCCGGGCTGGTGTTGATGACGCCGAAGGAGTTCGGCCCCACGACCCGCATGCCGTTCTCCCGGGCACGACGACGCAGCTCCTCCTGGAGCTCGGTGCCGGCCGGGCCGCTCTCGGCAAACCCGGCCGAGGCGACGAGCACCGTCCGGACGCCCTTTGCGGCGCAGTCCTCGATGACCTGGAGGACGGCCCCGGCGGGCACCGCGACGACGGCGAGGTCCACCGCGCCGGCGATCTCGCCGATCCGGGCATGGGCCGGTAGGCCGAGCACCTCGAGCGCCTCGGTGTTCACGGCATACACCGGGCCCTGGAAGGGGCCGTCGAGGAGGTTGCGCAGGAACCGGTGACCGACCGAGCTCTCGCGCCGGCTCGCGCCGATGACCGCGACGGAGGCGGGGAAGAGCACCGACCGGACGCTGACCGACTCAGCCCGGTGCTCGCGGGCCAGGCGGACGGCGTGGGACGCCTCCGTGGGCCGGATGTCGAAGGAGACGGCGATGACCCCGTCCTCGAACCGGTGCCGCACCTCGTAGCCCGCCTCCGTGAAGACGTTGATCATCTTGCGGTTCTGCGGCAGCACCTCGGCCACGAACCTCGCGACACCGACCTCCTGGCCGATCATCGCCAGGTGCTCGAGCAGGACCGAGCCGACTCCCCGGCCCTGGAAGTGGTCGGAGATGTTGAAGGCGACCTCGGCGCTGGCGGCGTCGATCTTGTCGAACCGACCGATCCCGACGATGTCGCCGCGCACGGTCGCCACCAGGGCGACCCTGGACCGGTGGTCGACGTTGGTGAAGCGAAAGACGTCCCGCTCGCTCAGCTCGCGCAGCGGCGCGAAGAAGCGGAGGTAGATCGACTCGGCGGACTGCCTGCCGTGGAAGGCCTTGATGCCCTCGGCATCGGCGGGGACGATCGGCCGGACGTGCGCCACGGAGCCGTCCCGCAGGACGACGTCGGCCTCCCACGCGGTCGGATAGCTGGGCAGGCGATCGGGGGCGTCGGCCATGCGCCACATGGTCCCACGGCGGCGTTCTGACAGCATCGCGTCCATGGAGTTCTCCGAGGTCGTCCGATCCCGCCGCATGGTCCGCCGGTACGACCCCGAGCGCCCGGTCCCCCGGGAGGTTCTGACCGCCTGCCTCGACAACGCGGTGCGGGCGCCCAGCGCGGGGTTCAGCCAGGGCTGGGACTTCGTCGTCCTCACCGGTGCCGACGAGCGACGACGTTTCTGGGAGGCGACGACCGACGAGAACTCACCGAGCGACCGATGGCTGCAGGGCATCCGCGCTGCACCGGCCCTGATCCTCTGCTGCTCGCACCAGCAGGCATACCTCGACCGGTATGCCGCTCCCGACAAGGGATGGGCCGACAAGGACGAGAGCCGCTGGCCCGCTCCGTACTGGGACATCGACACCGGAATGGCAGCGCTTCTCATCCTGCTCACCGCGGTGGACCACGGGCTCGGCGGCCTCTTCTTCGGGGTGCCGCCGGAGTATCACCACGACGTGCACGCGGGCTTCGGGATCCCTGAGGACCGCACGGTCATCGGGGTCATCTCACTCGGGTATGCCGTGCAGGGACGGCGCGCTCCGCAGAGCCCGTCGCTGCGGCGGCACCGGCGCAGCGGGGCCGAGGTCACCCACTGGGGCCGCTTCAGGGGATGAGCCCAGGCGGCGCTTCGACGAGGGCCGGGGTGGTGGCCACGACGGCGAGTCGGATGGAGACGGTCCGGGCGGGTGGGCGAGAATGAGGCGTTCGAGCACCACCCGCACCCCGAGGAGCACTCTCCGGCATGGCCCGACCCACCAGGACTCCCCCGCCCGCTGAGGACGTCGTCGAGCGCATCATCGACATCGGGGTCGAGGAGGAGATGCAGAACGCCTTCCTCGAGTACTCCTACTCCGTCATCTACTCCCGAGCCCTTCCCGACGCGCGCGACGGGCTGAAGCCGGTCCAGCGCCGGATCCTCTACGGCATGAGCGAGCTCGGCCTGCGGCCCGACCGGGCGCACGTCAAGAGCCAGCGGGTCATCGGCGAGGTGATGGGCAAGTACCACCCGCACGGGGACACGGCGATCTACGACGCCCTCGTGCGCGTGGCGCAGCCGTTCACCATGCGGCTGGCGCTCATCGACGGGCACGGCAACTTCGGCTCGCTGGACGACGGGCCGGCCGCGGCGCGCTACACCGAGGCCCGGATGGCCCCGGCGGCGCTGCTCATGGTGGGCGGCCTCGACGAGGACACCGTCGACTTCGTGCCGAACTACGACGACACCGAGACCCAGCCGGCCGTTCTGCCGGCGGCCTTTCCCAACCTCCTGGTCAACGGCGCGAGCGGTATCGCCGTCGGCATGGCGACCAACATGGCGCCGCACAACCTCGTCGAGGTCATCGGCGCGGCGCGCCACCTCATCGCCCACCCCACGTGCTCGCTCGACGACCTGATGAAGTTCGTCCCCGGACCGGACCTGCCGGGGGGCGGCCGGATCGTGGGGCTGGAGGGGATCCGCGACGCCTACCTCACCGGCCGGGGCGCCTTCCGCACCCGTGCCACCGCCCGGATCGAGTTGGTGACGCCACGGCGCGTGGGCATCGTCGTGACCGAGCTGCCCTACCTCGTGGGCCCCGAGAAGGTCATCGAGAAGATCAAGGACCTCGTCCAGGGCAAGAAGCTGCTCGGGATCAGCGACGTCAAGGACCTCACCGACCGGGCCCACGGCCTGCAGCTCGTCATCGAGATCAAGAACGGGTTCAACCCCGACGCGGTCCTCGAGCAGCTCTACAAGCTGACGCCGATGGAGGACTCCTTCAACGTCAACAACGTCGCCCTCGTCGAGGGCCAGCCACGGACACTGGGCCTGAAGGACCTGCTCAAGGTCTACGTCGAATTCCGCACCGAGGTCGTCCGTCGCCGGACGCAGTACCGCCTGACCCGGCGTGAAGAGCGCCTGCACCTCGTCGAAGGGCTGCTCGTCGCCATCCTCGACATCGACGAGGTGATCCAGGTCATCCGCTCCTCGGACGACGCGGCGACCGCCAAGGCGCGCCTCGTCGACGTCTTCGACCTCTCCGACGTCCAGGCCACCTACATCCTGGACCTGCAGCTGCGCCGCCTCACGAAGTTCTCCCGGATGGAGCTTGAGAGGGAGAAGTCCGAACTGGAGCGGCAGATCGAGGAGCTGCGCACCGTCCTCGGCGACGAGGGGCTGCTGCTGCGCACCGTGTCCGGCGAGCTCGCCGAGGTGGCGAGGGCCCATGGCACGCCGCGGCGCACCGTCCTGCTGGAAGCCGTCGGCCAGCGGGCCACGGGGGCGCCGGCGGCCGGTTCGGTGACCCCGCTCGAGGTCGTCGATGCTCCTTGCTGGGTCCTGCTCTCCTCGACCGGCCTGCTCGCCCGGACCAGCACAGCCGAACCGCTGGTCAGCGACGGTGCTCGTTCGAAGCACGACGCGGTCGTCGGCGCCGTTCGCACGACGGCGCGTGGTGAGGTCGGCCTGGTCACCAGCCGCGGACGGATGATCCGGCTCTCCGCACTCGAGCTGCCGACGCTGCCGCCCGCCCACGGAGCCCCGTCCCTGTCCGGGGGCTCTCCCCTCGCGGCGTACGTCGACCTGCCCCCCGAGGAGGAGCCCCTGACGCTCGCCTCGGTCGCGCCGGACTCACCAGGCCTCGCGCTCGGCACCGCCGCAGGGGTCGTCAAGCGGGTGGCACTGGACTACCCGAGCCGCTCGGACTGGGAGCTCATCTCGCTCAAGGACGGCGACGTCGTCGTCGGGGTGGCCGAGGTGCCGACGGACACCTGGGACCTCGTCTTCATCACGAGCGACGCCCAGCTGCTGCACTTTCCCGCGGGGTCGGTGCGACCGCAGGGACGCGCCGCAGGGGGCGTCGCGGGCATCAAGGTGGCCGCCAAGCAGCACGTCACGTTCTTCGGGGCGCTGGACGGCGCGCGAGATGCCACCGTCGTCACCGCCAGCGGTTCGTCGAACGCGCTCCCCGGCACGGATCCCGGATCGCTCAAGGTCACCTCGTATGCCGAGTACCCCGCCAAGGGCCGTGGCACGGCCGGGGTGCGCTGCCACCGCTTCCTCAAGGGGGAGGACACTCTCGTGCTCGCCTGGGCGGGCAACACCCCGGCGCGGGCGGCGGCCGCGAACGGCGTGCCCGTCGACCTGCCGGAGCCGACGGCGAGACGGGACGGCTCCGGCATCCCGGCCGCCACCGTGGTCGCACGGATCGCCGGCGCCCGATGACGGTCCACCCGTGACCATCCGGACCCTCGGGAACCTCGGGACCGTGGGGACGACCGGGACGGTGGGGACCATCGGCGTGGCTTGGGCCGGCGTACCCGCCACTCGGCCTCGGGCCGAGCCGTGACCGGATCCCTCAGCCACGCCACCAGCAAACCAGACGCCTGCTCCGTCCTGGCCGACGCCGCAGCCGCATCCGCCTTACGGCACCGCTGCCACGGCCACCCGAACACCCACCAGCCGACCCGGCATACGTGCTATGTCGCGTGGGCCGGAAGTGGCGCCTTCCTCCTCGCCGGCCGGCTGGCCTCGCCGGAGGAGCTTCTCGGGCTCGACCTCGACGCCCTGGCTCGAGGTGACCAGCAGGGGGCGCGGGCCAAACCCGTCACTACCGCAGGCGGCCCTCGTCGAAAGCACCCGGTCTAGCCTCAGCCCATGCCAGGTGGGCGGGACCCGGTGACCCGACGGCCGACGATGGCCGACGTCGGAAAGCCGCCATGTCCGGGACGCATGACGTCGCATGGAGCCGCGTTCGCGGATGCTGGTGGTCAACACCAACCGCAACAGCTTGGTGCTGCAGGCATCCATCCGTGACCTGCTCGACCGCCAGGTCGACTCGATCATCGTCTTCGCGGCCGGGACCCGCGCGGTCCGGCTGCCGGCGCCGCTACCCGTGCCGACGATGCTGATCAACTGCTTCAGCCCCGGTGATGATCAACCCTGTGTCCTGCCCGATGAGCGCGCGGGCGGTGAGGCCCAGGTCAGGATGGTGCTCGATGCGGGCCACCGGCGAATCGCCCTGTTGCCGGGCACCCAGAGCGCCTGGGCGACGAAGGCTCGTATCCGCGGCTGACACGCCGCGTTCGCCGCGGCCGGTGTCGACTTCTCGGGCGTCCGCCTGGCTCACGGAGCCTTCCGGGTGGAGTCGGGTTACGAGCTCACCCAGACGGTGCTCCGGCAGGGGCCAGCCCCCACCGCGGTGCTGTGCGGCAACGACCGGATGGCGCTGGGTGCACTTCTGGCGCTGTCCGAGGCAGGCCTGCAGGTGTCTGCCGACGTCTCGGTTGTGGGATACGTCGACCAGGTGGGCCTCGCCGCCAACGTTCATCCGTCGTTGACCACGGTCCGCCTGCCGTACTACGCGATGGGGCGTTGGGCGGCCGACCAGCTGTTGAACCACCGGGTGGAATCGTTGCCCGGCGGACAGCGATGCCGTGTCTGCCCGATTTCCGCCAGTCCCGGGCCGCGCCGTCCGCCGCAGCCGGCTGATCCCGAATGAAGTACGGACAGGTCACAGTTTCCACCGCCCCTTGACGCGTGGGGTGAAGGGGTAGCAGAGTTCCCAGCACTTTAACGAAAAAGTCGTGGGTCCCTTGGGTGCCCATGTCGGCGTCCGGGTGGCGTAGTCTCACGTGTTCAACGACGATCAGGAGCCTTTCATGCGAGGTCCAAAGCTCACCGCCGTGGTTGCCTCAGCTGGCGCGGTTGCCCTCCTCACCAGCGGATGCCTCAGCTCGGGGACGCCCAACAACTCCGGCGGCGGGGCGGCGGGAGGCAGCGCCGGTGCGAAGTCGAAGGTGTCCATCATCTTCGGGTTCGGCGGCGACCAGACCCAGGGCTTCAAGGACTCGCTCGACCCGTGGGCCAAGCAGAACGGGATCACGATCGACTACCAGCAGTCGGACTCGTTCGACACGATCATCCGGACCAAGGTGGCGGGTAACACGCTTCCCGACATCGCGATGTTCCCGCAACCGGGACTGCTCAAGGACATCCAGAAGGCCAGCAACGGCAAGATGCAGGACCTGACCAGCGTTCTGGACATGTCGAAGCTGAAGAGCAGCATCGTCCCCGGCTTCCTCGAAGCAACCCAGATCGACGGGAAGCAGTACGGCGTCCCGGTCTCGATGAACGTCAAGAGCCTGCTGTTCTACAACAAGAACACGTTCACGCAGAAGGGCTACACGCAGCCGAAAACCCTCGACGAGCTCACGGCACTGGCCGCCAAGATCAAGGCCGACGGCACGGCGCCCTTCTGCGTCGGCATGGAGTCGGGCAACGCCACCGGGTGGGTCGGCACCGACTGGATCGAGGAGCTGGTGCTCAAGCAGCTCGGCCCGGCCAAGTATGACCAGTGGGTCAACCACACGCTGAAGTTCGACTCCCCA
>JAABUV010007251.1_pt1 | contig 11698 bp, 18 predicted proteins | sample 5559971 | NCBI WGS metagenome assembly JAABUV01 (sample SAMN10711881, study PRJNA513362) | rock metagenome | isolation source: Antarctica rocks | place: Antarctica: Victoria Land, Knobhead nord | collected 2015-12-19
ACACCAAGAAGGACATCGACGCGCTCCCGATCACCCGCCACGACTTCCACGGCGACTGGAACTACACGCTGAAACCGCAGCCCGACACGCCGTAACACCCCCCACATTATTTCTCCGCGGGCCCTAAAGCCGGCCTCCGCCGCCCACTCGTCGCGGGCCTCCCCCCAGCGGCGTCGAGCGGACAACAGGCACGCCCAGACGGCCTCAGCGCCCGCTTCCCGGCCCGCCTTGGTGGTCGGCCGTTCCGGCAGCAGCGCCAGCGCCTGGAGGCTCTCCGGTGAGGCCCACCGCCCCACCTCTGGACCCACCGCGATGTCCGCCGGAACTGCCGGCTGCCGGTCCGGGTCAACCTGACGGCGTCTCACCGGGCCCTCCGCGCTGCATAGGCGCCGCGGGCGCCTCCACGACGCTGGGGCCGGGTCAGGTCGTCCTCGTCGCCCACCGGCAGCCTCATGGACGCCAGCAGGCGGGTCAGGACGATGCTCTGCTGTCTGGCCTCAACGATGGCCGGGTGCGGCGCTTGGTCGCCCTTGACATTGGTCACCAGAGCAGCCGACGCGGCCGCGACGTCGGCGAGGTCGTCGAGCCGGTCCACGCACCGGCACGCCTGCAGCAGCAGCGTCCGCTCCCACGGGTCTATCTTCCAGCCGTCCATCACCGACGCCCACAACACACGCCCAGCCGCCTTCAGACCATCAGGAGGCGGTGGACCGGCAGGCGCGTCGGCGTCCGGCACTGAAGCCAGGTTCGTCGGGCTCATCGTCGCCAGCTCTCCAGGGTCGTGGTGGATGCCTCGCGCGCGCGTGCGAGGAACTCCAACAGGCTTCTCCCACCGCCCAGCGAGACCGGATGCCTCGCGCGCGCGTGCGAGGAACGTTTCAGGGTTCAGCCACAGCGAGCACTAGTACGATCGGGTGAGCGGCTTGCCCGCCACCCCCCTCCCCCCATGGTCCTCGGTCGGTCGGTCATCGGGTGGTCGCGGTCCGGACGGCGGCTGCCTCGCTGGCCCGGGCGATGGCGGCGCGGGCGTCGAGGACCTTCTGCTGTCGCACCGTGGCGCGCTTGTCCATTGCGTCACGTAGCGCTGCGCCGGCCCTGCTGAGCGCCTCCGCTGGTTGCAGGGTCGGGACCTCGGTAGCTATCGCGTCAGTCAGCGCCTGCAATGCGCTCGACGGCACGGGCGGTGCTGGCCGCTGGGCCGCGGTGAGCGCGGCCTGGGCGGCGGCGCCGTCGTGGAGCTCCCGCACTGGCGCGTAGACGCTCTCGACCAACCTGGCATCGGAGACGTGCTTGGTCCCGGCGAGGGATGTGCTGAGGCCGGCGAGCTGCGTGGCGTCGCCGTGGGACACCTGCGCGGGGTCGCTGGGCAGCCGGTTGAGCCAGGCGACGTCTGAGGGTGATAGCGGGGTGCCGCCGCGGCCGGGCGCGTGGGCCTTGGGGTCGTTGGCGGGGTGTCGGTACGGTGGTTCGGCCGTGGTGGTGCCGGCGGGGTGCTGGCTGGCGAGGTCGTCGGCGAGCTGGTAGTGGCTGGGCGGGTCGGTTCGGACGCCCATGGAACTCTTGAGGCTCCTCCGCAGATAGTGCACCTTCCCGGCGACGGAGGGTTCGTTCGGGTCTGCGGCGACGAGGTCGACGATCTGCTTGGAACTCAACATGCGGACACGTCCTTCGGTGAGGTGGAAGCGGATTCAGTGAGCCGGGCGATGTAGCTATCGACGTCCTCGACCCGGATCCGGGAGCTGCCGCCGATCTTCACCGGGCGCAAGTCCCCGGTCGCGATGATCCGCTTAACGCTGCGTTCGCTGATGCCGAGAACCTGCGCGGTGGCGGCGTAGCTGAGGAGTTTCGGGCTCACCTGCTCAGCGTGGCGAACCTGCCACAAGTCCTCCACCGGCGTCCCCGTCTGGCCCCGCCTGGCACGGATTGCGAGGGCACGCTCGATCTCGGGCAACTCCTCAGGCAGAGCGAGACCGGCACGCCGGCCCCAGTTTCGGTGCTGCTGTAGGGCGATGCAGACGTGGCCGGCGACCTCTGCGGACATCGTCAGGAGCAGGAGGTCCGGCTCAGGACGACGGGCCATCGGGGTGCCTCCGCGTCGTCGTGTAGGCCTCGAACACCTCGAGGATGATCGGCGCGGCCAGGCGCCGGCTGACGAGACGCTGGGCGAGCTGTTCCGGCGTCGGCTGGCGTTCGGGCGGCGCGACCTGGGGGGCGCGGGTCCGGGGGCGCCGGGCGCGGTTGCGTCTCGGCACGGTTCAGCTCTCCCTCTTCGGCTTCGGTGTGACGACGGTCCGGTCGGTTCCTCCGAACACGCCGAACCGTTCGCCGTGCTCGTCGGCGGCCGCGCCGCACTCGACGAGGACCGAGCAGCCGGTGCACCAGGTCGCGGCCTGGGCTCGGTCGTCGGCGTCGTCGGAGAGCCACATCTCGGGGCCGCCGGGTTCGCCGCAGCGGAGGCGCCGGCCGTGGGCGGCCAGGCTGACCATGGCTCTGGTCAGCTGCTCGGCGGCGGTCACAACGCGGCCCTCCATTCGTCGGCGGCGCGCGCCACAACGTCAAGGGCGTACCGTGCCGCGGCGTGCACGTCCTCGACGTGGGTCCGGCAGTCCTCAGGCGTGGACGGCTCCGCGGCGCACCCTGAGGCGACGTCGGAGGCCACGTCGCGGGCGAGGTCGCCTATCGCTTTGTCGTCGTCCTCACGGCCTGCCAGCCACTGCCCGAACGTCGGTGCTGTCCTGACCGGCCACAGTCCGAGGACCTCCGAGGCGGTCACCCTGCACTCCCGCACGCCACGTGATAGCGCTCACCTGCCGAGACGAGCACCCGGGCAAGTGGCTCGCCGCAGTCTTGACAGGAAGTGGTGTTGCCCTTGACGCCCTTGACGACTGGTGGCGCCTCGTCGTCGAGGCGGTCCGGAGAGTCCTGGACCAGGTTGGACCGGGGCAGTTGGTTAACCTTCAGGTTGCTATCCGCGTGAGTGTTCATCTTTGACCCCGGTCCCACCCGGTCTACCTGCGGTTTTGTGACCGAAGCAGGCTCGTCGTCGGGGTCGGAATCGGTGCTGAATCTGACCCCATCCCATACCCGGAGCTTGCTCGCCGGCGTCGACGTCAGAGACCCCGGTCGGCGGTCGAGTCCCACCGCTTTGTTGACCCGTCTCTTGGTGACGTTGTGCGCCTCGACCTCGCTGTGTCCTCCGAAGCGGGCGGTAAAGGTCTGGTCCGACCACGGCTTGCTGCCGCGCTCGGAGAGCCACGCGGTGAAGTCCTCGAACAGGTCCGTCGTGAGGACCATCGCCATGCCGTCGAAGGTGAGCCGGTCCCGGATGTAGCTGAAGATATGGTCCGCCTCAGCCCGCCATGCGGCGGTGTCCCGCTTCACCTGCTCGGGGGCCGGCGGCATGACCCGTCCAGCGGCATACCACCGGACGGCCCCCGCGACGATCCACGCCAGGACGGCCGCGTGCTGCTCATCTAGCCCCGCCTTGAGCCTGTCCCGTAGCGCCGGGTCACCGGGACGCTGGTGCACGCTCCGGACGGCCGCGTCGGACTCGGTGAAGGTGTACGGAAACCTCACGAGGGCGAGACGGCGCCAGGTACCGTGGTCCGTCTCGTCCACCCTGGGCGTGTAGTTCGTGGTGAGCATCAACGAGTGAGTCGGGTCCCACGTGACGGAGTTCTCGCGGATTCGCCGTGCCGTCATCGGAGCGGTACCCACGGTGTCTTTCAGCCGCTTGACCGACAGGTGCCGCGCCTCGGGTGTCTCCTCGAGCAGCGCCAGCCGGGCACCAAAGAGCGTCATGAGCTCGGTCGGGTGATCGCCTGGGTTGCTCATCAGTACCCGCTCTGGAACCGTGACGGCGTGGTCTCCCAGCGCGGTGTTAATCGAGCCGAGCAGGGTCGACTTGCCGTTGCTTCCGCCGCCCTGACAGACCGGCATCACGTCGTCGGGAGTCATGTGCCCGGTGGCGGCCTGCCCGAACCGGACTTGCATCCAGTCGGCCACCTCGCCGGGTAGCGCGGCCACTGCGGCCTCCCAGTCGAGGTGGGTCGCGCCCGGCGCGTAGTGGACCGGGGTGAGCTTCGTCAGCAGTAGCGCTGGGTCGTGGTCTCGCAACTCGCCGGTGCGCAGGTCGACGACGCCGTTGCCCACGTTGAGCAGGTCCGGCTGCTGATCGAACGTGCCAGGGTCAACCATCACGATGCCCTTGGCCAGCGCGACCACGTTGCTGATCTTCGTGCGGGACAACAATCCAGAGGGCCTTGAGCAGCGTTGTGTCCGCGCCTCGCTTCTGATCGTTCGTGCGCCGGGATCGCTTTACGGTGCTAGGTCGGTAAACCGCCGAGGAGTCGGATGCCGGCGCGGTTTCGCCCGCATCCGGCATACTGGTCTCAGACGCCTTGGCCGGGGTCTCGGGAGCCGCCTCCGCAGGGCGGCATTCTCGTGTCGTCATGCCCCATCGCCGCCTCGGAGCAGCAGGGCGAGCCGGTCACGCTGCGCTGCAGACAGTGCTGGTGCCGCATCCACGGTCTTGCGGATGTAGTCGGCGGCGCGCTCGACTCGTAATTTTTGGCGAGCGTCGATGAGTTCGGGGTCGTCGGGGGTGCGCGAGCGTGAGAGTGACGCGACGCGCGCTCTCTCGTGGGTCCAGGACATGGAGGAGGCCTCTCAGGGGGCAGGAAACACCTGCCTCCGCTGGGAGGCCTGAAGAAAGTTCGGCGCGCTCTCTACGTGCGCCAGTTAGATACTAACCCGCACAAGCGTCGCAACCCGATCTCCGGCACGCCGTTATCCGCGAGCATGTCGAGGACGTGCACGGCTCGTTCGTCCGCACCTTCGCCGACCAAGGGCAAGTTCAGTCCACAACCGCAGCGAAGGATGATGCGGACCCGGTAGTTGAGTGGTGTCCCGTCAGCTAGGTTCGCTATGGGAGTCGGATCGTCGCGAAGGGTGTCGAGGTCGGGGTTGACAAACCATCCGCCAACGTCTCGTCGCAGATCCCGGATCGGCAGACGGTTCCCTTCGTGAACCGGTTCTGAGCAGTACACGCGCAATCGTCCGGGCGCTGATCGACCTACGCCGGACCCCAGCCAGGAGCGATCATCGGGGGTGCTCACGTCGGCTGCCTCCACTCGATCGCCACCCGCGCGCGGCGGCGACTCATTCGGCCCCACCCCGCCAGTCGAGCCGCACCAGGTCTGGCCGGAAGTACGACTCCCCCAGTCGCCAGCCCTTCGGCCTACCTGCGGCGCCCGCCAACAGCGTTACGGTGGCAAGAGTGTCAAGGATGGTTTGGCGGATGCCCAGTGGCGCCTCCAGCCATGCCGCCCCGGGGTCTGGTGCGTCTGCTATTCCGGCGAGGGCGGTCCCGCTGTAGGCCGTGGCGATGTCCGTGCGCGCGGCGTCCATGTGCTCGTTGATCTCCTTGGAGCCCTGTGTGAGCTGACGGGCGTCGATAACTCCCCGGGCGAACAGTCCGGCCAGTTCGTCGAGGCGAGCCCGGAGGGTCACTGTGCGTGCTTCCAAGGCTGAGACGTCGAGGTCGGAGTGCGTCGCCGCGGCGAGGAGGTCGGCGAGGTCGGCGCGGCGCAGCCTTCCCACGATGACGGCCTCCACATAGTCGTCCACGTCGACCAGCGTGCGACTGACGCAGCCACGTCGGCAGCGGTAGGACTTGCGGCCATTCACCATTGTGCCGACGACCGTCTCACCGCAAGTGGCGCAACGGTACAGACCGGAGCCGAGCCACTTGCGGGCGTTACCTGTTGTTGTCCGGCGCGCAGGGTTGGTCAGGTGGGCGACGAGAGCGCGCCACTGTTCCTCGGGCAGGATCGGGGGCCACTCCGCGGGGCCGATGACTTGGCCGGCGTGCTCCATGAGACCAGCATTCCGCGGCCTCAGGAGCACGCGCCGGACTTCGCTGCCCTGAAAGTCTCGGCCGGTCGACGTCTTGATCCCGGCGGCACTCCATGCACGGCCCATGCTGAGCACCGACGCACCGGCGAGGATCTTGCCGGCCGCATCTTGAATCGCGTTCGCCTCCCTCTCCTCGACCGTGACTCCATCGGCCTTGTACCCGAAGGGGCGGCGACCACCCTTCCACGTGCCCGCGCGCGCTGACCTGAGCTTGGCACGCTTCTGACGCTCGATCATGTGCTCGACCTCGTATCTCGCAACGGCCCCCAGCTGTCTCGCCACCAACCGGCCGGACGGCGTCGCCAGGTCGATGTGGCCGGCCTTGACAGTGTGGGTGGTGACCTTGTGCGCGTCGGAGAGCGCGGCGTACTCCTCGAGTTCCGTGACCGAGCGGTGCAGCCGGTCGGTGTGCCAGGTGAGCACGGCGTCGACGGCATTCGCGCGGATCTCCTCGAGCATCGCCCGATATCCCGGCCGTGGCTTCCCGCTATAAGCGGAGATGTCGTTGTCGGAGTGCGTGGACACGATGGTGAAGCCCGATGAGGCAGCCAGCTCCTTGCAGTCTTGCTCTTGAGCACGCACGCCCAAACTGGCGCCTTCGCGGTCTCGGCTGATTCTCGTGTATATCGTTGCGCGCATGTGCCGAGTATGTCATAGTCGGGCCACCGCCAGGTCGAACTCCGAGCCGATCTTGAGAACCGAGGCGGGTGAGAGGTTCACCGTGACCTTGCGGCGCGGGATCGGGTGCACCGAGTTCGAGGCCGCCGCCCTGACCCGGTCGGGCGCCTGAGCGCACGCAGGGTCGGCCCGCCCGCTGACGGAGAAGGCCGGTAGCCCGTTGGAGACGTCGACCTCGACGTGGACGAGGAACCCCACCAGCCCCTGAAGGCCCACCGCGCGGGTGCGTCCCAGGCTCATGGCGCCACCGACACGAGGTGCTCGATCTGGCACGCGCCACGCCAGGGTCGCAGGACTCCGATGACGTCGACCCGGATGTCCGCGTAGTGCTCGCCATGCTCGTGGAGCCACGCCCCCGCAAGACGCCGGAGCCGGGCGAGCTTCTCGGGGGTCACCGCCTCGACGGGAGTCCCGAAGGTCGTCGACCGGCGCGTCTTGACCTCACAGACGACGAGGCAGTCGCCGTCCCGGGCCACGATGTCGACCTCACCGACGGGGCAGCGCCAGTTGAGCGCGAGGATCTGCAGCCCCTGCTCGCGCAGGTAGCGCGCCGCCATCCGCTCGCCGTAGCTGCCGAGCGCCTTCGCCGTCGCGTGGGGCATTCCCCGGCCGCCCGGCATACCGTCCGTCTGGTGCATGCCGCAACGATCGCGGCCGGCCCACCCACGCCGACAGCGCCGGTCGACCGCCTGTGGATCGTGGGACGACTGCGAGGGGGCCTGTGGACGAACAGCACGGAGACAGCGGCCGCGGCCGCGTGCTCGTCGGAAGCGCGTCAGGCCGGCGGCTGCAGCTCCGACTTGGGAAGCTCCTCGATGTTGACGTCCTTGAACGTCACCACCCGGACCGTCTTGACGAACCGCGCCGGTCGGTAGATATCCCAGACCCACGCGTCGTGCATCGTCACGTCGAAGAACACCTCGCCGCCGTCGTTGCGAACCTTCATGTCGACGGAGTTGCAGAGGTAGAACCGGCGCTCCGTCTCGACGACGTGGGAGAAGAGCGAGACGACGTCGCGGTACTCGCGATAGAGCTGCAGCTCCATCTCGGTCTCGTACTTCTCCAGGTCCTCGGAACTCATCGGGTGCTCATCGTCCACTCCGTCGTCGTGACATCCAGCGTCGGGCCCGGCACGGGCGCCTCCTGGGGGCTCCGCCCAAGTTCTATCACCCCGGGCAGGCGCCACGAACGGCGATGGTGAGCGCACGAACCGTGCACCTCGAGCGCCTGGAGGTGCTCCGGCGCGGCATACCCCTTGTTGACGGCCCACCCGTATGCCGGCTGCTCGGGGTCCAGCCCCACCATCAGGCCGTCACGCTCCACCTTCGCCAGCACGGACGCGGCGGCAACCGACGAGCACTTGAGGTCAGCCTTGACCATCGTCGTCACCGGCGGGAGCCGCGGACCGGGCCCGTCGGCGAAGGCCAGCAGGCCGGCCTGCTCCGGTGGGGTGAGCCAGTCGTGGTTGCCGTCGAGGATGACGAGGTCCGGCACGATCCCCGCCGCCGTCACGGTCCCGAGCGCCCGGGTGCCGGCGAGCCGCAGACCGCCCATGATCCCCACCGCGTCGATCTCAGCGGGGGAGGCGTGCCCCACGGCGTAGGCCAGTGCCCAGCGCCGGATCGGACGTACCATCCGCTCCCGGTGGGCCGGCGTGAGCAGCTTGGAGTCCTTGACGCCCTGGGGTGCCGACCGACAGCTCTCGTCGATGACCACGACCCCCACGGACACCGGCCCGGCGAGCGCGCCGCGACCGACCTCGTCCATCCCGGCGAGGATTCGGTGACCCCCTCGCTGCAGGGCACGCTCGACCCGGAGCGAGGGTCTCGTGCTGCGTGGGACGACCATCGAGCCTCCGGCTCAGCCGGCCTTGGGCGTCGTGTCGGAGGAGGGTCCGACCGGGGTGGTCGATGACGGGCCGGGAGCCGGCACGGTGGAGTAGATGCGGGAGGGCACGGAGAGCCACTTCACGTTGTCGATCGGCCAGACGATCATCACGGCACGGCCGGTGATGTCGTCGATCGGCACCGAACCGGTCGCGCCGGTCCCGTCGTCGTGGAACCTGGAGTCCGAGGAGTCGCTGCGGTGGTCGCCCATGACCCACACCCGGCCGGCGGGGACGGTGATGTCGAAGGGGGCGCGCCCGCCGCTGGGAGTGTCGCCCTGCTTGACGTAGGTCTCCGTGATCGGGGCGCCGTTGACGGTGGTGGCTCCGGCCGTGTCGCAGCAGACCACGTGGTCGCCCGGGAGCCCGATGACCCGCTTGATGAGGTGGTTGTTGGAGTCGTCGGGCAGCAGGCCGACGAACTGCAGGCCCTTGTGGAGGGCCCCGCGCAGGCCCGGCTGGTCCTGAACGGTCGATGCGTCGCCGAGCCAGTTGGCCGGGTCCTGGAAGACCACCACATCACCGTGGGCGAGGTCGAACGGGCCCGGCGTCAGCTTGCTGACGATGACCCGGTCGTCCTTGACGAGCGTGTCCTCCATGGATCCGGAGGGGATGTAAAAGGCCTGGATGAGCCAGCTCTTGACGACGAAGGACAGGACCATCGCCATGACGGCGATGATGACGATCTCCTTGATGCCGCCCCAGAGGTTCTGGAGGAACCCGCTCCCCCGCTCGCCCCCGTCGAGCTCGTCGGACCCCTTGAGGCCGTCCTCGTCGTCTCCCTCGACCTCGGTCGAGGAAGCGGCGGCGGCGCTGTTGCCATCGCCCGACGGCTGCCCGACGACACGTGAGCGTCGGCTGATCCTGGGATCGTTGGTCTCGTCAGACATGGTCAGCGACCGGCTCCGGACGTCGAGGGAACGGTGGGCAGGGATCCGGCGCCCCCGAGCGAGCCCAGGCGGCCGAGCGGCCAGTATCGCACCGTGACCTGACCGATCACGTCATCCAGCCGCACCGTGCCGCCACCGGCGTGGCCGAGGTAGGAGCGCGAGTCGCTGGAGTCGCTGCGGTGGTCGCCCATGACCCAGATCCGGCCGTCCGGGACGGTGACGTCGAAGGTCACCTCGCTCGGCGCGTCCCCGGGAAAGAGATAGGCCTCGTTGACGGCCACCTGGTTGACCACGAGCCGGCCCGACGGGTCGCAGCACATCACCTCGTCGCCGGGCACGCCCACCACCCGCTTCACGTAGTCGGTCCCGGTGTCGATCGACAGGAGGGAGGCCGCCGCGCGCAGGACCTGCTGCAGCTTCCCTGGGTCGGACGGCTCGCCGCTGCCGAAGGCGCCTGCTCCGTCGAAGACGACGACGTCGCCGCGGTGGATCGAGTCGCCACGGATCAGCCGGCTCGCGAGCAGCCGGTCTCCCGGTGCGATCGTCGGCTCCATCGAGCCCGAGGGCACGGAGAAGGACTGCACGAAGGCCCGGACGAGGAGCATCACGACGACGGCCAGGCCAAGGAGGCGCCACCAACCGAACATCGAGTGGTGTGCCTGCTCGCCGCTGCCGGGTCCGCGGGGGCGCCGCATCACTCCGCGGTTGCGTCCTGCGGGGTTGGGGTAACGGCCGGCCGGGCGGCCGTGGTGCCCGAGTCGGCGGTGGTGCCCGAGTCGGCCTTGGTGCTCCGGGCGGCCCTGGCGCCGCCCTTGGCGCCCTTGACCGGGACGGAGTCGCGCTTCTCCTTGATCTTGGCGGCCTTGCCGCGCAGGTCACGAAGGTAGTAGAGCTTCGCGCGGCGGACGTCGCCGCGGGTCAGGACCTCGATCTTGTCGATGATCGGTGTGTGCAGCGGGAAGGTCCGCTCCACCCCGACACCGAAGGAGACCTTGCGGACGGTGAACGTCTCGCCGATGCCGCCACCGTGGATCCGGATGACGACGCCCTGGAAGACCTGCACCCGGGAGCGGGTGCCCTCGATGACCTTGACGTGGACCTTGAGGGTGTCGCCGGCTCGGAAGGCGGGGATGTCGCCGCGAAGGGAGGCCTGGTCGACTCCATCGAGCTTGTGCATGACGGTTTCGCTTTCTCGTGGTGCCACAGGTCACCAGGGGTTTCGGTCAAGCAAGGATGGGTATGCCGTCCGGCCGGCCTCGTGCAAGGACTCAGCTGCTGCTCGCACTCCCCCTGTGGCAGGGGCACGTCGGGTGCCGGACGCAAAGCCCAAGTCTGCCAGAGGGCGGCGCTCCAGTGAAATCCGTCGCCCGGCGGGCGGGCCGTCGCCCGGCCGCCCGCGCCATAGCAGGGCCCGGGCCGACCACCACAGCAGGGTTGACGCCGAGTCATGGAGGTTGACGCGGTGTGTACGGGGCGTCAGCCTTCATGACTCGGCGTCAACCCCCGCGGACAGGCTGGCGGAACTTCGTCAGGTCGACGGTGCCCGGAAAGGTGCCCTCACCAGGCCCGATCCGGTAGCCGGCCTTCTTGTACATCCTCAGGTTGTCGGCACTGCCGCGCCCGGTGTTCAGCCAGAGCGTGCGCGCGTCCTCCGGCGCCGCTCCCTCGGCGAAGGCCAGGAGCGCGCGGCCGATCCCTCGACCCTGCAGGTCCGGGGCGACCATGAGGCGGCTGACCTCCCACACCGAAGGATCCTGCGCCGACCGTCGCCCGCGCACCGACCCCACGAGCCGGCCGGAGTCCCGCACCACCCAGGTCCGCCACTCCTGAAGGCCCTGACGCACCGCCTGGAGAGACTCGGTGAGCGGGGGGATGTCGAGCGATGCGTTGGCGATGGCCTCGCTCACCCAGCAAGCCCGCTGCAGGGTGCTCAGCTCGGCGGCGTCACCCGCAGTCGCGGCGTGGATCTCGAGCCCCTCAATGCCGAGCGCCTCGGACCCATGCAGCAGATCGGGGCGGCGGGCCGCCGTCCGCAACAGCCGCTGCCGCTGGCGCCACCGGGCGATCGCGCCGTGGTCGCCGGAGAGCAGGACGGGCGGCACGTCGCGGCCGCGCCACGTCGGCGGCTTGGTGTAGACGGGGTACTCGAGCAGCCCGTCCTCGTGCGACTCCTCGACGAGCGACTCGGCGTTGCCGATGACCCCAGGGACCAGCCGGGCGATCGCCTCGACCATCGCCAGCACCGCGACCTCCCCGCCGCTGAGGACGTAGTCGCCGAGCGAGAGCACCGTCACCGGCATCCGGCTGGCGGCATCCTCGTAGACCCGCT
>JAABUV010007253.1_pt1 | contig 11696 bp, 10 predicted proteins | sample 5559971 | NCBI WGS metagenome assembly JAABUV01 (sample SAMN10711881, study PRJNA513362) | rock metagenome | isolation source: Antarctica rocks | place: Antarctica: Victoria Land, Knobhead nord | collected 2015-12-19
ACGAAAATGCAACAGAAAGCAATTTAAATGTAAATAACAAAAAGATTATTAATTTTCTTGTATACTCATGAATGTTGAGAACTTTGATAAAATAGCGTTAAAGTAGAGAATCACTAAACGCACATCTTTTTTCACTACATGTACATTCTTCATTTCACTACATATACATTCTTCTCAACTAAATCTAGTGATCATCAAAATAGAATTAGCGACATAATATTTTATGACAACTCGCACTCGTTTTTCTTCATCAACTAACTACTTTAGTGATGTTGATCTTGTCAGCATCAAAATGTTTCGCTAAGAAATCATCATGATGATGTTTCAGTAACTTTTCTCTGACAGAAAAATCTTCTGAAACATATAATAATTCATTGTACTTTATCATTTCTTAACTATTCAATGTTTAAGCTTTGACATCACTCTTTCATATATTCATCATTTCATCTGCTTTTAACTCTACAGTAAATTCATCTTCTTACTGTAAGATCTTAATGAACTTGACTATGAATTTATTATTAAAGTTGTATGTTATTTCATGAATTATCAATACTTTGACAATTGTATGTAAAATGAGTTGTTTGCAATTAACAGTTTCAATAACAGAATTAAGTTATTTCTTAACTATGTTATGATTTTTATGAGTTAATGTTTCAACATCTGTTCTTTTTAAAATTATTAATTTAAGTTGAGAAATTTTATTTCTTAAAAAATATACTTCATTTAGATGTGTTTCTTACACTGTTAAAATCATGATTCTCAGCAGCATACTTCTGACATGCATTGCTGAACACATATTCATGTTTTCATTAACATTGTAAACAAACATTTTCTTGACTTTGTTAATCACTTATGTACAGTAAATTTTATCTTGCAACATGCTTTCAACATGATTAATTGAATATTTTCTCTCATTGACATTGTAAATGAACATCTTCTCAACATTATTTATTAATTATATTCAATAAATTTTATCTTGCAGTCTGCTTTCAACATGTTCTGCTGAATATTTATTCATACTTATACTGTGAATGAACATCTTCTCGACATCATTTATCACTCATATACAGTATAATTCTTTAATTACTATGAATATAAAGTTATTTAAGCTTTTTATTTTAGTCAGCTTTCGTTGCAAAGTAAGTAATAAATGTTTTGCAAAAATGTTTTCTATCATGATGAATTGACTCATAGAAGTTAAATCAGAGACTAAAGTCAAAGATTAGATTGAAGATCAGATCTGAGTTAACTCTGAAACTTTATGACTTTGTTAAGACATTATTTAAACTACGTCATATCTTCAACTTAATATATCATGAGTTATATCATGCTCAACTTAACAATGCTTGACAAACTTTCTATAGTTGATCAATTCTCTTGAGTTATCGAGAACTTCTTAATAATTAACTCTATCATAATATATACTCATTCTGTGTCTGCTTAGAATATCACATTGTCATATCGTTCTTATAGACTTCATTTATTCATTTAGTAAACTCAATCATTACAGTTCTAATTATTTCAAACTCTTCTTAAAAGTGATGATTCAATACTCAAGCATGATAACAGCAACATGATTGCAACAGAATTAAAACGACGATATCTTGATCTTGTAAAACATCATATCAGAAAACGAACGTTGCATAACAAAATCAGAAAGTGAAGAAGCAAAAGATGAATTCTTTCTTGATATTAATGAACAGCTGACATGAGCAATGCTTCAACATGATGAACTGCAAAAGAAACAAAAGTTAACAGTTATTCAATCAAAGATTGAGATTCTGCAAGTCATTGAAATAACAAAGAAAAGTTATTGAGCTTTCACTTGAGCTTTCACGAAGAATTTGAATGATTTATGCATCATCTTCATAATGTTGACGATGATGAAACAAAGTCATCATGAAATCATCTTGCAAAAGCAAAGATTCTCAATGTCTTTGAAGAAGTATCATGACAAAATCATAAGAAAACATAGAGAGTGAATTCATGATGTTGAAATCTCATTTTGAAATATTTCTTAACATTTTGAAAGTGATGAGAAAAAGATTTTGTACTGCATGATTTATTTGAAGAGTGAATCAAAGAAACTTTGATTTGATCACGAAGAAATTATGTTTGCAGCTCAGCAGATGTAATTCAATTTTATTGACTTTCTTCTGAATTTAATCAAAGATTTGATGAATCGAGACATAAACGTGACTCAGCAGTATGTGAATGCATCATAATGTTCAGATCAAATGATATGAATGTTTGCAGCTCATTTGAGCATTCTGAAACATCAACTTTCGTTGTATAATGATGAGCATAAGCGAACTCATTTATTCATCAAGTTGAGATCTGAGCTGCGTGTGATCATTACTAATGTGCAGTCAATTTCTATCACATGAAATGCATTAATTGATCTTGTCGCTTGATTGAAAACAAATCTACGAAAAGAACATGTCTTGTCATTGAAATAATCTTAAGACGAGAACTTACATGATTAAGATAAAATCAACAAGAAAACTCATTTAAAGCAAAAGAAATTTCATTGATTGACTAAACTTAACTCTTCATCAAAGACAAGCTCACATGCTTCATCATGTTATAGCAAGAATTTGTTCAACATGATGTGTTACATGTGCAATTGAAAGAATCATTACTTTACTGATTGTAAAGATGAAAAGATTAAGAATAAATCAAAAGAATCTGATGCAAATCAAGTATTCATCAATTCAATGTCACATATAAGTCATTTCAAGATTTCAAGAAAAGACAAGCTTTCAATGAATGCTTCAAATTATCAAGGAAAAAACAAGAAGTTCTCTTCGTAAAGACTTTTATATATAAAGAGCATGTAATTCAGAGAAATCAGAAGACAGAAATGAAGATTCACATGAATATTGATGTCAAGATGAACATGATTAGTCAACGTTTCATCATTGAGCAAGATATGTCATTGCTGAACGTTGATCTTTCAAAATTTATTTGAATGAATGATCAAAATGTTTATTATTATGACGTTTATAAGATGTGTTATTGACTGAGAAACAGCTGAGATATAAAGAAAAAAGATATAAGTATCTTCTATGCTATCGACAAGAAAGAATCTTTCTTGATTCTGAGTATATCAAGTATGTAATTCAAGCATATTTGAATAAACATGATTGTAAAAACATAACATTTCAACATGAATGAGCATGCATTTGAGTTGTTTTTCACATAAGCATTTGCGAAAGCTCTACAAAATGAGTCTACTGTGTATGCTTTTGTCATGATCAACGTCGTCAAAGAGTTGATCATTGAACATCAAGTGAAAGCAATGAATAATGTGACAAGTCATATCACAAATGCATTTAAAATGCAGACTTTACTCATTGAATTGAAAGATTATGAAGATGTATTCTTAACAGAAAGTGTTGACAAATTGCTTTTGCATGAAGATCATGATCATGCAATCGAAATCACTGCAAAGTCATCATATGAATCATTGTATAATCTGTCGAATACAGAGTTAGCGACTCTGAGACAGTATTTAAATAATGTCTTAGCAAAAGAATAAATTAAGCACTTCATCAGCTTGACTGACGCCCCTATTTTATTCATTCTCAAAAAGAATAATAGTCTTCATTTATGCATAAACTATTGAGATCTGAATAAAATCACTGTCAAGAATCATCATTCACTGTCTTTAATTAGTGAAACTTTAAACAGACTCAGTTGAGTCAAGCAGTTCATTAAATTGAATCTGAAGAATGCGTATCATCATTTCAGAATTCAACGTGAAGATGAGTGAAAAACGACATTTTGTACTTGTTATGATCACTTTAAATATATGATCATGTTGTTTGATTTGATTAATGCATCTGTCATCTTTCAGACTTATATTAATAAGATCTTGACAAAGCTTTTAAATGACTTTTGTGTTGTTTATCTGAATGACATTCTAATCTTCTTCGTAGAGAAGACTGATCATGTAGATCACGTGAAGCAGATTCTGAAAAGACTAAGAAAGTTCAAGCTATATGCTAGCTTGAAGAAATGTACATTCTTCATCACTAAAGTGAACTTTCTAGAATTTATCATATTTACAGAAAACATTTTAATGAATCTTCAATTTAAGTAGAATAGACATCATCAAAACATGATTCAAATCGAAGATGTATCAAGAAATACAAGTTTTTCTAAGATTCATCAATTTCTATCGACGTTTTATACATCACTACTCTCAAATAGCAGAATCTTTAACAGAACTGCTGAGAGATAGTGTAAAAGATGTAAAAATGAGCTTATTCATATGATTGAGCGAAGCGAAACAAGCTTTTAATCAGCTTCGCAACGTCTTTATGAAGATGTTTATACTAAGACACTTTGATTCAGAGCGACATATACACATTGAGATCAACGCATTCAATTATGCAGTCGCGAATATTTTGTCTCAGTCAGATGATGAAGATCAGTGACATTTGATTGCATTTTGATTCAAAATGATGATAGACATTGAAAGAAACTATGAGACATATGATCAGAAACTTTTAGTCATAGTAGCGATGTTTAAACATTGATGATACTATGTGAAAGACAATTATCATACTGTCAAATTTCTGACTGATCATAATAATCTGAAGAGTTTTATAAACATTTGAAAGCTAAATGAAAAACAAGTCAGATAAATCATGAGATTGTTGATCTGCAACTTTGAAATAGCGCATAGATCAGAAAAGACAAACTCAATTAATGTATTATTAAGATGATCTGACTATAAGAGTGAGAACATTTTTGCAAATCATTTGCTGCTCACTCTGCAGTGAAAGCTGACTAGAATAGAAAGCTTAAATAACTTTATATTCATAGCGATCAGAGAATTATACTGTATATGAATGATTAATGATGTCGAGAAGACGTTCATTCACAGTATAAGTATGAACAAGTATTCAGCAGAACATGTCAAAAGCAGACTGCAAGATGAAACTCATTGATGAACATGAATGATTAATGATGTTAAGAAGACATTCATTTACAATGTCAATGAATGAAGATATTCAGCGAAACATGTCAAAAGTAGATCGCAAGATGAAATCTACTGTACATGAGTGATTAACGAAGTTAAGAAAATGTCTGTTCACAGTGTCAATGAAAACATGAGTACATGTTCAACAATGCATGTCAGAAGTATGCTGCTGAGAATCATGATTTTAACAGTGCGAGAAATGCATTTAGATGAAGTACATTTTTCAAGAAATAGAATCTCTCAATTTGAATCAACAACTTCAAGAAGCACAGATGTTGAAACATTGATTCATAAAGATTGCAACGTAGCTGAGAAACAGCTTAATTCTGTTGTTGAAACTGTTGATTGCAAACAACTCATTTCACATGCAATTGTCAAAGTATTGATAATTCATGAAATGATATACAACTTTAGTAGTAAATTCATAGTTGAACTCATTAAGATCTTACAGCAAGAAAATTAATTTACTGTGAGATTAAAAGCAGATGAAACGATGAATATATAAAAGAATGACGTCAAAGCTTGAATATTAAATAATCAAGAAATGATAAAGTACAACGAATTATTATATGTTTTAGAAGATCTTTCTGTCAGAGAAGAGTTATCGAAACATCATCATGATGATTCATTAGCAAGACATTTTGATATTGACAAGATCAACAAGCTATTAAATTGCAAATATTACTGAAAAAGTATGATCAAGAATGTCAAAGAGTATATAAATACTTGTGACATTTGTCAGAGAGTAAAGATGAAATGTCATTTATCATATGATGAGTTAAAATCATTATCTCGATTTACAGATTTCTGAAAAGAAATCACTTTAAATTTCATAACAGATCTGTCGTTTAGTAAATGAAAAAAAGTCGTATATGACTTGATTCTTATGATAGTTGATCATTACATAAAGATGATGTGTTATCTGTTTATGAAGAAAACTTTGACTGTCGTAAAGTTAGCAAAGTTGTTCTTTGAGAAAATTGCACTAAGATATGAGATCTTAAATGATATAATCATTGATAAAGATAGTTGATTTATCAGTGCATTCTGATCAGAGATCTGTTTTCATGCGAAGATGAAATGATGATTAAGCATCATCTTTTATTCGCAAACAGATGATCAGACAGAACAACAGAATCAAACGTTGAAACATTATCTACGAGTATATTGTTCAAAAAAGCAAGATGACTAAACTACGCTTTTACTTGTAGTTGAGTTCATGTATCATCAGACGAAGCACTCTTTGTTGAGCTGTAATCTCTCTAAAATCATGTATGATTACAAGTTAATCTTTGACATACACATCAAGAATGATGCTATGAAAGAAGAAGTGTCAGCAGCAAAAGAATGCATTGAAATGCTGCAAGATATGCAAAACACATTGACGCAATGATGATAAAACACAATCAATGCTCAGGCAAAGTACTATAATCAAAAACATAAGTTTAAGTTTTTTAATGTTAATGATTTAATCATGCTATTAACAAAAAATCTGAAGCAAAAGAAGTTGAGCAAGAAGTTATCAAATAAGATGCTAAAGTTCTTTCATATACAAGAATTTATAGACAAGCAGATGTATTGTTTGAATCTTTTAATCATTTATAAAATTCATTCTGTCTTTTATGTATCTTTCTTAAAGTTGTATAATTGTAGATTAAATGATGATTCTATACTCAAGTATTTCACTCTCAAGCTTATTGATGATGAGTAAGAATGAAAAGTAGAAATGATTTTATAGAAGTGAAAAGAAAAGAGAATCTTATATTATAAGATACAATGAAAAGAATATTTCATGAAATATAATCAATGAGTATTGAGCAAAGATATGAAAGAAGTCTTGAAGCTTAAAGAAGCTTTTGAAATGAGGCTGAAACATGAATGAAAAGTATAGTCACTCACTTTCAAGCATAAATTCATGATTAGAAAGAAAGAGAATCACTGTATTATGATGATTCTCATTCTTTAATGAGATGATCATGTAGAAATATTAACACTCAAACAAAAGAAAAAACACAGACAGAAGAAAAAAGCGCAGAGATGCAAAACGCGCTCGACATGAAAGCGTAATCTCAGCATAATCACATCAACTTCATCAGTTATCTTTTGCAAAAGACGTAATCACAGTTTTCTTCTTCTCACTCATCTTAAGATTTACATTGAGATGTAAGATGAGCAAATCAAGAGCAAGCAGATTCATTTATAAATATATCATGTCAGTTATAGAACTGTGATTAAATGATGTCAAAACACGATAGAACATACAGAATAATGAAACATGTTGAGCGCATTGCAAGCAATGTCATTAGCTGTCATTGCTTCTTTCAGCTGCAGCTTCTGTACATCAAATGATTTAAACTTATGTATGTCATTTAAACAATCTTTCACATGCGTTGCAATCATGAACTTCTTTCTCAGTTTCATCTGATTGATCATAAAGATTGTAATAAAGATCACATCATCATCTTCTGATACAGTTTTGAATATTGTTTCAAGTCAAAAAGACTTATTTAATGTTTGAATGCATACATTCGAAATTTAAGAATTTAAACATAAGTGTTTAGTGAGCGCATTGAGTAAGTTTACTCATTGCAATGCATGAGACATCTTTCTTTGCACATTAGATGCAGCATCAATACATCACTTTTTCATGAAACTTAATATCACAGCTTTGCATTGTCTCTTCATCATGAAATCTACATGCACATTTAATGCACATTACTCTGTTTGATATCTCAGAAGCATCAGCACTTCTTTCGCTAATTCTCACGACTGAAAGCTGAAAAGAATCAGTAACGACATCTAAACGCTGAGTATTCAACTTATCATTCTTTTATTGCTAGAAGTTTAAGACGAGTCGAGTAAGAATTCTGATGCTGAGAAAGTGTCAGAACTCATTTCGTTACTCATTTTTTCATCAGAAACATTCAGATTATCTTCAGAATCAATAAATGTAATGAGTTTCAAAACAGAAAATGACATCACATGATTGCAAAGATGTCAAAGAGTAGACTTCTTTATGATGATCTATGATTGTTAGATTGCAGTCTTGATTAAAGAAATTCAGAATAAGCATTGCATATCTTGCTTACATCATCAGCTTTGTCATCAGCTTTGTCATCAACTTTGTTGATCTTTCACGTCTTTGAAGTCATCATAAATCAAGCGCACGTCATTTTAATACTTGAAACAAAGTTTTTTCAAGTAAATACTAATATAATTATTTGTACAAGTAATTCTTTATCAAAATTGTGAAAAAGAACTTTGATACAGAATGAAAATAAGATGAAAAGAAGATGAAGATTAAGAAGAATTGAAAGAATGATAAATAAAACAATGATTATTATTCACTCTTGTTTATGCTTTATCATCTCAACAACATAATTTAATCGAAAGATAAGCAACGTTTATGCATCATTCACACACAATTGATGCTGTCATATACGTTAACTACACATCACATATACTATTTATAATGTCATCTACATGCATTATAATTGAAGATGAATCATCATTCAATCGAAAGTTTCTCTTTTTCTTGTTTTCTCACGAAGATTTGAAGATTTTTATCAAAAGCTTCTAGAGTGAAATCATGAGTACACGTTATCATTTATCAAGATAAATCAAGATATTGATTATTGAGATTAAGAATGAACTCACTTAAAAAAGAAAACAATTTTTATGATGAATTGACTCATAAAAGTTAAATCAGAGACTAAAGTCAGAGACTAAATTGAAGATCAGATCTGAGTTAGCTCTGAAACTCTATGACTCTGTCAAGACATCATTTAGATTACATCATATCTTCAACTTAATATATCATGAGTTATATCATGCTCAACTTGACAATGCTTGACAAATTCTTTATAGTCAATTGATCTTCTCAAGTTATCAAAAACTTCTTAATAATTAGCTTTATCATAATATATATTCATTCTGTGTCTGCTTAGAATATCACATTGTCATATCATTTTTATAGATCTTATCTATTCATTTAGTAAACTTAATCATCACATTTTCATTCTTATAATTAAATCATTTTAATAATACATTAATTAAGTTTATCTTTTCTGATTTATGTATTATTTCAAAATTACAGATCAACAATCTCATGATTCATTTAACTTGTTTTTCATTTAACTTTTAAACATTCATAAAATTCATAAAATTATTATGATTAGTCAAAACTTTAACAGTATGATAATTATTTTCTACATAGTGTCATTAATGTTTAAACATTATTACTATGATTAAAAGCTTCTGATCATGTATTTCATAATTTCTTTTAACAGATCGAAAACAAGATTTATTTATACATGATGTTGACTATGAATCTTTTGATTCTATTGCAGAATAGAAGTCAGAAGAGTTAAGAAATCTCAATTTAACGCAGTTTGATCAAAGTTAGAACGTTGCGTGATTATGAAAGCTGTCATGCAGAGTTTTCATTCATGCGACAGCACTCTTTCTAACAGCTACAATTCACAAAGAAGATTAATGACAAGTCAATGTCAGTATAAGATGAAAAGATATCACTAGTGAAATAGTCAAGTCAGATGATGAGTCTTAAGATTGTGATTATAAGTGATTGAAGAAGTTGTGACTTATCAACTGTGTTGATATACTGAAGAAGCTCATTGAGCTCAACTTCTCTACTCATCGACGTCATGAACAGTAAGTGATGAAAAGATACTGAGTAGAATAGTTGATTCAGATGTTAAGTCTTGAGTTCATGATTATATGTGATCAAAGAAGTAGTGACTTGTCGACTGTGTTGATATACTGAGAGAGCTTGATGAACTCAACTTCTTTACTTATAACGACAAGTCGTGCATCTATCTATGTGAATGATCGAAAGCATTGAAGAATGATCAGAATGCATTCTTTACTATTGATCAGAGCTAAGCATTCAACTACGACTGCAATCACACATTTATATTGATAATACATTTAACATCTATGTGACATAAGACAAGCGCAAAATAAAGTCATGTACAATCACACTCTATCTTTTTATCGTATACATCTCTCTTTCATCACATATTTTCTTGCTCAATGAATGACAATCATCGAGCAAAGAACACAGTTTCAACATTACAATCATGAGCATCACAAGTGCAAAGAAATCATGATCTTCGCGATCAAAGATCAAGACATCGTTGTATAGAATATCATCAATGAAGAGCAGAGCAAAAACGATGCATAGCAAGAAAACAGCACAGACACGCATCAAGAGTTCAAGCATCACGCGCTGAATAAAAGTTATAGATTCATTACTGATACTATTGTTTCAGCGTTGTTATTTCAACGACATGCAGTTGCTGTATAGTCGACGAGCGATTTTCTTTCTCAAAGAGTTTTGTTCATTCAATATACATAGCATAGTTTTCTCTTATGAGTTGAACTTAAATCAATGTCACAAGAGTGTATGATCAATCAATCAATCAATCAATCAATCAATCAATTTCTTTTAACATTTATAACAATAATAAATTCATACATTTTTGTGACATCAATTAAATCAACTCATGAGAAACTTTATGCTATGTGTATCGAGTGAACAAAACTCTTTAAGATAGAAAATCACTCACTATTTATATAACTGCTTCACGCAGTTGAAATGACAAGATTAAGACTATGTATCAAATTTGTTCATGTTGATTACATGTTAAAGAATGAGTGTTTTAATCACTTTAAATTGCTTCAAAAGTTTTATTTTCATCATCATTCTTACTGCTGCTCTGAAATCTTTCGTGATCACAATGATTATTTGATAGTTCAAGAAATTGATATCACATAGCATTCTTGATTGCAGATGCGTTCAGTTCAAGCAATGCATAAGTACATGCTTTGCTGTCTGATGATTTTATTTGCAGTTGCATTGCAAACTATTCATTCTTGAAACATTTCTTGAATGCAAATAAACATTAAAATTTATGCATTCAATTCTGATGTAAATTGCAAGAGTGTTTTCAATCTTCTGAAAATCATCATGCATCTTTATCATCTTATTGAATAAATGAAATCTTTGTGCTGAAATTGCATTAATGTTTGCAATGTGTTTCTTGTATTTTTCTCATCATTGCTTTTATTAATCTTTGTGATATAACACTATTGCGATGTTATCACTTATTAAAATCCTTGTAGAAAGATCAAATTATTTGCATTTAAATTGCATTATTGCATCTTCTTAAATAAATGTGTTCAGAAGCATTATTTTCTTGATGACAAAAGAATGAAAGATGAGATGATTAATTTTCATCAGTTGAACATGTATGAATTTGTATGTTCATTTAATCTCTTGCGTTCTATTGTTGACTTAACTGCGTAATGTAACTTTATTCTGCAGCATGTTCAAATAAACATGCAGCAAACTTATATACATTTCAATCTTTAACATCTTGATGCTTATTCTTTTAAACACTTTTGCAACATGATGTAAAGTCTGATTTTACAAAATTTTTAGTTTGCATTTCTTGTTTGACAGTTTTTTCTCTTTGTCACGCTGATATTAAATTGATGCTTTGAATGTGATTTCTGATTTCATTACAACTAAGTACATTTGTCTCACTTTTGTGAAAGTTGTTTTTCATTTGAAGATTTTTAAATGATCATTGACAAATTCTCGAGTGCTAATTAGTCAATCACATACAGCTAATCATTACGTTGACATTGTTGACATCATGAACAAATAATCAAATTATAGATT
>JAABUV010007255.1_pt1 | contig 11694 bp, 11 predicted proteins | sample 5559971 | NCBI WGS metagenome assembly JAABUV01 (sample SAMN10711881, study PRJNA513362) | rock metagenome | isolation source: Antarctica rocks | place: Antarctica: Victoria Land, Knobhead nord | collected 2015-12-19
ACGCTGCTGGCCCACGACCAGGTCACCGCACCGGCCGACCTCGACCAGTGCGACACACAGGTCGCCTGATGGGGCGGCTTTTCATGACATCTCTACTGTTCAAAGTTCGCTTGACAGACTACTAGTAGCCAGCGCCGACGAACCGACATTACTGAGTTGTCTATCCTGCGCACCGTTGACGTATGTCGTGAGCGTACCGCTACCGCTTGTCGAATAGACGCCTACGATGTGGTACCAGTGTCCGGCCTTGATGGGCGTACCGGCGCCAGTCAGGGTCATACCGGGGGGCTTGGGGCCGGTACGGGTGAGCAACGATTTGTTGGCGGCGTCGCGCACCTCGAACTCAGCATAGGCGCTGCCGCTCCCCTCGTTGTACACGCCGAGCTTGTAGCCGCCACTGGACCCGTTCTGCCGGCCAACGATTTTATTGTCGCCGGCCACCGCTGCACCCGGCGTGCCATAGAAATACACCCAGGCCGAGACGCTGACGTCGCCGGATATGTTGAGCGATGAGGTAACACTGGAGCCGGCGTCGATGTAACCGCTAGTTCCATCGAGGCTGACGGCGTTACCAAACGCGGGCGATTGGCCGACCGTCCTGGTCACGGACCCGGTCAAGCCCATGAATGTGCCGGTGTTGCCGTTGCCGGAGGAGTCGGTGGTGGTAACGCTGTTCGTGGTGAGCGGCTCATTGAAGCTCCAGCAGCCAGCGAGGTTGGAGGTCGCGCTGCTACAGGTGGACGCGACATCGGCAGCGGCCGTGGCCGCAGGCGCCGCCGTGGCCGTGGCGTTGGCTGCGATAGCTGTCGCCGTCGCATCGCCAACCTTTAGCTTGGATAGGATCTCGATGCCATTGACCACTGCGGAACCGGTCGTGCCCGTGAATACGATGGTGATCGCGCCGCTGCTATCCGCGGTCGCGGTAAACTCCTTGACCGTCGCCACGTCCGCCCCGCCGGCAGCGGCGAAGATGTCGTAGTTGGTCATGACCTGCGTCGCATTGATACCAACGTTGAACAGCCGCTGTGTCGCCCCGGTCGCCGTTAATTCGGCGAAATGCAGGCGTACCGTGTAGGGAGCGCCGGCGGTCAGTCCAGGGATCGTATATGTGAAGCTACTACCGACACGCTGGCTCTGGTACACCTGCTGTGGCGCGGCGCCCGTCGGTACCTTGCTGGTGGTGTCGATGGTGGTCGTGGCCGGGACTGTCACTGTAACACCGCCGGTGAAATCCGTATCGGTGATGAAAGGAGAGACCTGTAGACCGCCGGAGTTGATCTGGAGCGCGTACGCCGGGGCGTTGGCGGCCGCGACAGTGGTCTGCGTCGCGTTGGGCGTCGCCGTCGGCGGAGCGGGCGCGCGCGCGTCACCCGTGGAGTCGCTGAGTTCGCTCTCACCGCAGTAGTTGGCGCCCGCGACCTCGTAGAGCGTTAGCGCGTTGGTCGTCACCGGGACGGTTGCCTGCACCGGGGTGTAGCCGTCCGGCGTCACGCTCCCAACGGTACCCGCGCCTGACCACACCGGATTACTGCCGAACTGGTCGCCGTTGACGCCGCTGATGGCGGAGTAGATGTTGTAGGAACTCGCGGCCACGCCCGGCGGCAAGGACCAACTAATGAGGTCATCACTGGAATCGGCAATGGCAGCGGTGACGGAGACGGGAATGCCTGGGACCGGGCAGGGGTTCGAGCCCTTGACGGGGTTGATGCGCTGCACCGACTGGTCGTCGATGGTCACGCTGGAGAAGCCGGGCAGGGAGAGGATGGGGTGGTAGTGATAGGTAAGGTGGACGCCAACCGAGTCGGAGACCGGGCTGGCGTTGCGCGTACATTGCGGCCAGTTCCATTGCACGGGATTGCTGAACGGCGCCGTGTTGTAGATGTTGGCCTTGTTGCGATAGACCTTGCCGTTCACGTCGGCCTTGTAGATCTCGATTTGCGCGATGCCGCTGGGATCGATGCCCTTGGACGTGGTGATAGCGTTGATCGCGTCCAGGTCGACGGTGTTGGTCGGTGAGATCGGGCCGGTCGGCGGGCAGACGAAGCCGCCATTGCCCTCCAGAGCAGCGATGCGCACGGCTTGCGCGACTGCCTGCTGCACCTCTATCTTCGCACTGAAGGCGCTGCCAAGCTCGACGATACCGATCAGGATCGCGATGATCACGGGCAAAACCAGGGCGAGTTCGGTCAGAGACTGCCCCCGGCCGGCCCGGCCAGTCACACGCTCACGTCGCTCGTCCCTATCCATACCCATAGTCATCTTATTGCTACTGTCCATATGCGAACGGCTCCATCACGGTCGTCGCCGTCTGCGTGATCGTCAGCGTCGGCAAGATGCCGGTGACGCCGCGCGTCTTGTAGACAATTCTGACGCCGATGTGATCGAGCGCGCCGACTCCTGTATTGCGAACCGTCGGGTCCCAGTACGATCCGCTATCGCACGGCGGCCCCTGGCCCTGTAAGAGGCCCCCTGGATTGGCAATGGCGCAGACAAACGCGCCGTTGCGGTACACGTAATCGGTGTGCGCGTGGTCTGTCAGGCTGGGCGGGTTGATATAGAAATCACCGCCCACCGTGGCGTCGTAGATCGTGACCGACTGTATCGCGGTCAGGTCCTCGCGGGGAAGCATACTCTTGAGTTGGGCGAGGGCCTGCGCGTCGGCGTTCTGGCTCGTGGCGTCACCCGCATTGCCGGCCGCGGCAGCGACACGCACGGCCTCCTGCGCCGCTTCCTGGTAGGCGGAGTGGGTCTTGTAGAACATGCCCAGTTCAAGCGTAGCGAACAGCAAGAGGAGGACAATGGGGATGACGAGGGCGAACTCAACGATGGTCTGGCCGCGCTCATGACGACGCGGGCGCGGGCAACGCCAAGCGTCCCTCGCCCCGCGATACGTCGCGGAATCCATCCGATGATGCACGAGCCAGTCACCCTGTCCCTTCGCCGCGACGGCGCCGACCCGGTCCGGACGCCCCGCCTGGTCGTGGCGGACCCATCGAGGTACGACTATCACAACTGATCAGGCGATACCTCCGGCAGGGCACAGTCTATAGCTGGGCACAGTCACAGTCAGGGTAAAGCCTGTCGTACCGCTATGATCGACCGTAAGGGGGTGTGTGACAATAGCCCATTCAGGGGGAGACGCTTCTCTCGCCGCCTCGGTTCCTCTTCTCGCCCCCTCCGCCCCCTCCGGGGAAACCTGGGCTCTCCTCTTCTCGCCCCCTCCGCCCCCTCCGGGGGAACCTGGGCTCTCCTCTTCTCGCCCCCTCCGCCCCCTCCGGGGGAACCTGGGGAGATGCCTCCCCCCAGACCCCCGCCATACAGCCGCTGTGAGAATGCGGTAGGAGATAACGAATGATCGAGCCGATACTGCCGGACACCGCCGGTATGACAGACAGATATAGCGCATGGAGGGAACGCGGGAGCCGCGGAGGGACGCGGAGGGCGCAGGCAATCTCCCATCTCCAGGTCCCGTGACTTCCGAGATGTGCGTTTGGCGGGGGTCTGGGGGGAGGCATCTCCCCAGGTTCCCCCGGAGGGGGCGGAGGGGGCGAGAAGAGGAACCGAGGCGGCGAGAGAAGGAACCGCTATGGTTCGGACGTGACGGGGTGGCCGCGCGACTCCCAGGCGTCCATGCCGCCGCCCACGTTGATAGCGCCCACCAGCCCTTGCTGACGGGCGAAGCGCGTGGCCATCTCGCTACGGCCGCCCAAGTGACAGATGAAATAGACCTCGCGCGCGCCGTCGAGTTCGCTCAACCGCGTGGGGATCTGCCCCAAAGGAATGTGCGTCGCGCCGGCGATGTGGCCCTGCGCCCACTCCCAGTCCTCGCGCACGTCGATCACCCGCGCCGCTTGTTCCCCGCCGGTGGTGAGCCGCTCACGCAGCGCCTCGACCTCGATCTCGGGAGTCGGCTCAGCCTCCTGCCTTTGACGGCCAGTCATACGTCCTCCTCCGCGGCGACGCGCAGGGGCAGCGGCCGCGCCTCAAAATACGTGTCGAGCACCACGGTCGTGCGGGTGCGCTCCACGCCGTGCGTGGAGCGGATGCGTTCGAGCAGGGTCTCCAACTCCTGTGTCGTGCCCGTGCGCACTTTGAGCATCAGGCTATCGGCCCCCGCGATGCTGTAGCACTCCTCGACCTCGGGAAAGTGGGAGACGCGTCCTACGATGTCGGCGGAGGCGGCGCGCGTACCTACGCTGACGAACGCCGTTACGTTCCGCCCCAGGCGGCGCGCGTCGAGGCGCGCGCCATAATTGCGGATGACGCCGTCGCGCTCCATGCGCTTGACGCGCTCGAACACCGAGGAGGCGGCCAGCTTGACGGCGGCCCCGATCTCGGCGTAGCCAGTGCGGTCATCGCGCTGTAGGATATCGAGAATGGCGCGGTCTTTATCGTCCATCGTACACTGACATAGTACACTATTAATACTCCCACCGCTAAAGCAGGTGGGGTTTACGCCCTATCCCCCTAAAGCGGAGGCGCGTGGGGATACATAAGTCATGCGGCGGGCAAAAAGAGGTATAGTACCTAGGCGGCCCCCACGGCGACATGGGAACGCGAATTCGTCGTACGTCCATCGGATAGACGGCGTAGACCGATCACGGCGGATGGATGCGGATGGATTAGGATGCAACAACGAATTGATCTCATCTCTCTGGTCAACGCGGCCCTAGGCGCGCCGACCACGGGGCTCTACCTTGATCGCCTGAGCGGGCAGGTGCTCCCCCCTGCCGAAGTCGCGGCGCGCTGCGGCGTCACGGTCGCCGTGCAAGAGCGCTATGTGCGTGTGCCCACGATCCACTCACGCCTGCGCCTCGACGACGCGCGCGACTTCGCGACCTCGATCACGCCAGACCCACTGCGCACGCGCGTCGAAACCCTCCTGTATGGCCCTCGTGCGCCCTGGGCCTTTGAGCGTGAGTTGTCGCGCCAGCCCGCCCTGGATCACGCCTGGCAGACCTGGGAACGCGCCTGCGCGACGGCGCGTGTGCTCGGCTGGCTCGGCCGCATCAACGTGCCGTTTTCGTATCCAGGAGATTAAGCCCTCACCCCCAACCCCTCTCCCTGTGCGCGGGAGAGGGGGGCCGCCTACCGTGCGCTGCGCTGCTCGTCTCCCCTCGCCCCTTGAGGGAGAGGGGTTGGGGGTGAGGGTGAGGGAAATTCCCCAAACTTGACATATGCCCCTCTATCGTGGTACCAAAAGTCGAGCAGGCCGCCCACCTGCTTAGGCCACCGGCCGGATGACTGGATGATACGCGGCGCTCGTCATATTTGACGACGATCTCCTACTCTCCGCGCGGATGCGCTATAGTATGGGCAACGGTTGAGAATGCCGGTAGGCAAACATCTCTCGTTACCACCGCGATGTCCTGGCCGCGACGCCGTTGTCGCGCCGGCTAAGTGTCGCGGAGTATGCGAGCCTTCAAGGAGGGTGGGTACATGGCAGGATTGCGTCTGGAGCACATCTACAAGCGCTACACCGATTCCATCGCGGTCAATGATGTCAACTTCGACATCCACGACAAGGAGTTCCTCGTGCTCGTCGGCCCGTCGGGCTGCGGCAAGAGCACGACGCTGCGCATGATCGCGGGGCTCGAGGAGATCAGCGAAGGCAACATCTACATCGGCGACCGCGTCGTCAACGATGTGCCGCCCAAGGACCGCGATATCGCGATGGTTTTCCAGAGCTACGCGCTCTACCCGCACATGAGTGTCTACGACAACCTGGCCTTCGGCCTCAAGCTGCGCAAGACACCCAAGCGCGACATCGATACCCGCGTGCGCGGGGCCGCCGAGACGCTCGGCATCGGCCAGCTGCTGCAGCGCAAGCCGCGCCAGCTCTCCGGCGGTCAGCGCCAGCGCGTCGCGCTTGGCCGCGCCATCGTGCGCGAGCCGCAGGTCTTCCTCATGGATGAGCCGCTCTCCAACCTCGACGCCAAACTGCGCGTGCAGACGCGCGCCGACCTCATCAAGCTGCATCAGCGGCTACAGACAACGGTCATCTACGTCACGCACGACCAGGTCGAGGCCATGACGATGGGCGACCGCATCGCCGTGATGCGCGACGGCTTGCTACAGCAACTCGCGGCGCCGACCGAGCTCTACGACCACCCGTCCAACGTGTTCGTGGCCGGCTTCATCGGCAGCCCCGCCATGAACTTCTTCCGCTCCGAACTGCGCGCCGAGGGCGATACTCTCTACGCCGACACGGGAACCTTCCGCATCAAGCTCCCGGCCGAAAAGCGTGCCGACGCCATGCAACACCAGGGCCGACAGGTGATCATGGGCATCCGTCCCGAGGATGTATACGAGGCGGCCGAGTTACCCAACTCCGACGGCAACACAGCCACGTTGCCGGTCGAAGTCGTCGAGCACCTCGGCAGCGAGACAAACGTCTACCTGCTCGCGGGCCAGACGCCCTTCATCGCGCGGCTCGACGCCCGTACGTCCGCCGCGACCGGACAGCAGATGGATGTCGCCTTCGACGCCAACCGCTTGCACCTGTTCGACCCCGACACGGAGCAGGCCATCAGCACGGCCATCGCCCCGCCGGCATCGTCGCTCGTCGGCGCGTCGTAACGAGCCGGATGTCGTGATACGCCCCTACTAGCCCGACTATAGTCGGGTTAGTAGGGGCATTTAGTTTCCCCTCTCTCCCGCGTCAGGGAGAGGGGTCGGGGGTGAGGGCCGGTGACCGGCGGCTGCGGGACCATGACCTATGCCGTGCTCGTCAGCGCCGTCCAGCCGCCGGCGCCGCTCAGTCGCTCGTAGGTTTGGCGCGCGTCGTCTACATGGGCGAAGAGGGCGTAGCAGGTCGAGCCGCTGCCGGTCATCAGGGGGTTGGACGCGCCCGCGTCGCGCAACGCGTCCAGGGCGCGCGCGACCGCAGGGTAGAGCAGACGAACCGTACGCTGTAGGTCGTTGGAGAGCGGCCACCCACGCGGCGGCAGGGGCGGGTCGGCGCGCAAGGCGGCGAGCAGCGCCTCGGTCTGGGAACCGTCGCTGTACAGCGCGGGCGTGAGGGCAGCGAATACCTGGCGCGTCGAGACGCCGCTATCCGGCTTATGGAGCACGACGTGCACGCGCGGCAGTGGCGGCAATGGGGCCACCGTCTCGCCTCGGCCGGTGGCGAGGGCTGTGGGCGCATAGAAGAAAAATGGGACATCCGAACCCAGCCGCGCGCCCAGTTCAGTCAACCGATCGGTCGCCAGACCGAGGTCCCACAGCCGATTCAGGCCCAGCAGCGCGGCCGCCGCGTCGCTGCTGCCTCCGCCGAGCCCGGCGTCGACCGGCACGCGCTTGCGCAGCGCCAGGCGCGCGCCCCCATCGTAGCCCGTCTCTTGACGCAACAGGTCGGCGGCGCGCCACGCGAGGTTTGCCGGACCGGCCAGCGCGGGCGCGTCGCATGTGAGCGTGAGCGCGCCCGTGGGATCGCGAGAAAGCTCCAGCGTATCGTGCAATTCCAGGGTCTGCATGACTGAGCGCAGCGCATGGTAGCCGTCGGGACGCCGCCCGAGCACGTCGAGCGAGAGGTTGATCTTGGCCGGCGCATGTATGATCACAGGGTTATTCATAATGAGTGTGTTTCAAGTGAGTTGAAGGGGTGGCTCCCCCTCTCCCGCGTCAGGGAGAGGCCGGTTGGGCTGTCGGAGCGGAGCGGAGAGAGACCAATCCGCATGGGGTGGGGGGTGAGGGCCGCGCATAGTTCAGGCCGCTTGAGCGCCCTGACGACCGGAGCCACCGCCGCGCCGCAACCGCAACCCACCGATGGAACTTCCTGGCACAATCAGGAGCTGTAGCAGCACGACGATGAGCAGGACAAGGCCGAGCGCGACCTGCTGCCAGGCGGTGTCGATTGCTTTCAGGTTCAGGATGTCTGGCAGGATCTGCGTGATCAGCACGCCGACGATAGTCCCGCGCACCGTGCCGACACCGCCCGTCAGCAGTGTGCCGCCGACGACGACGGCGGTGATGGCGTTGAGTTCGTAACCTTGCGCCGCCGTGGGCGGGGCCGAGAGCAGCCGCGAGGCCAGCAGAATGCCGGCCAGACCGGACAGTGCGCCGCTGATGGTGTAGACGAGCAGCTTGACCCGGCGCACTTGCACGCCGAGCAACCCCGCCGCCGCCTCGTTCCCGCCCACGGCGAAGACGTGGCGGCCAAAGCGTGTGTAGCGCAGGACATAGGCCAGGATAACAAAGGCGGCAACGGCGACGATCAGACTGAAGGGGACACCCAGCACGCTCCCCTGTCCAATATCTTGGAAGAGGCCCGTGCTATTCGCGCTGACAGCCGAGGCGCCGGCCCCCGAGGAACCGCCATGGTAGACGGCCGCGGCCTGCAACGCGACGCCCCGCGCTACCGACAGCATAGCCAAGGTTACAATGAACGGCGGAACGCGCGTAAACGCGACGCCCAGCCCGTTGACCAGCCCGATCAACCCGGTTACAATGAGCGGCACGATGATCGCCGGAATCACACCATAGAAGGACATCGCCGCCGCACAGAAAGCGCCCACTGCCAGCACCGAGCCGACCGAGAGGTCGATACCGCCGGTCAGGATGGCGAGCATCTGGCCGGTCGCCAGGATAGCAAAGATGGGGATTTCACCGGCCAGGCTCAGCAGGTTCGACCCCGTCAGGAAGTCCGGCGAGAGCAACGCGCAGACGATGATGAGTACGACGAGCAGCACGGTCGCGACTTCGCGCTGGACGGCGGAGAGGACGCGCCCCGCGAAGGGCGGTGTCTCTGGCGACGGGACGGGCTCGGGTGTGGTGGCCTCTGGCTGCACGATTATCTCCTTCAGTGAGTCGGAAGTCGGAAGAACGTTTGATGCTACTGTAGGCGTCATGGCGAAAGCATTTACCACTGTTTCATACCCTCCAACTATCGACTTCCGACTTCCGACTTCCGACTAACTCTCGCCGCCGGCCTGCAAAATAACGGCGCCGGCAATGATAAGCCCCTGGACGATCAGCTGCGCCGGCCGCTGCAGGCCGACCTGGATAATGAGCGCGTTAAGCACCGTCAGGATAAGCCCGCCAATGAGCGTGCGCCACACGCCACCCACGCCGCCGAGCAGCGAGGTGCCGCCCACGACGACCGCTGAGATCGCCTGCAACTCGTAGTACAGGCCGTCGTTAAAGGGGTCGGACGTGGCGTTGTATGAGGAGAACAGCACCCCCGCTAGCCCCGCGAGGAGGCCGCTCACGGCGTAAACGACGATTTTGACGCGGTCGGCCGAGATGCCCGAAAGCCGCGCGGCACGCTCGTTGCCGCCAACAGCGAAGACGTAGCGGCCCGGCACGGTGCGCGTGAGGAACAGCGCCGCGAGCGCGAACACGACCAGCACCAGGATAACCGACACGGGGATGCTCCCGATAACGGGTACAGGGCCGAGTTGCGCGATGGCGATGTTGTCGAAGTCTGTCGCGCTGCTCACGTCCAGCGTATGGCCGTGGCCGCCGCCGCCCGTGATGAGTTGGGCCAGGCCGCGCGCGGCGATCGACATAGCCAGCGTCACCACGATAGGTTGGATGCGCGCCTTAGTGATGATGGCGCCCGAGATGCCGCCGAGCAGCGTGGTCAGCGCGATGGGTAGCACGAAGACCAGGATGAGCGGTGTGCTCGACGACGCGCCGCCGCCGACCAGTATGCCCGCCAGGGCCGAGCCGACGGCCAGCAAGGAACCGACCGAGAGGTCGATGCCGCCAGTCAGGATAACGAGGGTCTGCCCCACGGCGATGAGCGCCGCGTTCAAAGCGAAGATCTGCAGCTGCGCGCGTAGGTTGTCCGCCGTCAGGAAGTTGGGGTTGAGCCCCTCAGCGACGATCAGCAAGATAACCAGCGCGCCGATGGCTCCGAAGCGCCGCAATAGGACCTGCGCCCGCCGGCCGGCGGAGCGCCCGCGCGCCCGCGCCGTCGGAACGGTATTGCCCGGCCCCACCGGCCCGCCACCCCCGACGCGCGTCTCCCCAATGGTCTGGACGCCTCCTGTCTCCATGCGTGTGCGCCTACCCTTCCGAGATTGCTTTCATGATACGGTCTTCGTTGGCCTCGGCGTGCGCGAACTCGCCGAGCTTATGGCCGTTGTTCAGCACGACGACGCGGTCGCTGCCCTCGACAACTTCCTCCAATTCGGACGAAATCATCAGGATACTCATGCCCTGTTCGCGCGCCAGTTCGTCGATCAATGTCTGAATCTCACGCTTGGCGCCGACATCGATGCCGCGCGTCGGCTCGTCGAGGATCAGCACTTTGGGATTGCGGCAGAGCCAGCGCGCCAGGATAACCTTCTGCTGGTTGCCTCCTGAGAGATTGCGGATGGGCGTGGCCGGGCTGGGCGTACGGATATCGAGGCGGCGGATCATCTCGTCGACGACGCGGCGCTGGCGTCCCATGTCGAGCACGCCCAGGCGCGTGAACAGGGGCAGTGCGGCCAGCAGAATATTGTCGCGTACGCTGAGCGCCGGCACGATGCCCTCGGTCTTGCGGTCCTCCGACACGAGCGCCAGGCCGTCGCGCACGGCGTCACGCGGGGAGTTGATACGGCGCGGCTTTCCCTCCACGGCAATGGTCCCGGACTCGGCGCGGTCGGCTCCGAAGATCGTGCGCACCAACTCGGTGCGGCCCGAGCCGAGCAGACCCGCCAGACCCACGATCTCGCCCTTGTGGACGCGCAAGCTCACATCGTCGGGCATATTGCCACGCGTGAGGTGTTCGACGTCGAGCACAGTCTCCCGGTCCACCGTCGTATCAGCCGCGGAGAAAGCGGTCAGGCCCTGTGCGCGCACCTCGTCCGGGTCGCGCCCCAGCATCAGCGCCACCAGGCCCAATGTGTCGGTCTCGGCGATGGGCAGCGTGGCCACGAGGCGTCCGTTGCGCAGGACCGTCGCACGGTCGGCCAGCGTGAAAATCTCTTCCATGCGATGGCTGATGTAAACGACGCCAACGCCGTTCTGTTGAAGACGGCGGATCACGTCGAAGAGCACGCGCACCTCGGCTGTATCGAGCGAGGATGTTGGCTCGTCCATCACCACCAGCACGGCGTGCAGCGAAACGGCGCGCGCCAGCGCCACCATTTGCTGCAAGGCCACGCTCAGGTTCATGACCGGCACGCCGAGGTCGACGCGCACGCCCAGCCCATCGAGGACGGTCTTGGCCTCGCGGCGCATGCGCGCCCAATCGACGCGCCCGAAAGCGCCGCGCGGCTCACGCCCCAGGAAGATGTTCTCGGGCGCCGTCATATAGGGCACCAGGTTGACTTCCTGATAGATCGTGGCGATACCGGCGTCCTGCGCCGCGGCCGGCGTACTGAAAGACACCTCACGACCTTGCAGCGTGATGCGTCCGCTGTCTTTGGAATAGGCGCCCGTCATAATTTTGATCAGCGTTGATTTGCCGGCCCCATTGTGCCCAACCAACGCGTGTACCTCACCCCGCCGCACGTCGAAGTCGACGCCGTCGAGCGCCTGCACGCCGGTGAAGCCCTTGGTGATACCGCGCATATCGAGCAGGGTGTCGGAGGCCATGGCGTTCCTTAAGCTACGAAAGACTTTTAGTCATAAGTATAAACCTCTAGTTTTCGCTAACAAGGGGGCAATCGGGAGGGCTTTGGTAGGATAGGGGTGCTGACACCATATCGTCCGGAAGGAGCCTCCCGATGCCACCCGCAGTCTATCGCATGATGACCCTCC
>JAABUV010007256.1_pt1 | contig 11692 bp, 9 predicted proteins | sample 5559971 | NCBI WGS metagenome assembly JAABUV01 (sample SAMN10711881, study PRJNA513362) | rock metagenome | isolation source: Antarctica rocks | place: Antarctica: Victoria Land, Knobhead nord | collected 2015-12-19
CCGATTCCCTGGCCACGCTGGAGAGCGCGTTCAAGGAGCTTGATGCCCGGGGTTACCGCCGTCAGCTCAAGGCAGCGACGGTGGTGATCGGGATCGACAAGCCCGACGTCGACCCCGCTGAGCTGGCCCCTGCGGTCGCCAGGTGGAGCCGACTGTGTGGGGCCGCGTTCCTGGTGCCCTACGACGCGGCGTTGGACGGCGGCGGCGTCATCGACTGGGCCGCGTTGGCGCCGGCGACGCGGCTGCCGCTGTTGCAGGCCTGCGTGCACGCCGCGTCTGCGTTCACCCGCCCGGCCCGCCGACATGATCCCGCCGACCCCGACCCCGACACCGACACCGACACGGGAACCGGCGGGCGGGCGGCCAGGTGAACGCCGACGACAACGACGACGACATTCCCTGGGGTACCGACCCTGCGAGCCTCGACGGCACCGCGCTGCAATCGGAGAGCAACCAGCTGCCTGCCGGGGACCGCCGGAATCCTTTCTGCGTGCCACGCCGCTGGTTCCTGCCGAGGCCGCCGGCGCTGCTGCGGGTGTTGCCGCCAAGACCCCTGCGCCTCCGGTGGCGGCAAGGATGAGCCGTCCGGCGCTGCTCACCGGTTTCGCGGTCCTGACCGCCGCGGCCGTTCTCGTCGTTGTCAACGGTTTGAGCTCCGGCACCACCGCGGCGACCGCACCCGCCGCCTTAGCAGCGGCGGCGCTCAGCAGCATTCCGACATCGACATCGACATCGACATCGGTGATGGTGGCGCCGCCGGTGGTGTCCATCTTGAGGATGACGGCGACGGTGACGATCACGGCGACCACCACGGCGACTGCCACGGCCACGGCGACCACCACCACCCGGATCAGCGCCGCTCCGACGGTCACCCCGACCACGCCGCCGCGGTCCCAGCCGCCGATGAGCAAAACCATTCGCGTTCCAAAGGGCGGCCCGGCGACCACACCGCCGGTGTCCGGCGCTCCGACCCGACTGTCGGTATTGGCCGGCGGTTCCGCCGTACCGGGCGTCGTGACCGTGACGGTGTCGGCGACCGCCGGGACCCGCTCCGCTTCTTCCGCCCCGTTCATCGTGAAGGTCCCGTCATGACATTCCCAGGTCCGCCTCCGCAGTCCCGGCCCGGCACCCGCCGCCGACCGGCCGTGAATTATGGCGACCTGGGTTACGGCCTGGAAGACCTTCCGGTTCCGCCAGTTCCGGTAGCGCCGGAGCCGTTGGCGGCCCGTGTGGTGCCGGAGCCTGCGGTCGCGTTCCCTGCTGCCGCCTCGCTGGCTGATCCTGATCCTGCCCTGATCAGCTCCCACCCGGTGGCGGTGACGCCGGCGGGGTCGGAGGAGGAGCAGTGGTGGGCCGACGAGGGCGCCGACCCGCCGGAGGACGACTCGGCTGCGGCGGCGGCGGTGACAGCGCCGGTGACGAAGCCGCGCCGCCGCACGGCCGCATCGCGGGTGAGCAGCGACCCGACCGGGGCCTGGCAGACCGGTTCCCCAGCTGCGGGTAGGGCGCAGGGCAGCGGAATCAGGTTGGTGCGGCGGGTGTTGGGCTTGAACCGGCCCGAAAGTTCCACCCCGGCTCGTACCGCCGGTGCAGGTGGGTCGTCGGATGGTTCGGCGCCGGGATGGCTCAGCGATCTGGAGACCGGCGAGGTCCTGGCGGCTGGGGATTCCACGGCTGGCGGGCAGGATGCGGCGGCGGATGGTGGTGGGCCGGCCCGGTCGTCGCGGCGGGTGTCGCGGCCTTCGCAGGATCTGGAGGTGTCCCGGGCGCCGCGGGAGTTGGGTGCCACGGTGCGGCGCGGGTTGATCGGCCTGGTGTTGCTGCTGATCGCGTTCGCCGGGGTGAAACAGGTCGTCTGGAACCCGATCTTCGGCCGCAGCACCGGCGCGGCCACGGCCGGGCCGGCGGGAATGGATCAGGTGGCGGCCGACGGCGCAGCGACAAAATATGCGTTGGATTACCTGTCCTACAGTCCCGCCGCTGCTGGCGCTGCCGCCGCGGCGGTGACCGCGGATGTGGTCGCCGGTGGTGATGCCGCGCCGCCGCGGTGGGCCGGCAGCGGCTATCTGCACGCCGACACCGCCGTGCCGGGCAGCTGGCACGTTATCGACACCAGTCACGCGGTGGTGTCGGTGACGGTGCGGGTGCACCTGGCCATGCCGCCCTCAACCCAACCGACGACAACCCCCGCCCCGACAGCTGCCGCGGCGCCGACATCACCATCGAGTGCGGCCGCGCCGCCGACTCCGACGAAACGAACTCCCACTTCAGTCCCGACTGCGACCAAACCGGGTACGGCGGCGAAGCGGCCCCGGCCCGGTAAGACCACCGCCGCACCGAAACCGCCGGCAGCCGCTCTCGTCGCTCCTGCCGCGGCGTACTTGTCGGCGTCGCCGGCCGCCATCCCAGCACCGACACCGACACCGGAGACGGCCGCGGATGTGGGAACGGCGGCGGTGCCGCCGGGGTCGGCCAGCGATCCGGGTGCGGTGCCGGCGGGCTGGACGGACCTGGGTTCCCGGTGGTTGACCTTGGCGGTGCCGGTGCAGAGCAGCGCCGGCGGGGTGAAGGTGTCACCGTCGGGTGCGGTGCTCAGCGGCGAAGCACCCAATGTGGTGACCGCCGACCCGGCGTGGCTGGCCGATCCGGGCATCACCACGGCGACCCAGCCGGTGGTCACGTCGTTTTTCCCTGCCTACGCCCAATCGAACGCGGGTTATCTGGCCGAGCCTGGGGTTGATTTGGCGGGTTTGGCCGGAACGGTCACGGTGGCGTCGGTGACCGGCTGGAACGTTTCGGTTCCGCCGGCGGCGGTGTCCGGGGCGGCGTCGGCGGCCAGCGGGGTCGGCGCCGCCGCGGTGACCTGGCAGCTGGCCGGCACCGACCTGCAGATCCAGCAGAGCTACTCCATTGCCCTGACTTCCAGCCAAAACCGCTGGTACATCGCCGCTTTGTCCCCTGTCCTGTCCACCACCGCGCAATAAACCAGGAAGCGAGAACAAATCCTCATGAACGTGCTCACCGATTCGCCGCAGCTGGCCGGCGCGGCCGGTCACACCGTCGCGTTGCCGACCTTCGCGACGTTCGGCTCCACCATCCTGACGATCCTGGGTTCGATCTTCCTCGTCGTTTTGGTCGTCAGAATGTTCTCCGCCTGGGTGCAGAAAAAGTGGGGCGAATTCGTCACCGAATTCGCCGCCGCGATCTTTATCGGCTGGTTCATTTTCGACTCCACCAGCGCCCTGGCCACCATTCAGGGCTTCGTCAAGCAGATCTTCGGATGACGACCGGCATCGCGACACCGACGCTGCACACAGCCGCGGCGGCCGGCGACGGGCTGCGGATGGGCGGGTGGGGTAGGTGAGTGAGTACCGGTTTCCGTTGCCGACCGACACGGCGGCTGTGCGGATCGAGTCGCGGCAGTACAAGTTGTTCAAGATGGATCTGGGGGAGGGGGTGCCGCGCCGGAAGCTGGGTGTGGGCGCGGTGATCGTGCTGCCGTACTGGGTGTTGTTGGCGGCGGTGTTTCACCTGTCGCCGCTGGCCGGCGGCGGGAAGGGCGGCGCGGTGTTCATCGCCCCGGCGGCGTTGTTGGTGTTTTTGGCGTTGCGGCCCGACGCCGGCGGCCGCGCCCGATATGTGTTGTGGCTGGACCGGTTGCGGTTTTTGGTGCGCCGGTTCACCCCGATGATCGCCTCCCCGATCGCCAACACCCAACCAGGTCGGCCGTTCATCGTCTCCGCCCGGTGGACGGTCGTGGACGTCGCCGCCTCAAGGCGGCTGCGGAAAACGCTCCGCCGCATCGACACCGAACCTGACCGGCCAGGTCGAGCAGAAGACGAACCAGATCAAGAAGAAGGAGTCGCCGCATGAACGCAACACCGGCAGGGATGGGTTCGGTGCTGTCGTCGGCGGCGGTCGCCGGGTGGTTGGTCGTCGACTTTTCCGGTGACCTCACCGCCGACTCCAATTCTTTTGAGGGGCGGTAACGGTTGTGCCGTTTCTGAGTGGGTTGGTGTCGCGGTTCCGGCGTGATGGTGGGCAGTTGCAGCCGCCGACGGCGATGGCTGATGGGGTGTGTCATGGGCCGGCGGGGACGTGGGCGTGGGTGGTGATTCCGCCGCGGTCCACCGATGAGTTGCCCTCTGGTGCGTTGGCGATGGCCACCGCCGACGCCGGCAGTGATCTGCGGCGGCTGGTTCCGCCGGGCGCCGATTTTCATTTCAAGGTGCAGTGGGCCCGCTGGTCCGGTGCGGCGTATTTGGACGCCGAGTTGCGGGATGACATGAATGCGGGGGCGGCGGCGTTCACCAAGCTGCAGGCCGACCGGATCCAGGACACCGCGTTTCCGCGCAGGTTGGTGCTGTTCGGGGTGCGGATGGACGTCGCCGATGTGTCGCCGGCGGCTGCGGCGGCGGCTCGGGCGCGGAAGGTCGCCGGTACCGCCACCGCGGGCCGGGAGTTGGAGGACAGCTTGGAGTTGACGTTGCAACGGGTCCGCCGGTGGCAGGCCCGGATGGCTGATTCCAGCTTCGCGGCGCGGCCCGCGACGACGCAGGAGCTGGCGTGGTCGTTGCGGCACGATCTTCGGCGGACGGTGGATTGGATTCCGTCGACGGCGGTTGCCGCCGGCGGGCAGATGGCCCGGCTCAAGTCGGCGCAGGTCGTGCCCGAGGTGCACCACGTGGAGATCTCCACCGACACCGGCACCCGGTATCTGCGGATGATCGTTCCCACCGAGACCGGGTTTCCCACCGCCGATCTGGAGCTGCCGGGCGGGGAGTGGCTCAAGACGCTGACCATTGTGGGCAGTGAGGAGGATTCGGTCCCGGCGCCGCCGGCGGAGGTGAGCATCCGCGGCCGCAACGTTCCGCAACTGGAATCCAAGAAGTTGTTGCAGTCGGCGTTGTCGCTGGCCAAGGAGCAGGAACGGACCGCCGGTGAAGGTTTGGCGGAGGAGGCGCCGGAGTTGGTCGCCGAAGCCCGCGCCACCCTGTCCATGCGGCTCAAGGAGGTGCAGGCCGGGCACGTCGGAATGGTGCAGGACACTCCGTGTTGGATTGTGGAGGCCGACGATCTGGACGTGTTGGAACGCCGCTGCCAGGCGTTGATCGACTTCTACGGCGGGATGGGCATCTCGGTGTGGGCGCCCCCGAACATCCAGGACCTGCTGTGGAAGCAGACGATCATCGGGGACCGCCGCCGGGTCACCGAGTTCGAACAGTTCCGGCCGTCGTCGACGTTGATGGGCGGCTGGTTTCACGGCGGCTCCCAGGTCGGCCCGGCGAAGGGTTCCTACGTCGCCCGCAACGAGGGGTCCACGCCGGGGCCGTTTCTGTCCCGGTTGACCGATGCTCAGCTGGACGGGTCGAAGATCACCTGGGCTTTTCTGGGCGGCTCCGGATCCGGGAAGTCCACCTCTTTGGGGTTGGCGTTGGTCGCCGAGGTTTTGTCGGTGAACGCCTGGGCCGCGCTGGTCGACTTCAAAGGCGACCTCGGCGGTATCCCGACGTTGTGTGAGACCTACGGCGGGAACGTCCACCGGGTGTCCACCGCCTCGGCGTCGTCGGGGTCGTTGTGTCCGTTCCGGTATGTCGCCGATCCGCAGACGGCGGCGTCGATGGCGGTGGATAACCTGACCGCGACGCTGCCGCGGGGACGGGCCGCCGATGTGGAGTCCAAGATCCGTTCCGCTTCCAGAGCGGTCGCCGCCCGCACAGATCCGGCGGACCGGTCCACCGCCGCGATCATCGAAGTGTTGACCGAAAGCGCCGACCTGGTGGTGCGGGCGTTGGGTGTGGAGCTGGCCGATCTGGCGTCGGACCCGTTGGCCCGGCCGGTCGCCGGTCCGCCGGATCTGTCGGCCAAGCAGATCCCCACCGGGCCCGGGTTGGTGTATGTGCGCCTCAATGATCTGCGGTGGCCGGGTTCGGAAACGGCTCAGGAGAACTGGCAGGCCGGGGAACGGCTGACCGCGATGCTGCTCAAAGCGGTGTTCACCTACGTCACCTACATGTCCAGCCAGGTCGTCGGCATTCCGAAGATCGTCGCGCTGACCGAGCTGCACCTGATCACCAAGTACGACTTCGGTCGGGACCTGGTGGCCACCACCGCCCGGATGGGTCGGGCGTTGGACACCAACATGTTGCTCGACACCCAAGGGTGCGCGGAACTTTTGCGGATCGACGGGTTGGAGGAGCAGATCTCCGCGACGTACGCGTTCCGGGTGGACAGCGCCGCCGAGGCGACCGCGCAGGCCCGGATGCTCGGTGTGGAACCGGAATCGGGGTTCATCCTGTCCCAGGCCCGGCACCTCAAAGGGGCGTGCCTGATCCGGGACCCGGCCGGGCAGATCGGCCGGATCCGGTTCGACCTGCTCACCCCGGAGATCGGGCTGATGCTCAAAACCACCCCGGAGCGGACCAAGAACGTCCTGGCCGAGTCGGCTGTCGGCGCCGGGCTCGAAGATGACCTGGACCCGACCGAGATTGCCGCCGAATCAGCGATGGAGTACATGGCATGAGCACCTCCCGCACCCGCACCGCAGCCCTGGCCGCCGCCGCCGCCCTGGTGCTCGCCCTGGCCGGCTGTAGCAGCCCGCTTCCCCCGCCGCCGGGCGGAGACCGGCACGATCCGCGGGTGGTCGCCGACGCGTTCGCCACCGCCTGGGCCGGCGGTGACCTCGCCGCCGCGTGCGCCCTCACCGCCGGGCAGGAGAAGGACAAGCTGACCAGTAAAAGCCAGTGCACCGGGCACGCCGGCTGGGTCTCCCAGACCCCCCGCGCGTTCCAGTCCTGCACCTTCCCGAACGGCTCCCTGAAAGTGCTGTATCAGACCGATCAGGAGGTGGACCGATTCCTCATCTTCACCGTTGAAGTTCTAAAGCAGCCGGACGGCATCTTCGCGGTCACGTCGCTGCCGGAAAACGACCCCGGCGAACCAACCGACGGGTACTGCTCCGGAGCAACCAAGGTGGTGAACAGCGGATGAGCACCGCTGTTGAGCAAGACACGCTTCCGGTCGTCGTCGACGGTGAAGCTGAGAATCCCGCCGCGGTCGAGGATCCGGGCGGCTGGTTGAGTCGGGCGTGGTCAGGGTTGGGGTGGGTGCTGGGCCGGGTGTTGTGGCGGCTCTGGCGTGGGGTGTCGTGGGTGTTCCGGTCCAGGTGGCGGCTGGTGACCTCGACGTGGCTGATGGGGTTCTTCCTGGTCGGGCAGGCCGGCGTGGCGTCGGCGGACGGGTTGATCGTCGGCCCGGATCTGGGTGCGGGCGGCGGGCAGACGGTGTTCGAACGGTTCGGCCCGGAAAAGTACACCCTGTATCTGCATCTGTCGGATTCCCATCACGGCGGCGTCCACGTCGAGGAGACGATGTGGACGATCCTGAACGCCGTCGAGATCGGGCTGATGTACCTGATCGCGGCGTTGGCCCGCGGCGCGATCACCTCGATGGAATGGCTGCTCAACCTCACCTTGTACTCGGACAACCAGGTCGCGATCGACTCGGCGGTGTCCGGGGTGGCCAATGCGGTGTTCTGGCCGCTGTTCGGCACCACTTTGGCGATCGGCGCGATGGTCGCCTACGGGCGGATGAAACGCGAAGGCGGCGGCTCGTTGTGGAACGACGCGTCCTGGCTGATCGCGGCGTCGGTGTTCGCCGCAATGTTCGCCACCGCCCCGTCGTTGGTGCTCAAGGACATGGACGACACCCGCACCATGCTGTCCGACGGTTTGATGGTCGGCTACTCCACTCTCGGGCCGGTCGGCGACTCCTCCGCCGGGTTCCCCGCGGTGAAGGTCCCCGGCGATCAGAAGGGCGCGACGCGGCAGCTGGCCGACGGAATGTGGAACGTGTTCGTCACCACTCCGTGGTGCTACGCCAACTTCAACGACATGGCGATCTGTCACGACGTCGGCAAGGACTACCTCACCGACGACCAACGCTGGCAGAACCTCGACCACTGGATGTCCGGCGACAACGGCGGCAACACCGATGAGAAGAACGGTGCGTACTGCCCGAAAGAGCTGAACGGGCAGTGCGACTGGATCCGGGGGCAGTCCTTCGGCCGGCTGGGTGCGTTGCTGTTCATTCTGATCGTCACGCTGCCGCTGGTGCTGGTACTACTCGCGTTGGTGCTGTACGGGCTGATGGCGATCGTCGGGTTCCTGCTGCTGGCGTTGTCCGGGGTCATTTTTCTGCTGTTCTGGATGATTCCGGGGCGGCCGCGGCAGATCGGGGTGAAGTGGCTGGAAGAGCTGATCGGGGCGTTGCTGCAGTCGGTCATCATCACCACCGTCATCGGGTCGGTGATGGTTTTGGATTCGTTCCTGGCTGCGGGGATCCCGAAGTACGGGTTCTTCGCGGTGGCGTTGCTGGATTTGGCGACGTTCGTCACCGGGTTCCGGATGCGCGGCCGGTTGGAGAACGTCGTGGGGATGGGCGCGGGGTCAGGGGCGTCCCCGTTCTCCGGTTATATGGCGATGCGGGGTCTGGGCGCGTTGGGCAAGAGGCTGGGCAAGGCCGGCAAGGCCGCGTCCGGGCTGGGCTGGAAAGGCGCCCGCGGCGGTGTCGGGGCCGTCCATGCTTTCTCAAACAGCAGCATGAACCGGGCCCTGTTCGGATCTGGTCCGGCGGCAGGTCGCGGGCAGGTGCCGTTGCGGTCCCGGCCGTTGCCGACCAACCCGACAGGCCCGGGCCCCGGTCAGGGCGGCGGCGGTGCGCGGCCGCCGGGTTCACGACCTGGTGGTGGTTCCGGGCCGTCCTCGTCCGGGCCGGGCCGCACCGGCCGCCGCGCCGGGCCGGCGACCAGCGGAAGCAGCTCCAGCAACAGCGGCGCGAGCGGCGCCGGTGCGGGCCCGGGTTCGGCTTCGGGTGTGTCCCCCGCCGAAGCTGGGGCGGTGGGTGCGGTTGTGGGCGCCGCGGCGGCGGGACGGCGCCGCTCTGCCCGCGCCGGGTCCGGGCAGGCAGGCACCGGTTCCGCTGCGCCCAGTGCAGCGAACGGATCCACCAACGGATCCAGCGCAGCTGGTGCGCCGGCCGGAACGGCCAACGGGTCCAGTAGCGGATCCACCGGCGGGTCCCGCCCAGCTGGTGCACCGGCCGGAACGGCCAACGGGTCCAGTGGCGGGTCACACCCGGCAAACGGCCAGGCTCCGGCCGGCAACAGAGCCACCGGGTCAACCGGCACCGCGACGGCCGCAGCTGCTGGGGCGGCGGCGGCGGTCCGGTCGGGTGGCGGGTCGCGCCGCGGAGGTTCCGGTTCCGGCGGTGCTGGGGGCCGGGGCGAGCAGCATCTGAGTCCGCCGGTCCGCACCGGTCCGGCCCGGGCGGTGCGGCGTGGGCAGCCGACGGTGTCGGCGCCTGCGCTGCCGGATCGGCCGCTGGTGTCCCGTCCGCTGCCGACGAACCCGACCGCACCTTCAACGCCGCCGCGACCGGGAACCGCTGCCACACCACCGCAAAGGTCAGCCTCGGGTAACGGAACAAGCCGGCCGACTGGTGGCGGGAGTAGCCGTGCTGGTGCGTCGACGCCGGGTCGCCCGCCGACCACGGGTGGAGCCGGGGCAGCGACGCCGCGCGGAAATACCGCTACCCCACCGCAACCTCCGGCGCAGCGCCCTACCGGCGGGAGCGGGAGTGGTGGTCAGTCGCGGCGGACACCGCAGCCGCCGGCTGCGCCGCCGCGGCCACCGCGGCAGCGGTCGCCGTTGCCACCGCCGCCGCCGACCCGGCCGCGGCGCCAGGACCCGACTGATTCCGACGGTCCGCGATGACCGGCCACGACGCCGCGGACAGTGCCGCGCCGGATGAGGGTGTGGGTGGGGTGTACCGGCCGTGGACGCCGGGCAGCGCCGACCGGTCCTTCGACGACGCGGACGGGTGGGTGGAGGAGCGGGATCCGTTCACCAGGTCGGCGTCGGAGCAGGACCGGGAACCTGGTGCCCGGTTGCGGCGGGCGCCGTCGGGTATGGGTCGCCGGGACCGGCGGGAATGGAAGATGCTGGAGGCGGCCCGGGTGCACCGGCTGCGCACCGATGAACTCCGGTCGGCGCCGGAAGGGTCGTTCCGGCCCGGTTTTCTCACGTCCCCGCCGAAGTATCTGGACCGGCGGAGCCGCAGGGCGTGGCTGGCCACCGAACGGGAATCGTCCAAATCTTGGTGGGAGCACCGCCGCTCTGCGACCCGGGACGTCGGCAACCGCCAACGCGGAGCGTTGGCGGTCGCTCTGATCGCGGGTGGGTTGTTGAGCTGGTGGGTGATCGCCGGCTGGGCGCACCACCCCGCCGCAGGAGCAACCACCGCGCCGGCGGTCTCCTCGACGACGTCTGCCAGCTCGATGCCGGCCGCTGCGCTGCCGGTTCCGTCGTCGGCGCCCGGAGCCGGTCCGGTGAACCCGGTGAGTACGGCCGCCGGGTCGCGGCCGGGGCCGGCGGGGGAGCCGGGACGGTTGGGCACGTTGGATCACGGGTGGTCCCCGACGCCGGCGGGTGGGGTTCCGGCGATTCCCGCGCCGCCGGCGGCGACGCCGATCAACCCCGGGTCGGTGCACCTGATCGCCCGGCCCACCGCGGCGGTGACGGCGGCGGACACCGCCGATCCGAAGGCGGCGGTGACGGCGTGGGCGGCGCGGATGTGCCCGCAACGCTGGACGGACACCTTTCTCGCGGACCGCGCGCCGGTGAAACCGTTGATGACCGCTTCGGGGTGGGCCGATGAGATCGGCAACCCGCAGGAACAGGGTTACTGGGCGTTCGCGGCGGACCGGAAACAGCAGATCCGCTGCGCAGCTATCACGGTGACGGTGTCACCGGATCAGCCGACCGCCGGCGGGTTGGCGTATGTGCTGTACCGGGGGGTGCGGGTGGTCACGATCGGCGCTGCGGGCGGGAGCCGGTCGGCGCCGGTGGTGACGGAGATGTTCGGTGTTCGCACGGTGCTGCGGCAATCAGATGGCCGGTGGCTCGTCGACGTCGCCGCCCCGCCCGGCGGATGAGCCCGATGAACCCGATGATGCGGCTGCTGACGCCGCGCCGCCGCGGCCGCGGCGGCGGCGGCGGTATGTGGTGGCTGTTGCTGCTGGGGCCGACCGGGTTGGGCACGATCTTGGTGTTGGTGTTGCTGGTGACGCTGATCGGCGGTGCCAGCTCCACCGCCGCCACCGATCAGAGCAACAGCGACAGCAGCGGATCGCTGTGCACGTTCAACGGCACCAACCCAGTCGCCGGCACCGGCAGCTCGAGCAGTTCGGCTGCGGCGTCGGGGGTGGTGGGCAGTGCGGCGGCGTTGAGTTCCGCGGTGGCGCAGGCCACCGCGTCGTTGCCGCCGTCGGTGTTGAGCGCGGCGGAGCACGTCGCGGGGGTGGATCTGTCCGCGGCGCAGATCCGCGCTGCGCAGATCATCGTCGGTGTCGGGAAGGGTTTGCACGTGGATCGCCGCGGAATGCAGGTCGCGGTGCTGGTTGCGCAGACCGATTCCGGGTTGGACCCGTCGCTGTCGTTGTTCTCCGGTGCGGTGGCCGGCATGTTCCGCCAGATCACCGACACGTATCCGGGGGTGAACCTGGCGGATCCGGTGGCCTCGTCGGTGGCGTTCTACGGCCGGTTGACGCAGCTGTCGGAGTATCTGACGCCGCGGATCGATGTGGCGCTGGTCGCCGCGGCGATGCAGAAGCCGTTGGCGCGGTTCAACGCCG
>JAABUV010007259.1_pt1 | contig 11690 bp, 19 predicted proteins | sample 5559971 | NCBI WGS metagenome assembly JAABUV01 (sample SAMN10711881, study PRJNA513362) | rock metagenome | isolation source: Antarctica rocks | place: Antarctica: Victoria Land, Knobhead nord | collected 2015-12-19
CGGCAGGCACGAGGGGCAGGAGGCGCTTGGACACGGGACAGCATGAACTCCAAAAGGTTCACGCTATGTGCCCCTGGGCACCCGCCACCGCCATGCGCTGCACCAAGGCTGCGGATGAGCCAATTTTGGACGCCGATCACCCCCCTAGGGGGTCAATCTTCCACGCCGATCTACACCTGACCTTGCCAATTGCCTGGGTGATCGGCACCTGACCGTGACGGTCGTCGAACGCCAGATCCATGGATACCAGCAGGGGCATCAGCTCCTGGCCGCATCGGTGCAGCTTCCCAAGGAGGATCAATCGACGATCGACAGGCTATCGGACGTCGCAGGCCCCCTTCGGCCGCGCGAGCGGTTCGTGCCCTACCTAACCGCGTATCCGCTGCCAAGCGGCGAACGCTACGTACTCGCGCAGACATGGCAGGACCTGACTGTCGCGCGGGCCGGCTGCGTGCGGACGCTCAGCCTCATCATTCCCGCCGACGGTTGGGCGGCGGCGGAGAGCCTCTCGCCTTTCCTCGACCTCCTGGGGAGCGACCAGTCGCCCGAGGACGCCGATGCCACACGTGCGGTCGTCTCCCCGGCCGCGACAGCGGCGCTGCCACCCCTGCCGAATTCCTGGAGTAGCGAGCTGCTCGAGGCTTTGTTCCTCGAGGATCCCCGGCCCGTCGTGGCGTTCGATGTACCCCGTGCCGACCTCGTCACAGTCCGCCTCCTCGCCGCCCTGTGGCCGTCAATGCGGCGGCGGTTCGCCCTGTCCACGTTTGCCCTGTCGCCGCGCAAGGTTGGCGGCCGGGACTTTGACCTCGTGTTCGCGCCCAAGGACGCCCGGGCCAAGTTCGCCGACTGGAACGGCCGGCGGGTTGACGGTCGCTCAGCCCAAACCACCCGGCACCGCTGGACTGGTGCCATTGTAAGCAGGGTGTTCGAACAGCCCTATCCGCGACTGCTGTCCTCGCAGGATATCGACTTGATCGGCGGTGACGGCGAGAATAGCGACAACGCTGCGTCGCTGCGCATCGCGTTGTTGTGGGACGAGTTGCTCGGCAAGCTGGAGACGTCGCCCACGGCGGCGCTTGGGCTGCTCGACATCGCGAGCTCAGGCAAGGTCAGCGATGCGCTCGCGCGGGAGGTATTGGAGCCGTCGCTGTCGAATGCGTTAATGCGCGTGTGCCTGACACTCCCCGATGCGGAGCCTGGGAGTTCGTCAGCGCCCTGGCTCGCAAGATACATGGGCGATTGATGCCCCGGGGCATGAGCGCCGTGGACGATGCCGTGGAGCGCCTGGCCGGATGCGCGCCGGAGGGCGCCATCGCCCTGCTGTCGCAAGCTGACACGCGAGGCGTCATCGGCGGGCTGCTTCCTAAGATGGCCGTGGGCATCGGGAACTCCTTCTCGGAAAGAGCCCAAAGTGCCCTACTGTCCGCCGAGCCGGAGGTGCTCGGACGGCTGATCGCTGGGGGGCGTACGCTTGCTGGGCGCGTCGCCGAGGCTGATCCGCTCGTCGCGCGTCTCGGCATGACCTTTCCCAACCTGGATCCTTCGCTCCTTGCCAAGCTGGCGGTGGTCCTCCTCCCTCACCTCGTCGCAAACTGGCAGCTCCCGGCAGCCGAACCGCTGATCATGCTGCTGGACGGGCCAGGGTTGGCTGCAGAGGTGCGGCACCTCGGCGAGGCGAACGACTTTGAGGCGTCGCGCATGGCGGAGATCGCGATCCAGCGTGCACGCGGGATCGGCGCAAAGGACGCCCTGCGCTCTGCGCTGGCGGATCTGCCCGGCTCGTCGCGGCGCGACGCGATGCTGATGCTAACGCTGGACGCGTCCGTAGACGATGCGACTTGGCTTCTGCATGATCCACGCCTCACGGCCAGCGTCGCGTCAAACCTGCTCATCCAGCTGCTTCGGAAGGCTGACGACCGGCAGCTCGCGATTGTGGTCTGCGACACGCGGATCGGGGGACGCTGTTCTACGCACTCTCGATGTCGGAGCGCCCGACCTTGTCCAGCGGGTCATCTTCGTCGATAGCGTCGAGCTCAACCGTTTCGTTCAGGCCGTCAATACCGCCTTCGCTCAGGCCGACGCCGATGTGAAGAGGCTGATTGCGGAGCGTGCATTGAACCGCTGCCTCGGATCCAGCTTCGACGGCGATGAGTTGGCTTTCCTGACGGCGATGCTCAATGCGATGGGCGAGCATCTCGACGGGGCCTGGGCGGCACGGCTCGGCCTCTTGCCAGGTGTCCGCAAACCCGTCGCCAGTCGAAATATGGTGGCCTTTCGCAAGGCCGCACAGCCCGCACGCCTCCGGGTCGTCTGGTCGATGGCAGAGATAGCGCAGGTGCTGCAGAGTCGGCGCAGCTTCGATCTCAACGCCGCCGCCGTGGAGGCTTGCGCGCACTTCCTCTATGATGCCGAAAAAATGACGCCGGGAGCGGCCGTGGCGTCGGCCGGCCAACTCGTGCCGATGCTGATGCGCCAGGGGCAGGATCCCGTCTCGCCTATGATCGCTGCGGCATTCCCGATTGTCTATCGCGAACTCGCAAAGCAGGACGACGTGCCCGACCTGCTGAAGCTCTTCCCGTTCTTCGATTGGGACCGGTGCAAAGTTGCCCGGCAGGAGCTCGTGTCGGCTTTCATGTCGTCGAAGTGGGCGCCTGGGGATCTCGCGCTCACCGCCTGCCGATGCGAGGACGTGGGCAAGATCCTTCGAAGGACGGCGAAGGCCCATGGCGGCGAGGCATACCTAGCTCGGGTAGCTGCTGATCTCTCAAATCTGCCGGATGGCTGCCGCAAGACAGTAGAAAAGGTGATCTCGACCATTGAGTCGGAATAGTCCTCAAAGTTCGAATGGTGAGATTAGCGCTCCGATCCGCAGCCAAAGAGTGGCAGCTTTCGGAATGTGCGAACATCACCCTTAAATGGCCAGGATGCGGCGCAGAACAGCCGTCCAGCATATGATGACGCCCGGCATGGAGCCTGGTCTTTGGACCTAACGGGATGAGATCCTTGGGTGGCCTAATAGGTGACTCCGCCGGCCATATTGGTCGCCACGTCGAGCATAGCGCGGAGTTGATAGCTGCCGTCAGTCCAGGCAAGGTTGGTGTGCGCGCCAAATTCCAGCACCTGCACGGCACCGCCGAAACCGTCCAACCGCGGTTCGGGTAGGTCAATGACCAAGTCACAAGCCCGCTAGTGTCCTGAACCAGAAGTTCGCTGCATTTTGTCCTTGTACGGCTGCGGCGCGGCCTGGCAGGCTCTCCCTGTAGTCTGGTTAGGAGGCGGGATGCCGGGTCGTCGTGCGGTTGAGTTGGTCTTGACGGACACGGAACGGTCGGAGTTGCAGGGTTTGGCGGCCCGGCGCTCGACGGCGCAGGCGATGGCGATGGCGCTGAGGGCGTGGATCGTGCTGGCCTGTGCGGAGGGCGCGCAGAACAAGGATGCGGCGGCCAAGCTGGGCGTGTGCCGGCCCACGGTCGGCAAGTGGCGGGCGCGCTTCGCCGAGCAGCGGGTGGAGGGCCTGCGCGACGATCCCCGGCCCGGGGCGCCTCGGACGGTCGACGACGAGCGGGTCGAGGCGCTGGTCACGGCCACCCTGGAGAGCGTACCCAAGGACGCGACGCACTGGAGCTCGCGCGGCATGGCGCGGGCGAGCGGGCTGTCGGTGTCCTCCGTGCAGCGCGTCTGGCGGGCGTTCGGCCTGCGGCCGCACCGGCTGGAGACGTTCAAGCTCTCCACCGACCCCGACTTCGTGGCGAAGGTGCGCGACGTGGTCGGCCTCTACATGGCCCCGCCCGACCGGGCGCTTGTCTTGTGCGTCGAACCGAGAGGTTCGCCGGACGTGGACGAGAAGAGCCAGACATAGGCACTTGACCGCAGCCAGCCCATGCTGCCCATGCGCCCAGGCCAGGCCGCGCGGCGCACCCACGACTACAAGCGCCACGGCACGACCAGCCTGTTCGCGGCGTTGGACGTGGCGACGGGGCGCGTCATCGGCGAATGCTACCCGCGCCATCGCGCAGCCGAGTTCCGCCGCTTCCTCGATCGGATTGAGGAGGCCGTGCCGGCTGGCCTCGACGTCCACCTCGTGATGGACAACTACGCCACGCACAAGACGCAGCTGATCCGGGACTGGATGGCCAAGCGCCCGCGCTGGCACGTGCACCTCACGCCCACCAGTGCGTCGTGGCTGAACCAGGTCGAGCGCTTCTTCGCCCTCATCACCGAAAAGCAGATACGCCGCGGCGTCCACCAGAGCGTCGTCCAGCTCAAGGCGGCCATCACGGGCTTTATCGAGCAGCACAATGACAACCCCAAGCCGTTCCGATGGACCAAGTCGGCCTCCGACATCCTCGCCAGCGTCGAACGCTTCTGCGTCCGCACCAAACAGACCAAAGCCGCCTCATAATGCAGCGAACTTCTGGTTCAGGACACTAGCTTGCTCATCCATGTCCTGTATATTGGCTTAAATGTGGACAGGACGGCAGACATGGTCGGGAAAGAAGAAATGTTGGCGATCTGGTGAGAGTAGCTCGAGCACGTCGCGATGGACGGTTAAAGGTGCAAGCGCAAGGCGGAGCATTGGGACAACCTGTTGCTGGTTCCGGCTTCGTGACAAGCTTTATGGACCAACGCGGAGTGGTCGATATCGGCCGGGTCGCGGACGCATTTCGCATGTCCAAGGGCCAGCTCGCTCAGACAGCCGGCCTTGGTCTTGCCTCGGTCTCGAAAGCCGACCGGCGCGGGGCGCCCAGGGCACAAATGCGGGTGACCGAAATGCTCGAGGTCATTAGCCGCGTTCGCGCCTGGGCCGGGGGCGAAGCTCAAGCGATGGCTTGGTACCGGTCGCAACCGATCCCCGCACTTGATGGGCGCACACCCGAGGCCCTCGTGAAGGCTGGACGTGCGCATGCCGTGCGGGAGTATCTCGACCATCTGGCCCTCGGCGGCTTTGCCTGAGATTCGTCGGCCGCTGCTACCGCGGGCATGATCCCGCTTGGTCGTTCACGCCGCTTTCAGGCGCTGGCGCCGCCGTCACCGGTGGGCGGTTCAACCGCAAGGGCGAGCCAACGCTCTATCTGTCGCTCGACGTGATGACCTCGTTCGGGGAATGCACGCAGGGCTTCACCAATCGACTGCTGCCGCTGACGATGTGCGAGTACGACGTGGACTGCGAGGCCATCGCCAATTTGCGCGACGATGCGGCCCGGACCAGCCATGGCGTCAGCCTTGACGAGCTCGGGTGCGGGTGGCTCTCGTACCAAATCGCCGGAAAACAGGCGCCCTCTTGGTTGGTCGCCGATCGGCTGAAGAGGGCCGGCCACATCGGGATTTTGGTCCCAAGCTTCGTGCCTGGCGCCACGGCCGCGAATGTCAACCTCGTTCTGTGGCGGTGGGGGCCGGACCTGCCGCACAAGGTGGACGTCTACGATCCGAGCGGCCGGCTGCCGCAGAACCAACTCTCCTGGCCGGTACAACCTGGAACATAGACCATTACGGGACCAGTTGTGGCGACATTGGCTCGCCCGTGTCGTTATCCCGCTTGCCCGTCTCAGCCATGTCGCCCAAGACCGGCGTAACACGTCGCGCGTCCGTCCTGGCTTGGCCACCGTCCAGCAGCCGGGCAGTTTCAGCCGCAACGCGATCGGCGGCCAGCCGCACGGCCTCGTCGATATGGACGTAGCGCTGGGTGACTCCCCGTGCGGATCGCGCGTGAGTGGGGCGTGGCCTTGCACGAGCGCAGCGTCGGCAAGCTGCTGCACCGGCTCCGCTTCGCCCGCGTGTCCACGCGCCCGCGCCATCCTAAGGCGGACGCCGCGGCGCAGGCGTCTTTCGGTTGGCACCAGGACGAGGCTCGCGTCGGCCAGCAGGGCGGGCTGACGTACGTGTGGGCTGACACGGGCAGCCGGCCTGCGGCTTTGCGCGACCAGCGACGCCAGCCGGCCTATCTGCTGTTCGGCGCTGTGTGCGCGGACCGTGGCGTGGGCGCTATCAACGGATACCGAAGTTTCCCTGATTGTGGGCGCTTAATACTACAACCGTAGTTGAGCGTTGTGCCTGTCCGGAGGTGGATGCGATGACGACGGAAGAGGACGTGTGCGGATGGGCTGCGGTTCTGGATGTGGTTGTGGACCGGATTGCGCCGCGGTTCGTGTAGCGCGGCAATTTGGATGGGCGGCAGGCGGCGATCTGGATAGTGATCTGTAAGTGCTTGGTTCGATGATTATCGCGCCAGATTGTCGCTGGCAGGCGGCAAGTTCAGCAGGGGTCAGGTTTGGTCGTCGACGGTGGGTTCGTTTTCCGGCCTGACGAGCTTGGCGGCCGTGCGTCCTTTGCATGTCGTGGCGGCACGCTGGCGGTAGCTTTCGACGTTCATCTCGACGACGACCGAGTGGTGGACAAGGCGGTCGAGCTTGGTGAGGGCGGCTTCGAGGGTGAGGTCCTGGCGGGCGTTCTGTAGGCGTTGGACTAGATCGGTGGTTTGGGTGAACAGCGCGCGGTATCCGTTCTCGACCAAGGTTCGTCCGATGGCGGCCGAGATGTGTGTTTTGCTGGAGCCGGGTGGCCCGAACAGCGGCAAATTCTTGCCGCGGCTGAGCATGGGCACGTGCGCGAAGGCGAAGCCGTCGAGCGCCTTGTCGAGCGGCAGGCAGGCATCAAGAAGATAGCGCTCGATCCGGCGCCGGGCCCGCTCGGCGACCTCGAGTTCGGCGAGCGTCGAAAGGAACCGGGGGCGGGCCATCCCTCGCGGTCGGAGCGCTCGGCCATCTCGGCCCATAGGCGGCCGATGGCGGGCAGGCGCGGCTCAGTCAGCAGCAACGGCGACCGGGCGGTATCGACCTCGATACGCCCGCTCACGATGGCACTCCTGCCGCGGGAGCTTCAGGCACGGCGTCGGGCCTCAGCAGCGCATCGCAGAGGGCTGGCGACCGCAAGGTCACCGTGACCTCAGGCACGCGCCCCGCCGCCGGAGCAAACCGGCTTTCCAGGGCAGCGAGGTCGCGCATCGCGTCTGCCTCGATCAGGCAATCCAGTTCGGCCGCTAGGTCGGCCTCGCAGCCCCGCTCGTGGGCGAGCGCCAGCAGGCCAACCATGATCCGGCACGCCGTGCGCGCCGGCCCTGCTGCCACCAGCCGGTTCCCGGTATGCCGGTAGGCGTCGCGGGGGAACAACTGGTCGCGGTAGACCAGATTGAGGAGGGCGGCGGGCTTGCGGCGGAGCGCTTGGATGACATGGCGGTTAGTCCTCGACGTGCAGGGTGCGATGGGACGCACCCCGGCGTTGGCATGGCCGCCCGCAGGCAAGCGTCAGGACAAGGGTGCTGCCGAGCAGGCATTCGAGCCGGTCGTCGAAGGCGGACGCGCAGCCTGTGGCCGATCAGGCGGGAGGGGACAGTGTAGAAGACGCGGCGGAGCAAGAGCCCGTCCTTGCGGCTGACCGAGACGAGGGCCTCGTCTCGGTCGGTGGTGCGGCGGATGGGCGGGGGCTGCAGAACGGCGCGCTCGATCTCGACCAGCTTGCGGCGGCGTGCGTTGGCGCGGCCGATGACCTCGTAGACGAACCGGCGGTAGTCGGGCAGGTCCTCGAAATCGGCGCTGCCGCGAAGCAGCAAGGCCTGGGCTAGGGCGGCCTTGAGGTGGCCGTGCGATGCCTTGATGGAGCCGTTCTCGTCCGGTTATTGCGGGTCGGCTGCATGGCGTAGGGGGCACACAGCGCCTCGTAGCGCCGGGTCTGGTCGGCGGCAGCCGCGAGTTCCAGGTTGCGGAACGCAGCCGACAGACTGTCGCTGCGATGCTCACATGGAGCGCCGCCTGCGGCCCAGAGGGCGTTCTGCAAGCCGGTGGCCAGGGCGGTGAAACTTTCGCCGCCGAGCATGACCTCGGCATGCTCCCAGCCGGAGAAGGCGAGGCGGAGGTGTAGAGCCGGTGATTGAGCGGCGCGCCTGCGATGGTGACGCCGAGATCGGCTGCGTCAGTGAAGTCGGACAGGGCCTGCTGACCCGGTGGATGGTCCTGGCGGAAGATCACTTCCCGCTCGGGACCGTGCAGCGCCTGCCAATGCCGGACGCGGCGCTCGAGGGTGCGGCGCACGCCGGGGTCAAGGTCGGGATGGCGACGAAGCATCTCCTCGAACATCGAGACGGGCCGCAGGCCTGGGGTGGCCTCCAGCAACGGATCGAAGGTGCACATGGCCGTGGATACGCCGGGCCACCTGCTTGCCCTGCACATCACACCGGCCGATGTCGGCGACCGAACCGCAGTGAGGCGCCTCGCCGCCGATATCCAGGACGCAACCGGCGACTGTCTGGTTGCGGATCATTGTGGAGATCCGATAAGGCAGGCCATCTCAGACTGTGCATATCGCTTCGAGTGGCGGCAGGATGCCGCCCTGGGATGGAGATAAGCCATGCTGCACATCCACCCGAACGCCCGCACCACCCCCGCCACCCGCGGCGAGATCGCCCGCTCCACCGAGCCTAGCGGCACCGTGGCCAAGCGCTACGGCATCAGCGCCGAGACCGTGCGCAAGTGGCGCAAGCGCGGCGCCGCGGACTGCCTCGACCGGTCCGCACGCCCGCACCAGCTGCCCTGGAAGGCAACTGAGGAAGAGCGCGCCATCGTCTGCGCCCTCCGGCGCAGCACCAACTTCCTGCTCAACGACCTCAGCTTCGTTGTCTGCCATTTCCTGCCGCACCTAAACCGCGACAGTATCAGGCGCATCCTGAAGGCCGAGGGCCTAAACCGAAGGCCGAAGCCCTTCTCCGAATGCGCCGCCAAGGGCCAGGGCACGTTCCGCGACTACGACCTCGGCTTCGTGCACATCGACATCAAGCACCTCCCTGCGCAGCTATTCCATCCGCTGCGCGGCTGAAACCTTGGGCTGCTTCGCCCAAGCTGCGAACATCCGACGGCGAGCGGCGCAAGCGCTTGCTGTATGTTGCCATCGACCGGCGCTCGCGCTCCGTCCACCTGGCCGTCAAGGACGACAAAACCGAGAAGAACGCCGTCGCCTTCCTCTGGGAAGCCGCCGCGGCGTTTCCCTTCCGCCTGACCCACGTGCTGACCGACAACGGCAGCTGCTTCACGCCGGCCTTTGCCAGCTCCTGCGCCGAGCTGGGCGCCAAATACCGGCATACCCGGCCTTACACGCCGCAGACAAATGGCATGGTGGAACGCTTCAATGGCTGGGTCGCCAGCGAGGTGCTCGGCATTACCATCTACTCGCACCAAGACTTGGAGCAACTCCTGCGCGGCTTCAACGCCGCCTACAATGCCCGGCGCCAGCGCGTCCTGGACGGCAAAACACCCAACCAGGTTGTGGCCGAGCGCCTCAAAGCTCGCCGCAAGCTTGCTCGCAGCAAGCTGGAAGGCCGTGCCGGGCCAGACGATGTCGCCAGAGCATGCTCCATCGTTGAAACTGCCAAGGAGGTTTCACAACCAGACACATCAAAAACCTGCTCAGAGTGCTTGCTGCTTCACAGCGTTGAACAGCTCTGGGGTTGAAATACCCGGACAGCATCATCAGAATACCCAGTGTTATATGATAAAATATATGAGTAAACTCCAAAAAAGAGCTGAAAGCAGTAGAGCAGTGATGATCCCATTTACAGCAGCAAATTCGTTGTCATTGTCAGAAGATGAATCATCATTGGTTTCGTTAATTGGGCCAGAATTACGCAGAAGCGGGATTAGGTGTGGACTCAAAACGTCCCCGCGGTCCGGCCGACGTCGATCAGCCTTACTTTCCAGCAGAGCAAACTCTTCTAAACTAGCCAAGATTTTCTCCTATCAAAAAATGGATTAGCCCGTTTATTATCTGTTTTTTTCTAAAAAAGTCTTAACGCCGTTTTGGATTTGTAATCATCTAGGTGTTGTGGAGGAAATGTGAGAACAGGCATACTTACCTAATATTATTTCGAGAGTTCTAACTTGAGATAGTCAACCGATTTGATAAGCTCACCGCCTTGGTGCGGAGGTTATGAATGTCTGCGGGTGGGCTGTGCTGCAAGCAGTGCGGTAGTTTGGATCATGTCAGAAGCGGCTTGGTGCGGGGCCATCAGCGCTACCGCTGCCGGGTGTGTGGCTGCCATTTCACCGACACGCCGATGCATGGCAAGCCAGCTGCGATGAAGACGCTGGCGGTGCTGCTATATGGCATGGGCGGCATGAGCTTCAGCGCCATCGACCGCCTGCTGGGGGTCAGTGACGTGGCGGTGCTGAAATGGGTGCGGGCCGCGGCGTCTGCTTTGCCGGAGCCGGAGGTGTGCCGGCGTCCGTGGTGACGGTGGAGGTGGACGAGATGTGGCGTTTCCTGGAAAAAAGTCTGCCAAGCTCTGGGTCTGGCGCGCTTATGACGTGGATCAGCGGCGCACCGTGGCCTGGGTGGGCGTGATAGTGTGACCTGCCGCAAGCTGCTCGACCAGGTCGGGCTGAAAGGCAAAACGTTCGTCACCGACGAGTGGAAGGGCTACCACCGCGTGATCCCGCAGGACCAAGGTGGTGTCCAAGTGCCGCACCATGGTGGACCTGTCGCTGCGGCTGCTGCACCCCCTGCAAGACCCCGCCAACTACGCCACATACGTCAAAACATTCGCGACTATCTTCAGTTAGAACTCTTATTATTTGTGTTAAACTGCTATTCTGGACCTATAAACTGTATTTTTTGAGTTGACCTGAAGATATCCAGGATCAAAATGCGCCATTTCCTGTAAGCGCTCGACGTCAAAAATGGTAAGAACTTGCGCTTGAAAACGAATCATACCGTCCGCACGAAGAGCCATCATTGATCGGTTGGTATGTACCAGGCTGAGCCCAAGCAGGTCGGCGAGATCATTTTGGTTCATCGGCAGACTACATTGCAGGCCACTGGTCAATCCCACCATGCGACTCCGCACAAACACCTCGCAGAGAAAATGAGCTAACCGCTCCTTCGCGGAGCGCTGACCAAGACTGACGACACGATTGTAAAGCATGGCTTCATTAAGCAACGCCGCCTGCCACAAAGCTTCGCCAATGCGCGGATGATCCTCCACTAGGCTACCTAGTGCCTGGAACGTTACTCCAGAGTAAATCACACTGGTCAGCGCGCAGAATCCGTGACCTATGTCCACGGCAGATGACCCATGTGGATTGCAAATGTCGCCAGGAAGAAGAAAGTCCGTAATTTGCCGACGCCCATCTCGCAACATCACGAATCGGTAAGCGTACCCCTGCTGAATAAAACGTACTCTCGAAAAGTTCTCTTTTACATAATTTATTTCACTTCTAGCCAAAATTCTACATGGAGTTTGTAGAGCCTCCAGCAGAGCTTCCTGATCATCATTTGTAACACTAGCAAGTTGCTTTAGCTTCATAATGACAGGAGTACTAAGGAGATTGTTTCTAAGTGAGAGAGCGGCGATTTCCATTTTAGCTACGTCTCTCGACCCCACTATTGTTTAGCATCTTTCGCAACTCCCTGCATTGGCACCGGCTTTCCCAGCCGTGGCGGGAGATGTCCCCGGGCTGACACCGCGTACACGATTGAAAGTTAAATCGAATAGGTTATTAAACCATTTATTCGGGATCTGCTCATGAATCCCCTCATTTGAATTGACCTGCCTGTAGGCCCGATTCGCGCCGGCTCCGTATGACCGCTGGAAGGCGGTACATGGAGCATGGCGATGGTGAAGTCGGAGGTGTCGCGCAAGCGGCTGG
>JAABUV010007264.1_pt1 | contig 11685 bp, 20 predicted proteins | sample 5559971 | NCBI WGS metagenome assembly JAABUV01 (sample SAMN10711881, study PRJNA513362) | rock metagenome | isolation source: Antarctica rocks | place: Antarctica: Victoria Land, Knobhead nord | collected 2015-12-19
CGGCCGACGCGCGCCACGCGCCCGCCGCGCTCGCGCTCGCGCACCTGCTGCGCCACACCGGCGGCCCGGCGGACCTGGCGCTCGCGGCCGCGCACGCCGAGAGCGCGCTGCGCGCGCGCCCAGACTACGTCAGCGCCTGGTGTGCCGCTGCGTCGCGAAGCCGCAGCTTTCTGCGCCAGGCAGGCATGGGGGGGGGGGTTCGTGGGCATGCCGCGCGCACTGCTCGACTGCGTGTTGGCCTGCCGGTCCCCCGCCAGCAGTTGTGTGGGCCGCATGCGCCTTGGGGGCAACTCAAGTATGTGCCATGTTGCGGGCGCGCCGCGCACGTGAGTGGTGTGCGTGGGCACCCAGTGTGTTGCTCTTGCTTTTGGCGCAGCTCTGCAGGGAAGGGTGTGTGGCCCATGCATGCGCGTCCAGCGTGCGGTGGCAAAGTAGAGGGTCTTGCATGCTGTGGCCTGCATGGCCGCCAAGCACACCCCTCGAGCCGCGGCCTGTGCGGGAGCCTGCAGAAATGTCTCGGGCGGCGCACGCCAGCGCATGTCATCAGCCTGGTCACGGAGTGCGTGGTCAGCAGAGCTCGAGCGCATCACGCGCTACTTCTGCTGCAGTGCGAGCAACACCAAACGCAACACCGAACCATGCGCGGCGGGTGGCGGCGCTGACTGCCCCACGCGCATGCGCGGCAGGAGCGAGCTGGGTTACATCCGGCTGGCGCAGCAGCGGGACGACGAGGCAGAGCAGTGCATGCGCACAGCCGCCGGGCTGCAGGCCAGCGCACCGGTCTTGCCGTATGCGGAGATGCCGCGCGCCCTGGCCTGACATGGGCCGCTGCGTTGTGTCCTCGTTGCGAGAGACGTTGGGAAGCTGCATGCTGCCATGCTGCCATGCCAAGGGTCTGCAGCTGCGCTGATGCTTCAGAGATGCGCCGAGCGATGATGCGCCGAGTGAGCAAGCAGCAAGGCTGAGTGAGTGCTGTCTATCAATAGGACTGGTGCCATTGTCAGGCCTGCCTTCACGCTGTGTCCTGTGTTGCTTGTGTTGTGATCCGGTTAGCATCATCAGCGTGTTATGTGATTTGTATTGTGCACAGCACAGGCACCTGCTTACATACCGTTTTCTTCTGAGCGAAGCACTACCGAAAAGTGCATCACAGTCATACAGTCCATGACATTATTTACAAGTTTGCAGTGTTGCTTGCAAGAATGCAAACATACGTGCATGCTAAAGCATCGCATGAGGTGGCACTGTGTTGGCATTGCCAAGCTCATCAGCTGTGGACGCCAACTGCAGGCCGCCATGACAGGTCATGGCAGTCATAGGGGCTGCTGTGCATGCCTAGCATGTTGACATGCATGTGCATGCACCAATCAATCTGCAAAGACTCTGCACTCCTGCATACGTGCACTGCCTGCTCCACATCTCGCTGCGTGTCTGGCCAGGCCATGGCCGAGGCAACAGTGCAAATCACGCAAGCCGCTGCCGATCTGTGCGCGGCGGTCTACCTCTTCTGGCGCCTCGCGCTGCAAGTCGAGGAGCGGAGGGACGCATGCCGCCGCGCCAGCACAGCGTTCAAGCGCTGAAGCTGCGCGCCAGGGCGCAGACAGCGCTGCCGGAGCAGAGCATGCTCCTCCGGCACAGGGCTGCGCGCAAGGAGACCGAGGAGCGGTGCTCGGTCGCTTTGCTTACCGCGGAGATCAAGGTGAGCTGCGCGCCGTGTTGCCCAGCTCCACCTGAGGCCTGTGTGGGTGCACTGGGTCTGGTATGCATGCAAGCTTCACTCACTGTTCCTGCCCCGCATAGGAGCCAACCCAGAACGACGGCCCACTGGACACGCTGCACACCAAGGAAGAGAAGCTGTGAGGCAGGCGGCCCATCAGGCCGCCTGCCGCAAAAAAAATCCAGCCGATGGTGCGGAACCACGGCTCTTCTTCCTAGCGTGCAGCGTGTCCAAGGCCTACGTCCTGGGTTTACTTCTGCGCCGGGGCGAGGAACAAAAAATGAAGCTAGCATGCACAGCAGCCCCAGTGCACCCATGATGCAACAGCTGGAGCTGGACCACCCATCACGCAGCTCACGTTGGCCTCCAACATGAACACATCAAATGGTCTAAGGCACCACTCCCCTGTCTCCTCGCGCGAACCGCGGTGCTCATGCAAATGCTGCATTCCAGCAGTGCTATCAGCGCCTTGCTTAGCTTCAGTACTGGAAAAGAGGTGGCTGGCGCGGCGGGTAAGCGTCCCGCTGCTCCACAACTTGCAGCGTGACGCGCCGGAAGTGGAAGAATGCTGCGCACAAAATGGCAAAGGCTTTAAGGGTCTGCTCAAATGTATCGACCGTGACTTGTCCTGGACAAGCAGTACGAGGTGTTAGTGGCCTAAGACACTCACTGAAGTAGATTTGAGTGAAATGAGTGTGTTGCATGCCTTGTTTGGTTGGCGGGGTCGTTGAGAGAATGCTCCTTGGACAAAATTTTGCGCTCCCATGTATTGCTCCCAAGCAGCGCACTGCAGGGGCTGGCCAAGCAGAAAGGCACACCGGACAACCTGCACGACGAGGAGAGTAGCTGGTGGTACCTGTGTGTAGGCGTGTAGGCACAGAAGGTTGTGCTGGCGCCACAGCTTTAGCACCTTGCTCAGGACAGTGTGCTTGCATGTGCTTGGCATCAGCAGGTTTGTGCCGGCGCGAAGCTTTTTGGGTAAGAAGTGCGGCCCCGAGCTGGGACGGCCTGCCACAGCCTTGGTTGATATTACCAGGCGCTCTCCACAGCTACAGAGGGCCTGTAGAGCTCCCTCAGCAAGTAAGGGGGGCCTCACTCGCAACAAGGCTCTTTGCAGCTCGGGAGAGTACTTCTTGCCAAAAAACCATTGCGCCAGAACAGTTATGGTAATCGAGCGTCTGCAAGCGCACCGTCTTTAACAAGGTGCTACGGCTGTTGCGATCGCATGCTCTGTCGGCGACATTCCCTTGGAGCACGAAACTAAGGGCGTAGAGTTTGCTCATATGAGTTTGCTGACATGCATTGATCAGTGGTCACTAGTGGTCACAACACAGAAGGTTCCAGGGCACTGCCTACTAATACACAACATGAATGATACAGTTTGAGCTGTAAAGAGCTGCAATGGAACTCTTCGCATTGCTCTACAACAGCCTCATCAAAGCATGCTGGTGCCAGCATGACAACCCCCATGCCGGCACTGCGGAAACAGCTGCTGTTCAACACTCAGCATGTCAGCACGTCCATAAAGGAGGGTCTAACCTGCTAAGGTGTGCTACGGTGTTCACATGAGCGCCAACGAAATAGGCCTTTCGAACAGCCATGCATCTTTTATCACTGCAGCAGGACCCGGCCCTCAGACCGGCCGCTCAACGATGCGCCTGACCAAGTCCCAGTCGACGCCGCGCCACAGCTCAAACGTGCCCGGGTCGACCTGCACGAGCGCCTCGTTGCGCCGGAACGGGCCCCAGGGCCACTGCCGGTCGTTGTAGCGCGCGTACAGCCAGGGCGCGCCCTCCACCGGCTTGGTGCCCTCGGCGCGCGTGCGCACGCGCACCGACTCCATGCGCCCGGTAATGTCCTCCTCACTCGGGTGCCCCGTGAACACCCAGGCCGCCCACCAGGTCTCCGGCTGCGCTCGCAGCGTGACCGCGGCATTCCGTGGCCTCGGCGCCTCCGTCTCGTCCTGCGCGCCCACAGGAGCAATTGCATGTCACAGGCCTGTCTCAGCCAGCCGAAATTGCATAGGTCACACCAACTGCTTGTTATAGACAAGAAATGACCATGGGGAGCTACAAAGGCCTGGCGCGGCTCACTGCGCGAAGCCAGACAGTATTGGGGCGTGACACTGCAGGTGCGCACGGTGTGTTGCGGCACGGGCGGGCGACATGGGAGCACCGCACCTGGAGGCCTGCCAGCGCGAAGGAGACCGCGCCGTCGCTGCTGCGCCAGAGCGGCGTGGTCAGGTCCAGGCGCTGGCCGCGCTCGTTCGCGCCGCCCAGGTACTCACGCAGCAGCCGCTCCGCCTCCTCCTCCGGCTGCCCCCGCACCTCGGCCGCAACGAAGGGCTTGTAGCTGCGCCCGCGCGCGCCGCACCGCGCTCGGTGCATGCCCGCACTCGCAGCCTGCGCAGCCCCTTACCGCGTGCAGGGCACAGGGCGCGCATGCGCGCGGGGCGGCGCTTTTCGGAGCTGCTGCAAAGCCGAGCTGCTCCGCGCCGGGCCCGCCCGAGCGGGCGGCGCGCCGGCGAGCGCGGGGTACGAAATGCGGGCGCGCGGGCGCGCGCCTGCGGATCTCCCAGTCCTTGAACTTCTTCATGATGCAGTACTCGGGCGTGAAGCGGTCGGGCGGCTTGGCCACCTGGAAGAGCTGCTTCAGCACGAAGGCGAACGCCTCCGGGCTGAAGAACTCGTTGTCCTGGATGGCATCCCACGCGTCCACATGCTTGTTCCACTTTCCTGCCGGCGTGCGCGCAGCCTGCTTGTCCACGGCGCTCACCGGCGCGCGCCGTGTGTCAAGAGGTGGAAAGGCAGCAGGGTGAGAGTGCGCAAGGGGGCATGTGGTCATGCGTCAAATAAATTTTGCAGGCAACCCGTCATGTGTTGCATGCTACAACGCTGTGCAGTCGTCGTTGCATCTGGCAGGATGACAGACAAGCATTGCAGACTAAACAGTGTTTAAATGAAGCAGACAACATCCAAACAATAGTGTTACGACCTGCTGCACTGATAATATCATGTCAGCTGCGCACGAGCTTGCTGTGCAGTGACAGGCTGCAAGTCATCACTCCAAGCTGTTACGTATGCTGCGCATTTGCACGCAGCATGGCAGGAAGGGCCAATCTGGTGCCCCGCAGCTGCCCCGTAGCGTGTCAGGGCTCAGGGCTGAAGGCACACCTGTCTCTGCGTTGTATCCGAGGATGGTGACGCCCGTGAACGACAGCCGCGGGTCCCAGATGTACTTTGTGGGAAAGTAGCGCAGCCACCAGAAGTTCATCGTCCACGACCTTTACAGCCGGCGCGACCAGGATGTCGCATGCCGCACAACTTACTCGCATGAGGAAAGTCATGTCATTTTGCAGCATTCAATTTGCAACGCTGATGGGAAATGCGTTACAATGCCTTTACACGGCCCACATCAGCGGGCCATAAAGTGCTCCAGGCCTCAGCACGCCTTCATGCATGCAGGGATGCAGCGGCCAACACCGGATGCATTTCGGATAAGGGTGCGCTAAGTAGTTCTTGAGTGCCGCATGATGTTGGTGCATGGGTGCATGGGTGCATGGGTGAGCGCACCATTTCAAAACCATCTCGTGCGGGCCTGCCTGCTTGACCTCGTGCACCTCGAAGATGGGTGCCAGGAAGTAGCGCAGGAAGGTGACGTTGAACTGGTACCCTGCACACCGCCCTCTTGACTCCCAGCGCCGCTCTTGCCACCAGGGCACACCAGGCCACGCTGCAGACATCACTTGCTATCCTATGGTGTGGTCAGGTCAAGTATCGACCACTTGAATCAACAGCGCTGTTGCCACTGAGCGAGAACAAGTACTATGTGACTTGGTAACAGCGCTTGGGCGTTTGCGCGCCTACCCCGAAAGAAGGTGAACCGGCTGATGGGGTCGCTGCGTACCCAAGCCAGCACAAGCACTTAGACTCTGCACACAGTCCTGCTCGGTAAGTCACCAAGCTTTCTACTTGTACCTGAAGAACATCTTGCGCTCAAAGTGCTCCACGTCCAGTATGTCCTTGAACACATACGGAAAGTCCTTGCGCGCCAGGTCTATATGCTCCTGCGGAGTCAAGCAGCTACTGTCTGGCGAGTTGACAAGAGCTTGCTCTGCTTGTTCTGCTTGGCTGTTTTTTTAAATATGCGTGGAGGCCGGGCAATAGCACACGCAGGGATACAAGGAACATAAGGTGCAAACACCCAGACGGAGAGCGCTTGCCTGCATCTGCCGGTCTGAGACGGGTGTTGTGACTTTGATGTCCTTGGGGTCTGCTGGCAGCCCAACAAAGCTGGACGCTGACCCGGGCGCTCGCAGCGGCTCCCCGACTGTCTGCTGCGATGCAGTCTCCTGCTCTTTCCTCTTCTGCTGCGCCGCTGCGCAATAGGGCGCCCTGGCGGCGCTGCGCCTCTGCATGCTGCACGGAGCTCGCTGCCTCACCTGCCGCAGGTGCACGCGCCCGGCCCCCGACAGGGCCTGGTGTGCGCAGTGCGCATACATGCTATTTGCTATGGACTTGCCTGCTCTCAGCAAAGGTTTCAGCCCAACACCTGCGCTGGCGCCTGGAAGGATTCCAGACTCCGAACCGGCTGCTTTGTGTACTTGGTCGAGGGTCGATGGCAAAGTAGTACCATTTGATTGTGGGCTTGTAGTTGTCGGCAAGGTGGTCGCCGCGCAATTCCAGCCAAATGGAGTCCTCAGTGCGCCTGTGCACGCCGTTCACCTGCGGACCACTGCTGCATGCGCGGCGAAGCGGATGGGCAAGCATGAGCGCACCTGAGCTCACGCAACGGCGGGCCCCGCCTGCACGCGCAGCAGCGGCGGGCAACAAGTCCATCGTGGCACAGTGGGCGGAGGATGCAGGGCTGAAGACCAGCGTGTCTCTGGTGGACTTTCTGGGGGACCGGTGCGCAAGGAATCCTTACATTGCGTGTGCGCTGTGCGGCAATCCCTTTGTCCTGACCCAAGGGGTGCACCAGCAAGTGCGTCGTGCAGTAAAGTTGTCGTGCAGCTCTTTACGTGCGTGCTCGTCTGCCATCTCACTTGGACCTTGGACTCTGTGCGCAGGACTGAGAGCTTGAAGCCGCCGCCCAATGGCCCAGTTACGTGGCCGTCAGAGCAGTGGACCAGCATGTGGAAGGTGTGTGGGTGCTGCCACCTCTGCGCTGCATAGTTGATGTGGTGGGAAGAAGTCAACAACGTGATTTGCAGTCTTTGCTGGTGGCGCACCCACTGCGTCGCCTGGCAGGTGTATTTCAAGCCCAACTCTGGCTACAAGGATGTGCTCGGCGTGGCTTGGCCCATGCGCACCGATCTGCCAAAGGCGCGTCAACATCTTGCAGTACATAGTTTGGCCCCACTCCAGCACTTGCATCTGTCACATCCTGTGCGCTTGTGCCGAGCAGCCGACGGAGGCGCAAATAGGAGAGGCGCGCGCCAAGGCCGCCAGCGGCCTGGTCAACATCGACGACGACGAGCGCAAGCGCCGCATCATCTTTGGCATCGGGCTAACAGTGAGGCCTATGTTCTTTTGGCTGCAACACAAGGTCATCGCCCTGGCATGTGCACGACCGCGGGGCTGACCTGTTCACGCGCGCGCAGACGGTTGCGCTGGCGGCCATGTTCGTCGCCGCCAAGCTGCACGCGCACCCGGCGGAGCGGCTGTACCTCATCCTCCCCTTCTTCCTGGGGGCTGCCGAGATCGCGTCGGGCGCCAGCGGCCTCTGAACCATCGCCCTGGTGCGCGGCCTGCGGCAGGCAGGAGAGCACGCTGCGGAACAAGAGCGCATCCAAGCTGCTGGCATGCAGGAGGCACCAGGGTGCGTGCGCGCTCACGCGGCCTCCGCGCCTGCAGGCCAGCGTCTGGGACGTCGATGGAACTGGGATGCAGTTCATCGAGGACCATGATGTTGACCTGGGCATCCGGAAGGTGCGCCGCATGCGGCTGTGTCAGACATGCAGTCTGTGCGATTCGTGCTTTGTGCAAGCATAGTCCGTGAAGGCTACGCTTGTGCAAGGGTCATCGCGCATGCCTGATTGTATTCAGCACCTCATGGTGCACACAGCGGCGACGCATCCGTTGCGCAGATGTGTTGCATTTCTCCTGCACACATGCATTGGAGTGAGCACACATGTAATGCGTCTGTCTGTGTGACTCATAGTCCCTGCTTCACAGTGCCCTGAAGTTGCCTTGCTCCAGTGGCCAGGCACGTTGCTTGAGCGGGGCTGCGCGCCACGCAGAAAGTGGTGTTCGGCGTGGCGGCCGGCGCGGTAGCGACGACCATCGTTGCAGTGCCGTACTGCCTGTGGCCGTTTTAGGCTGTGGGGGAGAAGTGCGGGTGAGGGTGGCAGTGCATGGCTTGCGAGTATGACGGCGGCCCGTAAACAGAGTTTTTAGCTCTGCCGGGCCTGCTCGAGCAACGCTGGTCATGCTCTAGCAGACCATCACCTGTGTGTGTTTCAACGCAATTAACATGCATAACTATCAAACTATATGTAGGTGGAGCATGTTTCAATAGTTTGCATATACTGAAGTGCTTGCATGGGATATTGCTGTGCCAACAAAGTCTGCGCCTAGCGGCGCAGCGCGCTTATTTGAAAGTTCTTTGAAGCTATATAGGTAGGGTTAATCCTGTTACTTTTTAAGTCGCTTACTTTCGCTCATTGGTGCTTAACAGTGTGCACTCTTACTGTGCACTCTCACAGGCACCGCCATCAACGTGCCTTCACGTGCACAATAATGCTGAGCAAGGTTTATATGCCAGTGACCACAGGAAACCTTGCAGACAATGACCTGAGCACTGCAATGATATAACACAGACCGATTATGCATACACAACTGTCAAGCTCAATTTCATTACACCCATGCGCTTCACACGCCCTTGACCCTTGAAGATCATCATTTTGCGCTCTTGCTGGCGTTTGACGCAGGCTCAGACACGGGCTCCGGTGTCCGCGCACGGTGGCGGTTGCCAAAGGGTGTCAGTCGCAACGCTGCGGATGCCACGCCCTTGGCCCCTGCAGCCCGCTTGCGTCCTTGTTGGTTTCTTGTCTGCCTCATGCTGCTCAACGCTGGGGCAAACACATTGCAGTTGTAAATGTCAAGGGCACTGAGCCAGCTTGATGCCAGTCAGTGTGCAGTGCGTGCACATTACCACGCAGCAGGTGGGGCGCCCGTCCGCGCCGGCACCAGCGGGATAGTCGGGCGCACCATGGTACAGGGAGAACGCCGGCCGCAGCTGCTCATACCACCACACGCCGTGCTCGCCGCTCTTAGACTCCAGGTGCCACGCTCCCCACCCGCCACCTGCCCCGCACGGGCAAGCTTAGGCTGCTGCGACACTCGGCAGGAACAGGTGACACAAGCAATCGGCGCTAGAAAGATACACACTGACAGACATACACTCACATGAAGACATACATACATGCACATACATGATGTGTTTGAAGTACATGTATGCATATGCATGCCCCTGCCAGACGCTGTGCTCATGCGCTGCATGTTAAGCGTCCTCTTCGCTCCTGCGTCCGCCTTGACATGCACCGGCAGCCCCGAGCACCCGCACAGGGCCCGCGGGGCGCGGCGCCACGCACCGGCCTTCTCGTCGCGGTAGGCCGCAGTGAAGCCGGTGTGGTGCACCGGGTGCACGATTGCCCAGGGCCGCAAGCGCGTGACTGAGGAGTTGACGGCGTCGCCGTGCGTCACGATCAGCACGCTGCCCTGCGCCTCGTCCGCAATATCCTGCCGCGGCGCCGGGCGGCACTCACGGCTTGGCTACAGACGCATACACCAGAATGTTATCATGGTTCTGATGCCCTTTATACCATGGGTCTGGGGTCTGATGACTACAATCTAAAATATCATGGGTCTAATGACGCCTCTAGGCGCACAAGGTGGTTCCACACCAGGCTTGAGCGCAGCAGTGACCGCCCAGGCAGCGCGCCCTGGCCTGGCAGAATGTCCTGCATCCTACGGGCGCACCTGGAATGCGCGCCCGTAGCGCACGCGCGAGTTCAGCAGGTTCTCGGGGTACCGCTTGAACTCCGTCTGGCCCACATTCACCCTCGACGCGATGTCTGCGCGCCCGGCCTTTGCATCAGAGAGGCCGGCAAGAGGTGAGCGTCAAGCACATGCTGGTTCATCTGGGAGGGAGTGAGCGGGCGCGCACGCGGCGGCAGCTTCAGGGGGAGGCTGTCCCTCAGGCTGCCGCGCTCCCAGAACCAGGACTGGATGTGCCCGCCCGGCAGCTTGCCGCCCTTCTTCACCAGAATCATGGGGTTCAGGAACTGCGTCCAGCACACCGCCACTCAGGCCTGTAAACAGCCGAATTTGGCTGATAGCGGCTGTAGTGCATTCAAACACTCAGGATCATTCAGGATCCATCCAGGCCTCCAACCCGGTGTCAAGGGCGGGCAACCCATGGTCCCCTGCTATCTCTGACCAGCCTCGAAAGACAGGAGAATACACAGGCTGTACAGCACACCTCGCAGACGGCCACTGACACTGTCCAGCGCTCGGGCGGGATGTTGAGGCCATCAGTGGTCAGCCGCGCTGTCTGTATGCACCTGCAGCGGCAGCAAGCCCTGCTCTGCACAGCACTGCTTCACGGCGAGGCGGTGTGTCACCATTAACAATTACGAGCAATACTTGCTAGTGTGGAGCAGGGCCCACTGCAGCCTGCTCTCAGCACACCCCATGCGAGCATGGCATACCTGTAGAACGGCGAGATGAAGACCTGCTGGATGTTATACGGCTTCAGCTTCTCCGCGACCACGCGCGCCTGCAGGCAGGCAAGGCGCTCAGCGGCGCCAGCGCCCCCGAGTGTCCAGCGCTGGGGGGCGAGCGGCAATGGCAGCCCCGAGGCGCGCGGCCGCTGTCGCACCTGCTCCTCGCCCTTCTCCGTCAGCGGCGGGTCAAACGGCCGCGCAGCGGTCTTCACCCATTCCGGGTCTATCTGCAACAACAAGCACAGCGTCAGCGCTAGCGTGCGCGGACGGTCTGCGTGCGCTTCCGCGACGGCAGGAGGCGCTGCCCACCTCGTCGGCGCGCTGGCCGTGGCGCATCACCACAAGGTACTGCCGCTTCCGGCCTCCCCCGCCGTCGTCGCCGTCGTCGGGTGGCTGTGGGTGCATTTTTGCAACCTCCTCCTGGACCCGCAGCTGCTCCAGTTGGTCGCTGATGCTCTGGCTGCCTGGAGCGGGCGGCGCGTCGGCCAATGCTGCCTCCCTGCAGCGCCGCACTGGTCAATGTGAGGTGAAGGCACATGAAGGAAGGGCAGCACTAGCCAGCGGTGCGAAAGACAACACGTGAAAGCAACAACGCCGCTTGCGGGGGCGCCCCAAAGAAGGGCAGTAAACGGCCACAGGAACTCCACACAGCACTCATCGCACAAACAAAGCCATTCGGACGGCGCTGCTGTCAGTGCACACGTCTCACGCTCAGCACCATGCTCGGCACCACCAAGGGCACAAGGTCGCGTTTGCGCCTTTGTACATGCAGGCTCCACAAGGAGCTCACCCGCTGCCCGTCGCCGCGGGCATGACGACAGCCGCGTAGGCAGTCAGGCGGCAGCCGAGCCTGATGTGACGGCACGCCCCGGCGCGCAGTCCGTGCGGGAACGCAGCACCCCGACAGCCAGGCAGCGGCGTGGCCCGCGGCGCAGGCCTGAACATCACTCCAGCACACAGCGCTCGCCAGATGCTGTGATTCCACCCGATGCTGTGACTCAATTAAAAGATGAGCAGCTGGTGGCGGGAAGGTTTCTGGCCTGCTGTCTACAGGGCTTGGGCTGCCCCTCGCCCGGCGCGCCCGCGTCCAAGAACTTGTCTGCTGAGCCACCTTTTGATGCTGTCGCACGTGCAGACCACTGCGCCGCTCGCCTTTGAAGTCGGGGCCAATGCACACAGACGCGTCCCCCTGAGCGGCCCGGTGCTCCCCAGGTCGCAGCTGCAGCAGCGCAAAGCGGCG
>JAABUV010007265.1_pt1 | contig 11683 bp, 8 predicted proteins | sample 5559971 | NCBI WGS metagenome assembly JAABUV01 (sample SAMN10711881, study PRJNA513362) | rock metagenome | isolation source: Antarctica rocks | place: Antarctica: Victoria Land, Knobhead nord | collected 2015-12-19
GCGCAGCGCGATCAAGCGGGGTAGCCTGGGCGTGGAGCGAGTGAGCCCGCGGCTGAACATGGTCACCGCCCAGGCCGTCGCGGAGTATCGGCAGGCGCACTTGGGCAAACGCGGCGGTTACAGGGGCCGGCAGACGGCGATAGTCGCGGCGCCCGTAGACGAACGCGCGCGCGACGCGGGCACCGAGGATGGACAAGAAAGGAGACATACATGAGCCGCATCGTAGCCGTCGCCAATCAGAAGGGCGGCCAGGGCAAGACAACCAGTACCCTCGCCCTCGGTGCCGCGCTCGCCGAGCGGGGCCAGCGCGTCCTGATTGTCGATCTGGACCCCCAGGCAAGCCTCACCAGCGCCGCGGGGATCGAACCCGAAGCGCTGGACATCACGATGTACACGGCATTCACCCAATATATGGCCGAGGCCACCGTGCCCGCCTACGCCGACCTCGCGCGTCCCCTGGGGCCATCGCTCGCGCTACTCCCCTCGAGCCTGGACCTCGCCCTGGCCGAGATGGACTTGCATAACGCCGTCCGCCGCGAGTACGTGCTCGCCGAGATCCTCGCCGTCGCGCGGGACGACTACGACATCGTGCTCGTGGACTGTCCCCCGTCGCTGACCTGGCTCACCATCAACGCGCTCACGGCCGCCCAGCAGGTGCTCATCCCCGTCGTGCCCGAATTCCTGGCCGCGCGCGGCCTGGGCCAACTCCTGGGCACCATCGGGCGCGTGCGTCGCAACAAGCTCAACCCGTCACTGGAAATCGTCGGCGCGGTGCTAACCATGGTGGATACGCGGACTGCCCACGGCCGCCATGTCGCCGATCGCATCCGCGCGTTCCTCGACGGTCAGGCGCCGGTCCTGGGCGAGGTCAAGCGCAGCATCCGGGCCAGCGAGGCCGCGGAGGCCGGCGAGTCGGTGCTGCGCTACGACACGCGTGGCGAGGCGGCGCGCGGCTATCGCGACGTGGCGGACGCCCTGCTCGCCGCCTGGGGCGAGAGGGACGTGCCCGCATCGGTGGAGGAAGCGACGGTGGCGCATGGCTAGAAAACCGTTCGGCTCCGATCGACTCGATCGCATGTTCGGTGCGACGGCCGCCGCCCTCGTCGCGGACGCACCGGGCGAGGACGACGCGCCGGTCGCGCCCGCGCTGGTCGAAACGGCGCGTCTCAGTCCCAACCCGTTCCAGCCACGGACGGAGTTTGACCCCGACAAGCTCACCGAGTTGGCCCGGTCGGTGGAGCGTCACGGCGTACTCCAGGCTCTGCTCGTGCGCCGCGCGCCCGACGCTACGGACCTGTACCAGATCGCGATCGGCGAACGGCGCTGGCGGGCCGCGCAGCTCGCCGGGCTGACCACCGTGCCGTGCCATGTGCGCGCGCTCGACGACGACGCCATGGAGGAAATCGCCCTCGTCGAGAACATCCAGCGCGAGGACTTGACGCCGGTGGAGGAGGCGCGCGCCCTGCAGCGGCTCATGGCCCGCCACGCGTTTTCTATGCGCGCGCTCTCCGAGCAGATGGGCAAGCACCATTCCTACGTCCAGGACCGCCTTAAGCTCCTGAGCGACCCGCGCATCGCGGAGGCCGTCGATGCGGGGGTCGTGGGGCCGACCGTCGCCGTCGAGATCGCGAACCTCCCGGACGAGGAGACCCGCACCGAACTGCTGAACCGTGCCGCGCGCGGCGAGCAGATCAAGCTCAAGGATGTCCAGGCCGCGCGTCAGACGACGCCAATGCTGGCGGATAATCCGCCAGTATCGTCCCCTGTCGATACAGTGCGCCCCGTCATTTCCTCACGACCCGACGAGGACAATACGCGGCCCGCGCCGCCGCGTGACGCACACGGCGGCGGTGAGGCGGCTGCCGACAGGGCAGTGGCGGATAATCCGCCACTCAGCGTCGCAGGCAACTGGGTACATGGCACCGACCTCCAAACGGTTCTGCTCATCCAAGCGGGTGACGGTCGGGCGGATCGAGACCAGGTGCTGGCCGCGTTGTGGGCCGACCTGGAAGCCCTGGGCGGGTAGATAGGGACATGGCCCACCTGCACGCGGACGACACGACAGACGACGCCCGAGCGGCGCACGTCACCCTGACCACGGATCACGTCACGGCTGATGACGTTGGCCCACTCGCCGACGCACTCCACGCCGCTGGCGTCGCGGTCGAGCGGCACGCTTTCCTCCCTGTGCGCGGGGAGGAGCAGCACCCGTGGGGCGTGCTCCTGCTGGCCGCGTCCGGGTCGCCCCTGCCCCTGGCTTGGCTTGTCGGCCCCGCGACGGCCCCGGCTGGCGTCACCCTGGCCCTCGCCGCAGCCCTTGGAATTGGGGTCGGGGTGGGGGTGCGCCCGGCGCCGGCTACGCTCCAACTCAAGGCCGACGGCGTGTTCGTTTCCATCAGGAGCCGGGATCTTATCGACATAACACAAGCGCTCGACGGGCTCCCGGCCCAGCTCGCGCGCCTGGACACGCGCCACGAGGAACGCCGGCTCGTCTATAGCGAGGGTGCGTGGCGTATCGACCCGTGACGAGGACATGCTGTGGAACACGACATAACGACAGTGACACCGCCCGAGGAACGCGACAGAACGAACGCGGCGATAAGAGAGGTGGGAGCAGGGTCTGTGAAAAGTTGGCGGATCCACTGGGACCGGGGCGTCTCGCCCGCCCCGGCATCGGCGGCCACGGGCCAATCATCCCCGCAGTGCCAGCGCGTTGCCGTCCGTCACGCGCTCATCCCGGCGCACGCACTGGGACGGGCGAGACGCCCGCGCCCCCAGGACAATTCACGAGCCCTCGAGGTGGGGGAGGCGCGTGCAGCGCCACTCGTCGCCGTGCCGCCGCCAGAGGCAGCGCCTGTACTGCTGCCTGCCGCCCTACGCCACGGCCCACGGTGACTCGCGCAGCCAGCCCGCGAGAGCGTCGGGCGCTAGCGGGCGGCTCAGGTAGTAGCCCTGCGCCACGTCGCAGTCCATCCCCGCCAGCACATCCCACGTCCCCTCGTTCTCGATACCCTCGGCCACCACCCGCAGCCCCAGCGCGTGCCCCAACCCCACCGTCGAGGCCACGATCGCCGCGTCCGTCGCGTCCGTCGCCAGCGCGCGCACGAAGCCCTGGTCGATCTTGAGTTCGTCCACCGGGAGCTTCTTGAGGTAGGCCAGGCTGGAGTAGCCCGCGCCGAAGTCGTCTACCGCCAGGCCCACGCCCAGGCCCGCCAGCCGCGTCAGCACCTCCATGGTGCGCGCCGTGTCGGCCATCAGCGCGCTCTCCGTCAGCTCCAGGCGCAACCAGGCCGGCGGCACGTCATGCGCCCGCAGCAGGGCGGCGACCCGGTCGGGCAGCGCGGAGTCGTGCAGGTCCCACATCGAGAGATTGACGGAGACCGCGAGCAGGAGACCGGCACGCCGCCACGCCCGACACTGCCGCACCGCCTCCGCGAGCGCCCACGCGGTCAACGGCGCGATCAATCCGGTCTGCTCAGCCAGGGGGATGAACTGGGCGGGCGGGACGAGGCCCCGCACGGGGTGGGGCCAGCGCGCCAGCGCCTCGACGCCGCAGACACGCCCGCTCGCCACGTCGACCTGCGGCTGGTAGTGCAGCGCGAGCCCGCCCGTCGCGATGGCCGCGCGCAGGTCCTCGACCACGGCGAGGCGTGTCGGGCTCCCGTCGTCCCGCGTCGGGTCATAGACAGTGCAGCCGAGCCGCCCGCGCTTGGCCGCCTGGAGGGCGGCGTCGGCGTGGCGCAGGAGCGCGAGACCATTCGCGCCATGGTCGGGCGCGAGCGCGATTCCGACGCTCGCGCCCAGCCCGAGCGCCTGCCCCTCCACACGCAGGGGCTCCGCCAGCGCGGCGCGCAGGTCCCGCCCCACGCGCTCCGCCCCCGCCGCGTCGGCCCCCCGCAGCAGCGCGGCGAACTCGTCGCCCCCCACCCGCGCCACCGTGTCCCCCGCGCGCACGACCCGCACCAGGCGCGTGGCGACCTCGCACAGCAACGCGTCACCGCGTGCGCGCCCGAAGGCGTCGTTGACCTCCTTGAAGCGGTCGAGCCCGAGGAGCAACAGGGCCGCCGGGCGCCCCTCGCGCCGCGCGCGACCCGCCGCCTTGTGGGCGCGCGCGTCGAGCAGGGCGCGGTTGGGCAGGCCGGTCAGGGGGTCGTGGGTCGCCTGATGCCGCAGCTGTCCCTCCAGGTGGGCGCGCTCGGTCACGTCGCGGCTGTTGACGATGAAGCCGCCCACGGCGGGGTCGTCGAGCTGGTTGACCAGCGCCATCTCCAGGGTCCGCCACGTCCCGTCCGCGTGCCGTAAACGACACCGCGTCGCGGTGACCGCGCCGGCCCGCGCGACGATCGCCGCGGTCTCCGTCCGGAACCGTCGCACGTCGCGCGGATGGAGCAGGTCCACGGCTGGCGTACCCACGAGGTCGGCGGCCGGCCGGCCCAGGACGCGCGCGTGGGAGGGGCTAGCGTAGCGAAAGACACCGTCCCGATCCAGAACGGCGACGAGGTCGGAGGCGTGCTCGGTGAGTGCGCGGAAGCGGGCCTCGCTCCGGCGCAGTTCCCCCGCAGCGCGCGCCCGCGCGCTCACGTCACGGATGATGGCGCCGTAGGATCGCGCGCCGTCACTGGCCCAGGTGGTCAAGGACAACTCCATCGGGAACTCGCCGCCGTCCTTACGCCGTCCCGTGAGCGCGCGGGCGTGGTCCGCCCCCGCCAGCGTCCCCGTCGTGGTCGCGCGCAGGAGGCCGTCCTGGTGCGCCGCCTGAAAGCGCGCCGGCATCAGCAGGGTGAGGGGGTGGCCAAGCGCCTCGTCCACGCCGTACCCGAAGAGGCGCGCGGCGCCGCCGTTCCAGGAGGTGATGGCACCCGTGCTGTCGACGGAGATGACCGCGTCGGGCGTCAACTCCGCTACCAGCCGGGCGTGCGCGGCGCCCGCGCGGCGCGCCTCATCCGCGCGGGTGAGCGCCTCCACGGCCCCGACGATGATGCGGCCGGCGAGGTGCAGCAGGGCGACTTCCCCCGGCGCCGCGCGGCGGGACGCGGGGTGGAGCGCGCACAGCGTGCCGTAGCACCGACCGTCCGTGTGATACAGGGTCACACCGCAATAGGCGCCGATACCCAGGAGGCGGGTCGCCGCCTTGTCGGCGACGCGCGCGTCGGTCCGGGCGTCCTCGATGACAAGGGCGTCGCCGCCGCCCGCGAGTAGGGTCGCGCAGTAGGTCTGGGCGAGCGGCACGGCCAGACCCTGGGGCAGCCCCATACCCGCCCGGTCGTAGACACGGTCATAGTGCAGCATGTCGTCCTCGAGGCGCGTGAGATGCAGGAGGCCAACGTCGAGGCAGTCGCCCAGGAGGGTGAGGATGTCGGTGATGAGCGCCTCGGGGCCGACCGTGCGGTCGGTGGCGACGGTCGCCAGACGGGCCAGACCCGTGGCCAGCGCGGGCGAGAGGGCGGCGGGGGACGCGCCGTCCCCGTCCCGCCTGGGCGCGGGGAACGTCGCGCGTGGCTCGTCCTGCATGATGACCCCTTCGGATGTGACGCGGTGGTGACACGAGCAGCCCCTCGCCGCGCGGGGAGCCGTTCTATCTTCTCACGTCATGATAGCCGACGACGGGGCCGCCAGGCATAGGACGTTCGGGTCATGCCGCGGACCGCGACAGATCGGGTCGGGTCGGGCCGGGCCAGACACGACAGGCGGGGAGGGCGGTGGGTGGCCGACGTGTCAGAGACCCGCGCGCGCCCCGCGCGCGACCTGGTCTACGATAGCCGGTCCGGCGGGGGCCTGTATGGGGCACGGCCGCGACGGCTATGTTTAGCGCCATACATCGCGGCGTCCGCGTGGCGTAGCAGGGTCCGCGCGTCGCCGCCATGATCCGGATAGACGGCGATGCCGACGCTCACGTCATGCCCATCGAGCGTCATCGCCTCGTGGAGGCAGGCAAGGAGCGCGCGCGCGGTACGCCGTGCGCCGGTCAGGCCGGTCACGGGCAGGAGCGCGGCGAATTCATCGCCGCCCAGGCGGGCCACCGTATCCGATTGTCGCACCGTGCTGTGGAGGCGCGCCCCCACTTCTTCCAGGAGGAGATCGCCCGTGTGATGGCCCCGCGTATCGTTGACGTCCTTGAAGCGATCCAGATCTATCAGGAGCAGAGCGATGCGGCTATGGTCACGTTGCGCGAGGCGGAGGGCCTGGTCCAGACGGTCGAAGAACAGGCGGCGGTTGGGCAACCCGGTGAGGGCGTCGGTCATCGCCATGATCGCCAGCTGCGCGCGCTCGGCCCGTTCACGCTTGTGCAGCCGCGCGTTCTCGATCGCCGTCCCAACGTGGGTGGCCAGCGCGCAGAGCGGGCCGGCGTCATCATCAGGGTGGATGGGCCGGCCACTGAGGCGATTATCGACCGAGATGACGCCCGTTAGGAGCCGTTAAAGATTAACTTCCCGTTTTGTCCGTCGCATCCAGGCGTCTGAGGAGGCGCAGTGGCGGGAAGTTATTTCGTACCCGCACAGGTGCATATCTATGCGGCTGGTCGTAGCCGGGACACGGCGGACAGGCCCGCTGGGGACACGGGTAGCAGCGCCGGCGGCTGCTGCTCACACAGTGCCGCTATGCAGGCCATCGTGAGGTAGTCCAGCACATCGCGGTCTTGCTGGCGGAGCGTGGTGACGACCGTGAGCAGGCGTTCAGCGAAGCGGCTGCCCTCCACGCTCTGCGTCCCGAAGCTACGGCGACGCCAGACCACCGCACGACGCAACGCCCGCTCGGCGGCATTGTTCGTTGGCTCCACGCCCTCCACCGTGACAAAGGTCCACAAGGCGGGCTCAAGCTTCAGGATATTGTGGCAGGCCCGCCGCGTCTTGGCGTGTTCCAGGGCCGTCCCTTCTGTCAACAGTGCCACAACCTGCGCCTGGAGCGGGACCATGGCACGCACAAAAGCGGCGCGGGGTAGGGTACCGTCACGGACACGGTGCCCCACCCCCAAGATCTGCGCACTCACGTCGAGTAGCGCCTGTCCCAGCCGGGCGGGCTCTCCCCCCCGCTCGACAAAGGCGGCAAAGTCACGCCGCAGATGCGCCCCACAGACTTGCCGCTGGGCGGGGTCCACCCAGGTGTAGCCGCTCCAGCGGTCCGAGCCGACGATGCCGGCAAACGTCGCTCCCCGCAGGGTCTGCGCTCCCGTGCGGCCGCGTGTGGCCAGGACCAGGGACACCGTGACCAGCGGGGTAACCGCCGTCCACAGCCCCATCCGCTGTTGTCCTTCGTGCCAACCGGTCTCGTCGGCATTGACCGCTGGCTGCTGCTGGACATACGCCTGCGCCTCCGCCACGGGCGTCGCCACGGCGGCGCTGACCTGCTGTTCCAAGGCCGCGACGCCGCCCAGGCTCAGATCAAGATGGAAGAGGACGGCCAACAGTTCGGCCACGTCGCGTTGGCTGATGCCCAGCCGCCCCGCTAGATACGCCACCGTGGCCTGCGTGCGCGGACCGAACCCGCCGCGCGGCATGTCCTCCGGCCACGCCGCCGCCGTCGCCGTGCCGCACGCGCCACAGGTCAGCGTGTGCCGCCGGTACTCGGTCACCACGGGTACGATGCGGGGCAGCTCACTCACCTGATGCCGCACGGGCTCCCTATCCTCGCCCGCCAACGGCACCCCGCACTGCACACAGAACTCCGGCTTGACCTCGACGATCTGGTCCACCTGCTCCGGGGGTAGCAGGGGCCGCCCATGGCCTTCATGCCCCACCTGTCCGCCCGTCGGCCGGCCTGACGGCGCCCGTGTCCGCCGACGCGGCGCACTCGGCGGGTCTGACGACGGCGGTCGTGAGGACGTACGGGAGGTCTGCCGCACCCGCTCTTCCAGCGTGGCGAGCCGCTCCTCCAGCAGCGCAATCCGCGCGGCCTGCTCCTGCACCAGCGTCCGCACCGCCGGCGGCGTGGCCGCCCAGTCGTCGGCGGAGATCGCGGGCGGTCCTACATGCTCAGTCATGGCCTCTAGTATAGAGGATGCCTCACCTGCCCTCACAGCAACGCCCTCACAACCACGTGAGCGGGTACGGACAGGCATAGCCATACAGTCGCCCAAGAACGCATTGCTCGGCTACCGATCGTGTCTGTCGCCTATTACCCGTAATTAGTTAGTATAACTATGTACGAGCTATGCGCCGATATCTCGCACGGTGCCGTTGTCATCGGACGACGAAGCCTTTCATACCTGGCATACGTCGCATAAACGACACAACGACTAACATTACAGAGCATCAACAACATTGCGGCTAACGCCATAGGTCTTGCTGAGGAGTTGGCACAGGCTTGCGTTCCGCGTTGCCAGCTTGTGATGACTGCGGACGTACGCAATGTCTGCGACGACATTGACCGTGAGTACTTGTCGCACGTAAGTAGCAGAGGTAGCCTTTGGGTCAATAGACGATGTGGTTCCATTGGGTGGTGCTGAGTTGACATATTATTGCCGAAAGATCTTCAGGTGCGCCGTGTTTGTCGCGCCGCGTTGGACCCCTATCAGGGCTTTTATGCTTCGATGCAGCGGTAAAACGGTGCTGCCGACCGGCCAGGACGAATCACTTTCAGGCATTTCAGCAGGACCCAACGGAACCTCTCAAGGCACGCACGCTGTTGCCTACGGAGTAGTGTGCGAGTCGCTCATCGCCGATTCTCATCGGGCGTCGCTCACGACGTGGACGCCCATCCAGGTCCTCCCCAGCCATGCCGCTCACGGCCTGATGCCAGTCAACGCGAATAACGCACTCTCCCACAGGCGCTTCCGCGATCGCCACAACTGCTCGTTCACGCTACCCAGCCGCCACCAACGGCGCCCGCGCCTCCAGATTGCGCAGGGGTAAGGGTACGGATACCAACACCAGCATCGCCAGCTCCCGTTTTGACCTGCTCTCCTATGTCGTCACGCACTAGAAACCTAGTGCCGTGCAACCTGGTTGCCGCGGTTCTGTCGCGCCACTGTAGAGGCCGCTCTGCGGGTCGCGGCTGATAAGCTGCACCGATCCGCCCGCCGCCCAAGGACCACTAGCCTGTACATGATGGCCGCGCGCGCGCAACTCGGTGACGATCTGCGCGTCCGCCCGCGCCTCAACATGTACGGTCGCATCGCCGACATCGAGTTGTAGGCCAGCAGGCCGTCCAGCAGCGTCGTCCCATCGGTGTCGAGGCGCCACACCGCGTGCTCGTCGTAGAGGGGGAACACGATGGACACGCTCGATCCCGTCTCGCCCTTCTTGCGCAGGTCCAGCCAGGGGGTAAGCGCCATGGGGAACGCGTGCAGGTCGTCCAGGCCATCGCTGACGAAGGGGTGGCGCAGCTCGCGGAACGGCCCCGCCACGGCGAGCGTGTCGGGCAACCCGGCCGCACGCACCCAGGCGTCGGTCAACCACAGTTGGGTCAGCTTGTGCCGGCGTGCGCCGTTATACAGGTCGCCGACGTGCCGGATCTCGCCCCGGATGGGGACGAGGAGCGTGTCGGCCAGGTGCAGGCCGTCCATGTCGAGCACGCCGATCGTGTCCGTCGTCATCGTCGTCTGTATCGTCATCACAATGCCCCTTCACACACGACCCCTTGTGTCCCCATCGCCACACGCAGGGAGCAATAGCGCCGGCTCCTGTACCCAACTGGTTCTTGCTCTTGTGCCCAACGTAGGCCGGCCGCGTCGGCGAGGACCGCGATGAGGACGCTCATGAGACCCCCACTCGTACGCTGCCCGCACGCCCCGTGAGCACGCGTCGCAGTTGGTCCCTGAGTCGACAGCGGCAGGGCGCGGCCCGGCAGCACGGACAGGCCACGACCGGGGGCGGCGCGGCCCGGGCGGAGGACGGGGGGCGGTGTGCGGCGGCCGCCCCGGTGAGCGGCGCGGAGGATAACGCCGCCGGCGGGAGGACAACGGGTGCGGCAGCCGATGCGGCCCCGGCTGCAGCGTGATCCCCCACGCCGCTCACCGGGACTAGGGCGACGCCGTGGCCCCCGTCCTGATCGCCGATGGCCGCGCCCTCTCTTGGCGCGGAGACGTCGTACACTACGCGCACCCCGTCGTGACCCGCTCGCCCTAGCCCACGCTCCACGCACCCCCGCAGCTTGTGCTCCAGCCACTGCCGGTGGGCCTCATCGGGGACGCCGACGCGCAGCAGGTTGCCGTCCAGGCCGGTGGCCGTCGTCGCCTCCACCCAGCGCGCGTAGTTTTCAGGCGTCAGGTCCCGGCGCAACTCGCCGCGCACCGCCCGCCACACCGCCTCCGCTGCCGTGGTCGCCGGCGGATCATCCACGCCATTGACCGCGACCGCGGCCAGCGAGTCTGGCGCGGGGGGCCAGGCCAGGGCCGCCGCGCCCACGTCACTGACGGGTCTCTCGACGAGACCCTGGAGCGTGGCCAGCAGGTAGGGCATGCGCACAACCCCTCCGGCCCGGCCCCGCTTCGTGATTGCCACCGCCTGGGAGCGCGTGATCGCTGCCGCCTCGTCGAGCAGCGCCAGCGTCGCCGCCTCATCGAGACCCGCCGCGCCCTGCATGTTCAGCACCCGCGTCCGACTCGCTCGCGGCGCGTCGTCGCCAAACTCGGCTGTCAAGCGGGTAACATGCTCGCCGACGGGCGACGTCACATGACCAGCCAGCGTCCGCGTTGCCGTGTCTTCAGTCGTTAAGGTCGTCGAATCGGTCGAATCGAGAGGAGGGTTCACGTGCCTGACACGCGCCTCTCGTTTCGAGATCTCTGTCTGTCTTCGACTGTTTGTTGTCTCGACTGTTTGTTGTGTGTCCAGATCCGCGACAGGGGCCTGTGTCATCACGCGACAGGGGGTGTCTCGTGGTGGAACAGGGGGGGAGGGGGGGCTGGCCGCCTCCTGAGCGGGGGCTTTTCTCGTATTGGGCAGGGAGGGCGACGCCGGCGTCACCGCGGCCGCGTCCTTGAAGACGATGCCGTAGGTGTTGGCGAGTTGCCCCCGGTGGGGGTCGGCGTTGTGTCGCTTGCGGATCAGGCCGGCCGCGATGAGGCGGTCGAGGGCGCGCACGACGGTGGATTTGGCCAGGCCGGTCCCGTGGTCCAAATGCCGGGCCGACTTGATAACCGTGCCGTCGGCGTCGCGAACCTCGCTAGTGACGATGCCATGGCAGATTTGGTCGAGGCTAATCTGGTCGCTATGGCGCTTAAAGCCAAAGGTGCGGCGCGACACGTACATGAGCACCGTGAACGCGGAGGGGCCGAGCGGCGCCATGACCTCGTCGAAATAGGCGTCGGGGATCTGGGTACCGTTGAGCGTGTCGACGCCCCCGAAGGTCCACGCCTCCGCCGGGGCGGTGTCCGTCATCACCAGCGTCGGGGCCATGTCCATCATAACCATGCTCATCGCGCACCCCCCGGTGCCCCAAAGCGGAGGAACTGGGCGCGCCAGTAACGGTATTCGGCCAGTTCCTGTGGGGTAGCCGTGGCGAAGGCCTCCCGGTGGTTATGGCCCGGTCGGCGAGGCTCGCGCCGGGCGCGGCCGCTCAGGATGTCGCGCGCGCCCGTGATCGCCCGTTGCAAGGTATCGTCGTGGTCCAGGGCGGCAACGACACGCGCGCGGCTGTTGAGGGTCGTGGTGTGGTCGGCACGGCCCAGGGCCTGGGCGATAGCCCTATTGGTCAGGTGGTAGTCCTCGGCGAGCAGGTAGGCGCAGAGGTGCCGCGCGTGGGCGAC
>JAABUV010007266.1_pt1 | contig 11683 bp, 8 predicted proteins | sample 5559971 | NCBI WGS metagenome assembly JAABUV01 (sample SAMN10711881, study PRJNA513362) | rock metagenome | isolation source: Antarctica rocks | place: Antarctica: Victoria Land, Knobhead nord | collected 2015-12-19
AGGCGATTGGGGCCCTGTGGAAAGCAGGCCAGACTTCATTGGCAAGTCTTACATGCCTAAAGCTGCGCTAGCAGTTAGCGGGGCAGACTTTCCATTAAGGACATGCTTGCCAACTTGATGATTTGGAGATTTGTGCATTGCTGCAGTGTTTCTGTTTGCAAGCCAAAGTTTGTGTGGCATGCATGCAGGTTCTTTTGTAAGTGGTTTTTTCATTGCTGGAGCCTTCCTATTGACCACAATTTTGTTCAAGACTATCGGTAAGGTCAGCTTTTGATTAACAGCAACAAGGACAAATGGATGGCCATGAATGACACAACAGACATGATTTAGCTGCTCACAAGGCTAGTTTTGAAAGTGTACAGTGTAAGCAGGAGGCTACAGAGCAAGCCATCCACCCAAGCCAGCATCGGCTCCAGAGGCACGGCATGTAGACCATAAACAGAAGAGGGCTGATGCTACAGAGCATCAAGCCAGGTATGTTCATCGTTCACAATCAGTCAATTTTGGGTATACAAGTATGTAGTGAGCAAGTAGACACACAAGATGACTTGGGCATATAGGACTTCTCAACCTGCCGAAGTCGACGGTCAGGCTGCACAGGAGATGTCAGGCCAAGGCAAGGCAGCAGCTGGAGCACAGCCCCAGGCACAGGAGGATCAACAGGCAAGCAGTTTAGCTGCAGTTGCTGAAGGGCAGCAGCAAAAGCAGGGTCAGCACAAGTATAAGGATGTCTCAGTGGTATGCGCTGATGCCTGGTACTGAGGTTGCTTTGCATCAAAGATCCGTCTGCTAAGTGCCATTGTGTGCAACGTCTGTATTTGCAAGACCAAGCCTGCAACAGCTTGTTGTTGATGATGCTGACTGCAGTTGAAAAAGACAAGCTAGCATCCTAAGTTGACCATTTAGTGTGCCGGCGATTGCATGCCATGCTTTTGGCACGTATGCCATGGCATGTTGCTTTGGGCCATAGCAATCAGTGTGATATGCAGTCTGAGTCTGATTCAGACAGCAATGCGGCAGTTATCAGCTTTGGCAATGGCAGTGAACATGCTGGTCATGAAGAAGATCAGCCTGGCCCTGGCAAAGAGGATGCTGCTGCCTCCCATCTGCCAACTGAAGCCAGCCACAGTCAGCAGGTACTCATCTCAGCCATCACACAAATCATTCACTTCAAGAATGTTCCTTGTTGCAGGTCTTGCATGCTTTCTTTCTGGAATGTTCACGCGTAGCACCTTTCATATGTGCATCTGGTTGTCTATGCACAACATGGAAGGAAGCAATAAACTAGTTTTGCAGGCATCGCCAGGATCTCTGACAGCCGTGCTACTTGCAGCGTCTGCTTATGTGATGTCCAGAAACAACCTCCTGTGGGCTGTGAGCAGGACAATTGGTCAGGTGATGAGGCTGATGCTGAACAGGCATCCCAGCCCTCTCAAACACACCAGCCGTCAGCTGATGAGTCTCGGCAGCCACAGCTGCCATCTGCCTACCGTGAGCCCAAAAGGGCGTGGAAGAAGATCCAACGGACAGGCCACCTTGCCCCAGCCCCTGGAACTGCCGACCTCACGGTGGAACACAACTTCAGTGACGAAGTTTCCATTGATTCGTTGAAGTGAGTGACATGCCTTCTCACCGTTGTGTGTTTCATCATCAGCTGCTGAGCGCAGAGTGTGCTGCCACAACCTTGTCACAGCAGGTAGCATGCAGCTGGCAACTGCTTTGAATCTTGACTGAAAGTTTATAGCTTTGGCACAGGAACTAGCTAGCTTCCCAAAGCCGACTGCGCAATTTACATGAACAGTTCTTCCAGGTGTTATACAAGGTCATGCTGATTGGTAAGACATATGCATGCTTGCAGGCAGCGCGTTTCAGTAGCCATGAAGGCCTCAGCATCGGCAGCTGATGCATCACGGCATGCCTCCGGCTGGTCCTCTGCTGCCAGCCAGGCAGCCTCCAAGGCAGCTGCGTCGGCAGAAAGGTAGACAGGCTGCAAATGTGTCTGTCTTGACGTAGCCTACTTGTCTACTGCATCACCGCTTGCACATTGACACACAGCTGACCCAGCACTAACTTCTGCCTATTTTCTTTGCACAGTAGTTTCACATAGCAATCACATGCTGCAGACTTGTGCTGCAGGTGCGCCTGTGCTCAGTTCGTCAAGAAACTTTTCCTCCTTTGCATGTCAGCAACAGGTCTTAAGTACATGCCTTTTGCTTCATGATGTGCAGATAGCCATCTTGTCTTTCATCCCAATGCATAAACATGTCAAACATCGTCAGTGATTATCACTCTCCGTGTGAGAAGCGGTTTGTTAGACTCATGTTGTCTTTCCTTGCAGAGCCTCCACAGCTGCAACTAAATGCCAAACACAGTTGCAGTTGGTGACAGAAAGGGACACAGAGGGGTTGAAGGAACGCATTGCAGCTGCAGAATCAGCTGTTCAAGAGGCTGAGCACAGTGCAGCAGAAGCTGTGCGCCTACAGAATGAGATTGTACAGGCAGCTTCTATGGCTGAAGGGCACTGTGATGTAGCTACATCACAGTCAAAGGTTGCTGAGCGGGTACATTGTACTTTTACAGCACTATCTGCTCTGTGCTAGCATCGCATGTTCCATCCTGCTGTTGACCATGCCCATTGAATAGCAGCAGAGGGTGCTCCTGTGCAATGTCTTGCTGCTCTCTTTGGTCGTAGCACAGCACATTATGTTGCACATGGTACAAGCAACGTAATGGGCTGTGCTACAAGTGCAAAATGCCTGTGCCAAGCAGCACAATTCTTCATGAGCTGCCAAAGATCTCATGTGCATGAACCTGGCTTGATTGGTGCAGGCAAGTGATCTTCATACTGGTGACAGGCATGGTGTCCAGGGTGCGCTTTCAAAAGCTCAACATCAAGCTGCAGAGATCTGGCAGCAGCTGGTTCATCAGTTCACACACATAGGAGGGTAAGGCCATGCCCTGCAGTGTGGTGGCCCTTGCACTCACATCTGACTTGTTTGAAGTGCTTGTTGCTTGACCTTCATGTTGACTCACCACATTATGGCTTTCTCAATTTGCAAAGCATAAGAACCAGGTGTGATCAGACATTGCCTTGCCACTTTGTGTCTTCTAGCATTGGGTGCGGAATGGGATTGACGCTTGGCCATAGTTGAAATGTTTTGGGTGCTACATGATAAGGCGCTGCTGCGCAGATCCTTCTCTGAGTGGTGGGCTGCAGTTTGGACCTGGGTGCAGAACAATCTTGCTGCCATAGGAATCTGGTTGCAGCATCAGTTCACCAGATTAAAGCACAGTCTGCCAGGATCTGGAGCATCTGCGTAAATTAATGCTTCAGTTCTATGTCTTTCATTCAAGCCACAGCTGCTTTAGCAACGACACATGTTGGTGCCGTGAGCTGGCCCAGAGCTAAACGACTGAGTTCTGTGACCAGGGTGGACACTTGTCTCACCGCAAAGTAGTGAATGCGTGCTGTAGCCATTGACCATACTATGATATGACATGCAAAAGAACACACAATTACGCAACTTCTGTCAAAGAGGCTGAATGATATGTTGCTTGCGCAGCATGCTGCTCGACATCATTGTCGAGTGCAGACAGGCTGTTCCAGGCCATGATTTGCATGCAAACTTTGAAAGTCGTCAGACACAGGAAGCAGACTCAAAGTGATACAGTAGCTCAAGGGATACAACATTAAGTTTCAAATCACGCACATGATGGCACAGATGTAGACAAGCAAATTGACAAAGATACTCAGACATGGCAAGCAACTTCATGTTCGCCAGCGCTGATGCACCCATTGTGCCCAACACTTGCTGCAACATATGTTGTCATTCAGCCAGCAAGCCAGGAATTGAGATCAGGCATGACAATTCGCAAAAAAGCATAGAATTTACGATCAGACTGAACCGCCGCATTCTTCATTGTAGCTTTACTTGCACGTCTACACCAGCAGGCAAGTCCAGGTCCATCAGACTATCAATCATGGCCGGTGAGGGGTCCCGAATGTCAATCAGCCTCTGGTGCGTCCTGGTTTCAAACTGCTCCCGGGAGTCTTTGTTCACATGTGGTGACCTCAAGACTGTGTACTTGCGGATCCTAGTTGGCAAAGGTACTGGTCCAGATAAATTGGCCTCTGTACATGAGCAGAAGAGGTGAGGCCACGTCAGATTGTCAGCATTTGTGGGACATGTTGCTGCTGCTGCTGCGCACGCACAGCTCATGTACGCATGAAGTTGATGCCAAAAAATTGATGACAGCTTGTCACAGATGAGAGTGTCATACCGTTGCTGTTGGCAGTTGTTAGAATTTCCTGCACTGACTGTTTCAGCAAGGGCAACTCGTATGCCTTCAATTTGATTCGGATAGTCTGTTGTGCTGGCTCCTTTGCTACAGCTGCAACGGCTCTAAGCCTTTGGGAGCAGGACCAGGCTTTTGACACCCTAGGTGCTTGCAGTCGACTGTAAGATAGGCTGGCGTGGGGACAAGGCCCACTGAGCTGCGACATGGGCATGTAGCAAGGCAATGACACGTAGCTGAGGTAGAGTGTGCTACGCAAGTCCAGGCCAATCTTGGCTTGGTGGCAGTCTTGCCGTGTGGTTCTCTAGGCTGCAAGAGCACAGTGATAAGCTTCGGTAGAAAGCTGCACGTGGGTGACTCCACGTGCAGGAAACCCTAAAAATGAAGGCGATAACGGTAGATCCGGCTGGTACTAAAGCCATACAAATTTGTGTTGAACGCATTCAGCATTGCTGATCGACTAAGAAGTAGCTCACTTGTACAAGTTTGACAGTTGGTATGGTGTCCTTAATAATGTCACAGGGAATCCTGAGCAGCAAGCCCTTCGCCTGCCGTCGTCCATCCTCTTATCACAGCGCAGCACACGTGTCTGCTTCTAGACAGACTCTTTGTAAAGCAGCATCTAGTGATGAGGCTCTGGGTTTCAAAATGATGAGGAAGGGCGTGAAAGAGGCGTCAGCCGATACAGTACTCACCCCTCGCTTCTACACTACAGACTTCGACGAGATGGAGCGCTTGTTCAGCCTGGAGCTAAACCCAAACATCGACATGGCAGAAATCGAAGCGTGCCTTAGAGAGTTCAGAACGGACTACAATCAGACTCACTTTGTCCGCAACGACTCCTTCAAGAAAGCAGCAGACAATGTGCAAGGCGATGTCAGGAAAATCTTCATCGAATTTCTGGAGCGCTCCTGTACAGCAGAGTTCTCAGGCTTCTTGCTGTACAAAGAGCTGGGGCGCAGGCTGAAGAAGACCAGTCCAGCAGTGGCTGAGATCTTCTCTCTTATGGTCAGCACCTGCCTGGGCCGTTGACAAACTTATGCTAGAATCTGGCATAACATGCTACTGCTGTGTCAACAGATATCATTACGTTCATCATATAATACCATCACATGACGTATGTGTGCAGAGTCGAGATGAGGCTCGCCATGCTGGTTTTATCAACAAAGCCATGGGTGATTTTAACCTAGCTCTAGACCTTGGTTTTCTGACCAAGAACCGCAAGTACACCTTCTTCAAGCCCAAATTCATCTTCTACGCCACCTACTTGTCAGAGAAGATTGGGTACTGGCGGTACATCAGCATATACAGGCATCTGCAGCGCAACCCAGACTGCCAGCTGTATCCCATGTTCGAGTATTTTGAGAACTGGTGCCAGGATGAAAACAGGTAATCATAACACATCTTGTGCTGTTGTGCCAGCAGATTGATGGACTCTGTATGCCAATGTGCTGTGTTAGTTGCAGAAGCTAGATTGTTTGCAACTCACCACATGCAAGTAGTGTGCATGTTGCTCCGAGCATACCGGCAGATATTCTGCGCATGATGTTGTGTGCACTTATACTTGTTGCTGTAATCATTGCTCTACGGTTCTGCTTAGTGCTGTGCTGCTACATAAGCATCAGTTTGTGCAACACTGCAGGCATGGTGATTTCTTCACAGCTATCCTCAAGACACAGCCAGCCATGATCAATGACTGGCAGTCGAGGCAATGGAGCAAGTTCTTCTGTCTATCAGTATATGTCACCATGTATCTCAATGATCATCAGCGAGATGCCTTCTACTCATCTCTCGGCATGAACACCACCCAGTTCAATCAGCATGTCATTATTGAGACAAACAACACCACTGCAAGAATCTTTCCAGAGGTTAGCTTCACATTGATGCTGTAGAACAGCGCTTGTTGCTGCATAATTGCTGATAATTGCTGAGCGGTTCGACATGATTGATGCAGTGAGTTTCGCATGGGATGGCAAGATGCAGCTTGTACAGTCTACTGCAGTGATAACTGCTTTCTTCATTTGTACTCTCGTAGGCTCAAATCTAAACAAGTGATGTGGTATTCAGGTACCTGACTGTGAAGCACCAGAGTTCTGGGCTCACATGGACAAGCTGGTGGCCTTGAACGGCAAGCTGTCAGACATTGGCAAAAGCAGTGCACCCCAGTGGCAGAAGAACTTGCAGAAGGTCCCTATCCTCCAGCAGTTTGCATGGGAGCTAGGCGCGCTGTTCTTTGGGAAGAGCATCAAGTCTGGCACATATGATGCACAGCCTCAGACTCAGCTTGTATACTAGATGAGTGCTGCAGCTGTCCAGTCACACCAGTAGTCGGCAGAGCAAGAGGTTGCATTAGTGTTTTGCTTGCCACTTGCTGTGCGATCTTTGTTGCAGGTGGCATTGAGATATGGCTCTTGCGGGTTTCTGGCATACTTCTTATTGTAAGCAGCTTGAGTCATAAATCCAGGTCCACACGTATGCACAGCTGTACACTGTTGTGTACTTTACCATCCCAATCTTGAACGCCTGACTGACTCAGCATAACCTTGCATGTGACGTGACCAATTCTGAAAGCCAGAGCTTGAGACTCGGGTCAAAACTTGGGGCAGCCTTTGCTCAGCGCTAAAGCTGCTGGCGCAACCAGCAGTCTCAGTCAAGGGGAAGACCAATCCATGGCTTTTTTTTTGAACTGGTAAGTAGACTGCGCGGTTGTGCCAAGTGACAGCACAGCAAACTAAGGTTTTTGGTACTCCTTATGTCCTGGCTCTTGCTGGTAGCATACTGTGTCGCTGCACACAATGGGTACTACAAATGACAGCTGTCTTGTTTTGCCACGACCTTGACCAATAGAAGGCATCGATTCCTATGACTGTTGCGTGCTGCACAGCTGCCAAGTCGAGGCTGTGTCTTTAGTCCTGCTTTGCTTGTCCAGTGCGGACGTCTTCACCGGTCAGCCACGAGCGCTACAGTCGTTTTCCGCGGCGGTAGGCCCGCACACAGAAAGGTGTACAGGTTGGCTTGCTGTGCTTGTTCGCACGGGGGCATCGTTGCGGCGATCCGCTCGTAAGACTGTTGCAAATCTGAATAGCTTATGCCCCCTATGACCCAAGCTGTATATGTTTACATGCTCTGGCTTTATATATTGCTATTTATATACACTCCAATGTGTACATATCGCAAGTTTGCACATTGCAAATTCGGACCCTTTTCTGAGAAATGTCAGGTCAAATATTTACAAGATGCGATCAGTCCCTCATCGTTCTCAGCTTCAATTCACCAACAAAATCACTGACACTGTGAGCATCATCATAGTACCTGACCAGTGTATCAACATAGCGCTGCACAGTGGACCCACGAGGATTGACAACTCCCTCGTCTTGAGGTTCCGCTGCAGAGCAGATCTGCAGCTGCACCGCAGCAACGGCGACGACCAAAGCGCTATGAGCAACTTGTGACGCGTACTAGGGTATGCCCAGTGTTGTGCCGCAGGTCCGCAGTCCGCAGTACCCGCAGTACGCAGTACGCGCGGCGCAGTACGCGGTGAAGGACCCCCCGTTCTGCGGGTACTGCGGTTGAATATACTTATGTAATATCAATAAGTATAATCATTGTTTGTTAGCATACATTGCTGATTTATAGTATTTCCTTCTGAAATAAAGCGAAAAAAAAAGTTATGCGAAAAATCTTACTTTGATGAATTGGAATGCCCGCAAAGAAAGGGTTCGATTGACACCACTCTGAGTTTCAACAACACAGTATAACTCGCCGCAGCATACTGCGGTACTGCGGCGTACTGCGTATACTGCACGCAGTGCCGCAGATTTTGTCGAGCGTACTGCGGCACAACACTGGGTATGCCGCGCAGACAGGTATGCAAGCAGACCGGGTAAGCTGTGAGAGTGAGTGATAGTTACAAGGTGGTTGACAGCAGCAACAGCAGTGCTATGTCCGAGGGGTGCGGCGTTGTGAAAGGCCTAGCAAGGCCTATTTATGCAAGAGTTCATAAAGCCATAACGCATCTAGTCACTACAAAGCAGTTGAGATCACCAATCTGATTTGTCAATACAAGCTTGATGAGTAAGTGCATTACTTATGATCACAAATAGGCAAAATGTGTACGCCAGCCTGATGGCTGCTATGTATGATAATTATAGTACTAAGCTAAATGCTGCCTGATACATACTTGACTGCATATCTATTGCTTCGTCACAAACTCACCGTGATGCATGGCCTTGCCTGAGTGGCACAAAAATCCACTGTTGAGTGTGCTGCTTGAGGTTTTGGGTTTAGGAGTCATCGTCTGTCGAGTAGTCAATCAATCAACCAATCAATAAATATATTCAATGTCCTGGAGGGCAACTGGGACCCAACAGACAAAAAGGTCAATTCAGTGAATTCATACAGTCAAACGTTGCTTCCTACATGCAAAGCATTCCCTAAGGAAATCACCACATGCATTTGGTTCACACAAAGACAAAAATTCTGCAATAGTACAACAGTGCTGCAAGAGGTCCATATGCTGTGACCTGATATGGCTGTACGCTGGGCAATCAAAAACAGTTTGCTGCTCGTCCTCCACAAAATCCAACGACTTGCACACTAGACACAGCCTGTCTGTCCTATCTAGGTGGACACTGTCTGCCCAGCGGCCTGTGTCTACCCGCAGACCATGGCATCCAGTTCTAAACCTACTAATTAGCCTTCTATTGGACACACACTTGACAACAGACAGATACTCTGCAGATTTGTACTCAGGCTGCATTGTCCTATATAACATCAAGCTGCTGTGCTGAACATCTGCAAAGTACTCTAATGCATGCTGATGCTTAGCCCTTTCTATGACAGATGCAATGTCAAAATTATGATAAAGCTGCTGCTGTCCTGAATGACCATGAAGGAAATCACCTGGATAATGCTGCCAACTGTCTTTGACTGCTGTCTGGTTCACAGCAAAGCCATCGACCATTGCAAGCTTAACAAGGCGCACGTCGTCTAATGCAATTTTCGTATGATGATAACGCAGAATCTGCTGCCAAAAGTGAACCTGCAATGGAAAGCGACCCAACTCAGCTAAGACCATGTGGTTTGCTGTAGACTTCCTGACACCTAACAGACGTCTTACAAATTCCCGATGCAAAGCTTCTGTTGCTGCACCGCATTTGGCGTCCACCCCCCAGACTTCGCAACCATAGCTCAGGACAGGTAACACCAGAGTATCAAATAGCTTGCACTGCACAGCTGGATCTCGCATGCCCAGAAGTGCACATCGCCGTCTCATAGCAAATAGAGCCTTTCTTGCCGTAGCAACCAGAGCATCTGTCCCAAAGGTCAATGTTTTAGTGGCATGGACGACACACCCCAAATACTTGTAGCTCTCCACCCGTTTTTGGCTGCAAGCCTGTAGGGCTTCAGCCTATAGGGAAGAAGAAGAAGAAGATTACAAGCTTTGGCCAGCCAACAAGTCTGTGCCATCAGGAGCAGATTCACAAACATATTTTGGGGCCCAGCCCCTACACTGTCTTCTTTTTTTACTCTACATGATCCTAAAGTCATAGCTAGGTTTTTGAGGGAATGTTTTGAACATAGGAACACCCTGGTGGCAGCACAATCTGGACATACCCTTTAGTTTAGCTTAGAGTGCGTCAGCTGTGAACGTTAATGTTTTCATAAGTGCTTTAGAACATTTGGGTATCTTTGTCTGACACTTTCAGTCTACTGGTCCAATGGTCATGGTTGGCCCCAACGACCTTTAAAATCTAATGAATGAATGAATGATCGCTCGTGGCAGAGCCTCAGCAACCCTGCCAAACGTCATTCATTTATGTCAAACTAAATGTCAATGACCTCCAGACAGACATGCTCCGTCAACACCATAAGCCTAAGCAAAGGCTAGAGCAAATGCAACACGCCTAATCCAAAGGTATGAAAAGCAGAGCAATCATCAAAATCGTGTATCGGCATCGTGTGACAGCAGAACGTGAGAGGATCAATCCAAAAAGGCGCCGATAAGCCCAGAAGCTGAGGCAGTGGGGCTGGCACAGTCCTGAAACTCGCTGTCAGACCCCACAGTCCCCATGGTGAAAGGCAGGACAGGTCCAAAATCAAGCTCCCTGCTGACCGACACACCAGCCTGCCGCAGGACCTCAGTAGGATCCATTGCCACATTGGTATGCTGAGGCCTGTGGGCTGGGCGAGGGCCAGGAACTGTAGGAGCTGCGACTTCAGATGTTGCAACTTGTGTTTATTGTACAGCCATTCTAAGAAATCCTTGTACTGCACAGGATCATATGGGATGTTAAGTCGGCCAAGGGGGCCAGCGTGCGGCGGCATATCTGCCACAGTATCAGTGTTGTGCCGCAGGTCCGCAGTCCAGTACGCAGTACGCGCGGCGCAGTACGCGGCGAAGGACCCCCCGTTCTGCGGGTACTGCGGTTGATTATACTTCTGTATTATAAATAAGTATAATCATTGTTTCTTAGCATACATTGCTGATTTATAGTGTTTTCTTCTGAAATAAAGCGGAAAAAAAAATTTATGCGAAATTTTTTGCTTTGATGAATTGGAATGCCCGCAAAGAAAGGGTTCGATTGACACCACTCCGAGTTTCAACAACATAGTATAACTCGCCGCAGTATACTGCGGTACTGCGGCGTGCTGCGTATACTGCACGCAGTGCCGCAGATTTTGTCCAGCGTACTGCGGCACAACACTGCACAGTATATGGCTTTGATGCTGGTGTTCTTGTTTCCAGTGCCTTTGTCACTGAGATCCGGCATTCCCGTGCAGTACAGCCACGTAAATCCGGGATTTAGGGTCTCCACTGGTATCCGGAATTCACGTACTGATTTTACCGGAATTCGGAATATTTGTAGGACCTAAATTCCGGATTTCAGGGAATTTTCCGTGTAACATGTGTGTAAATACTACAGTATATTTTCCTTATAACGACCACACTGGTCTGCAGCAATTTGGTCACTATAGCGCATTGTTGTTAAAGCGATACTGTACCGGAATTGCATTATGTCATACATGTACAGCAGCAGTCAAAAGTCTGCATCCAAGCATGTGCATTGCTGTACGTTGCAGCATTTTGTTGCACCCCCAACTGCCATGGTATCATGAGTCAGCTCATCACTGGGAATTACGTGATCAAGTTTGAAAGGAATAGCTTTAGAGTCCAGCTGTCAGCGAGGGGTATAGCAACTTGCTTTGCCTCGGCGCAGCCGAAGGCGCAGGTAAGCGGAGGTGTGGATTGTCTTTGTCTTTGTCTGCCGTCAAAGTCAAAGTCAAAGTCAAAGTCAAAGTCAAAAAGTCAAATAGCAACCACTCTGGCAAATTTTCTGGCACCTGCAAGTGATTGCACTGAAAACAGGGGCTTGCTGGTTGCACA
>JAABUV010007269.1_pt1 | contig 11680 bp, 12 predicted proteins | sample 5559971 | NCBI WGS metagenome assembly JAABUV01 (sample SAMN10711881, study PRJNA513362) | rock metagenome | isolation source: Antarctica rocks | place: Antarctica: Victoria Land, Knobhead nord | collected 2015-12-19
TCCGCCGTCAGACCTTCAGTCATGTGAGCCGAAACCCCATGCCTGCAAGCGGAAGCGGCGCACGGTCGCCACTGGCACACACCCGCGCAAGGGGTCAGCTACTCGGCGCGAAAATCGGCGCTAAGGGAACCCCAACAAGGATGTCACCCGGCCCAACAAGGATGTCACCCGGCCCAACAAGGATGTCACCCGGCCGTACAAGGATGTTGAACTCAGCCGGGCAGCTGCAGCAGGAACGCGGTTCCGATCCACGGGTGTGGCGGGGTGACGCAGCGGAGTTCGCCACCGTGGGCTCGGCTGATCCCGCGCGCGATCGACAGGCCGAGCCCTGACCCAGCCGTCGAGCCCGGGGTGGCGTCGCGGGCTCGTGCGTCGTCGAGGCGCACCAGCCGGTCGAAGATGCGTTCCCGGTCCTGCTCGGGTACTCCCGGTCCGTCGTCGAGCACCAGCAGCTCGGCGCCGGGGAGCCGGGCCCGCACCCGCACCTGCACGCGCCCGGGGCGGGGCGTGTGTCGGCGTGCGTTGTCCAGGAGGTTGGCCAGCACCTGGTCCAGCCGGTTCGGGTCGGCGCGGATCGTGCACGGGTGTGCCAGTACCTCCACCGTCAGGCCGGGGGCGAGCAGCCGGGTGCGTTCCACCTGGGCGTCGACCAGGGCACCCAGGTCGACGTACTCGGCGCGCAGCTCGAGCCCGGAGTCGATGCTGGCCAGCGACAACAGGTCCTCCACCAGCCGGGAGGCTCGCCGCGCCTCCCGAACCACCAGCAGCTGCAACCGTTCCTGGCCGGCACGCTCGGCGCGGGGTCCGGCGCCGAGCGCCGCCTCGGCAGCCGCGAGCACCCCGGCCAGTGGGGTCCGCAACTCGTGAGCGGCGTCGGCGACGAACCGGCGGGTCCGGCTCTCCGACGCCACGGCTGCGGTCGCCGCGCCCTCCAGGGCGTCGAGCATCTCGTCGAACGCACCGGCGGTGCGGCCCAGTTCGGTGTCAGTGCGCGTGGGGGTGAGCCTGCGACCGCGCTGACCGCGGCTGATGCTCTGCGCCAGGGCGGTCATCCGGTCCAGCGGGCGTAACGCCGTGCGGGTGGCGACGGTCAACAGCACCGCCGCCAGCACCAACGCACCCAGCAACAGCGGAATCAGCACCGTCCGCAACTGGGCGCGGACGTCGTCGATCCCCGCGGTGTCCACCGCGACGGTGAGCACCGAGCCGTCGGAGAGTCGCTGCGTGAGCTGTTGGGCATGGGCGCCGCTGACCGGGACGTTCGGGGCTCGCGCGGGCGGGCCGGGTGGCACCCGGCCACCCGGGGCCGGCTTGACCTTGACGTTGCCGACCACCTTCCCGTCCGCGGTGAGCAGTGCCGCGGTGACCCCGTCACCCTGGGCGGCCGCCACCACCTCCCTGGGCTGGGCACCGCTGTCGAGTGCCGTCTGCGCGTCGGCCACCCGGGTGTTCAACCGGGTGGCGGCGTCGGCCCGCAGCTGGGCGCCGAGGAGCACGTCGGTGAGCACCCCGGCCGCCGCCAACACCACCAGCAGTACCGCCAGCGACCCCAGCACCACCCGCCTGCTCAACGAGGAGGTGCGCAGCGGCACGGGGCTACTCATGCGCGGAGCACGTAGCCGAGCCCCCGCACGGTGTGCAGCACCCGGTTCCCGTGCGTTTCGAGCTTGCGGCGCAGCGCGCTGACGTGAACTTCGACGAGGTTGGGGTCATAGTCGTCGTACCCCCAGACCTGGGTGAGGATCTGCACCTTGCTGACGGTGCGTCCGCGCTGAGCGGCCAGGTAGGTCAACAGGCGCAGCTCGGTCGCGGTGAGCTCCAGCGGAACTCCGGCGCGCAGGGCGGTCCCCGCCTCGGCGTCCACGACAACATCGGCCACCTGCACCGTGCTGGGCACGCGGCCGAGCCGGCGGAGGACCGCGGCGGCCCTGGCGAGGAGTTCGGCGAGGTCGAAGGGCTTGGGCACGTAGTCGTCGGCACCGGAGTGCAGTCCCCGTACCCGGTCGGCGACGGCGTCCCGCGCGGTCAGCAGGATCACGGCCGCGTCGGTGCGGCCCCGAACCACGCCCAGCAGCGCGAAACCGTCGCGTCCGGGCAGCATCACGTCCAGCACCACCAGGTCGGGTCGGAACCCGAGCAGCTCAGCTTCCAGCCGTGCCCCGTCGGTCAGGGCGCGCACCTCGTACGCCGCCGCGGTGAACGCCGCGGCCACCGACACCCTGATCGCCTCGGAGTCCTCCACGACGAGCACCCGGGGCCGCGTCGATCCCGTCGTCCGTGCCGGTGCGCTCATCCTTCCATGATGACGACAGGGTGGTCGGGCGATCGCCTTCTCGCCTGAGCGTTCGCTGAATCTTGCGGCCCTGCCGGCTCGACGAGTGGTGGCTTCAGGTGGCCTTCAGACGGGGCGGTGAAGGTGGGTGACACCGGCCGGGACGCCTTTCGTCTCGGCCACCGAGGGAAAGGCTCACCATGAACGGCTCCAGCTCACCCACTCGACCCCGACGCCGGTTGCTGGCCGTCGGCGGCGTCGCCACCGCGATCCTGCTCGGCGGCGGCGGCGTAGCACTGGCCTCCGGCTCCGGGACTCCCAGCCCGACGCCGCCGGCCGGCTCGACGACGTCCTCGGGGGCATCCACCCCGCGTGTGCACACCCCGAAACTCGACGGGACGGTGACCTCGGTGAACGGATCCACCATCTTGATCACCGACCGCGACGGGTTCACCCGCACGATCAAGACCAGCGGATCCACCACCTACGGTGCGGGGATCACGGCGTCACCGGCCCCGGGGACGCGGGTCCACGCCACCGGCACCGTCGACGCCGACGGCACGTCGCTGGACGCCACCACGGTGGTCACGGCCCCCACCCCGCCGGCCGGCGGCAAGCACGGCGCGGGACCCAAGCCGGGACCCCGTGAAGGTGCTGAATCACCCGACGCCCCCACCCCGTCGGGCGCCCCCACCCCGCCGACGGGCAGCGCGGCGCCATCGGGTTCGTCGTCGGCGACACCCGGGGGGTCGTAACCACCGACTCGTGACGGGGTGCCAGGGCAGAATGCCCGGGGTGCAGGTCGTCGTGGTGCCGGCGTCCACGGGCGCCACCCTCGTGACCACCGGCGCCACGCACCTGGGTGCGGCCGGCGCTGCTGCTACCGCGCCGGCCGCACCCCGCACGGTGCGCGACCTGCCCGCCGCGGTCACCGAGCTGGAGGCGGCCGAGCATCCGCGCTGGGTGTGGGGTGACTCCGCGCACACCTACGCGGCATTGTTGCGCGCCGGGGTGCGGGTGCTGCGCTGTCATGACCTGACGCTCACCGCGGCCCTGCTCGATGCGCGCGCCGGCCGCGCCCCGGCGCCGAGTTCGCGGGCGCCGGACGGCAGGCCCGGCCTGTTCGACGTCGCCGAGCCGCCGGGTGTCGACGACGTCCTGGCTCGGTACGCGGCCCAGCTGGCGGACACCGCCGACGACCGCAGGCTGCGGCTGCTGGTGGCTGCGGAGTCGGCGGGTGCGCTGGCCGCGGCCGAGTTGGGGCGCGACGGGCTGCCGTTTCGCTCGGCGGCGCACCGCGACCTGCTGGAGCGCGAGCTCGGGCCGCGCCCGCCCCACGGCGCAGCGCCGGTGCGGCTGCAGGAGTTGGGCACCGCGATCGGCGCTGCGTTCGGCAGGCGGGTCAACGCCGACTCGGCGGCGGAGGTGCTGGCCGCGTTCGCCCGCGAGGGCCTCGATGTGCCCAACACCCAGGCCCGCACGCTGCGTGAGCTGGCCCACCCCGTGGTGCCCCTGCTGTTGCGGCACAAGGAGCTCGCCCGGTTGCACACCACCTTCGGGTGGGCGTGGCTGGACACCTGGGTGCACGGCGACCGGTTCCGGCCGGTGTACGTACCCGCCGGCACCCCGAGCGGGCGGTGGGCCAGCCGCGGTGGCGGCGCCCTGCAGATTCCGAAGGTGCTGCGGCACAGCGTCATCGCCGAACCCGGCCGAACGTTCGTCATCGCCGACGCCGGGCAGCTGGAACCCCGGATCCTCGCGGCGATGTCCGCCGACCCGGTGATGGTGGCGGCAGCGGGGCAGGACGACCTGTACGCCCCGGTGGCGGCCGCGGCGTTCGGTGGTGACCGGGCGCGGGCGAAGGTGGCCGTGCTCGGCGTGCTCTACGGCGCCACCGCGGGGGAGTCCCGGGCGTTGCTGGGGATGCTGCGTCGTCAGTTCCCGGTGGCCGTGGAGCTGGTCGAGGCAGCGGCCAGGGCGGGGGAGCGCGGTCAGGTGGTGCACTCGCTGCTGGGCCGCACGAGCCCAGCAGCGCCCGACCGGGCGTACGACGCAGCGGCGCGCGGCCGCTTCACCCGCAACTTCGTGGTCCAGGCGACGGCGGCGGAGTGGGCGCTGTGCCTGGTGGCCGAGCTGCGCCGCCGCCTGGCGCAGGTGCCCGACGCGGAGCTGGTGTTCTTCCAGCACGACGAGGTGGTGGTGCACTGCGGCGAGCCCGAGGTGGTCACGGGGCACGTACTTGCGGCAGCGGCGGCGGCGAGCAGGCTGCTGTTCGGTGACACCGCCGTGCGGTTCCCGATGGACGTGGACGTCCGCTCGGTCTACGCCGACGCGCGGTGAACCCCGCTGCCTGAGGGTAGCCTGCCTTTCCTGGAATCGTTCCAATATGCATGCTTCACTGTGGGCATGAGCGAGGAGACGACCGCGCGGTCCGGCGGGCCGGTGGCGGCCCAGGACGCGAGCGGCCATGGGGAAGAGCCCCACGTGGATGCCACGGCCGGGCGGTTGAATCGGTTGCGCGCCGGGGTGCTGGGCGCCAACGACGGGATCGTGTCGGTGGCCGGCATCGTGGTCGGGGTGGCCGGGGCCACCGCCCAGCGGGGCCCGATCTTCACCGCCGGTATCGCCGGGCTGGTCGCGGGGGCAGTGTCGATGGCGTTGGGGGAGTACGTGTCGGTCAGCAGCCAACGTGACAGCGAGACTACGCAGCTCGCCCAGGAACGTCGTGAGCTGGCCGAGGCGCCGGAGGAGGAGCTGGCCGAGCTCGCCGCGATCTACCAGGCCAAGGGGCTGTCGCCGGCCACCGCACAGCGGGTGGCCGAGGAGCTGACCGAGCACGATGCGCTGGCCGCGCACCTGGACGCCGAGCTGCACATCGACCCCGACGACCTGGCCAACCCGGCGCAGGCGGCGGCGGCGTCGGCGTTGGCGTTCGTCCTGGGTGCGTTGCTGCCGCTGGTGGCGATCCTGCTGCCGCCCGAGGCGTGGCGGGTCCCGGTCACGTTCGTCGCGGTGCTCACGGCGCTGGCCATCGCCGGCGCCGTCGGTGCCCGCGTCGGGGGCAGCGGCGCCGGGCGGGCTGTGCTCAGGGTGGTCATCGGTGGGGGTGCCGGCCTCGCCCTCACCTACGGCATCGGCAGCCTGTTCGGCACCGCCATCGGCTGACCCGGAAATTGGCGGTGGTGTCCTCAGCGCGGGTTCAGCAACCTGTAGGCACTCTCGGTGGGGACCGGGTCCAGCCCAGGAGGACAACCATGAGCACCCTGCTCGCACCTGCCCCGCCGACGGTGACGGCGGTCGGGTTCGTCACTGCACCCGTGCTGAACTGATGCGGGTCTTGCTCGTCGAGGACGAGCCGCAGCTCGCGGACATGGTGCGCATCGGGTTGGTTTCGGAGGGTTTCGTCGTCGAGGTGGGCAGCAACGGCGTCGACGGTCTGCGGATGGGCGCGGACGGCGAGTTCGACGTGATCATGCTGGACATCATGTTGCCCATGCTCAACGGGTACGACGTGTTGCGGGGGCTGCGCGAGCGCGGGGTGTGGACGCCGGTGCTGATGTTGACCGCGAAGGACGGCGAGTACGACCAGGCCGATGCCTTCGACCTGGGTGCCGACGACTACCTCACCAAACCCTTCTCCTTCGTGGTACTCACCGCCCGGCTGCGGGCGCTGCAGCGGCGCGGTGCCCCGGAGCGTCCCGCTGTGCTCACGGCGGGCGACCTCGCCCTCGACCCGGCCCGGCGGCGCGTGAGCAGGGGCGACGGTCAGGTCGTCCTGACGCCCAGGGAGTACGGGGTCCTGGAGTGCTTGCTCCGCAACAAGGGCACGGTCGTCACCAAGGCGCAGCTCCTGGCCGCCGTGTGGGACGCCCACTACGACGGCAACGACAACATCGTCGAGGTGTACATCGGGTACCTGCGGCGCAAGCTCGACGCCCCGTTCGGCCGACGCAGCATCGCGACGGTCCGGGGAATGGGCTACCGGCTGGACCCCGACGGCGGTTGAACCGGCCCCGCCACCGGCAATCGGAGCACGAAACGCGCGCCACCACCGGCGCCGGATTCCCCCCCGCCCGATACCCCCGCGCCGGATACACCCCCGCCCGATTCCACCCCGACGGTTCCCCCATGCGCGGCAACGATTTCCGCGACGATGGCCAGCCCGAGCCCGGAACCACCGGCGGCCCGTGACCGATCGGTGTCCAACCGCACGAAGCGCTGGAAGATGCGCTCGTGGTCGGCCGGCGGCACCCCGGGCCCGTCGTCGGACACCACCACGACGGCGGTGCCACCCTGCAGGGTCGCGGTCAGCGACACCACTGCGGTGGCGTGCCTGGCGGCGTTGTCGGCGAGGTTGCGGACCACCCGGCCCAGCTGCGGGGCGTCACCGAGCACCCGCACCGGGTGCACCGTGCATTCCACGCGCACGGCTGCGGCGGCGCGCAGCCGGCGGGCCTCGGTGTCGAGTACGTCGTCGAGGTCGACGTCGGTGAGGTGCAGCGGCAACCCCCGCTCGTCCGCGCGCGCCAACAGCAGCAGGTCCTCGACCAGCTGCTGCATCCGATGCGCCTCCGGCAGCAGGGTTCGCTCGACGACGGTGGGTGCGAGCACACCGGGTCGCGTGGTCGCCAGCTCCAGTGCCGTGGTGACCGTGGCCAGCGGGCTGCGCAGTTCGTGGGAGGCGTCCCCGACGAAGCGGCGCTGGGCCGCGTGCCCGGCCTCGATCCGCGCGAGCATCGCGTTCATGGTCTGCGCCAGGCGGGAGATCTCGTCGCGGGCAGCCGGAACCTCCACGCGCTCCGACAGGTCCGCTGTGGTGACCGCCGAAACCTGGGCGCGCATGCGCTCCACCGGCCGAAGCGACCGGCCCACCAGGGCGGACAGCGCGGCTCCCCCGACCACCGCGATGACCGGGAACCCTACCGCCAGCAGCGTCGTCACCGTCGCCAGCGTGGCGTCGATCGGGTCCTGAGCCGCGCCCACCACGACGGTGTATGCGCCGCGGGCGCCGCTGACCCCCTGGACGGTGACCCGATAGTCCCCACCCGTGGTGGTGTTGTTCACCCGTCCCACGCTCACCTGGTCACCCGGGCCGGGGACCACCCCGGTCAGCGGCGTTCCTGGTGCACCCGCCGAGGCGAGGACCACCCGGCCCGCAGCGTCGATGACCTGGATCACCGTGGTGCGGCCGTCGGTGGCCAACAGGGTGGGGTCGATCACGGTGAGGGGGTCGCTCAACAGGCGGGCGCTGAGCTGATCGGCCCGGGCGCCCGCGGCACCGTCGGCGGCGGACTGCAGCGAACTCTGCAGCAGCCACAGCAGCGCAACCGCGGCGAGCGCCAGTGCCGCGGCCAGCACCAGGAACGCCGCCACCGCCGACCGGGTGCGCACACCCCACCGAGCCCACCACCTCGGTAACCCGCGTACCGCCATGGCGGGTGATCCTCCCCCGTCGGCGCACCGTAGGGCGGGCTGGGGAGGAATATCCCACCCAGCCCACCCCACGGTCACCGGGACAACTCAGGCGCCGGGGGCCGTACCGGCCACGTCGGGACCGGTCTGGTCACCGGACTGCGCGCCCCCACCCTGCTGGACGTTGTCGGTGTCCGGCGCTCCGGGCACCGCACCCGCCTCGGGCGTCTCCGCCGCACCGCCGGCCTCGGGGGCGTCGACCGCGCCCGGGGCGTCTGCGGTGTCACCCGGGGTCAGGGCGTCGGCCGTCGGGGCACCGGCAGCCGGGGGCTGGGTGGTGGTCTGGGTGGTGGCGGCGTTGGCCACACCGGCGCCGATCCCACCCAACGCCAGCACGCCGAATGCGGCGGCAGCGAGCTTCTTCTTGAGAGCCATGTCAGTTCCTTCCGTCTAGACCAGCCGGGTTGACTGCTCTGCCGACCACACTGGCCGGGTGCACCTGTAGATCCGCTGAACGAACCTGAAGGAACGCCGCGTCCGCCGCGGACGGCCAGCCCGGCGACCACCCGGAGGGCCAGGCGTGCCCGGCGGGCGCCGGTGGGGTAGGACGTAGGTGTGGCGGATCGCGACGATCCCCGGTGGCAGACAGGTAGCGCAGGCAACTGGCAGTGAGGACACAGATGAGTGACGGCGGGAACGGTGCCCACGCGGGCGAACCTGTGGGCTCGGGCGGGCTGGGAACGGCAACGGACCGGGCGGCGCCGCGGCGGGAGCCGCTGGACCGTCGCCGGATTCTGGTGGCGGGGCTGGAGTTCGTCGACGAGCAGGGCCTGCGCGCGTTGACGATGCGCAGTATCGGTGAGCGTCTGGGGGTGGAGGCGATGTCGCTGTACCGGTACGTGCCCGGCAAGGACGCGCTGCTCGACGGGATCGTGGAAACGGTCATCGACGGGCTATACGGCGATCCCGACGTCCACATGGGCGCCGACCACGGGTGGCCGGATTACCTGCAGCGCCTCGCCCACGGGGTGCGTCGCATCGCGCTCGACCATCCGCAGGTGTTTCCCCTGGTCGCCACCCGCCCGCCCGCGGCGCCCTGGGTGCGGCCGCCGTTGCGCAGCCTGCGGTGGATGGAGAACTTCCTCGACACCCTGCAGGGCTGCGGGTTCGACGACGTGGCAGCCGTCGCGGCGTACCGGGCGTTTTCCAGTTTCCTGCTCGGGCACCTGCTGCTGGAGGTCTCCGCCCAGGGGGTGGACACCGGCCCCGTCGAGGAGAACGACCCGAGCACACCGGAGCGCGCCGACCTCAGCGGCTACCCACGGCTGGCGCACTTGGAGGAGGAGCTGTCGCAGGATCGTTCGGCGGCGGAGTTCGAGCAGTCCCTGGAGAACCTGATCGACCGGCTCGAGACGAGCCTGCGCCGGTAGGGCAGGCAGCACAAGCGCTCCCGGGCCGCCGCGGTCCAGCAGCTGGCTCACCGCGGGCTGACCCAGGCGACTGAGGTCGCGTCGGGTTGCACACCACACCGGATCATGGTCGACTTCACTTGTAAGCGTGATCCGCGACGCGGTCCAGACCAGCGCCCGTCGAATCGGCCGCCACCCTCGATGGTGGGGGTCGGCGGATTGCCCCGCACTGCTTGTCGGCACCGGTTCCGACTGCATCCGCACTGCGACCGCGTGGCGCCCGGCGACCACGTCGGTGCTCGTAGGGCGCCCGCAACCACACCTTCAGGAGACACCGCACTCATGCAAGACGCACTCAGAAACGGGCTGGTCACGGTGGCCGAGTTCGTGCCCAAGCTGCTGTTGTTCCTCGTCATCCTCATTGTGGGGATACTGATCGCCAAAGCGGTCGGTAAAGCCCTATCGGCGATCCTCGAACGGGTCGGGTTCGACCGGGCCGTGGAGCGCGGTGGGGTCAAGAAGGCCTTGGCCAACAGCAAGTATGACGCCTCCGACGTCGTCTCGAAGATCATCTACTACGCCCTGCTGCTTTTCGTGTTGCAGCTGGCGTTCGGGGTGTTCGGCACCAACCCGATCAGCGACCTCATCGCCCGCGTCATCGCGTTCCTGCCGGCGCTTATCGTGGCGATCATCATCATCGTGGTTGCTGCGGCCATCGCGGCGGCGGCCCGCGAGTTCATCTCCAACACGCTCGGTGGCCTGTCCTACGGCAGGACCCTCGGGACGATCGCGTCGGTGTTCATCCTCGGGTTCGGTGTCATCGCCGCCCTCAACCAGATCGGGGTGGCCACCGCGGTCACGACCCCGGTGCTGATCACCGTCCTGGCGACCATCGGTGGGATTCTCATCGTCGGTGTCGGTGGTGGTCTCATCGGACCCATGTCCAGGCGGTGGGAGGGGTACCTGGCGAAGGCCGAGGCTGAGGGCCCGCGCATCAAGGAGCACGCCGCCAACGCACCATCGGCCCGCGAGCAGGCCCAGGCGGCCAAGAGTCAGTACGACAACCAGGACCAGCCCCGCTCGTCTCGGGGCGCCCACAGCTGAGCAACCCGCACGCCTGCATGACCCCAAGCTCCACCCGATACCAAGGAGATTCATCATGATTCGTACCTCGGACCTCGACACGATCACCGACGGCAACGTCCACGGCACCGATGGGGAGAAGATCGGCTCCGTTGGACAGGTCTACCTCGACAACGACACCGGTGAGCCTGAGTGGGTGACGGTGAAGACCGGCCTGTTCGGGAACAAGGAGACGTTCATCCCCCTCTCCAGCGCCAAGGTCGACGGCTCGGACCTGCGGGTACCGTTCACGAAGGCCACCGTGAAGGACGCCCCGAAGATCGACGCCGACGGTGAACTCTCCCCCGCCGAGGAGGAGGAGCTCTACCGCTACTACGGCCTCGACTCCAAGGCCGGAACCGACCGCGGAACCGACCGCGAGGCCGGTACCGGCAGCGACGGGGAACAGGCCGCTCCCGCCGCCGGAGGCGAGCACAACCACGAGCGTGACCATGGGCGCGAGGACCGCGCGGGACAGGCCGGCGTCGTCGGTCACGACACCTCCGGTCCCACCACCGACCAGGCGATAACCCGGTCAGAGGAGCAGCTCAACGTCGGCACCCGCACCGAGGAAGTTGGGCGCGCGCGCTTGCGCAAGCACGTCGTCACTGAGCAGCAGACCCACACCGTCCCGGTGTCGCGGGAAGAGGTGCGGGTGGAGCGGGAACCCATCACCGACGCCAACCGGGGCGAGGCCACCGACGGGCCCGCGATCAGCGAGGAAGAGCACGAGGTGGTGCTGCACGCGGAGAAGCCCGTCGTGCAGAAGGAGACCGTTCCGGTCGAGCGGGTGAAGTTGGGTACCGAAACCGTCCGCGGGGAGGAGACTGTGTCCGAGGAGGTCCGTAAGGAGCAGATCGAGACCCATGACGGCGGCACCGATGCCGGACGTCGTACCGACAAGCCCTGATCGCTGCGGCGGTACCCCCGGCGGCTGGATGGTCGCACCCCCACTGAGCGGAGGATGACGATGGAGAACTCAGGAAGCAGGCCGGTTGAAGGTGACCGTCCAGGCGATGGTGAGGGCCGCCGGGGTTTCGGTGACCGGCAGCGAGGCGACCGGGGTGTGGGGGAGCGGGATATGGGGGAGCGGGATGGTCGCGGTGCTCATGCGGGGGCGGAACATCGTGGTGAGGAACATCGGGAGGCGATGCCCGTCGCGGCCGGGGGTGTCCCCGTCGAGGGTGTCGTGCCGCAGTCGCGCAGCGAGGCGACGCTGCGTCAGAAGGAGGCATACGGGGGCGTCAAGGTGGGTTCGGCGTTCTTCGGTTGGCTGACTGCGACGGGGACCGCGGTGCTGCTCACCGCCTTAGTCGCGGCGGCGGGCGCCGCAGTGGGGGTGAACTCGGGCGCCAGCCTGACTGACGCGGCCACCCAGACCACGCAGAATCCGGACACCGCGAAGACGGTGGGGCTGGTGGGCGGTATCGCCTTGCTCGTGGTGTTGTTGGTGTCGTACTTCTGT
>JAABUV010007271.1_pt1 | contig 11679 bp, 15 predicted proteins | sample 5559971 | NCBI WGS metagenome assembly JAABUV01 (sample SAMN10711881, study PRJNA513362) | rock metagenome | isolation source: Antarctica rocks | place: Antarctica: Victoria Land, Knobhead nord | collected 2015-12-19
AAGGCTTGTCCTCAGTCGCGGAGCGACTTCCTCCGGGTGGCCCGGCACTTCCAGTGCCGGGTCCCTCGCGCCCTGCCGGGTTCTGTTACCCGGCAGGCTGCTTGGGCAGACGCAGCGTGATCGTCGTCCCTTCCCCCGGTGCGCTGACGACGGACACGGACCCGCCGTGCTGCTCGACGATGCGGCGCACGATGCGCGTCCCCAGGCCCGTCCCGCCGGGCTTGCTGGAATAGGCGGCGTCGGTGAACAGCTTGCGGCGCACGTCCTCGGGCATCCCCGCGCCGGTGTCGCTGACGGAGACGCCGAAGGCGTCTCCACCCGGGTCGTCGGTAATGGCAACGACCACGGAGCCGCCCCTGGGCGTTTCGGGCAGGGCGTTGTTGACCAGGTTGTAGAGCGCGTTGTACAGCCGGTGGCCGTCGTAAACGGCGACAAGGTCTCGCGCGCCCTCGGCGCACAGGGCAACCTCGCCGAGCCGGGCCGCGCCCGCTAAGGCCTGCACGACACGCGACGCGGTCTCAAAAGGGCGGCCCGGCTTGAAGTCCATCGGGGCGACCTCGCCTTTGAGGGCGGACGCGATCTCGCGCGTCCGGGCCGTCACCTGCTGCACGCCCTCGGCGACGCTCTCGCGCACTTCCCCATAGAATCCCTCCAGGGCTTCCAGCGCGCCGGGCCTGCCCGCGCGGACATCGGCGATGCTGCCTTCGAGCGTCTCGACGTAGGGCAGGATGTGGGTGAGCATGTTGCCGATGTCGTGGCTGATCTCGCCGACCGAGCGGGCGACGGCGGCGAGGTTGGCCTCGCGGGCCAGCAGGGCGCTCTGGAGGCTCATGGTCACCAGGCTGGCGACGATCTCGGCAACGGCCATGTCGCCGGTGCCGAAGTCGCCGGCGCGCTTGTTGACGAACTGCATCACGCCCAGCGGACTGCCCCGCCGGGTGTGGAGCGGGACGGTCATCAGCGAGCGCGTCTGGTAGCCCGTTCGTGCGTCCACGGTGCCGACGTGGTCTCGGTCCACGGCGACGTCCGGCGTGATGCGCGACGCGCCGGTCTGAAAGACGATGGCGGCGATGCCGCGCCCGAGGGACAGGTCCAGGCTGGTGCCGATCAGCGAGGCCGCGACCGGGCCGACGGCGTGGCGGAAGACGAGCACGTTCTGCTCCGGGCTGTGGAGCAGGACCGAGCCGGCGTCCGCACCGACCACTTCCAGGGCGGTTTCCAGCGCCTGCCGCAGCAGGACGTCGGTGTCGGTCACGGAGTACAGGGCGGCGCTGATTCGCTGCACGGCTTCCAATTGCCGGCGCGCGAGGGCGAGCTGTTCGCCGACCTCTTCATTGACGGGCGCGAAGGACACAGTCACGGCGAAACCTCGGGGGGCAGGGGCCGGTACAGGCCCTCCTGGTGGATGTACGCCTCGACCGGCTCCGGTGTCATGTATTTGATGCTCCGTCCCTCGCGGATGCGCCGGCGCAGGTCGGTGGAGGAAATCTCAAGGCCGGGGATGGGCAGGAAAAAGACCCGGTGCAGGAACTCGGCGTCGGCGATCTCCCGCAGGCGCTCCAGCACGAAGCCGGGGCGGGTCACGGCGATGAACCGGCATTCGCGCGCCAGATGGTCGTACTCGTGCCACCCGAGTATTTCCAGGACGGCGTCGGCCCCGGTGATGAAGTACAGTGCGTCGAGGTCGGGGTACATCCGGCGGAAGGCCCGCACGGTGTCCACGGTGTACGACGGTCCGGGCCGCTCGATCTCGATCCGCGAGCAGCTAAAGCGCGGGTTCGAGCCGGTCGCCAGCAGCGTCATCGCGTAGCGCCCCTCGGGCGAGGAGACCAGGTAGGCCTTCTTGTGCGCGGGCCGCCCGTTCGGCACGAAGACGACCTGGTCCAGCGCGAACGCCGCCCGCGCCTCCTCGGCCATCAGCAGGTGCCCGTAGTGGATGGGGTCGAACGTGCCGCCCATGATGCCCAGTCGCTGCATTGGCTGCTCGGTGGCTACTCGCGCGTCTGGCCCGACCCGCGCACGACGTATTTGTAGGTCGTCAGCTCTTCCAGGCCCATGGGGCCGCGGGCGTGGAGCTTCTGGTTCGAGATGCCGATCTCGGCCCCAAAGCCGAACTCGAAGCCGTCGGTGAACCGCGTCGAGGCGTTGACGTACACGGCGGCGCAGTCCACGGCGTCGGTGAAGGCCTGGGCGGCGGCATAGTCGTGGGTGATGATGGCCTCCGAGTGGCGCGTCCCGTGGGCGTTGATATGCTCCACGGCGGCCTCCAAAGTGTCCACGACTTTGACGGCGAGTATCAGCGCGTTGTACTCGGTGTCCCAATCCTCTTCCGAGGCTTCCGTGGCCCACGGGAGCAGGGCGCGCGTTCGGTCGTCGCCGCGCAGGGCGACACCGGCAGCCGCGAGCGGCGGGCCGACCAGAGCGAAGAAATCGGCGGCGGCGGCGGCGTGTACGAGCAGCGTCTCCATGCTGTTGCAGACCGAGGGCCGCTGGACCTTGGCGTTGACGGCGATGCGCGCGGCCATGCCCAGGTCGGCGTTTTTGTCAACATACACGTGGCAGTTGCCCGTGCCGGTCTCGATGACGGGGACGGTGGCAGTCTCGACCACGGCTTTAATCAGCACCGCGCCGCCGCGCGGGATCAGACAGTCCACCCAGCCGTTGAGGGTCATCAGGCGGCGGGCAGCGGCGCGGTCGGTGCTTTCGATAAGCTGGACGCAGCCGCGCGGCAGGCCCGCGCTTTCCAGCGCGTTTGACAGAACGCGGGCCAGGGCGACGTTCGTGTGGATCGCCTCGGACCCGCCGCGCAGCAGGGCGGCGTTGCCGGACTTGAGGCATAGCGCGGCGGCATCCACGGTGACGTTGGGCCGGCTCTCGTAGATGATGCCGATGACGCCCAGCGGGACGCGCGTTTTGGTGATCTCCAGCCCGTTGGGCCGCCGCCAGCCGGACAGGATGTTGCCGACCGGGTCGGGCAGCGCGGCGACCTGTTCCAACCCCGTCCGCATCTCCGCGATGCGCCGGGGCGTGAGCGTCAGCCGCTCGACCAGGTGCGGCGTCATCCCCCGCTCCCGCGCGCCGTCGATGTCGCGCCCGTTGGCCTCTAGAATCGTCCCCTGAGCGTCTGTCAGCGAGCGGGCCATCGCCGCCAGCGCGGCGTTCTTGGCGTTCGTCCCCGCCGTCGCCAGTGTCCGGGCGGCGGCCTTGGCAATGCGTGCCTTGTCTTCGACCTCTTCGACGGCGTTTGCGCTCATGGTACGGGGATTGTAGCCGAACGGGGGTGGATTGTCAAGGCATTGTCGGAGCGCGGCGGGCAGGTTTGACAGCCCTCATGCGGCGGTAGGAGGAACTCGGAAGAGTCAAAGAGCGAAAGGCACAGGGAGAGATAAACATGGCACAAACACTGGTGGGGCTGTTTCACAGCCAAAGCGACGCGCAGGGGGCCGTAGAAGACCTGACAGGTGCGGGCATCGCGCGCGAGGACGTCGGCTACGCCGAGGCCGGGGCGGACTTCGACGCCCTGGTGAAGCACGGCATCCCCGACGAAATGGCTTCCCACCTCGTCACTGCCTTGCACCGGGGCGGCGCGGTCGTCAGCGTACAAGTGTCGGACGCCCAAATGACGACCGTAAGCACGGTATTGACGCGGCACAACGCCGCCGACGTCAAGACGTCGGGGCTGAGTGCGGAGGCCATCGCGCGCGGGCAGGAGGAGATGGCGCACCTCGCGCCCGGCCCGCACGAGCCGCTGCACTTCGGGAACACGGGCACCCGGACGCAGGTGAGCGAGGACCCCATCTCCGAGGTCAACCCGTTCCAAGAGACCCGGCCTTAGCGGCCCCCAACTTGACAACGGGTGGGGCCGGGGGTACACTGAATGGCACTCTTTTTTGAGAAGAGTCTACCGAAGTGTGCAGGGGAGCAGGCCATGATCATCATACTCTCGTCAGCGGCGACGAAGGAGAACTTAACGCACGTGACACAGATGCTGGAAGAGCGCGGCTACGGCATCCACCTCTCCGAAGGCGTGGAGACCACCATCGTCGGGGCCGTGGGCGTCCCCGCCGATGCCCAAGGCAAGGCCGAGGTCATGGAGCAGTTCGCGGCCCTGCCCTACGTGGACAAAGTCGTCCCCGTCTCGAAGCCCTACAAAGTCGTCAGCAAGCAGTTCCACCCCGAGCCGACGATCATCAACGTCCGGGGCGTGCTGATCGGCGATCCCGGCTTCGTCGTAATGATGGCGGGGCCGTGCACGGTCGAGACCGAAGAGCAGCTCATGGCGTCGGCCCGCGCCGTCAAGGCGGCGGGGGCGCACATCCTGCGCGGCGGGGCGTACAAGCCCAGCACGTCCCCCTACTCCTTCCACGGGCACGGCGAGCCGGCCCTCAAGATGCTGGCCCAGGCCCGCGAGGAGATGGACATGCCCATCATCACCGAGGTGCTGGACGTGCGCGACGTGGACCTCGTGTGCAGCTACGCCGACATCTTGCAGGTCGGGACGCGCAACATGGCGAACTTCCCGCTCTTGACCGAGATCGGCAAGACGCAGACGCCCGTGATGCTCAAGCGCGGCATGGCGGCCACGATTGAGGAGTGGCTCCAGGCCGCCGAGTACATCGCCAGCCGGGGCAACAAGAACGTGATGCTCTGTGAGCGCGGCATCCGCACCTTCGAGACCTACACCCGCAACACGTTCGACATCAACGCCGTCGCCGCCGTCAAAGAGCTGTCGCATCTGCCCATCATCGCCGACCCCTCCCATGCCACGGGCCGGGCCAGCCTGGTCAACGCCGTGTCCCGCGCCGCCGTCGCGGCGGGGGCCGACGGCCTGATCATCGAGGTCCACCCGAACCCCGAGAAGGCCCTCAAAGACGGCGCGCAGTCGCTCCTCCCCGAGACCTTCGAGAAGCTGATGCGCGACATCACCCCCATCGCCCAGGCAGTCGGCCGGCGCCTGTAGACGCCTGCCGCAAAGAGGAAACAGACAAGGCCGCAGAGAATGAGCGTACAGCAAATGCCTCTCTGCGGCCTTTTGCTCTCGACTCGGCAACACACAAGAGGAACACCGATCATGGCATTTGACCAGTATCACGAGCCGCCGGAGGAACTCTCTCAGGAAACCAGGACGTTCGCGCGGATGATCGCCTCGCTTACGGAAGAAGCCGAGGCGATCAACTGGTACGAGCAGCGCATTTCCGTCGAAAAGAACGGCGACGCGCGGGCGATCATGCAGAACGCGCAGCAGGAGGAGTTCAAGCACTTCGGCATGGACCTGGAGTTTCTGCTGCGCCAGAAGCCCAAGTGGCGGGTGGCGATGCAGAAAATCCTCTTCCAAGACGGCGACATCGTGGAGCATGGGGAAGAAGCGGAGAAGGCCGAGGACGAGTAGCATGGTGCCGGCGCAGCAGTACGTTAAAGAGACGCATTACACCGAGGCCGAGCGCTGCGAGTTCGAGCGCACGTCGTTCGGGCACTGGGAAGTGTGGGAAGCGCGAAGCCGGGAGAGCAGCATCTTTTTGCCTTCGGTCGGCGTGACATTGGCCCTGGCGGATGTCTATGCGCTGATCGGGTTCGGGGGCGGGGTGCCATGATGTGGACGCCTCTCACGCGAGCCGGGCTGGTCCTCGGGCTGGGCATCGGCGGGTTCTTCGACGGGATCGTGCTGCACCAGATCCTCCAGTGGCACCACCTGGTCTGCTTCACGCCGGACTGCAAGCCGGACTCGGTGGCGATGCTGCAACATCAGGACACGCAGGATGGCTACTTCCACCTCGCGGTCTGGGCACTGACGATCTGGGGAACCGTGCTGCTGTTCCGGGCGGCCCGCAAGCCGGATACGCCCTGGACGGCGGGCGCGTTCGGCGGGTCGGTCCTGGGCGGATGGGGGACGTTCAACTTCGTTGAGGGCTTGATCGACCACCAGATATTGGGCATCCACCATGTCCTCCCCGGCCCGCACCAGTTCGCCGCCGACATGGCCTTCCTGGCCTCGGGCCTGCTGCTCGCGCTGGCCGGCTGGCTGCTCGTGAAGGCAGCCCCCGCCGGCTCATCCCCAGTCCCGGCGTCTATCTGACAGGAGAAACGAGATCGAGCGCGCGTTGTTTGGGCGCTGCGGAAAGTGCGGAGGCGGGAGGACAGCATCGCGCCGCCTTCGGTCGGCGTGACGCCGGCGCTGGCGGATGTGTACGCGCTGATCGAGTTCGGAGTCGAGATGCCATGACGGATAACGCCCACTTTCGAGATGTTCTTTCTCCACTACCTTTTGGGACGGTGGCTATCGTCGGCGTCGGGCTGATCGGCGGCTCGTTGGGCATGGCACTGAAAAGCCGCCGACTGGCGCGGCGGGTCGTCGGCATCGGGCGCAGCCGTGAGCGGCTGGAACTCGCCCACGCGCTGGGGGCGGTGGACGAGGTCGAGACCGATCTGGCGGCGGGCGTGGAGGGGGCGGACGTCGTCGTACTGTGTACGACCGTGGGCCACATCCTGGAAAGCCTGCCCACCGTGCTGGCCGCGGCGCGGCCCGGCGCGGTCGTGACGGACGTGGGCAGCACCAAGGGGATGATCGTCGCGCGGGCTGGCGGTGCGCCGCGCTTCGTGGGCGGACACCCGATGGCCGGCTCGGAGCAGGCCGGTGTCGAAGCGGCGACGGCCACGCTGTTTGAGGAGGCGACCTGGGCGATCACACCCGCCGACGGCGCGGACCCGGAGGCGACGCGCGCCGTCGAGACTCTGGCCCGGTCGGTCGGCGCGTCAACGCTGACGCTGACGCCCGGCGCGCACGACGCGATGCTGGCCGTAACCAGTCATTTGCCGCACGTCCTGGCTTCGGCCCTGATGCGCCGGGCGGCCGCCGCCCGGACTGATCGCCCCGAAACGACGCAGCTCACGGCGGGCAGCTTCGCCGACGCCACGCGGGTCGCGGCCTCGCCGCCCGAAATCTGGCGGGATGTCTGCCTGACCAACCGGGACGCCCTGCTCCACGCCCTGCGCGGGTTCCGGGGCGAGTTGGACCTATTGGAGGAGGCGGTCGCAGGCGGGGACGCAGCCCGCGTCGAGGCGTTCTTCGCGGCGGGCGCGGCGGCGAAGCGGGGCTGGGGGGAGGTGTAAGTCGCCGGGCGGAAGCAAAAAGAAGAGGAAAGAAAAGAGGGCGGGGAAACCCCGCCCTCTGTTGTGGCTTTTAGCCGCCGTCACAGCACTTGCAGGAAGTCCTTCGACTCGTCCCACTTGCGGCACGAATCGGTCTCGACGGCCTCCCAGATTGCGGGCGTGAACGCCAGCCACTGCTCCACCTCGGGGGCCAGCGGCGGCACCTGCGGATCGCCCCCGCTCCCCAGCCCCAGCTTGCGCGCGACGTGGTCGGCGGCCTGGATCGTCGCCGTGATCTCGAAATATTCTTTGGCGAAGACCGGCTGGTGGTGCAGGGTGATCATCGCTGTCAGCGAGTGCGGCAGGTTCCACTTCTCGGCGATGCGCTTGCCGACCAGGGCGTGTCCGACGCCCAGGGCCGTCTTCTCGGCCTCCCAGATCGAGATACGGGCGGCGGCGGCCAGCTTGATGGCGATCGCGTATTGGTCGGGGAAATACTGGTCTAAAAAGAGCTTGCCGATGTCGTGCATCAGGCCGCCGATGAAGACCTCCTCCACCGACTTCGCCCCGATGCCCTTGCGCCGGGCGATCACGCCCGCCGCCACCGCCGTCGCCATGGAGTGCGCCCAGAAGGCGTCCCGGTCCAGGGCGCTCTTCTGCCCCTGGCCGTCGAAGGCGTTGAAGACGCCCAGCGACGTGGTCAGGTTGCGGACGGTGTTGAAGCCTAAGATCACCACGGCGTTGGTGATGGTGGCGATCTTGCGGGGGAACCCGTAATACGAGGAATTGACCAGCCGCAGGACCTTCGAGGCCAGCGCTTGGTCCGCCGAGATCAGGCGGTTCAGGTCCGAGGCCGACGTAGTCGGGTCGCTGATCGTCTGCATGACCCGCACGATCACCGCCGGCAGGGGCGGCAGGTCTTGCAGTTCATCCTCGATGATCCGAAGCAGCCGCTCCTGCTTGAGTTTCGTTTCGATTAAACTTGCCACAGCCTGTCCTCACTCCATGACGCTCCGCGTCACCCGTAGTGTAACGCTTTGTCTAGGGTGATTATCGGCGCGGCGGGTCGGAAACTGGATAGCGCCGCACGGTAAAAATACGCGGCCTAGGTGACCAGGCGGAGGATGGATTTGAACTCGGGCGTCCCGGCCTCGCGGAGCAGCTCATAAACAGCGGCCTCGGCGGCGCAGGGCAGGACGGCACTGTCGCGCATCCGCTCCATGCCCAGCTTGTGCTTCTCCAGGGAGCGCGCGGAGACAGCGTCGGCGGCGACGTGGATTTGATAGGCGTGGTGGATCAGGTCCAGTGCCGTCTGCGAGACGCAGATGTGGGTCTCAACGCCGCACAGCAGGATTTGAGATCTGCCGAAAGACGCCACGCCGTCCAGGAAGCCCTCGGCACCGACGCACGAGAAGCACATCTTGTCCAGCGGCACGGACTCGGCGGCCAGCGTCTCGGCGACCTCGGCCACCAGCCCGCCCATGCGCGCGGCGTACTGCGTGGTGGACAGGATCGGCACCTCAAGAATAGCCGCCGCCTGCGTCAGCAGGCGGACGTTCTCGACGAGTCGGTCTCGCCCGTGGATGCCGCGCAGGAACGGCTCCTGCATATCCACAACGACCAGCAGAGTATTCTGGCGGTCCAGGATGTGGGGGTGACGGGAGGCAAAAGCGGTCATGGCCTGCTCTCCAGCCGGGCGCAGCGCAGGACCGTCGGCAGCAGGCCGGGGAAGGCGTCCTCCACCTCGCGCAGCCGCAGCGAGAGGATGCGACGCCTGCCGCTCTTCGTTGACAGAATGAGGCCGGCATCACGGAGCCGGGCGAAGTGGTACGTCAGCCGTGTCTTCGGCCCAAGCCCCGCGAAAGAAGAGCAGCAAAAATCGTCCCCTGACAAGCGCAGAACGATCCGCCGCCGCGTCGGGTCACTGAGCGCATCCAGGATCAGGGATAGGTCCAGGTCTCCGGTATCAGGTTTACCGTGAACACTCTTTATTCCATCTGAATGCGAATGTTTAACCATTATTTGTTCAAGCATTGTTGCACTATCGACTGCCTGTGTGGTATAGTCGCTTAATTGTTCAATAAGTGTTGAACAATTAGAAGTGGAGGCCGAAATGATACTGAAAACATATTCCCGCATCTTCACCGATGACCTCGAAAGCACACTGAACGTGCTGAGAGCCGCCGTCGGTCGGGAGCCGGAACTGCGTGTCCAGTTCCGGGACATGGAGGTCCTCACCATCGGCGACTTTTGCATCCTCACCGGCCCGGCTGACTCGATGAGGCCGTTCCTCGGTGCCGTCGGGCCGGCGATAGTGGACGACCTAGCAGAGACACAAGCGGTATTGGAAGAGATCGGCGCGGAGATCATCTCCCCGATCACAGCGGGACCGACAGGCTGGAACTTGTTCTCCCGCACCCCCGACGGCGTGACGATCGAGTGGGTGCAGTGGCGGCCTGACGTCTGGGAACAGGTCAAAGCCGCTTCGTCCGCCGCCTAAGCCAAAAGCAGGGCCTACCCCCGCCGCTGAAGACGGGATCGGTCCTGCTTTTCTATGATAGCCGTTCCGCGGCATGAAGTCAAGCGGGCCTTTCCGGCCCGCGCGCTACAGCTTGCCCAGGGCCTTCAGGCTGTCCACCGTCCCCTGGACCTTGGCCGCCGATTCTTTGATGCCGGCAAGCTCTACGTCCGTCAGCGGGGCGAGGGCCATCAGGTCGTAGATCGCCTCGGCCCCGCCCGCACCCAGCAGGGTCGGGACGCCGAAGTACAGGCCCGAGACGCCGTACTGGCCGTCGAGCAGAACCGTCGTCGCCAGGATGCGCTTGCGGTCCAGCAGGACGGCCTCGACCATCTCCGCCGTCGCCACGCCCGGCGCGTACCAGGCCGACGTGCCGATCAGGCCCGTCAGGATGCCCCCGCCCTGGCGCGTGTCGTCCTCGATCTTCTGGAGCTGCTCGCCCGTGAGCTTGCCCAAGCCCACCCACTTCTCAACGGGGATGCCGCCTACGGTGGTCAGGCTGCGGACCGGCACCATCTGGTCGCCGTGCCCGCCCAGCACATACGCCTGCACGTCCTCGACCGACACGCCGACCGCGCGGGCGATGGCGGCGCGGTAGCGGGTACTGTCTAAAACGCCCGCCTGGCCGATCACGCGCGCCGAGGGCAGCCCGGTCGCCTTGAGGGCGACGTGGCACATGGCATCCAGGGGGTTCGAGACGACGACATAGACCGCCTCGGGGCTGTGCCGGACGGCCTGGCCCGCCACGCTCTCGACGATGTCGGCGTTGACGGCCAGCAGGTCCTCACGCGACATCCCCGGCGTCCGGGGCCGGCCCGACGTGATGACCACGACGTCGCTGTCCGCCGTGTCGGCGTACTCGGACGTGCCCCGCACCTGACCGTCGTAGCCGACGATGGGCGCGACCTGGTTCAGATCGAGCGCCTTGCCCCGCGCCATCGAGCCGGTCTTGCGCGGCCGCTCCAGCGTCAGGTCGTCCGGCAGGTCCAGCAGCACGACATCGGCGTACCCCTGCTGCGCGACGTGGAAGGCCACGGTCGCGCCGACGTTTCCCGCGCCGATGACGGACACTTTCTTTTTTCCAGAAGCCATAGTCTGTGTTCTCTCTCCTTAATGACAATCACGATCTATCAATATCAATTCATTGTCAGTTGGTCAACCCAATTTGGTACTGCTTGATAAAGGCGGTAGTGAGCGGCAAGGATGGAGTCTGTGGCAGGGTGTACGTCATCCATACTGCTAATGTGATAGGTGGTGGGCGAGATGCCATAGAGGGACAACAATGAAAAGTCTTGCGATACTCGGACCAGCCCTGCCGCACTCTGCAAAGGCATGAGAAGAAGACCCCACGATTTACTGTCGCGGCGAACCAATCTATGCCAGCATCGTATCTCCGTTCCCCACGTGCCACTGAAATCCAATTCAATGTAGAATTGCCAGTCGCCCACCGGCAGTATATAAAACCATTGTAAGCTCTCAAACTTCTGTGGCTTTCTGTCAAAGGCATTGGAAAGCACTGGTAACACTGTCTTGGCAACATCCGCTCGCTTCACTGCGAACGTCTTCGTAAGGACACTGTTGAGGATGGCTGGGCTGGGGGTGACTGGAGGGACTATGTTCCTAACTTCTGCCCGATATGTTTTTACCATTACCTCCTCTTCATCAGTGTACTCTTCCTTGAGCAATTTTACCGCCGATAGGTTGTAGCTTTTCACAAGCGCTCTTACAAGCACTACTTGTTCAGACGCAGAGAGTTGCCGCGCGTATACCAAAAACTGTTGAACCCAGCGGACAGATAGGTCCCTCAGAAGCGGAAACTCATTCTCAGTCTCATGCATGAAATCTTTCACCGCCCACTGGTACTTCCGCAGGTGCAGTTCTATTTCCGCCGCTTCTATATCCATTCGCTTTGCTCGGTTAAAACATCCCGCCAGATGCAGACTCAACGGCAGTGAATCTACTCGGGTGTCATTCCCCGAAGCTTGCTTCGTTCCCTTGTTTGTGTCCTGATCCGGTATGATGTGGTCGCATGAGCGATCACATCCACAAGAGCCACAACGTCAAGAGCCACAACG
>JAABUV010007272.1_pt1 | contig 11677 bp, 9 predicted proteins | sample 5559971 | NCBI WGS metagenome assembly JAABUV01 (sample SAMN10711881, study PRJNA513362) | rock metagenome | isolation source: Antarctica rocks | place: Antarctica: Victoria Land, Knobhead nord | collected 2015-12-19
AGCATCGGATATACTACATATGAAGCACTGGGTAGGCTACATATGGAGCACTGGGTAGGCCACATATGGGGCACTGGATATACTACATATGAAGCGCTGAATATACTACATATGGAGCACTGAATAGGGCACATATGGAACACTGGGTAGGCCACATATGGGGCACTGAATATACTACATATAAAGCATTGAATATACTACATATGAAGCACTGGGGGGGCAATGGGGTTGATTCTACAAATCTGGTTCTTATTTTGCACTTTTTGAAGATTCGCTAATTTTGATGGGGCTCTCGGCAAATTCAAAAAAAAACGGCACAGGTTTCGCATACAACGATAAGGTTGGCCGGGGATATGCCGCTAAAAGTCTTGGCAGGTAGGTAATTCGCTGTTAAGATGACAGAAATCTGAGAAGAAAGTTGCGTTTCTCATGGGGTCTCAAACAGTTGGTCGGTCAAACCGATTGGGTCAAACCAATTGCTTATCCAACAACGAGAAGTTTCGCAGAATGCCTGATCTGAAGGGGCGGGAGCACCGTGCCGTCAATTCAGGCGTCCCCAAACAAGCTGACAGGCAGGGTGATCGGGGCTGATGCAGTACCGTAATTAATATTTTTACATTCATCTAAACCTTTGCAACACTGCTCCTTCGATCGTCCTTCCACCAACAACCATGAGTTCAGACACTACGAATGAGAGCAGCGGTGCTCTACCTCCAGCCCAACAACTCAACACGATTCCCCCGAGAAAATATCCCGAAAAAACTGGTGGCCTACCTCCGAAATTCCAACTCTCTTCAATCCCCAGAAGAAAATCCGCCGAACTCAGAGGCGACCCGCGACCCATAACTCCGCCTCCCACGGCCGAACAAATCGCCCAGACTCGGGACCTAGTATACGAACAAAGACCGTTTACAGACCACACTGGCAACGGCGCCCTAAGTCTCTTCCGCAGCCTGGTCAAAAAGGACCGTAAGCACCGCCTCATCATTCTTACCCACCCCTCTTGGAAAGAAAACGAATAAGAACCAGCAACTGATTTCAACATTGCTACAGAAAAACCCCTACTCCCCGCCTGGAGCTGGCAAATCTACATCACCTACGGCGCCACGTCCGCCACCTGCGACTCACTCCCACTAGCCTTCTACAAAACCATTATCGAGCAGCTCTCGCACAACGATATGCAATGGTTCCGTTTCGACTTCCTCTTCCTCCCCAACGCCGACAACGTCACCTGCATCCGGCACTACCGCGGCGAAAAGCTCTTCCGTGCCGGCGGAGACCTGGCACTCGTACCATCATATGCTGTGAGATCCGCAACCTGGCAGGCCCGAAATATAATGGTTGTAATGGATCGAAAAGACTGGGAGAAGGAAGGGGTGATGTGGTTGGAGTTTGACGGGGAGGACGAGGGGGAGAAGGAGCCCGAGGCGGAGGTGCCAGACGGATTTTACAAAGAACGGCGTAGGCAGAGAGCGTTGGAGAAGCCGTACGTACCTGGCGTGGACTTCGTGGGGCATCATATGGATGAAACTCGTCGGATGTGTAAAATCAGGGAGGCGTGGGAGAGGGAGTATTTGCTGGCTAAGGAGTTGATGGAGATGTGAAGGTACGATTGGGGGTCGTGTCTTGACAGGGCTCGCATAACATTTGATTTACACGATGGCGATTGCCGAACGGAAGACCAAGAACTCAAGATGCACCGAGATGATATCTCCAGACACGCACGTTTCTGCTCTATAGCTATGTATATCGGCCACATTTTCGCCACACAGATCCACTTCCTTATCCGTTGTTTCTATTTATTCTGTCAAAGTTGCGAAAACCTCGAAATGAATGCATGAGGGGGATTGATTGCTATTTGCTATGATATGTAGTAACCGTGGATGCGGTAGATAAATGGGATCGAAAATCTCGGGTGCGCAATTATAATGCAGTTCTTGGAAGTTTTCAATAAATCTAAAATTGGGGACGAGAAAATATTACGAGTAGATATAAGAAAGAGAGGTTGGGGTAGGGGTGTGGCAGTTCCACCCACGCCGTCACTGATTTTGGTTCAATAAAGCTTGTCCAGCGGAGGGAAGTTTAGGCTCGTTTCTCTTCTCTACGTTTTAGATTTGGAGGTCTCGCATGTTACAACGTTCTTTCTCACTAATTGACAACCTTCGTTCTCGGGTTCTACTCGCACACTACGCCGACACACCAGTACAATAATAGTACCCACTCCAGAACTGGGTGTTGCAGTTCTCCCCCAACGATCCCAGCACCGAATTCCAGCTATACAGATCCGTCGTCGAGATCCCATTCGTCGTCGCAAACGCCGAACAATAGCTCCCACTGGCAGCCTGTGCGTACTTGTTACACTTCGCCGCGATGCTATTCACCTGCGTCGGACTCGGGACAGCAACACCGGAAGTCGAAGATGTAGGAGAAGTACTGGTCGTGGTTGACGTCGAGCTAGGAGCTGGGTTCTGGTTGGTTGTGCCGATGCAGTAGGCGTACGTTGCCCAAAGACCCGAGCAGTCGCTGTTGACAGCGGGGTTGAATTGCTTGAACAGGGCGTCCGAGAGGGCACCCGCTTGCTCAACCGAGGCACACGTGTCCCCGTTCACGGCGGTATACCAGCGATTACAGTTTGTCGGCTGTCCAGCCTGGACTGGTGCCGTGGGCGTAGGGTTCGCAGGGCTAGACACGGTGGGAGATGCACCGGAGCTGTTGGTGCGGACGCAGTACTGGTAGCCGGTCCATAGGTTCTGGCAGTTTGACCCAACGGCAGGGTTCCAGGCGTAGAATTGGGCGAGCGTGATACCGTAGCCGTCGAGCACCATCTGGCATGTCTCACCAAAGGTCAGGTCCTCGTAGGTTGTGCAATTGGTCCAGGTGCCGTCGCGCATGGGCAATGGGCTTTGTGGGGGACCTGTTGCTGGCGCCTGGTTCTGGGGTGTCGGTACTTGCTGGACACAATAGCGGTAGCTGGGATCGAAGTGGCAACTGGGGTCTGATGCGTTCAGGCTTGGATTCCAGTTGGTGAGCTGGTCGGTCGATACGCCCCATCCACTAGCAATGTTTTGACATGCATTGCCCTGCGTGGTGTCGACGAATTGATCGGCGCCATTCACGTACAAAACACAATCGAGTCGAGTACCTGGTGCAAATGGCAGGATTTGGGAGATGTTAGTACTTGGTGGCACATAGGTGGCCTTGGGGAAGCTTGTCCAAGGAATGGTGGAGTAAGCGGTTGGGGTGGGAATGTATCCAGAATGTCCAGGGTAGTCATCGACTAATCAAAATGAGTCAAAAATCTGCGATATCATTGGTGTTGTACTCACTATTGCCCACTGGTGCTACGCAGTAGTTTTCATTGGCAAACAGATTCGTACAGCTGGACGTGTCAACTTGGTCAATCCGTACACCGGAAGAACTTACTTGGCATTTATGGCAGGGTTCAGGAAAATAAAGTCAGGCAACGATATTGCAAACTTGATTGTTAGGAGGTTGCAGTAGTCGCCGGGCTGCACCAGGTAGTATTGGCCACACTTAGTATTCGTGCCATTAGCTATGCCAGAGGGCGCTGGCACGACTGTAGGACCGGGCGTTGTTCCTGGAGCAGATGTGACGATTGGTCCAGCGTATGGGGTCCCCGGTCCAGATTTGCAAATTTGAGAACCTACGCTGCGGTAGATGTTGCTGCAAGACAGGCCAAAAACCGGGTTCCAACTGAGCAATTGGGCCACAGTGACGTTTTGAGACGCGGCAATACTTGTACAAGTTTCGTTCGCCTTCACTGTATAAGTGTCACAGGTGTTGACAATACACAGACTGCCGTTTTTCGGGAAATTGGCGCAGTATGCTGGGAGTGAGTTGTCGGTAAGAAGCCAATTTGTTCCAATTTTCTGAGCCTGGGAGATGCTGTGGCAGTCGTCCGAGGGTTGGATCTGGTATGTCTTGCCTTTACAAGTCGCTGTAGCATTTGTCGGAGCAGGAGGAGGTGGAATTGCCCAGCTCGTTGTCAAAGGGAACGAAGTCTTGTGACAGCTCGAAGTCATCGAGCTATACGACTTCTGCAATGCCGCTCCCCCGAATATCGGCGAGTCCACTTGCACCTGTAATTGTTCGATGAAGCAGTCGTCGCAGGGATCGATGTGCGGAGTGGAACTTGCGTTTTGCAAAGAAGCATTCTTCGCAAGCACATTGCAGAACACTCCATTCGCCTCGAGGCATGTGAGATTATAACCGGAACGTACGGTTTCGGGAAGAGTCGATATGGGGAGCGATTTGACGCCATCAGGTGAGTAGACCTGGTTGTTGCAAGCAGATACCACCTTGCTCTCCCAACTAGCCAGTCCAGAACCACAGTCAGATGTACATGACTGCTGGAGGCCGACCTCCTGGAAGTAAGCCCCCTGGTTGAATCTGCGCACGTATGAGGTGCAGGAAACGTTTCCGGTCAGAGCGTTGACACAATCTGTGGTCAGGTTTGTTGCCGGAACAGACTGACTGGTTACGAATTGAACGCTCGCTGCATCACAGGTCTGCCACAAATCGAAAAGAAGCCAGAGGAGCGGCACAAACGAGAAAGGTAGAAGCAGCATGATCCAGGAATGGAAGGTGGTAAACGAAAGACTTAAGCTGTCAAAAAGAAGGGGAGGATAACCAAGGTCAAGAATCGCGAAGTAAATGAGGGCTGGGCTGGATGGAATACATGGGAAATATTGCAGGATGTCAACCTGATGACCCCAGGCTGAGGGGGAGATTATGATTCCGTCACCCTGACAGAGTCATATCAATAGGGAGCTAATAGCACATGTACCAGCTGATTCAGCTGTACAGATCCGTAGCTGACATTGCTTGCGGCGCTCCATAGTCCATTCTCGTATACCTCCGTAACAAACTTGATATCAGCATGCTTCGCCTTGCGGCACTCGCACGGTCCAGGCTGTATGGGGGTCCCCGGAATATACTGTAGGTAGAGAGTACGAGAGTATCCGAGCAGGTAACTTTAGGCCGCTAGGTTCGAAGGATTTCGTGGAGGTCCTCCGTCAGCCTTTAGCTGATGCCAAACCAGGCAATGTTGGAAAACAAGGGGTCCATCCCATTGGGTGTGGGCCACGAGAGTAGTGTGAACCGCCATTTGAAAGTTCATTCTTCCAAGTGATCATCTTGAGGCTGCGGTATCAACTCGGTAGTTGTTTCCAGAGTAAACGCGAACACCAGACGTAGAGTGGATAGTTGTTGTAGTAACTCTTCAAGTAAGGTTGGTTGGTACCTTAGGGAAGTAGTTCTACCTGCAGGACACGTGAGGTTGGTACTGTACTATAAGTTTTAAGGCATCAGCCTTGCCTAGTAAATTACAATGTACAGTAAGCCCCCCACTTTTAATCTCCTGGCACGCCTGGGTAGGTACAGTAGATCTCCCCCACTGCCGCTGCCAGTTTCGGAAGTCATGCATATGTCAGCTTCCATCCGTCATGGAACCCATCTCGCTATCGCCTCGTGGACCTGGGGTGAGCTCGTTTACCAATAACAATCCCCGACCCTACAACAGTTGCACATACCGGTGGCAAAGACCAGGCAGGGTAACTTCATCAGCATGCATCCCGCAAGTCTAAATCATGAATCTTAGCCAACATGATGGTGCTTCTTGCCCTGCTGATCACAATGCTGACTTTCTCAACCCTTGCGGTGAAGGACTCCTTTGCTCATTTCCGTTGAAGGTAGGGCGATGGAAGGCCTCATGCCCTTGCAAGAAGAGATTGGGCTTCATCAGCACGCCGTATACACCTCCTCAGCCCAAGATGTACACTGTCAGCTTTCCAACACCTGCGGCGCTGACCTCCTCCTCTCCCCATGTCCCTTTCTCTCCCCATGGTTTTGTCTATACAATTGACCAGGTCGGGCGTTTTCCCTCCTGCTTTCTCTTCTGCTTCTGCTTCCTTTACACACGCTCTTTGTGCCTGTTTGCCAGTTTGAACTACAGGTGTCTCTCGTTACGTCTTTACTCATATTCGTATATACATTGCTACATTCGCCTTTTGATTATTTCAAGTTCAAGGAACAAGAATGGTACGTCTCTTACGGCTATCGCCGAACTTATTTGGAGTGTTTGCTCTCCTACTCTCTTCTACCCTTGCCGCTCCGAAGGACAATGCAGCCAGCCTCGATACTGTTGTCTTGACAGACAGTGGCCCTCTTTGTGCAGCGGTGCCGTCTTCCGTTACGTCTAAACAAGATTTCCGGGCGAAGATTCGAGCAACACCGGAGGTGTGTTCTATTCACGAAGGCTTCTTTCACCTCGTCTCAAGAGCTACGACGGTGGATGATTACTCCTGCTCGGAAACGAAGCCGTGTAGCAACGGTGCATGCTGCGCGAAGACTGGCTATTGCAACTATGGCCCTGAAGCGTGTGGTACTGACGGCAAATCCCCCAACGACAAATGTTGGTCGAATTGCGACGCCCATGCCCCTTGTGGGAACAACTCGATATCAGGCGATGTGAAATGCCCCCTCAACGTTTGCTGCAGTCAATTTGGCTTCTGTGGTGCCACAAGTGATTTTTGTGGCAAAGGTACGCGGTATATCAAATTTTCCTTAGGGGACTATATTCTAATATGAACAGGCTGTCAAAGTAACTGTGATCAGCCGGGATCCGGCGCTTCAGGTGGCGACACGCAGTCACGTATCATTGGCTACTACGAAGGCTGGAACCAGAATGAGAAATGTATTGGGATGGGTCTGCGAGACATTCCAATTAACGGTATTACTCATCTGCATTTGGCATTCGCTTCTTTAACTTCGACTTTTGATGTCATACCAATGGATGGTCTAAGTACGCAGTTATTCGTCGACATCACTGCTTTAAAATCTCAGAACCCAGGCTTGAAGGTTATTGCTTCTATTGGTGGTTGGACCTTTAGCGACAACGGCACCAACACGCAGCCCATCTTTCCGGATATGGTGTCTTCCGCTGACAAACGCTCGTCCGCAATAACAAAAGTGCTGAGCTTCCTCCGCCAGTATGCGTTTGATGGTGTTGACTATGATTGGGAATATCCGTTAGCCCTCATTCTGCTTCGGTTCTGCAAACTATAGCTGACATTTTGCAGTGGAGCTGGCGATCGAGGTGGCGGAAAGGATGATGGGAAAAACTTTACCGAATTCCTCAAGGAACTCCGAGACGCTATAAACGCAGGTCCAACCAAGTATACCGTCTCCTTTACTGCTCCTACGAGCTACTGGTATTTGCAGCATTTCGACATCAAGGGATCGACAAGCTACGTTGATTGGGTTAGCGTTATGTCATACGATTTACATGGTACCTGGGATGCCAACGACCCTATTGGAGACCATGTTCTGGCTCATACGAACCTCACCGAGATCAAGGACGCCCTTGATCTGTTTTGGCGAAATGGTGTGCCTGCCACGAAGCTGAATCTGGGTCTTGGCTTCTATGGGCGGTCATTCCAGCTTACAGACCCGGGCTGTTCGGCTCCCGGTTGCTTATTCAAAGGTGGCGCGTCACCCGGGCCCTGTACCAAGAACTCTGGTACACTCAGCTACAGTGAGATCATGGATGTGATCAAACAATACAGTCTCACACCTGTATATGATAAGGAGAATGCAGTAAAGTACATCACCTGGAATAAGGACCAGTGGGTTTCTTTCGACGATAAGGAGACTTTTCAACAGAAGATTAAATTCGCTAATGATCTTGGTTTGGGTGGTTTGCTTATCTGGGCACTTGACCTCGACACCCCCGACTTGCAAGCTTTGCAGGGTGTCATTTATCCAAAGACAATTTCTGCCTTGCAGTCGCAAGCCGATACCGTAAATCAGTGGCAGAGTGCTAATGGAGGTGATTGTCGTGGAACGACCTGCGGGACAACAGGATGCATTCCTGGCGAGGTAAGTCTTAGTGTTTTTCATTCGTACCTTCAGTATTCGTATCACCCATGCTTGTTCTCAAACGGCCAAGCTGTCTCCAAACAACTGAATTCACTTATTCCATTCTACCAAAGAATCAAGAATGACACAAATATCCACTGTACTGATAGTAATTCTCTAGATTTCCATAACCACGTTCCAATGTGATGGAGATGGCCACGAGAGCACCGTCTGTTGCCCACTTTCGTCCGCTCCTGATCCAAAGTCATGCTCATGGCAAGGTACAGTTCCATTTTGCAATGGACAGTGTCTTATTGGGCAGGTTGCATTAGTCTCCAGTTATTGGGGTGATGGTGATCAATGTTCGGATGGCCGCAAATTTTACTGCTGTGACGTTCAGGATGCAGCCAAGAGAATCGACTGCCGCTGGGGCGATTGCGGAAGCTCTTGCAATAGTGATGAGAACCAGTTGACTTGGAGAAACGGCGATTGCTGGGACGGTGAACAGCCGTTTTGCTGCAAAAAGTCAGAAGACTGGCAGCACTGCTCTTGGCATGGTAAACCTGGTTCATGTTTTGACGACCACTGTGACACTGGTCATCAAGTCGAGCTGGCCAATTCTTACGAAGGCGAAGGAGACGACTGTGGATGGAATGATAGGACGAGAGTCTTCTGTTGCGATCCTCCCGCAGATCAAGCACCTTTCCTTCCAGTGCCACTGGACTATCTCTTTCCTCACCCTCCACCTGCAGATTCGGCCAAGGCGGAATTCAAGCTCAAGACTGACCCTACATTTGGAGGCGCCGTTACAACTCCTTTCGCCAATGACCCACAGGATGCAGCTTTCGGTTTCATTGTCCTCACGTCACCAGATACCATTCAGGTTTCGCTCGATAAGCGGGATGGTTCTCACTGGGAGGTTTTCGACTGTTTTGATGCTACCAGTGAAGAGGAGCATACCGTTCGGATGCTCTGCACAGATGATTCACACAGCAGTAATTGCGACAAAATACACCTGGGTAAAGGTGTTCCTGGAACCATCCTGGAGATGCCTGAAGGTTGTGGGCCTGGTAAGTATGCCGTGGCCGTTCAGCTCGAACCGTCGGAGAATCAAGACCTACCGCAACACCTACGCAAACGAGATCTGCCATCTAGTTCTATCGTGTACGACCTGAAATTCGATTATGATTTTGCAAGAGTGCCGCGTGATCTGGGAACTACTCAGATGAGAATCGATTTTGCTAATGAAGATGGGTATTGGAACAAAGTTGTTGACAAGGCTGCAAGCAAAAAGAGAAAGCGCAGTCTCGGCGACTACAACGGCAACAAGAAACGTTTCCTTGAAGAGGCTTGGAGGGAGGACAAGCATCATTCCGGTCTTAGTCATGAAGAGCTACACAAGCGGTGGTTCGGAAGCGATGTTATCACCTGGCTCAAAGGACTCATAAATGGGGTTAAAGGGGGTCCGAATGTTCATCATTCCTACGTCGAGGACTTCACGGCCATTCTTCTTCGTGAGAGCTGGACCTGCAGCTCAGGCATCGTAACGGCTAGCGCTCAATTAGATGTTGTGGCAAATACCCACGTTGCCGTCAATACCAACTTCGGACTGACCATTATAGCGACACTTGGCTCACCTATCGACTTGAGCAACTCGTATCTTTACTTCCGCAACGATGGCGAAATCACCGCAAAATTCACTCTTGACGCCCTCGCCAGTGTCAACTTCGACACAGGAGATATGGTCCTTCTTTCCGCTGACAAGTTCGGAGCAGCCTTTGCCGTTCCGGGCATCGTGACAATTGGTCCAAACTTTAAGCTCGTTGCTCAGGTCGAGGGGGGTATTACTCTCTCAGGCCACATAGTGTCAGAGGTCAATATAGCCAAGTGGAACGTGCAGCAGACTTTTCCGGATGTATCTGCTGATTGGGACCCCCAGGCCTCATCCAACATCGATCCTAGCGGTACTCAAGATATGACTCCAAAAGAGAAGCCTCTCTTTGATGCTTCCGTGGCCGCCAACGGTTATCTGACTACACATCTGAAGCCGACAATTACCTTTGGGATCGAATTCAACAAGAATTTCATACCTGTCGATCCCGCCACAGTCAACCTCGTCGCCGACGGGTTCGTTACAGCATATGCGAACGCAGCCGCGTCGACTTCTGGGGGCGCCTCATTCTGCTACGGTGTTGACGCAGGGGCTCAACTCTATGCCTCTGTTAGCGTGCCGCCAGTGTTCGGTTGGAAACTACCACAATCAAGATTTCAGATTGGTCCGCAACTTGATTTCCAGATCGTTGAAGAGACCTGTCCTATTAAACCTAGCCGTCGTGAAATAGCCGGCAATGATTCGACGACTGCAGAGGACGCGTGGACCCAAAGTGGACTTGCAGTCCCTGAACTGGAATCGGGCACGAAAGTGAGGTCTTTGCAGGCTCGAGCCCAAATTTACGGACCTATCCTTCACATACCCTCGGATCTCTTAAAGTGTCCAGGAGAGCAGCCAGGGGGCAACTCGACAGCCGACTTGGCGATTTGTAAGTTCTGCACCACAGCACCCGTTGGTAGACGTAGCCTAGGAAAACGTACCGACCCGTCGTGCCTTCTGCGCGAACCAGGTCGTCCCGACGAGCCGAGCTGTCTGATCTCTGGTGGAGCATCAAAACGATCGCAGTTCAAAGCCTTTATCGCCGATCTGGTCAAACCAGCTCATTCTAGAAGAAACTCATTCGAGAAGCGTGACCGGAAGAAAATTGGTTGGGCTACAACGTTGGGAGGCACCTTTCCGCTTGGCACCAGCCCACTTGAGCTGGACGCTGGACCGTACCCACCATGTACTGCAGCTCAAAGTGTAGGCGGGATTCCCAAGTATTTCACATTCGACGCTCCCGGTGTCGGTTGCTCTGGCGTGGTTAAAGAGCAAACCCTCGCAACTGTGAACAGCCTAGTACCTGTGCCTAAGTTCGAGAGTAAGTAGATCATAAGCTCTTTCCACGAGGTATCTGACTAACACTACTACCACAGCTGATCATATCTACGAGATCCAACTCGCCCGTGACTTTATGCAATTCATCAAAGGCACCGGCCCAGCAAATGGATACAATATGCCAACAGGCTACACCGCAGGCACGGACAGTTGGGTCACCAGGTACCTCATGGGATTCGACACCGGCGCTTTCACCGACTCGAACAATGGACAAGTTCTATGGGTCGCTATGACCTTTTGTTTCGGTGGCAGTGGCGCTAGTCAGCAGGCTGGCCTTGCATTGCTCGATGGATCAGTGAACGGTAGAAAGGGTGTCTTTTTCCAACTCAGTAATCCTAACGCCGACATTCCGTCTACTGGTCAAACAGGCGCACACCAGAGTTTTCTCAATACAGGAGGTGTATTCACCTACCTGGCCGATCCGAAAATCTGGTCGGCCTTCACCGCCTCGTCCAAGTGCATCGAAAAGGTCTTGTGGAACTTCGATCAGCAACACAATTGGGGCAACGTGGGCGAGCTCGGACGTCCCGCTGATGGCACTTTCAACAACGCGGCATTCAAATACGGCCTCCGCTCTCTCTACTGCGGCTGGATCGATGCACAGCTGGCCAAGGTCGAGTCCATCGCTGGGAGCTGGTCGGCGGATGCGAAGACGGCGTACACAAACGCATTCCCACCAGCGAACGATCCCCTAGCCAAGAGTTTCCTGGACAATGTCATGGGCGGGAACGGAAGATTGACTGTGGCGGCGATGAAACTCACTCGCTCGGCGGGTGGGCCATCGGCGAGTAAATACGGGGTTTGGGGAGA
>JAABUV010007273.1_pt1 | contig 11677 bp, 12 predicted proteins | sample 5559971 | NCBI WGS metagenome assembly JAABUV01 (sample SAMN10711881, study PRJNA513362) | rock metagenome | isolation source: Antarctica rocks | place: Antarctica: Victoria Land, Knobhead nord | collected 2015-12-19
TATATCGGAGAAGGAGATAAGCCACGGCACGCACCGAGTTCTTTGGATATCGCAACACAAGCAGGGCCAGAGGAACCTGGGTCGAGGAGCCTGGCCCCCAAGCAAAGTCAACAATCTGGTGTATATAAATCTTAATTATAGTACCGCATAGCTGCTAGTCAAAGCGGTGGGGACGGGCTATGGTTCAACAACCACCCCCCGCAGGAGTCTTGGCCTTATGGCAGATGTTACGAAAGGTAGCTTTCATTTGCTGCGGAGGGCACGCACCAGCTGAGCCACGTTTCCGCCAGCCGTGAGCCACAAACCCAGGACACAGGCTGTGCACATGGCGACGGTGACGATCATGGTGCTGAAGTGATCAACTTGATCAGAGACATAGCTAGAAAGCCACCGGCCAAAAACGAAGTCTACTTTTACGATGGTGAGAATTGAATAGGAGAGGGAAGAGGGCGGGGAGGGCGCAGGAAGAGAAGTAGGACGGCGAAACAAAGAGGCCCCATGCGATGAAAAAACGCCTGCTGTCTTCAACGCAAAAACTTTATCTTTAAAGATGCGCCAGTCGAGTCACACATTACTGCCTAGCTTGAGAGGTAGCCGAGTACGGATAAGCACGTTGGCTAAGAGGAGCAAGAATAAGATTATCAGAGTCATGACGAGAGTGGTGCATTTGAAGCCCAGTCGGGGAAAGAGTGATTGGAACATCAAGGGGAAGATGATGCCTCCCATCGAGCCCCCCGTTGCGGCGATGCCGGTTGCGGTTCCGTGCGTGTTGTAGAAGAAGTGGATTATTGAGGCGATGGCTGGGATAAAGACTAAGGAGGTGCCAAGTCCGGAGAGTGTGAATAAGGTGAGGAAGAGCCAACATTCTATATCGAGAGAAGAGGATCAGTCAAGGACGATCGAAGGGTCAATGGGCCACATTGATGGATTAATCTCACCGGTGCTACTGGGGCTCCCACCGTGCCAGCGAGCAAAAGTACGGTACCAGCAGCCAGCAGCCATCTAAGTCCCTTTGCGTCAATTACTGGAACTATCTGCACGCCGCAGAAGAACCTTAGGGAGACGTACATGCCGAATATCCAGCCTACGGAGCTGGGAGAATACGATGCTGGCTGGTGAGTGCTGAGGTATCCCTGGAAAGTACCAACCGTATTTATCAGGCCGAAGGAGGCTACCATACCGCTGAAAGACGCCAGCACGACGAGCCAGGCATGTAGGTCGCCCTCAGGGTAAGCAATCCCATCCTCTAGATGAGGAATTGCAGGGACGGTGATTGAATGGTTCGAGGAAGGCCTTGACAAGATCGAGAGACTACGGTTTGAGCCTTTGATGACGTCTACTTCGCTCTCTTTTAGTTCCAGGTATGGTTCCGAAACGCTTTCCCTGCTCTGACCCTGCCGCCGAGTGTGTACGGAAGCTTGATTAGGGACATCTTGTCCAAGTCTTTTTCGCTCATGAGCGCCGTTCCGTCTAGAGCTATTGCTACTGCTCTTTTTTATGTGTCTGACAGCAACGTGAGATTGGGGTTTTTCGTGCTTAAGAGGTTGCATCCTAGTGCAATCGTCTGTACGATGACCTTGGGTCACTGCTAGATCAGCTGGATCTTGGGTCATAGCGACCATTGCAATGGGTCTGTGGGTGCCTAAAGCCGCCATGACCCTGGGGAACGGGGCCTCTGTCAGTCTGAATGTTTTGTTGAACGGTCCATCAATCTTGGGTAAGTAATATCTGATCTCGTTAAGGTTATGCGGTATATGATGCTAAATTGAGGTAAGCATGTTGAAAGGTTAATGCAGCGGTTTCTAGACCAGGCCTTACTCATTGAGGTCTTTTGAACCCAGCGGTTGTGTGTGCAATCCTACATAGGCCTGCCTGCATAACAAGGCTCTGGAGAACAGCATCTGTGGCCCTAGGGCAATAGCCCAACCTAACACTTGGTTGCAGGCATTTCTGCGTTCCAAATTTCAGGAGAATAAAGTATGACGAGCAAAATGACGAAGCTGTTTTTCGCAATTATTATATGCCCAACAATCCTAGCACGGATGATCAAAGTATTTCTTCAACGGAGAATTTTGCAACTTTGCCGATGACCTCTTTCGCGGGATATCTCTGTCTCGCCACCCTGATCTATGGCAGTCACTCCCGACAGAAATGGCTGGCAGGCACATTCCCAGCTTCATTTGCAGCCGCTCGTTTTCGATTCCAAGGCTTCAGCCTTTAGAAATGCTCCATCTACTGCTCCCATTTTGCCTTGGCCACTAACATGGGATTAGTATAACCGACGAGCGCGCACATATGGAAAGCCAAATCCAAAGGCAAGGTCAAACTCACGTGAAACTATCTGATTGTCATAATCAAAGACGCTATAGAGCCCACTGAGAAAGACCGTGCCGAGAATGATATACTCGAAACCATCGAGCATCTCCATGAGATCAACAAATGGCAAGACACACCTCGTGCCGTATGTCTTATCCTCGACTTCGAACATATAGTCCCACGGCGTCAGTACTATTTCATGTCTGTCTGGACCTAAAATGACGGTCAAGTTGGGCAGCAAAATTCTCTCCTCGCAGCTAAGAGCGCTTAATTCTACCGCGGCGCCGCAGTGCTTGGTAAATTGCTGTGCAAGACCTCTTGGCAATCCTATATGCGGAAAATCAGTGGAGAGTATAGCAGTGTAGTTTGGAAGTGATGCATGGAGGGGGCCAGAGCTGGAATTGGAGCCAAGAGATATTGACTGAACAGGAATTTGCCAGCCGCTAGATGAATAGACGGCGATTGCTTCATTGTCTCCACAAGTCACATTCGTGGCCGGAAATCTCACAAGGTCTTCAGTATAGCGATCATTGTCGACTGAGCCAAATAGGAGCTCGCCCTTTTCTTTGTCCGTGCGGGCGAGTCTTAGAGAGAAGACGTTCCTGTCGAGCAGATTCTGACGGATCATGTTCTGAAATGGGTTCCGAGCTTCAATTGTCGAGTCCGAGAAATTGAGGGGCAAGCGAGCAAGGCCGAGGGCGCTATCAAGCAGGTCGTCCCAGAACAACGGCACCGGACGCCATATGGTGGCTTCCTCAAAGATCTGATTATTAATCTCTGCTCCACCCACATAAAGTGAATCCTGCGATACGTTGCCGTACGTGTAGATGCCCATGTAGTGGATCCTTGCCGGCGAGAGGTCGGCTACATACGAAGATGATTGCGAGGAGTTGTACATGTTGTGTGGGAGGCAGTATTGAGCTTCGTAGGAGTCGTACGTGCAGTTCCAGGAAGGCACGAAGACATCTCCCCAGCCAATATCCACTTGCGCCCGGAAGGGCTGTGGCGGGTTGCCCAGTTGTATGTCGGTAGAGTACAGGATGTAATAGTAAACATCTTGATTTTCTTTGGCAGGCATATCTTGATGATAATCATCTTGCAGAACAAGGCTAGATCTTAATTGTTTATCGTACTTGGACGAACGGTTATTATTGCAGGAGAATCCGGCCATGTCAGTCAGTCATACCTCTTTTTCGGGCTGTCTCCACTCATTGAAGTAGCGCGGAAACGGCAGCGACCAAGCAACAGTCGTACGATTCAATGGAACACGGAATACAGCAGCATGAGATCTCCAAGTGTTCAAGATTAGAGCCAAGGAGATGATGGCACATGTTGATTGCACCATTTTCGTTTCTGAAATATTGTGGGAGAGATGCACAAATACAATGAAAGAAGAAGGCGGTGCTACTTCTGGATCCTATCGCTTATACCACTTCTACATAGTCAGGCCAATTTAGTCGGCGGTTAGTGCAGGGGGCATGCGGCACAGTCCGTCATACAGCTGCTTGTTGCAGTGTTGAAGCAATAAGAGCTGCAGTAGGAGCAATAGTAGGAGCAGGAGGAGTAGTCGTCCAATTAGGAACATAGTTCCTAATTGGGAACATAGTTGTTGCAGTGCCATTGACTGACCGCTAGCCTGGTTGGGGCTAGCGCCAATTGCGGCACAAAACATAGATACCTTAGCTTCCTGCTGTAGAATACACACCTTTATCTACACTTCATCACTCAGTTCGCTTATCGCAGTCCTACCATAGCTGCCTGTCTTCTTCTTCCATCCCGTATTCCCACCCTCCACCATGCCTCCAAACCGTCCCAGGCGTTACCCCAGGCCTCCCAATAGAGCTGTTAGCTAGGGCTTACAGCCAAATATCAATGTTCATACCATCAACTTTAGTATCCCTAGAGTCGATATACTCCCGGATCCTCCTGGCTGTGTCACTCTCCTGGTTGTATCATCTTGCTGTGTCACTCCCGAATCCTCCTGGCTGTGTCACTCCTGAATCCTCCTGGCTGTGTCACTCCTGAATCCTCCTGGCTGTGTCACTCCTGAATCCTCCTAGCTATGTCACTCCCGGATGCTCCTGGTTATGCCACTCCAGGATCCTCCTGCCTATGCCACTTCTTCTACTAAAGGCTAGTACTGCATGGTCCTGACATATACGACAGGTGTACAATCCGATCGTTTGAGGTGTATTGACTAGGTAGTGAGTACACCTTAAACAGTAGGTACTAAAGAAAAAAATCTGTTGCCGTGTGAACTTGTTCTATATACCAATAGTCAAGTGCAACGCCCCAGCAACGGCGGTGCGTAAGCTACGCGATCACCGTCCGCTGCCATTGGGACCTAACAGTCAGGGGCCTGGCCCTTACATTCTTTGTTGACTAACGCATTTTAAGGCTGAGCCCATGCGGCAAGCCAACGTCACCCCCAATTGAAATTTCTTCGGGGGGATTTTGGTGCCAGCAATGCTGGTCCAACGCACTATGGTATTCATCCAAGTGCACGGACTGCCACACGAAACATTATCCAATTATCATGGGACTCTCAATCAAGACTAGAGGCAGTCATTATGTTGCAATATTGCCTACATTAGTCCAGGCTTATCGATTGGTGGTGCCAGACTACTATTTGGATTGCTGACGACTGAATTGGATTCCTCGTGGGGTCTCTCGGTGCCATATGAGTTTCAGTGTGAGCCTTGTTGTGTCAACAAGACCACGAGTTCCTTATGGCTAGTTTCAATGGTTTGACAACTATCTTTAGTAGTCAAACCGCTGTGACACTGTTGCAATGCGCACCGACCTGCCATGAATAAGCCACAGAAAGTAGGAAGGGTTCACATTGAGTAGCTTTTGTTATATAATTCTGCAATTCCCTCCGACCACCAATTTGAGGAAGATGGAATCCATCTGGTCAACGATAACATACTCTATGTATGTCGCTCGAACTACCCTCTACAGTGAGATTAGCTCCATGTCTTCTATAACTAGCTACGTGCATTACGTTCTCTTGAGTGTGGCATTACTTGCTCTAGCATGTGGTCAAATTAATCCTTTCCATCTGGTCAATGGCTTGTATCTGCTGAATACTTCCTAAAAGACTCCTCTCATACACCTGTCGAACCAGTCATCGTCCCACGGGCCAATAATGCGTCTCCGGACGATCCCTGGGGAGATCCAACCATCAACTCGACTGGCTCTTTCTTTTCAAATAGCTCCTTTTTCGTCTCTACTTTCCTCGACACCGGAAACGGTTCCCCGGAGATATTGGCTAACAACCCAGAAACGAGACCAAAGGAATGGGTTGCTCTTGAGGACTCCTTTGCTGCGGGACCCGGCGCGGGAGCCCCCTACGGCCAAGATGTCGGCTGCAAGCGTGGACAAAACGCGTATCCGCCTCAGATACAGAGTGATCCCAATATGCCTTGACCGGATCCCCCAGCGATGCCGTCGAAACCTAGGTTCAACTTCAAAGCCTGCACGGGTGATATGACTCAAAATCTCACCGACGAAAACAATCCTAACTATCAACTTGGCGCCGTTTCTCAAAGCACTTCGTTTCTCACACTATCCATTGGCGGCAACGACGTAAAGTTCAGCGATATCTTACAACGATGCATCTTTGGACTTGGAACCGGAGCTGGAACTTGTAATGATTTCATAGAAAACGCCAAGACTAAGTTGTATTCCAGGGAAATGTACAACTATTACAACAACGTGGTAAACAGTGCTAAACAGTGCTCTTGAGAAGTTAATTTTCGAACAGCGTTTCTCTGGGAATAAGCGTACAGCGCTCTATCAGACAGGCTACCCTCAGTTCTTTGATTCATTCACAACACAGTGCAACACAATCACTCTTATGTACGGCTTGATAGGCCCAAAATTGGTGCAAGAGCGGCGTCGGAATCTGAACCGGTTGACACACGAGGTGAACTATGTGCTCCAGTATTGGATGGATAATATCAATGTCCATCACACCACCCAAAAGTTTTGGGACACCCGCTACTCTACTGCTCTTGACTGGGTCGACCAGGATCTCATGTACACCAACCACCGCTTCTGTCGGCAAGGTATCAACGAGCCGGACAGGGGAAACCCGGATACCTGGTTCTTTCATCTGCGAATTCCCAGGCCTGCTGATAGCGTCAGTGCCGAGAACAACAATACTGCTGCTGCTATTGTGGAGTTCAACAGGATATTCACCTGGGAAGGTGTCGATGCCACTGCGGCGCCAATGTGGGTTACCAAGACGTTCCATCCGACATCGGCGGGTTTTAGGGAAACAAAGAATCTCATTATGTTCAAATGCACTACGATGATGCTTTGAGAGCACTTGCCGGAGTCCCGGCAGACATCATGGTTGTGGGCGACGTTGTAGCCGCGGGAGGCTATAACCCGCAATCGGAGACTTACTAAGGCTTCCGTGGCCACATCAACCCGATTTTAGGAGATTACCGTCTCATACCCGGTGGGGGAATGCGACGTACTTTCATCGGTTCGCAAAGCGCAGGGTATCTTGGCTACCTGGAACACGAGTGCTATCTAGACGCAAACCTTGCCAGGCTTTACGATTATCTGAATGTGTCTCCGGACATATATCTCCAACGAAAGGTCGTCCTCCTGATGGCTGGCACAAAGGATATGCTGTACGATGAGGAGGTAGCTGATGCGCCTACGCGCCTCGTTAAGATTTTCGACCTCATTTTCGATAAGGATCCATCGGCCGTCGTCATCGTGGGTCAGATCCCAATGTTTGGCCTGCAGGAAGACGGGTCGACCTTATTTCACGTGCAGCGCCGTATCGCCTCCTACAATGCGGCCATCGCAGCAATTGTAAATCGAATTGTCCAGGAATATTGACGGAGGATCTTGAAGGTCCACACTTCGACGACAACATGGGAGCATCAGGAGGGAGACTTTGTAACGCCGAATGGGTCTGGCTACCTCAGGATGGCATATGATTTTTTGGATGGCATTGCCTTGGCAAATGTATTTGGCTGCCTTAACGAGAGGCAGGCTTTCTCTGGTATTGCTACTCCTGTGTCTAGTGGTGCTGCTATTACTGCCGGCTCTACCCCTCCACCCTTCACTAGCTTTGCGGCCAACGGCTTCAATTCCAGCGCACCAACCAAGACAGTCGTGTGTTCTCAAGCCCGGCCGACAAGCGCACCAGACTACAATAATGTCGTCAAGACCTTGTTCGGAGGCCTTTCTCAGCTGGACTTTATCTCCAAGGTTGCTTGCAATGAAATTGCCGTATGCAATAACAGCCCTAACAGCAATGTGAGTAGTGTCCGAGCATCTCTTAATCGACAATGCGCACTGACAGTTTTTGGAACAATCAGCTTCCGGACTTGACCCAGCCAGCCATGAACAACGGCAGTACCTGTGTATGGGCCAGCGAATTAAGGCCTGGCGAGTCAAACTATTACCAACTGGTGATCAACCGGCCCAACACAACCAGTCCGCTCGCCTACACAGTCTGCCCATTCGCAATACAGGTATATCGCAATCCGCCCCCTCGCTCGGTGCAGAAGCTCAATGCATAACAGAACATTCTCAACACCTGCGTGACAATGGGAAATTCCTATAGTGGTTACTGGGGAGCAGAAGGCTTGAGCTTCAACCTGACTAACCTGGTAAGCCACCGCGAGGAATGCTTCCAACTTTACAAGCTCGTCGCTGGCATTCGGCCACACGGTAGAATTTCCCAGGCAGTCCCCTTGATCTACTGCCCTCTACTACGAGAACTATACCTCTCGCAGACCAGACATCCTTGTTTAGCAGTGCTACGTCTGCGCCAGCTTCGGCCACGAATGCTGCGTCTGTCGAGTAGTTGTGAAGGCAGAGAATTACAGTTCAACAAGCTTCTAGCTATTAACATATCGCATGAGACTTTTAACTTTCCAATGCCTGCTTCGTTTGTCGCTGCCATAATCTGCAGCAATCTGCTATTGCGTTCGAGACACTCGAGATTTTAATTAAATCAACTGGATAAATGATTACAGTTACGCTAAACTATGTTTGATGTATCTCTAAGGTAATACCCTCTCTATATTATAGGTGATAGTGTCAGTTCTTTAAAGCTTAAAATAGTTTTGACATTGAAATGTTTCGAGAATAATATCAATTCGAAACCACTGCATCACGAAAGCTTTATAATGTCATTTATGTTAAGTATTAGAATTAATTAACAAGTCGAGTTTATTTTACATGTCAACTGTAAAATTAAGTCGTTAGCATGTAAATCAAGCTCTAATACTCGACGTAAACGACGAGAGCATTTTCGACTTTGAGTGTAATTAGTATAACGATACTTTTCGTCAATGACAACGCGTTAATTAACGACTACTGAAGCTAATCGATACGTTTCATGTATACGTTAACGACTTCGTAAAAACGTTACTGTGTAGCTTAAGCTCAGCTTGTTAGTCAAGACGAAGACTGCTACACACAAGATACTTTTACTATTCGCAAAATCGGTTAGATCTATCCTAAGTAGGCCTTTCGGTAGACCTGTAATTCAGTAACAACTTTTACTAAGACTAAGCTGGACTCTTTTCCGCCTTTCGTTCCCGTTTACAAGCATGACAGGTACTAATAGTAACCCATCTCTTCCTCGTGCCTTCGTGCCTCAGTCATCAGATTGAACTTTTGCTGCATCATCGCTTCCGTATGTTTGCGTGTGCTTCGAGCTATATGTCAGTCTGGTTTACCCTACCACGATATGGTGAAGAGGACTTACAACTCGGTTCTCTCCGCCAGAAATTCCCGTCTCATGATATCTGCATCGTGGAGCGAGATCGGAAAGTCTTGCACCAACTGTTTCATATGTAAGCATCTAGTCGTTCACTGAAGAGATTTGGAGATTTAGAACATCGATTATCCTGTCAAACACTTCCAGAGGTAAGCTCTTGAACACATCCACTTTTTCGCGAAGCTCTCCAGCCCACCAGTCCCGTCTTTGACATGGAACCGTGGCCGTCGATATAATCCGCCGCCTAGGATCAACCAGGTGAAGAGTCAGAAACTTGCAATGACCTGTGCGTGATCTGTCCTCAAGATGAAGTGGATTAAACCTTATCTGAAAGGTCTTTCTTTTGTTAGCCAGGTTGATGGTGGGATAGAGGGGTCAGTACATTGGGGAAACAAATGGCTCGATTTGGTCGGACTGTTACATCACCCAACACTTGCAATGTTGGCTCGCCATCCTTGATCCCGTATATGTCCTCTGTTTCCGTAGTGGTCTCTGTAAGAGTGTTCAGATCCATGGGCTCGTCGTTGGAGACTCTTTGCCGGAACGATATTGATCCTTCTTGAATGTTGTCGCAATCGTAAAAGTAGAGGACAGTAGCGCATATACGTTCATTCTGGATTGAGTGTGATCAGTAGGACTTCCGCGTCACGGCTGGACAAGTAGGATTATATACTAATTGACCTTGAACATGCCACTCTTCGCCTGGGTCCTTCGGCATCTCTGGGCGCAGAAATATACTTGAGATTTCGACAATGAATTGAACACCGGTATCCCTGAAGTCTTTTCGTAAATCCACAGAGGGTCTCTCGTGAGAAATCAAGTATCGCGGATTTGTTCTTGCTTCTAGTGTTCGATATTCTCCTGGCTCTCGATTGGGCACTTCACAACTTCCACTACTCTCGGCAGGGATACGGGGACTGAAAAACCTCGATGGCGTCTCGATGCTTATGAGAGACCTGTTGAACAACGGAATTGCGTCATTAAGGAGCCTTTCAATAGCATGATAGAGTCCTTCATGTAGAACAGGGTGGACGTTATTGATATAACTGACGATGCTAAGAGATGGCCAGTCAGTTAAACCGTGATTGGACAAGGCAAATTAATAGAGCAAGCGTACTGGGTCGAGGTCATGTTTCCATCAAATCTTACCTCAAAAGGCAACCATTGATACTGCTGGGACCAAGCTTTATCGTTGGCATAGCATCCGCGGCCCCTGAGTGAGCCAATATGTTGTCCTTCAGGACCCTGGGGCAGACCGGCAATCTGACCTTTACCGCATTGATCTATACAGTCATGGCGGTCAACGGTACTACCTTTCAGGCACCTTGATCTTTGAAAGCAAAAAGGGAACAGGGAGGGGTCCACGGTCTTATGGGATCCAAGCGGCTTTGCGGACAAGCTTCTACGATCGCGCGACTCGTGTTCCAACTGGAACACCGCCCAGGAAATATTCTCTCTTTGGGTCAATGCCACGAGATCGTCTGTCTTAAAAATACCTCGATCCAAAGCAGGGATGATATGGGTCTTCCGAAATTCATTTGCATAATTCTGCACCTCGCTTATACACTATACAACCGTGAGTGACTTTTCATGCCAAGACTGTATCCGAACATCGACTGACCCAATTAACCATCTGTTGCGTCACAACATCCTGCGACAGCATCGTGCTCTTCCAGCTTTCAATGAAGCTCTGTTCAAAGACAATCTGATGCCAATTTGCTGTATCGGTAATCTCACCCATTAAAGACAGCATGCGATGCTCCGGAACAGTCAATGGCTCAGCTCCTTGACCGCTGTGTTCGCCTTAGTAATCGTGGGTATGAACTCGGAGGTAATGATGCCCATACTCATCTTCGGATCCATCCAGAGCAGAGACGAAAAAAGGATTATGTGAGTGCTTGATCCAGACGCTTTCATCATCATTGTCTTGCTGCCATCTGAGAGGCTGCCCGAAACCTGGCGCGGCGTTGTAGTCCATCTGTTTCTTCGAGTTGTGGACGGTGGGTGGCCAACGCACCAGATCAGGCAAAGGCGAAAGCGAAGCTCAGCTGAGGTTGAAATGTCGGCAAGCTATATCTGGGAATGTTCTTCGGCGCAAAGATGTGCTCGTAATTTTTGGACGGTCAATGAAGACCGCCACGTCTCTGGATTTAACTACATACATTCTCTCGTCATGTTGGTAATGTTGAATCCAGCGCCACCTTCTCTTCTCAGCTATTACCGACCTATTCTCAATCTTGTTCGTTCATCAGAGCATCTCAATCCTCTGAAGCGTCTTACTCGTGATTCGAAACGCCGGGTTCGCGGACACCGTTCAATCGCATCTACGAGATATCATTGTATGATGAGTGAGTTCTGCTCAAAACCGGACAAGGAGCTTTTCACCTATACGTCCGGTCGCTACCTCTATAACGAAAAGCTTCGGCTAGCTGAGAGACACGTCCACTTTGATGTCCCAGCACTCAAGGACATCGCCACAGATTGTGTTGGTCGACGAAGCGTTACACGTATGGAGAAACTTGCGGAAGGTGGCTTCAGCAGAGTTTTCCTCCTCACCATGGACGATGGATTCGAAGTGATTGCTAAGCTTCCCTATTCTCTTAC
>JAABUV010007275.1_pt1 | contig 11676 bp, 10 predicted proteins | sample 5559971 | NCBI WGS metagenome assembly JAABUV01 (sample SAMN10711881, study PRJNA513362) | rock metagenome | isolation source: Antarctica rocks | place: Antarctica: Victoria Land, Knobhead nord | collected 2015-12-19
GTCGCTCCTCTCGGAGGGAAGGTGGTCGAATTACCGTCACCTTCGAGAGGAGCGCCCTGCTTTATGCTCTCAGGGGTTCAAATCTCCGATTCCGCCTGGGGGTTCAAAACTAAGCGGCCGTTTCCAGGCGGAACGAACATGGACCGAGATCGCCCGATTCCTTAACGCTCAAGGCCACACGACGCGTGCCGGGGGAGCTTGGACGATCGCGAGCGTTCGCCGCCTCGTTGAACGCCAGCGAGAGGGAGTCGCACAAGCGTCGCGCTCTGCGTTGAGGACGTTCGACGAGGTTATGGGACAGCGACACTCGAGCCAGGTCGCCGGAACACCCGGTGCTTGCAAAATGCGCTCGGCGCTGGCAGCGACGCCCTCACGACAACGGAGTGGGCCGTCCAAGGCGATCACCTACCTCCGCGTCTCCACGCGCATTCAGGGCGCATCTGGCTTCGGGATCGCAGCTCAGCGTGCGATCGTAGCTGATTTTGCGCAGCGCGAGCAGATCCAGATCCTTGCTGAGTATGTAGAAGTCGAAAGCGCGTGGCGGCAGCCGATCGAGCGGCGGCCGCAGCTTCTCGAAGCCCTAGCACGCGCTGGCGCTTCCGGTGCGCTGCTCATCATTGCACGGCTAGATCGACTAGCTCGAAACGCATCGATCGTGCACGCGCTAGTTGCCAACGGCACGCGGTTCGTCTGTGCCGACGCGCCATGGGCCGATCAAACGACGATCGGAATGTTGGCTGTACTTGCTGAGCGCGAGGCGCGTCTCATCTCAGATCGAATGTGCGATGTACGCGCCGAGGCAAAGGCTTCAGGTCGTCCCTGGCGACACGTCTCGAACCTGCGTCCAGGCTCCCAAGCGGAAGCGTCCCGCATCTCTGCTAATGTGCGACGCGCGAGAACCCGCCAACGCTACGCATACGTTGAACCGATCGCCTTCGCTCTTCGATCCGAGGGTATGTCTTTGAGACGAGTCGCGGACGAGCTCAACCGACAAGGGTTTGAAACCCAAAGGGGAACGCTCTGGAACGACGTGTCCGTTCAGGCGCTTCTTCGAAGAATGGACAAGCTCGTTTGCCGTAGCCCGGGTGCCATTCAAGATTGATGGAGTAATCATTGGTCGACGCGCGGCCTCGTCTAACAAAAAGCGGTGATCGTGACGGCGCAATTTAAGCTGGCGAGCAATCACCGCGCGTCACGCTATCGGAGACAAAAGAAGCTGGAACGATATGGGCGCCGTGCGAACAACTCTCGGGTCGAAACTCGAGCGGAATCTCCGACGAGCGGTCACGTATTGGCGCCGGCCACGAGATCGGTACGAAGGCATGCGACCACCGCTTCGTCCACGGTGTTGACGTGCTGGACGCCGAAATCCCGACCTTCGCGCAGCCGCCAGACGGTGAAGCCATCTTTCGAGAGGTCCTCAACCTTCTCGTTCCAGCGGCCTCGCGAAATGAGTTTGATATACAGTCGACTGGACGACCGAGGGTCCGGCGCGATCGTAAGCAGCTTCCGGGCTGTCTTCTCGTGCAGCAGATGCCCGCCCGTCGTGTCGAGCGCGAACACGTCCTTGTCTCTCCACACGAGAAAATCCGGATAGAATTCGTTCGTAGGTCCGATTTTCACCAATGGTACTCCGAAGCCAGTACGGGGCGGATTGCGCGCCCAGGGAAACCCCGCGCGGTCGACCGCTTCCGCGAACTCGCGCTCAAACCGGTTCAGTCCCGCGTACCCCGAATGCAGCGCGTTCGTGAACGCTTGTACTTTTGCTGGATCGGCGTAGAGTGGACCCACCTCGTACGGGTTATGCGGGCGCTGCCGCAGGCGTACGTGCTGAAAGTACGCTTCGACAACATCAGAAGCCAGACGCTCCATCGTCTTGAAAGCACGGCTTCCAATCTCGACCTTCGCATCGAACTTGGGATCGTCGGAACCGGCAAGATCGAGCGCCTTGGGATAAAGCCGCAACACCGCTCGCTGGAATACCCACCGCGCCGAGACGGGATTGTTGTGTTCCATCGGCACCCATTTCAGCTCCGCCGCTGTCTTGTCGCCGACACGCTGTTGAATGAGCGCCCTGGCCCCTTCGCCCCGAACGTTGGCGCCTGAGTCCCCTTGGTAGTCATCCGCATCAGCTATCAACGCGGCAATCGGCTCTAACGCAGCGGACGAATCAGCATAGACTTTCGGAACGGTCCTCGTCGACTCAACAGGGTACTCGATAGGCCGCGAACCAAGGCCTAACCCGTACGTGGTGATGCGAACCTCGGGTGCGTCACGCTGGACGCGTTCCCGAATACGATCGATCACGTCGGCGAACACGTTCTTGTTGTCGACGCGTATGTAAAAGTGCGCGGTGTTGAGCACTTCGGCCTCATAGTGCCGCGCTGCGGGTTGGCGCAGAACACGTCCCACAAGTTGCTCGACCTGCACACTCGAGCCCATGCTCTTGTCGATGTAGGCGAAGTAGCAGGATGGATCGTCCCAACCTTCCTGCAAGCTCAAATTGAAGATGACGTGGCGGAAATCGCGTGAGATGAAATCCGCATAGTCTGCATCGCCCTTGAACAGTACGAATTCTTTGGGCGCAGGATGGCCACGATCGAAGTCGAGGCTACAGTAAACCGCGATGGTCGCGGGATCTACACCCTTTTCTTCGACGAGGTATCGCCAAATGAGTATCGGCGGCGCCTGCCTCTGCGCGAGCGGCCGTTTCGGATCGTCGCGCTGAAGGCTGTTGCCCTCAACGATGTTCGTCTTGCAAACGTAGATCGCTTTGGGGCGGAATGGCAGGCGTTCTGCCTCCGTCGCCACGGTTGCTTTCGCAAGGTCGGCGAGCATCTCATCGATGGTCCGTTCCATCGGTGACTGGTATCCGCCGATTGACAGCACATCTTTGATGAGGCCCGAGAGCGCGACCACGCCGGGAGGCACCACTGTCACCAGCGACACGTCGTCCCAGCCGACGTCCTTAAGTTCCGTAATAATACGGCCGATCTTGGCGGGAGTCCGCATCGTTGCACTCGCGATGAGGAACGCGTCGGGTTCCAGTTCGAACAGCAGCTCCGTTTGCTGATCCGACAAATTCTGCGCCTCGTCGTACACGATGACGAGCGGACGCCGAATTCCGTGACGATTTTCGCGTTGCTTGAGCGCTTCCCAGGTCGAAATGTCCGCCGTATCTATGTCGCTCTTGAAGATCAGTCTTTCGCCGAGCTCCTTGTCCTTTTGATTGAACGTGCCGACAGTCGCGAAGAAGAGATGTGCTTCGGAATCGTCCTTGGCGAACTCCGGCCGGTACTCCGAAAGCAGGTGAATAGCATAGGACCCGATGAGGTGATGGTACTTCCCGCCGCTACTGAGATTTGCGTAGGTCTGCGAGACGACGACACGGCCCTTGGACAGCCACATTACGATCGGCTGGATCGGAAAAATTGGACGCATCCGCTCGATCGTCTCGGCGAGGATTGCCGTCTTGCCCGCTCCGGTTATCGCTTCGAGCGCCTGATAGAACGGAACGAGACGTGGCTTGCTGATGGTGCCGCGAAAGGGGCGATCATTCCAATACTTGGCGAAGCGCTCGGCGATCTGCGACGACGCCTGGGACTGGAAGCCAAAGAGTTCTATCACGCAGCGCCGACGGCGCCTTCGTGCTCTACTGAGATATCGTCGTCGTTATTGAATGCATCGTTAGCCTCGCTCAGCCCGAAGTCCATCAAAATGCGGTTCGGGATCTGGTAGAAGCGCACGTCATCGGACTGATACAGGTTGAACCGCGCGTAGACGTGGTACACCGGAGCGAGATTCATCGCCAGCGCTTCGGCGACGATCTCTTCGTAGGCATGTTCGTCTAGAACGGGCGATTTGCCGGCGCCCTCCCAGATTAAGAAAAACCCTTCGTTGTCGCCATTCCGCGCGACGAGGTATCTGCATCTTGGGTCCGAGAGTCGGACCAGCGACGGGCCGCCACGGCGCTCCGCGTCATAGTGCGAAGCAATCACGGTGTCGGCCATGAGGTCGCGCTCCATTGCCAGGACAGCCGGGGCGTCCACTTTCGCACGCAACGCAACAAAGGAGAACCCGCCGCCCAGCGGCGCGCCCTTTCCATTCACCCAACTCCCTTCGATTACGCGACACAGCCGGTCGGCCGTCAACGATCGCGCGTACGAATCGCCACGTTCGGGCCGTCCCTGCTCAATCAGAATAAATCGTCGGGATGCCGACGACTCCTTATTGAGCCACAGCACGGCGTGTCCGGTGGTACCGGACCCAGCGAAGCCATCAAGAACTAGACCGTTAGGCGGACACCAAATCTGGATTAGCTTCGCGAATAACTTTAGCGGCTTGACGGTGTCGAAGCTGTGGCCGCGCCCGACGATCGCGTTAAGTTCGTTGACTCCAGTTTGGCTGTGCCCGGACTGTTCGTGATCCCATGAAACGGTGCCAAGGATCTCCTGAGACTCAAAGTCCTCGTCCGCCCAATAGGTCATCGGGATGACACCGCGTCGGACGTCTTTGAGATACTTCTTAAGACGAAAATTTCCGTAGCCGTTGTCGCGCCAATATCCAATCGGCCACGGCCCGGCGTTGAGGATCTTCTCCGCGTTGCGCTTGGCCGTGCGCAGCGCGCCCTCAATCATCATCGCTGGCGCCTGCCCGTCACGCAGATCTTTATCCACGTACTTTGAGCCCCAAGCTTCGAGCATCGTCTTGATACGCGTCCGATCCGCCGCCCAGCATCGCCCCTCAGCCGGGTAGACCAATTCGCCAGTGAACGGCGATTGCACGCCGTAAACCTGGCCCCAATGCGTGTCCGCACCGGGACCCGTGAGATCGCCCGGACTCCATGGATACGGATCACCATCGGGTGACGCGTATCGAGAGTTCATCAGATCGCTGCGATCAAGCAGGCGCGTCTTAGCGAGTTCGATGTTGTTTGCATAGACGAGTACATACTCGGTCGCCGTCGAGATGTGCGTTTTCTCGCCAACGTTGTTCTTAGGCGCGTAGTTCTTCTGCCAGTTGATGATGGCGAGGCGATTACGCTCACCAAAAATCTCATCGAGCATTGTCCCGAGACGGAACAATTCGCGATGATCGATGCAAATGGCGAGCACACCGGCCGGCTTCAGCATAGAGCGCATGAACTGCAAGCGTGGCCACATAAACCGCATCCACTTCGTGTGACGCGCACCATCGTCGGCCGATACGAGCTCGCCGAGGTTCGGATCATTCGGATCCTCTTCCCAGCGATCGTTGTAGCGGAAGTCGTTCCCGGTGTTATAGGGTGGGTCCGTCAGGATGAAATCCACCTGTCCGCGGTAACGGTACAGGCTCACCATCGCCTGAAGGTTCTCACCCTCGATAAGAATGTTCTCCGATTGCTGCTCGGCAGTCCCAACACTGTACTTCGCGAACTGCGCTTGCACACGCGGGCGAACGCTGCGCGAGATCTCCCGGGCCGTCGCCTTGCCCGCGAAGGTTATGCGGACGCCCTGTTCAGGCTGTTCGAGCAGCGCAATCAGTTCTTCACGGCTCAGCGCCGCATACGGCGATGGATTGAACACCCTAGACAGTCTCCGGACAACGGCGAGGCACCCGACGTTGCGCAAGGCGCCGGTAGGGAGAGGTACGGCCACTGCGTGCCCCGGCTCCCGGGACAATCATGCAATACAGCGCTGCCAAGTGTCTGGCACACTGACCGACACAACCGCGCCGCACGTACGAGGCCGGATTGGGCAGCCTCGAAGAACCCCCTGCGGTATGCCGAGACGACGTTCCAAGTTCGCGACCGCCGCTGACGAGTGGTTCAGGACCACGTCGCCGGAAGCGGCGGTTTCCAGCGACGCCTTCTGGCAAGGCCTTTCCCAAGCCCATCCCGATCTCACTACGCCGTCCGAGGGCCGCAAGACGCCCAAGGCTACGTGCATGAGGGATCTGCGCAAAGACGGTGCGTTCGAAATCGGCGACGGACGCATTGCGCTCAGATCGCGTTGACCGGCCGGCACGCGTCACACGGCACGCTCAGCCATTAGACGTGTAAGACCCTGATATGCTCCGGTTCGCCCGGTCTTCCTCACCGTTAGGTTCGAAGGATCTGCTTCTCGTAACGCGCCTTAGTACGGTGCGGTGAGGCGCGCCGCGAGTCGGGTTTCGTATTGGGTGCCCCATTCGAGCATCTTTTCGATAATGGGGCGCAGCGTTCGGCCGAATTTGCTCAGCGAATACTCCACCTTGGGCGGCACTTCGGCGTAGACTTTGCGCACAATCACCCCGTCGCTCTCGAGTTCGCGCAGCTGCATCGTCAGCATCTGCTGCGTGATGCGCGGTAGCAAGCGGCGAAACTCGCTGAACCGGATCGGTCCGTCGCTGCGCAGGAGGTGAAAGAGAATCACCGACTTCCACTTGCCGCCGATCACGTCGATCGTTGCCTCGACGGGACATAGAAAAGGACTGTCTGGCACGGCTTTTCCCATTAGTATGATTTCCTAGACTATATTTGATTATCATGACTACTTGTGGTAATCATCCTAACATAGTAGGATCGCCCTCGCAATGAAGGTCCTCATCTTACACGCGCACCACGAGCCCAGGAGCTTTTCGAGCGCCCTCAAGGACCGGGCGGTTGCGACGTTGACGAGGCTCGGACACGAGGTCGAAGTCAGCGACCTGTACGCAATGGGCTTTAATCCTATCTCCGACCGACGCAACTTTACGACGGTCGCCGACCCCGCGTCCCTCAAGCAGCAGCGCGAGGAAACCTACGCCGCAGAACATGATGGCTTCGCATCCGAGCTTGTTGCCGAGATGGAAAAGGTGCTTCACGCCGATCTCCTCATCTTCAACTTTCCGTTGTGGTGGTTCGGTATGCCCGCAACGCTCAAAGGTTGGGTCGATCGCGTCTTCGCCTACGGGAAGATGTACGGCGCGGGAAAGCTTTACGAAAACGGCGTTGGACGGGGGAAGCGCGCACTCGTCACGATTACGACGGGCGGCGCGAGCGGCACGTACAATGGGTACGGCTACAATCCGTCGATGGCCGCGATCCTAACGCCGATTCACCACGGTATCTTTTGGTTCAACGGCTTTGCGCCGTTGCCGCCGTTCATCGCGTACTCCGTAGCACACGTCGGCGACGACGAACGCGGGCGTCTGCTCGACGACTACGAACGGTATCTCTCGACGCTGGATGAGCAGCGGCCGATCGTGCTGCCGCCGATGCGCGACTTCGAGGGCGATGCGATCGCCGATCGCTTCGGCCGGTGGATGGTTGAGGCGCGCAACGCTAGCAAGCTCGACGAAACACGCATCGCTGAGCTTCAGCGCGACGGCAAGATTCTTGCCTTCTGGTCCTCGGGCGACGACGATCAGCCAGTCGCGTGGTTCGTGCTTCGCGCGGAGAACCGCGAAAGCGCGGAAGCGATCGCACAGACGCTCCGCCGCGGCGATGCCGCGGGGTTCATGATCCGTGAGATAGCGCGATCGGGCACGGCTGAACTAATAACCGCCTAGTCGAGATCCGCGGCTGCCGATGACGAATGGACTGCGTCACCTGCGCTATTTCGTCGCCTTTGCCGGGGCGGGAACAACGAGCGAATCCCGCGCGAGCAAAGCCGCGACCGGCACGCGATGGAAGGGCGACATCGTGCGGCAAGCCGGCTTTTGACGAGCGGCCCAAAAAAGGGATCCGTTATGAGACAATCTTTGATGAACAACGATCTGCAGTCGCGCCGGTTTGCAGTACTTCTGCACGACGCGGACACGAGCGCGGTCATCGACAAACTTGTGCAGGACAATTTCAAGAGCGACATGGTGACGTTTTGGCTCGCTATTCTTCTCCTGCACTGTACGCTACGAGCTGTCGCTAATCGACTGCTCGGGTTGCTGCATTACGCCGAGCTAAAACTTTTGGACGCCTGCTTTACAATGGCGAACACAGCGTCCAGGACGGCATCGTTGCTACTGGACTCGGCGCCAATCGTCTTAAAGTGCTTCTTTACGTTCATTCCAGGATAGAAAACGTCGAGATTCGCACTGACTTCATCCCAAATCGTTCGCGCGGCAAAACCTGTGCATCCGATCGGAATGGGGAAGCGTCCCAAGGCCTTGGTAATAGCAAATTCCTCAAGGACACCGTCCGCAACGATGGGTTGTCCACTCTTCGGGTCTTGTTTATTCCCGCTTAGAAAAATGGCGAAGCCAGCGTTTCCAATGAGATCGCGGCGGTACTTCTTCCAAAATTCCGACAAGGAGAGTCCCACCCCGGCCGGCACGCTCTGTGGGAAGGGCCGAAGCGTTGCGCGCATCGCCAAATCTCCCGTGTCGTTGGTATACGCCCCTTCAAACATGCCAAGGATCGTGAACCCGGCGATTCCCAACCCGAAGCCCGATACCAGATGTAGTCCACCCTGATAGATTCGCTGGCCGAGTTCAAACGCGAGCGCCTCGACTCGCTCTCGTCCCATCACGCCATACTCATACGCGCTGCCCGACACAAAGATGTGTTTCCGGCGGCTGCGGCGATTGAGCTCTTCTAGAATGGGCGGGATCTCGTTATATGCGTCAACTAGCACTACACTAATGCTGTAGCGCTGGAGGTCGTCAATCCGCAGCTCCATCTTGCGCTGGGCGTACTCTTGGTCCGCCTTGCTTTTCCCACGTCCGGACGGAGCGGCGGGGCGTTTCATAATGCAATAGTGTTGTCGCTGATTGTGGCCCAGTAGCGTTCGGATGCGGGCGAGAATATAGTCGATGTTTGGGTCGGCAAAGCTAAAGCCGAGAAACAGAAACGTTTTCGAGAGCAGATCGCCTTGCAGCTGAAGCGAAAATGGCTCGCGATTCACGTTGTAGGTCTCGTAGTCGTCTTTCGTGATAACGGCATTCTGCGGCTGCGTGACGTCGCCGTGCATCTTGTAGATCGTGACGTCGCGCCTCGGCAACGTCGTTGCTAGATTTTCGCTCGTCGTCTTAATGTCGGGTCGCTTGCCCGCCGCAAGGAAGGCGTTCTCGATCAACGGATCATAGTTCGTCGTCCAAATGGTGCGAATCGGCAGCGACGCGATGAGCCGATGATTCTCGTTCGCTTCAGCGGTCTTCGTGAATTCTTCGATGATGTGCCGATTGAGCGTTGCGCGACTGCGCGTCCGATTGTGATGGTACTGTGCGACGGAAATTAAGTCGGACTCGAGGTCGACGTCCAGGTGCAATTCCGTTGCGATGTCGCGCAAAAGGTCTTTCCAGTCGACGAAACCCGACGCTTTTGACAGGCCCGCGCCGCAGAAGAGTGCCGCGGTGCCCTCATCAATCGCGTCGGCGTAATCGTTTAGGAATGCACCAATGTCGTGGTCCGTCATTGCCGATAGGAGCAGTTCGTTACCGGCCCGCGGCGGTTGCGGCCGCCTCGACCCACTTGCCAAAATTTGTGTAGCCTTCGTCGCCGACCCAATCATATGACCGCGCGGCGATTGACAGTAAGCCTTTCCCGGCCGTTTTCGCAGCCGCGGGCAGCGACGTCGCGTTGATGGTCATGTACGGCGCCAACTGGCCGTTCACGGCATGTTGAATTGAGGCCGTACTTCCTCCGCTTGCGATCGTGAAATACAGATGTGCGAGCGGATCGACGCCCCGTGTGTCAAGCTTCGCGCTGATGTCCTTCACTTGATTGATGTAGACGGTCATTAAGCCGTTGCCGCGCTCGAAACTCTTAACGAGTTCATAGCGAACCCACTTCCGTTGGGATGTTTCAGTGCCGGCGAGAGCGACAGTGACGGAGGTGTTCGTCAGCCCATCGTTTATCAGCTTTTGCAGCGCTGCGTCGCCCTTCTTCTTCGTCTCCTCCCAAAGCGAATGGTCCCAGTACCCGGACTGCTCGATGCCCTTTTTCGTGACGTCGGAATTACGCACGGTATTTACGCGAAAAATGTCGCGCTGAAAGTGGAAGCTGAAAAAGACGCGGCGGGCCAAGACGAATCTCCTACGATTGCGAGAGCGTGATAGATAGCGCCGTAGCACGGCGGTGGTTTCGGCGACGAGCGCTGCCATGCGGCGATTGTTCATTCATTATAACCCGATCCCAGCGCCGGCGTGATCGTGCCAGCGGGACCCCGCGCGGATGTATCGGCGCGCCACGGGGATGCTTTTCCAACGCCCTTGGCGCATTATCGCGGCCTCCGATTTGTTAGCGCGCGCCGCCGACGTCGCGAAGCCGCTACGCAGCGAGTGCGCCGCATAGCTCTGCGGATCGAGGCCACTGCGCGCGCCGATCTTCTTCACCCGCTCGCCGACGATGCGCGCAGTGAGACGGCCACTGCCGATGCGTCCGGCGCGATCGACGGCGCGGAACAGTGGGCCCTCGGTGATCGCGCCGGTTGCGAGCCAGGCTTGCAGTGCGCGCACGGGACAGGTCTGCGGGTCGGAGCCGTAGAGCACCGCTACTTCTTCCAGCTCGCCCTCTTGATTCGTCTTCGACCGCCGCAGGCGCAGCACGATACCGGCCGTCTCAAAACCGACGTCGTCGACGTCGAGCCCGACGAGTTCGCTGCGGCGTAGCGCGCCGGCGAACCCGACGAGCACGAGTGCCCGATCGCGTACGTCGATGCGGCGCTCCCCGCAGGTCGCGAGCGCGGTGCGCAGTTCGTCGACGAGCAGCGCCGTTTTCGGCCGCGGTGCGATGCCGCGTTCGCGGCGGATGCCGGCGAAGGTGGCCCGGACGACGCCGTGGTCGGTCGGCGAGTCGTGTCCGGCCGCACGGTGCATGACCGCGATCGCGGCAAGCTTCCGGCGCAGCGTTGACGGCCGCCCCGGGAGATCCGCGAGGAAAAGGGCGACGGTGTGCGGCGTCGCCGGCAGTGCGTCGACGCCGTGCGCGGCGCACCACGCGGTAAAGATGCGCCAGTCGGCGGCGTACGCGCGCAGCGTGGCCGGCGCGCGGGCCGCCTCGGCGTACGCGCGCGCCCGCTCGTCGAGCTGCTCCCAGGCCGACGCAATGGCGCCGGCGGTCGCCGTCGCGAGACTCACCTCAGTCGAGATCCGTGATCACCGGCGTATCGAAGGCCGCCGGTGGGTCGTCGGCGATGTGGCGCACGTAGTCGCCGTCGGGATCGGGCTGGGCGACCTGGCGCTGGCTGCCGTCGGCCATGAAGAACAGGGCGTTGGTGGCCGTGTAGACGCCGCCAACCATGTGTTTGGGGACGACCGCTTGCACCGAAGCGTGACCGCCTCCGCTGCTGACGCCGCGGCCGGCGCCCCGGTCGGCGACGGCGTCTTCGGCGTTTGAAGCGTTAGGTCCGCGATGCGATTGGTGCCCAGCCGTGGCGGCGGCGCGCCGAACTCCCGCTGCAGGTCCAGCGACACCCACACCTGCGTCGGAACCGCGTGGCCGGGTTCGAGCGTCAAGGTTGCCGTCACGGTATCGCCAGCTTTGTAGATCTTTGTGTCAGGCATGCACCCGCGCGCCTCCTTCGTCGTCGGGTCGCTTCTTCTTCCACTATCGAACTCCTGTTTGGTGTCGAGAACGTTCCCTTCTCGACACCATCAAAACGCCTGAGAATCGCTTCTTCTCAGGCACGTACACGACGTTAACGTGTGAGACAGGACGGTCGCGCTTGCGCCCGGTAAGCACGATCATGCCGTTCCGGCCGCTCGACGAGCTCGACAACCTCGAAGACATTGAGCTTCCAA
>JAABUV010007276.1_pt1 | contig 11674 bp, 10 predicted proteins | sample 5559971 | NCBI WGS metagenome assembly JAABUV01 (sample SAMN10711881, study PRJNA513362) | rock metagenome | isolation source: Antarctica rocks | place: Antarctica: Victoria Land, Knobhead nord | collected 2015-12-19
AGTGCGAGTCCCCGATTTTGGCCAGATCGTTTTTGGGTGATCATTGGGGCAGCTTGTTGCGAGGCTTATGCAACCGCTGTTTCGGCGTTTGGGCTTTGCGTTTTCCTTTTCCTTGACGTATCGTTAGCGGGCTTCCTTAGGAAGTTCTCAGGTGGCACCCATGTCTGTGCACTCGCACGGGGGTGGTTCGTGTGGCTCGCAGCGGTCGAGTGGATGAAAGGACTAGAGGATGTCGTCAGTCCCCCGTGTTACCCGGAGCAGGAGCAGGCGGGCGACCGCGCTCATCGCCTCCGGCGTTACGCTCCTGGCAGTGTCTGGCATCGGTTTCGTCCCTGGCACCGCGGTGGCCTCCAGCCACCGCGAGGCGCCGCTCACTTTGGGCGACCCGCAACATGACAACACTGATGTTTATGCGTTCGTGAGCCCGGACGCCCCGGACATGGTGAACGTCATCGCTAACTGGATTCCCTTCGAGGAGCCTAATGGTGGCCCGAACTTTTACCCGTTCGCGGACGGTTCGCACTATGACATCAGGATCGACAACAATGGTGATGGTGTCGCGGACCTGATTTATCGGTGGACGTTCAAAAGCACCAGTACCCAGGGCGGCACCGACACCCCGGGTGGCACGGGCACGTTCCTGTACAACACTGGTGTGGTGAACCACATCAGTGATGCCTCGCTGCGGTTCAAGCAGACCTACGACCTGACCGTTCTTAAGGGCGGTCCGTCGGGGGCGAGCAACGACGAGACCCCGGTGGCGACGTTGCTCACCAACGCTCCGGTGGCCCCCTCGGACGTGGGCAAGGCGTCCATGCCGAATTACCAGACCCTGCGCAATGAGGCGATTACTCCTCTTACTGGTGGTGGGAAGTCCTTCGCCGGCCAGGCCGATGACCCGTTCTTCATCGACCTGCGGATCTTCGATTTGCTCTACGGTGCTCCCAAGCTCAACGAGATCGGCCAGGACACGCTGGCTGGCTACAATGTGAACTCGATCGCTTTGCAGATCCCCAAGTCCGCGTTGGCCATCAATAAGGACGCGAAGGCCAACCCGGTTATCGGGGTGTGGAGTACCACGGAGAAGCAGTCGGTGAATCTGGAGACGGGAAAGACCGACACGAACTCACCGTTCGTCCAGGTCTCTCGTCTGGGTCAGCCGCTGGTGAACGAGGTGGTGCTGCCCACTCCGTTGAAGGACACGTTCAACCGAATCGATCCTTCCAAGGACGCTGGTGCCGGTGGTGGCAAGGTCCTCGACCGGGTACTGCACCCGGAGGTGCCGCAGCTCGTGCAGGCGTTGTATGGGTTGAAGGCTCCCACCGGTGACCGCACCGATATCGCGGAGATCTTCCTGACCGGTGTGACCACCAAATATGACGGGCAGGGGTTGTTCGGCAAGGGTGCCGCGGATAAGGCGCCGATCCCGAAGGACCTGAACTCGCAGTTGCTCAACCAGGCCAGCTCGGACCCGAAGATGTTCAAGCCTTCGGAGATGTTGCGGTTGAACATGGGGGTTGCCCCGGCGGCTGCCCCGAACCGCCTTGGTGTGGCTGGTGGAGACCTCGCGGGCTTCCCCAACGGTCGCCGCCTCACCGATGATGTGGTGGACATTGAGCTTGCCGCGCTGGGTGGCTTTTTCCGGACCGGGGCTGAGGCAGCGCAGTCGAACGCCTTCCTCAAGGGAGGTGTCGACGGGGTGAACGCCAACGATGTTTCGTTCGGGAAGTCCTTCCCCTATCTCGCCCTGCCGCACGACCAGTCGGTCAACCAGGCCAAGGGTGGCAGCGGTCGGAGTCCGGTCGGTGGGGTCGAGACCGGCGCGGGTGGTTCCGCCGGCGGGTCCCGAACGGTGCCGTTGATCAGCGGAGCGGCGGCTGTGGTGCTGCTCGGGGCGGGCGGTGCCTCACTACTGAGCACCCGTCGTAGGCGGAGCGCGGCTGAGGGCACGTCCGCGGAGTGAATGATTGTTGCTGAGGGGGTGCGGCGGGTTTCGGCCCGCTGCGCCCCCTCAGCGGCGTGTCTGTCTCCGCGAGTGGGCGGACCGGAATTTGCGGGTTTACCATCACCACCGCATGAGCGTGACAGAGGAGAGTGCTACCGTGTCCGAGCCGCACCAGTCCCCGGCCGAGTTACCCGCGGCGGCTGTCGCCCAGCCCAGCAGCGGTGTGGTTGCCCGGATCAAGCCGCTGCACATCGGTGTTGCTGCCCTCCTCGTGTTCACGCTGGGGTTGGGTTATCTGGTGGGCTCGCTGGGCGGGTCGAGCAGTACTGCCGCCGCGAACAGCATTGCCGCTGGGGGCGGCAGCGCTGGGGCGGGTGCGGTCCCGGGGGATTCGGCGTCCAGTGGTGGCGGGCAACCGGCTTCGGCGCTCTCCGCTCCGGTGCAGATTCAGATTCCCACGATGGGGGTCAGTGGCACCCTCGGCGATTTGCACCTCAACCCCGATGGCACCTTGCAGGTGCCCACCGATTACCAGCAAGTCGGTTGGTACGCCGATGGTGCGGTGCCCGGAGACACCAATAAGCCACCGGTGATCCTCGCCGGTCACGTGGACTCCTTGCGGGGTCCCGCCGTGTTCTATGACCTGAAGAAGCTGGGCATGGGCGACCAGGTGCGCGTCACCCAAGCCGACGGCAAGGTCGCGGTGTACACGGTGTACGCCGAGGCTCGTTACCCGAAGACGAAGTTTCCCTCGGACACCGTCTATGCCCCCCGCGCTGCCTCCGAGATTGTGCTCATCACCTGTACCGGCGCGTTCGACAAAGCGGTGCATTCCTATGAGGACAACCTTGTGGTGTCGGCGCGCTTGGACCCCGCGCTCGGCAGCACTGCAGGCAGTTGAGCGGGGTGCGTAAAGCTGTCGCGGTGGTCGCGGTGGCCATGGGGGTGGTGCTGCTCGGGGGCACCACGACCGCGCTGCTGACCCGGCCTGCCCCCGCGGTGTCCGCCGATGGGGGCGGGGTGACGGGAAGCGCCGCCGCGGGCACCGCCAGCCCAGGTGGTGCGGGCGACCCGCTGACGGTGTCGATCGCCAAGGCTCAGCGGACGCTGCAAACCTCGCCGAGTGACTGGCAGACATGGGCGGTGCTCGGCGCGGCGTATGTGGAGCAGGCCCGGTTGAGCGCCGACCCGTCCTACTACCCCAAATCCGAGGGTGCGTTGAGCACGTCGCTGGGGTTGCACCCGCAAGATAATTTTCAGGCCCTCACCGGGATGGGTGCCCTCGCGAACGCCCGCCACGAGTTCACCAAGGCCGCGGACTACGCGCGCCGGTCGGAGGTGATCAACCCCGCTTCGCCGGGCACCTTCGGGGTGCTGACCGACGCCCTGGTGCAGCTCGGTGACTACGGTGGGGCTACCGCTGCGGTGCAGAGAATGCTGAACCTCGACCCGGGAGTGTCCTCCCTCACCCGCGCGTCCTATGACCGGGAGTTGCACGGGCTCACCGACGCGGCGGCGGCCTTGCTGCAGCGCGCGTTGATGAGCACTTCCACGGCGGGTGACATCGCCTTCTGCCGCACCTATTTGGGTCAGCTCGCGTTCACCACCGGCAACCTCGACGAAGCGGCGGCGCAGTACCGCGGCGGCCTCGCCGCGGTTCCTGGCGACCCCGGGCTGCTCTACGGGCAGGCGCAGGTGGACGCCGCGCGGGGCAACACCGACGCGGCGGTCGCGGGTTACCAGCAGGTGGTGAACGTTCGACCACTGCCGCAGTACCTGGTGGAATACGGCGAGCTGTTGGAGTCTTTGGGTCGCGCCAGCGCAGCCCAAACTCAGTACACCCTGTTCGCGACGTCGCAGAAACTGTTCGCCGCGAACGGGGTGCAGGACAACCTCACCGCCGCCCTGCTCGACGCCAACCGCGGCGACGCGTCCGGTGCTGTGCGCAACGGTGAAGCCGAGTGGGCCGCGCGGCACAACATCGACGCGGCTGACGCGCTGGGGTGGGCGCTGCACAGCGCGGGACGTAACGCTGAGGCACTGCCCTACGCCCAGCAAGCCACAGCGCTCGGGACGAAGAACGCGTCGTTCCTCTACCACCGGGGGGTCATCGAGGCAGCGGTGGGCCAACCTGGGCAGGCACGGGCCACCCTGAGCGCGGCGCTGGGGACCAACCCCCATTTCTCGCCGCTGTACGCGCCCCGGGCCCAGGCCGCCCTGGCCCAGCTCGGTGGGCCCGTGTGAGAACCCGGTCCGCGGCCCTGGCCTTGGTCGTGTTGGGGGTGCTGGTGTCCACGATCCTGGGCGGTGTCGGCACCGCTCAGGCGCACCCGCTGGGTAATTTCACTGTGAATCACTACGACGGAATCACCCTGCACCCGGATCGGGTGGACGTGGCCGCCGTGCTGGACAGCGCGGAAATTCCCACCGCCCAGGAACTGCCCGCCCTGGACATCGACCACGATGGCACCACCAGCGCTGAGGAGCTCAGCGCCGCCAGTTCAACCCGGTGTGCTGAGCTGGCGGGGGCGATCACCGCGAGGGTGGCAGCTCAGGTGTTGGGTTGGCAGGTGCACGGTGCCACCCTGGTGACCGTGCCGGGAGCGGCTGGGTTGCCCACCCTGCGGTTGCAGTGTTCGCTCACCGCCGCGGCAGACCTCTCCAGTCCCACGAGGGTGAGTTACTCCGATAGCTACCAGTCCGACCGTGTCGGCTGGCACGAGATCACCGTCGCCGGCGAGGGTGTGCGCACGATCAACTCCCCGGTGCCCGCTGCCACCGTGTCCGATGAGTTGCGCAGCTACCCCAACGATTTGCTGTCGTCGCCCCTGAATACCCGGTCGGTGCAACTGCAAGTGGAGCCGGGTACCGGCGCGATCGGGGGGGTGACAAACGCCTCCACTAGCAACGCTGACCCGTTTACCCGCATCCTCGGGTGGGCCGACCGCACCCTGCAAGACCTGGTGGGCCGCGGGCTTACTCCCCTTCTCGGGTTCCTCGCTGTCCTGCTCGCGTTGCTGCTCGGCTGTGGGCATGCACTGCTGCCCGGGCACGGCAAGACGGTGATGGCCGCCTACCTCGCCGGACGCAGCGGCTCGAAGCGGGACGCGGTCACCGTCGGCGCGACCGTGACTCTCACCCACACCGCCGGAGTTCTCATCCTGGGTGTACTCCTGTCCGTGTTTCGCTCGCTGATCGGCGAGCAAGTACTCGGCTGGCTCGGAGTCATCAGCGGACTGCTGGTCGCGGCCATCGGAGTGACGCTGGTGCGCACAGCTCTCCGATCCCGGCACACCGCGTCCGAGACCATTGCTGGCGAGCTGGCCCTCGTCGGGGCAGCCGGCACGGTGGCGGTGAGCAACGCCCACGGACACGCCCACGACCACGACCACGGACACGGACACGGACACGGACACGGACACGGACACGGACACGGACACGGACATGGTCATGGCCATGAGCAACGACAGACCCGCTCAGGGCTGATCGGGATGGGGGTGGCTGGCGGTTTGGTGCCCAGCCCATCCGCGCTCATCGTGCTGCTGGCGTCGGTGCACGCCGGCAGTGCGATATTCGGGATCGTGCTCGTCGTTCTCTACGGTGTGGGCATGGCGTCCACGCTGACCGCGATCGGTTTGCTGCTCGTGCGGGTGCGGGGACGTCTGGGCACCCTCGGTGCGACCGGGCGCTTGAGGGGCACCGCGTTGCGCCTGGCGGGTGCACTGCCGCTGCTCACCGCCTCCGTCGTACTCGTGGTCGGCCTGACCCTCGCCGCACGCAGCACACTGGGGGTGCTCTGATGAGGATGCGCCGATGGGTGGCGCTGCCTGTTGCCGTGGGAATCGTCCTGGTCACACAGAGTTGCAGCTCCCAGCCCGCGAACAACGGGGTATTCAACCCCAACACCGCCGGTGCCGGGGACTGCATGAAACACCAAACCCAGTCGCCGGGCTCCGCCTACACCGGGGACGCCCCGAGCAAGCTGGGTTCCACGCTCGAGGTTTTCCGCTACTACACCGAGAACGGGAGCAAGCCGTACTGCGACGGTGCCGGGCCTACCGCCATCGACAAGCGGTGGGCGCGCTTCGTCGTCGACGCCCAAGGCCCCGTGTCGAGCGTGCAGGCCATCCTCGACGCACCGGGGAACTGACCCGGTTTCGTGAGATTATCCCCCCCGTCCCACCCAGCGAAGTACACGGTCAGGTTGCGTGTACGCGACAAACGCGAGGAGATAAACCGCCATGCGTGTCCGTAAACTGATCGCGGCCGGTGCTGCGCTGGGGTCTCTGGCCGTGGGCTGCAGCAGTGGGCCGCCGACCACAACCCCACATACCGCAACCCCGGATACACCCGTGGGCACCACCACGCCCACCACACCGCCCCCCAACAGCAACCACCAGACCGGGCAGCCCATCCAAGTGTCGGCATACGTCGACTTGCTCAACCAAGTCCAGACCGCACACGGGCAGCCCCCGAAAACCCCCACGCAAGCACTGACACTGGCCGCAGCGATATGCAACGCCATGGACAAAGGACTCAGCACCGCCGGCGCCTCAGCGGTCTTCCTAAAATCCGGCCACACCCCCGCCGAGTCCGACCAACTCGTCACCAAAGCCATCGGCGCCGCCTGCACCGAACACGCACCCCGCTGAAGCAACCTCACGCCACCATATGCCGAGCCGCGGGGTCGCGGGCGGGGTGAATAGCTTGCAGGGCCCTCAGCACGTCTTTCGACTCGGGCATGCGCGCAGGGTGGTATCTGGTGTGACCTGGTTAGGCAGCGACGGGCCTGAGTCAGCATCTTCGTGACCCATTGCTGCCACCGCACGGGTGTCTGCCCATCCACGTTCGTCCGTCATGAGCAGGATTGACCTCACCATGTCCTGCTGTCGGCGTGCGGAGGTGTCCACGCTGCTGCGGTTCGCGGGGGGACTGCACGTCGTGGCCGGTCGGATCGTCACGGCCGCCGAGTTGGATGCCGGCTCGACCGCCAAGCGGCTGCGCACGGCCATCGGTGAGTTTTACGGCTATCCCTCCACCGTGCGCGTGCTCACCGCGGGGGGCGTGCGGGCGGGCGTGCGTTACGTCGTGCGGGTGGCCACCGATGGTGAGGCCCTCGCCCGCCGGACCGGGGCCGAACACCGCGGCGGCCCGGGTGGACCGGGCGCTGCACATCCTCGGTGACGATGTTCCCGACCATCTGGCGGCGGCCGGCGTCCTGCGGCTGCACCACCGCCATGCCTCATTGGAGGAGCTTGGTCAGCTCGCTGATCCACCGCTGAGCAAGGACGCCGTCGCTGGGGCGCCTCCGCCGCCTGCTGGTGTTGGCCGACCGCGTAGACCGCGAGACCGGGATCCTTATCGCCGCCGGAGCCGGTGGTGGGTAACCCTCGGGCAGGGCGCGATCGTAGACGGCGCGGCGATCGGGGCCGCGCAGCACCGTGCAGGCAGCGATGACCTCCTCTAACTGGTGTCGAAGTACGAGTGGTGGTACTTCCCGCCGTTCGGGTGACCGTTTCATCGGGCATCGCTGCGGTGGTTCAGCTGATTGCGGGGTTACTCCGCACAGCAGGGGTGCGGGCGCCAGAGCGATACCGGTGAGCTGGTGTGTTGGATGTGCGGTGGGGAGTCAGCGTTGGGGGACGTTGCTTCGGAGTGGGCTTTCTCAGTCGACCGCGGTGGGTGAGGGGGGCGCGGTCCCGCCCTGGGGTTCTCGTGCCCTCATCAGCCCGATGATGTCGTCTTGGTCAGTCGGTGAGGGCAGCCCCCACCCCGGCTGGTAGCCGTACACCTCGTGCAGCGGCGTGGAGGCGGTGCGACCGTTGAGGATCTCCACCGAGCTACTGTCGATCAGCCCCGGATGTTCCACTCCGCACGCCTGGGCCACCTTCACCAGGTCTCGGCGCAGTGTCTTGATGTAGGTCGCGGCCCGCACCGACTTCAGCTGCGGGTCCAGACCCCGCGCCAGCCAGGCGTTCTGCGTCGCGACGCCGGTCGGGCAGGTGTCGGTGTGGCACTTCTGGGCCTGCACGCAGCCAATGGCCAACATCGCCTCCCGACCGACGTTGACCATGTCGCAGCCCAACGCGAAAGCCACGACCGCGTTGTCGGACAGACCGAGCTTGCCGGCCCCGATGAACACGACCTGCTCCTGCAGACCACGTTCGGCGAACTTGGCGTAGACGCGGCTGAACCCCAACTGGAACGGCAGCGACACCGAGTCGGTGAAAATCAGGGGAGCGGCTCCAGTGCCCCCCTCACCGCCGTCGATGGTCACGAAGTCGACCCCACGCCCGGTCTCGGCCATCAGCGTGGTGAGCTCATCCCAGAAAACCAGGTCCCCGACGGCGGACTTGATGCCGACCGGCAGCCCGGTCTCCGCGGCGAGCAGCTCCACCCACTCGAGCAGGCTGTCGGTGTCGGAGAACTCGGCGTGCCGCGACGGGCTGATGCAGTCCTGGCCCGCTGGGATGCCCCGGGTCGCCGCGATGTCCGAGGAGACCTTGGCCGCGGGAAGCAGTCCACCGAGTCCCGGCTTGGCTCCCTGGCTGAGCTTGATCTCCACGGCGCGCACCGGTGCGCTGGCCACCACCGCCTTGAGCTTGTCGAGGCTGAAGCGGCCGTGCTCGTCCCGGCAGCCGAAATAGGCGGTGCCGATCTGGAAGATCAGCTCACCACCGTGGCGGTGGTGCGGCGACAAGCCGCCCTCCCCGGTGTTGTGCAGGCAGTCGGCCAACCCGGCCCCACGGTTCAATGCCTCCACCGCGTTCCCCGACAACGACCCGAAGCTCATCGCCGAGATGTTGACCACCGAGGCCGGGCGGAAAGCGGCCGCGCGGCCACGAGCGGCGCCGAGCACCTTCGCGCACGGCAACTGCACCTCATAGCCGGCGGCCGGCGACGAGGGCGGGACCGCGCGACCGAAGGTGCGGTGGTTGATGACGGGAAAGCCGGCGGTGTACTCCACATCGTTGTCGGTGCCGAAACCGAAGTAGTTGTTCTCCTTCTTCGCCGAGGCGTAAACCCACCGCCGTTGGTCCCGGGTGAAGGGCCGCTCCTCGTTGTTGCCGGCCACGACGTACTGACGCAACTCCGGCCCGATTGCCTCGATCAGGACCCGTGCCCGGCCGATGACCGGGAAATTGCGCAGCAACGCGTGCTTGCGCTGCACCACGTCGTGCACGGCCACCGCCGCCACCGCAGCCACCGCGCCCACCGCGGCGGGGACAGCTCTGCTGGCCCGAGTCATACCCCCAGTCTGTCACCGCCGACCGTCAGCACCATCATCGAGCCGCCGAACTCTGAGCGATCACCACCGATCGGCTGGCGCGGTGGCGACCCACACCCACCGACGCCTTCTTCCGCGGTGACTACTCAGCCAACCGCGCTTAACGAGTTCGCTGCTCACCAGATGGTGAGCTGCACTCTGTCTCGCGGATGCCGATCGTTGGCTGCAGTCGTGCCCCAGCGTCGCCGTGCGGCCCGAGAGATCAGACCGGCGGACCAGCGACGCGGCTACGCCCGCGCTGTGCTGCAAGCACTGGCCCGCCCCCAGCACGGCCGGCCCACCGCCCAAGTCCAGCGCGTGCTGCGCGAGTCGCTCACTCCTCTCGGCGTCCGCCTCTCGACCGCCAGATTGCATCAACTTGCGACCGACATCGCCGCCGGACGACCCGTCGAACTGACCTAACCCAAACCTGATATATAGCGTGTGTATGTGCACCTGGCTGGGGGCTATGACGCCAACACCGCGGCGATCAGCGAGGGGGCCCTGTTCCGGGTGGAGGCCGGGGTCCCACAGTGTCGGGGCGTGGGTTCAGGTCTCCCGGCTAGGCAACCCCCTGTTCAACGAGGTGCTCATCCCGATCGCCCGAAAGGACGAGTGGAACGCCAGCGCCCCCAGTTCCGACCAGAAGTTCGCCGACCGGGTGTCACACCCCGAGCTGGCCAAGCTGCTGCCCGCCCTGTACCCGGGGGTGTTCCCCAACCTCGCGGCCTACACCAAGCCGCGGGCCGACCTCGCGGCCATCCTGGTCACCGGGATCCCCAAAGGTGTGGTCCCGAACTTCCAGAACAACACCGGCACCGTCCAGGCGGACCTGCTGCGCCTGAACCTCGCGGTCCCGCCGGCGAAGAACCTCAACAACATCGGGCTGATCGCCGGGGACGCCGCCGGGTTCCCCAACGGGCGCCGCCTCGAGGACGACGTCGTGACCATCGAGCTGCGCGCCATCGCCGGGGCCACCATTCCCCTGGTCGACAAAACCTTCACCCCCGACAAAGCGACCGGGGCCCTGTCTGACTTTGCTACCCAAACCAACGGGGCGTTCCTGCCGAACTTCCCCTACCTCGGCACCCCCAACTGCGGCTTCGGGACGCAACCGAAAAACCACAACACCTGCGAGGGCGGTACCGGTGCCGGCACCGTCCCCGGCGGTAGCGCAGCAACCGGTGCCGGCGGTACCTCCGGCGGCCGGGACACCGAACTACTCGTCGGCGGCGCCGTCGCTGCCGCCGGGGCGGTAGCAGCCGCCGGGGCCTACCAACACAACCGCACCACCACCGACGGGGTCACCCCCGACCACAACACCGAATAGGACAGCGGTGAGCACCCGGGCCTGCCAACGCTCCACCGCAGGCCCGGGTGCAACCCTGCGGCGCAACCGCCCGTCACCGAAAAGCACCAGCCACCTAGGTGCGGGGGATGCTCCTATGGAATTTGAAGGAATGCGGCGGTCGGCGGATTTGGGGCTCGTTCCGGGAGAATGATCCTATGCGGCTTGAGTTTCGGGTTCGGGGTGAGCGGTGAGTTTGGGGTTGACGCCGGGGCGGGCGTTGTTTCGGTCGACGGCCGGATTCTGCGATAGCCGGGTCGGCTCGGGATCGATTTATGGGGTCCTGCATCGGGAGTGTCACGGCCTGTTCCCTGATGCAATGTTCGCGGACCTGTTCACCGAGGTGGGTCGGCGCAGTGTGCCGCCGATGATCGTGGCCGTGGTGATGGTGCTGCAGCGCATCGAGGGCTGCAGCGACCGGGAAGCGGTGGACCGGTTCTGCTTTGATGCCCGCTGGAAGTACGCCGCGGGTGGGCTGGATTTCGACCATCCGGGCTTCGTGCACACCGTGTTGGTGGACATGCGGGCCAGGTTGGCGGCCTCGTCGGCGCCGACACCGTCGCCTGCTCCCGTGGGGAGTGGGCGCCGATCCGTCGCGACAAGGACGGCAACGGCATCGCCAGCTTCGGGTCGGTCTGCGCGCACTGCCCGTTCCGCGAGCAGTGCACCACCTCCACCACACAATCCCAGCAATGACAGGCACTTTCGCACTTCTCGGCCCGTGTCGGACCACAAGATCAGACCGCTACTGCGATAGCGGGGCTAGCGCTGCACCACTGGTCACCGTCCGGGTAGACGACGCCGACGCCTGCCGCGCGTGCAAGTACGCCAGCAGGTCTGCCCGCGGCCGTGCCGGCACGAGCACCACGCGGGCTCTTGGCGTCGAGAAGTCCAGGAGCTGACCGACCGCGCTGCGGATTTGCTCCCGCCTCACGCGCCTTTGGCCTCGACCAGAGGCCGAGCTGGCCGAGCACGCCGCCCAGCTGCCGAGCGCGTCCGACAGCTGACAGCGCCCACAGCTGGCACCCGTAGCTGGCGCCTCGACGCCCCGTTCAGGTGCCGATGCTGGCGCTGGCACACCGGTCGACAGCAGCGCCCGGTTCGGCACTACCGC
>JAABUV010007280.1_pt1 | contig 11670 bp, 17 predicted proteins | sample 5559971 | NCBI WGS metagenome assembly JAABUV01 (sample SAMN10711881, study PRJNA513362) | rock metagenome | isolation source: Antarctica rocks | place: Antarctica: Victoria Land, Knobhead nord | collected 2015-12-19
CCGGCCCGGCGGCCACGGCTGCCAGCTGCCCGGTGCGCCCGGCAAGGTGCTGCCGGCTGCTCGCAGGTGCTTGTCCGTGCAGGCGCGCCAGGGAGCGGACTTCCAGGCGGCCGGAGACCGGCGCGAGCGTGCACACGAGCGTGATGCTGCCCGACCCGGGCTGGTCGCGCAGCGGCAGCGGCGCGGTCAGTGCCGCGTCCAGCAGGGGCGCCGCAGCGGCCGCGCCGGGCGCCTGCGGGAGCGCAGCACAGTGAGTCAGCCGCAGCTGCAAACACCTGCCCATTGGCCTTGCACATCTCTCGCCACAGTTTAAGACCTTGACCCAGCGTTCAGAATGTGAGCAGATATCGGCCTGTGCAGGTCGCGCTTTCAGCCGCTCTGGCGCTGCAGTGGTGCCGCGCGCTCTCGAGGAGCAAACTGTGCAGCCACTTGAGCATTGCTCACATGGGTGAGCGCATGCCCCTGCAGCGGCCGCACAAGCATGCCACCTGGGGATGTACGCGGGTATGTGTAACAGCCCAGTGAGAACCAGGCACACCAGCCTGCGCCATGTGAGCAGACAGAGGGCGGGCTGCCAGTGACAAGGGGCCGGCTGCCCTGCCTGCAGAGCGCGCGCGGCGGCCGCCGCGGCCTCAAACATGGCCGCTTCGGGCAGCAGCGCGCGGCCGGCCACGCGGTGGTCCAACAGGCAGCCGAGCCCGGGCGCGCCCAGGCTCGCGTGCAGCGCCACGGCGCGCCCGCGCGCGTCGGCCGCCGCGCTGACCAGCAGCGCGTGCGCCGCGCCAGCGTACCAGTGCCGCCGCCGGCGCCAGACGGCGGTGGCACGGGGCGGCGCAAGGATAGGGTTAGGGTATGGTAGAGTCCCCAGCCCGCGGTCGGCGTCCTGCACGGCCACGCACGCGCGCGGCGCATGGGCCCAGCGCGCCGCAGGCTCCCCGCACACCGCCGCGTGCCTGGCTGCGACGGCTGGGCCTGGCTCCGCGGACGGCCCAAACACGCACGCGGCGCATGCGGCCAGGGTGAGCGCGGGCCCCAGGGCGCCCGCGCGGCCGGGCAGCCGCTCCGCGACGGTCTGCAGCGCCAGCGCGGCCTCCGCGGCCGCCGGGGCCGGCCGGGAAGCTGGGCCGCCCGCCGCGCCCGCACGCGGCTGCATGCTGGCGAGGCACGCCGCGCGCCGCGGCGCGCGCGCGGCGCGCGCGGCCGCCGCGGCCGCCGGCGCGGCCGCGAGCGCGCCCAGCGGCGCGCGCGGGGCTGCGCGGCCGCCGGCCGGGCCGGCGCTGCCGCGCTCGGCTGGGCGCGCGTGCGCGGTGGCCAGCGTGGCCGCCAGCAGGGCCCCATTGGGCGAGCCCGCCGGCCATGCGCTGACTGCGCCGGTGCGCACGCCCACGCGCAGGGTCGCGCCCCCCGCACACTCTGGGCTGCCTTCGGCGGGTGCGAGCGGCAGCGCGCGGCCTAGACTGGCAGCGGTCAGCGCCACGGCGCCAGCAGCCGCGTCGCTGCGAGTCAGCGCGCCGGCTGCGGCCGCGGCCTCCAGCAGCGCCCAGGCGGGCAGCACGCTGCAGCCGCGGACCTGGCAGTGCGGCGCGCGTCAGGCAGCATGCAAAGTGTAGGTTGCGCTCGCATCAGGTGCTGAGCAGAACTCACAGATCGCCCAGCAGCTGTGTTCAGACGACCATGAACGTGGTGGACCTTGCATGCCCTGCATCACGAAAGGTAGGTTCATACCCTCAGTGCATGGCTCGGTCGGATCTCTATCACAATTGCCCTGGGTGGTCAGGTGGCCAGAGCGACAGACGCGCCCCTCAGCGCTTCGACATGGCTTTCGACATGTGGGCACGCGTGCCAGACATGGCAAAGTGCAATTGAGCGTGTGTCTCTTCGACTGGCACAGCAAGACTGCCACTGCTGTGCTCCTGCTGATTATCTGTTCTGCTGGTCATAACACAGTGGCCTGCCCACCCGGTGGTCGGAGAGGAAGGCGGCGGCAGCGGAGCGCAGGTCCGCGTGCAGCACCACCGCCGGCTCCGCCGCCTCGATCGCGGCCCGGAGCAGCACTGGGTGCGGCGCGGCGGTGCACCAGAAGCGCCGCGGGCGCCAGCGCGGCGCGTCGGCAGCGGCGGCGCCGGGCGCGCCGCGCGCCAGGCGCAGCAGCGCGTGCGCATTTGTGCCCTGCGAGCGCCCGCGGCCTCTCATCACATGGGTTGGTCAAGTGCACAAAGGAAAGCCAGGGCGCAGTGCAGAGAAAGCGTGGATGGTACATGCAGCTTGTTGCATGCTTGCGCGGTCAACCGAGCGCGCGCAGAGCGCAAGCGCTTGCGATTGCACCCTGCATCTGCGCTCTGAAAGCAATGAACTGCAGCAGCGACTGTAGGTGCTGCATCATCATATGACAAGGGGTTGCTCTCCCGCTCAAGCGGCACTCAAGAGGGAACAGGGGTCCGCTCGCCGCATGCGGGGCGCACCTGGAAGGCAAAGGCGCTGACGCCCGCGTGCAGGTGCACGCCGCCCGCGCCGGGGCACGCCTGCCTGGGCAGCAGCGCGGCCAGGCTCGCCGCGTGCGCGGCCAGCACGCCGGCGACATGCGCGCTGGCCGCGCGCAGGTGCGTGATGCGCGGCGCTGCGGCGGTGCGCAGGCGGCGCGCGGCCGAGAGCAGGCCGAGCGCCCCGGCGCACGCCTCCGCGTGCCCGGCGCGCGACTTGGCCGCCGCCAGCTCCGCCACGCGCGGCGCGTCCTGCGCCTGCGGCGCATGAGGTGCACATCGTGGATGGCATGCGAAAGGCTTCGCCTGGGTAGGTCAGGGCCGGCCGGTGGCCGGAGCACGCCCCTGTCCGGCGGGCGCGTGGCTCGACGCCGCAAGCCCCTTGATGCACAGCGCAGCCTGCAGCTTGCTTGCGCAATGTTTTACTGGGCACAGTGGGCGCCGTACGGACAGACACTGAGTAGAAAGGCCTATCGGGATGCGCACGCCCATGCGCAGGAGGCGTGCAAGCTGCTGCTGCCCTCTCGGCAGGGCGCGGGGCCTCCTGCATGATCCGCACCCATGGCTGGCGGCGTCGACACCGCTATTGCAGGACAGCTCTGCCTCTGACGGCTCTTCCCCCATGCGGTGTCGCACGTGCTCGCCACTGCGCACATCAGCAGCCTCCGGCCTGCACGCCGCGTGCCGGGGGGCAGGCGCGCCTGGCCCGCCAGCACCGCGCACGCGGCGCCGACCTCGATCGGGTCGCCCAGCGCGGTGCCGGTGCCGTGCAGCTCCAGGCTGGCCAGGTCGGCGGTGGCGCTCCCCGCGGCTGCCAGCGCGCTGTGGAGCACGTCCTGCTGCGCCGGGCCGTTGGGCGTTGTGAGGCTGCTTGAGCACCCGTCCTGCGTGCGCGCACATCGGTTGGGCCCAACCCCAGCAACGCCTCGGCTTTCCGGAGCTCACGCACGGGTCATCGCACAACGTATGCATGCATATCTAGGACATGCAGCGTACGCGTATGTTCAATGAAGAGTTTCAATGAAGAGTTTGCTTAGGCAGCGTGGGACATGGACATTGGTGCAGTACAGGGACTGCGGGCGCACCTGGTTGACAGCGGTGCCAGCCAGCAGCGCGTCTGGCGGGCGGCCCTCGTCGGCAAAGCCCAGCAGCATGACGATGCACGCCTCGGCCCGCACGTACCCGTCCGCTGCGGCGTCCAGCGCCTTGCAGCGCCCGTCCGGCGCCAGCATGCCTGCGTCAGCAGAGGCAACCGTTCCGTGGCTGCGCGATGGACAGGCCCTACCCTAACCCTATCTAGCACACCTGAGCACGTGGTTCTACTGCCGCACAATCATGAGGGTGCAAGTGAAAGTGGAGTAGATACGTGCGCAGCGAACATGCCACACGATAGGCGAGGAGGCTGTACAAATCAAGGAGCGGGGATGGAGCGCAGCTGGATCCTGGGACAGCTCGGGCTCTGACCGGTGACTGCAAACGCGGCCGTCTTTGCGGCGCCCAGCGTGAGGCTGACGCCGGCCGCCAGCGCGCGCGCGGCCGCGCCGGCCGCCAGCTCGCGCGCGGCCATGTGCGCGGCGACCAGCGCGGAGGAGCAGGCGGTGTCGACGGCGGCGGCCGCGCCCGTCAGCCCGAACGCGTACGCCAGGCGCCCCGCCGCCACGCTCGCCGCCCCGCCTGCCGGTGGGCGCCAGCGGCTGCTTCAGGGTGCAGGAGCACGGGCGTGGGGTAGAGTACAGGGATGGCATCGGTCCAGTGCAGTAGGTGTACATGAGCAACGCAAGAAAGCGGGAGCGAGCGCGAATGGCCCTGTCCGCAGCAAAGGCGCTTCGTGAAGTACCCGACACATAGGAGCCACGCAGATCCAGACTATCACTGAATGGGTATGATGGCTGGAATCTAGGTGGGGTCTGTAGCCCCGTGAGGCCAGCAGGGCGCCTTGCCCGTGGCCGCATAGTTGCTGGCGCCCAGGTGCATGGCCAGGCCCGTGTACTCCACGGTTCCAATGCCGACCATGACGGCCGTGCCCGGGCCCGCAGCAGCCTCTGCAGGCGCGGCCGCTGCCAGCGCCTCGCCGGCCTGCTGCAGGAGCAGGCGCTGCTGTGGGTCCATGTACACGGCCTCCGCCCTGCACGCGCGGGCGCTCTTCCCGGCTCTGCTACGGAGCGTGCGAGCGCATGCACTGGCGCGAGAGCGCATCAGACCGCGCGCAGCGGGCTGGCCAGACAGTACACCACCTCAAAAGCTGCTGCCTCAAGGCGGTCTCTGCCTCAGCATGGGCTGAAAGGCATGCTTGGCAGACAGGCCGCCGCCGCATTGCCAGCCGCCTCCCAGGGTAGGGTTAGGTCAGGCGCCCGCCTGGATACGCCGAACGCGGCCGCATCAAACAGGTCTGCGGCGGGCAGGAAGGCGCCGAAGCGCGCGCCGCCGGCTGCGCCCGCGTGCGCGTCCGCGTCCCAGCGCGCCAGCGGCACGGGCCGCGGCGCGTCCCACGCGGGCGCGCCGCAGCCGCCGGGCAGCAGGCCGCCCGCCGTGCCAGCCACGCCGATGGCGCGCTGCGCGCCCTCCGCCTGCGGTGCAGCCACCTGCCTGGTTTGCTCTCGTGCCCGCCCCTAGCGCGAGCTGTGGCAGCTGTAGGGTGCCACAGCATGCTGCTCGTCCAATACCTGCGTGCCGCAGCCGCAGCCTGGCCGCGCGCTGCGCTGTTCGGGCAGACCGCATGCCGCTGCGCATTCCCTGCCTGCAGCCATGTGGCCAGACCTGGCCGTGCACAGCTGTCAATGTGCAGGCCTTCTAAAGTGTTGTGCGTCAGGCGTGGAAGCTACATTTGGGCACAGCTCTTTACGCACAGTGGCATTCTCTTGAGCATGGCAGAGCGCGAAGCATGGCGGGCAGCGCACGGGCGACCATGCGCTGCTGCATGCGGACGAGTGCGCCAGGCCGTAACCGTCCAGGCTCCCCGTGTCGGCGGCACTTGCGGGCCCAGCGAGGCGCAGCGCCAGGTGGGCTGCCAGGGCTGACGCGGTGGGGAAGTCCATGGCGAGCGTGGCCGGCAGCTCGGCGCCAAACTTGGCGCCCAGCGCGTTCCGCAGCTCCACCGCGCCCAGCGAGTCCAGGCCCGCCTCCATCAGCGGCTGCGCGCGAGGTCGATCACCTCATGATGATGAGGCAGTTGTGCTGGCATGCAGCATGCCAGCATGCACACATCAGACAACTGTAGGTGAACACTCGTTGAAAACTGCATGCACACAGCGTCAACACCCGGAGACTGCCAAGAGGCACAGAGCACGAGAAGTGCAGTTGTAAGCTGCCTCTCAAGCAGCCCATATGCACACAAATTGTGAGAATGCGCGAGTATACCCACCTGGTCGGCGTCGGGGCGGAAGCCGAGGACGCCCTGCAGCACAGCGCCCACCCCTTCGGCGACGGCCTCACGATCGGCTGGGCCGCCGCTGGCCGCCAGTGGCTGGCCAGGCGGCGCGCGCTGCCGCCTCGCGCTCCCGCGGCGCGCCCGGCTGGGATGGGGAGCGGCGCGTGCGTGCGCATGACGGCGCTCGTCGCCGACGCTCGACGAAGCGCTGGCGGACCGGGGCTCGCATGCATCAGCTGGCACGGCTGCGGAGGGTGATGATTGCTCTTGCGGCAGCGCCAGGCCTGCGCCAGGCGATGGATCCATTACAATGCATGCTAGCAGGCAGATGCCATGCGCGATTGCTTGGGGTGCAAGAGAAGACATGCTCAGGCCAGTTGCAGATATATTACGTGTGTAAGCTGCGGGACAAGGCACAAAGCTGTGCAGTGGCATGCATAGGCGCAAACATGCTGCGTGCTCGCTGAGCTTGCACACACTGACGGCGTCCTTTGTACTCGCGAGCATCCACAAGGCAGCAGGCTCAGCTGTATGTGATGGCCCTAAGGCCCTGCCTGACGCCGGACCCCGGAGAGGAGCGTCGGACGCGCCTGACAGGAACTCCGCCAGAGCGGCGGGGGTGGAGTAGTCGAACGCCACGGTCGCCGGCAGCACAGCGCCGAACCGGGCGCCCAGCGCGCCGCGCAGCTCCACCGCGCCCAGCGAGTCCAGGCCCGCCTCCGCCAGCGGCTGCGCGGCGGCCACCTCGGCGCCCAGCACGCCGCGCACCACCGCCAGCACCTGAACAGGCACCAGCGCCCATCAGCAGACGCACACGATGCCTGGAATGTGGATCCTTATCTACAGAGCGGCTTGTCACTCTGATTGGTAGCTCGGCTCTGCACCCAGCCATCCATCCTTGAGGCGTCAATCAGTCTAGTGACAGACGCATCAGGGCAACCGCCCAGAGCTGTCGAGCTGGAGCGCAGACAGAGCTTGTGCTGGGCAAGGGCGCACGCTTTCCAGCGTCGCGCCGCCCCCGAGCTGCGCAGCGGCAGCGCCCGTCGTGTCCGCGGCGCGCGCTCTGCGCCGCGGCCGGCCCGCCTGGGCCCTCCGCATCCCGCCGTCATCCCTGGACGCTGAACCCTCGCAAGCGCGTCCATGGGTGCGCGCGCGCGGCCGGGCGCCGAGCGCCGCGGTGCCCGCACGCTCGCCGGGCCGCACGGCGGCGGCCGGCGCGACATCCGCGCCCACCTCGCCGAAGAACGGCGGCACGCCGCGCTCGGCGCGCAGCACCAGGGGCCACGCGATGGGCGCGGCCACGAGCAGCTCGCTGCCAGCCAGCGCTATCGTTGGCGAAGCGCCTGTCAGGACAACGCTCAGCGCGGCCAGGCCCAGCGCCGGCTGCAGGAAACCGAGGCCGCTGCGCGCCACGCGCTGCGCGGCCGGGCCAATGGCCGCCATGCCTGCGCGGGCGCGCAGCGGTTTGCGCTGCACGCCCTGTGCCTCTCGGGAGGCCACCGACCTGCCTTCCTGCAACTCCCATTTGCACACATGTATCTTGTGCAAACGCTTCGTTGCTTGCATGTAATATAAGAGAGTCCGTCACATGCACATGTTGTGCGGCTCACTCATGAATCAGAGGCAGTGCCGCTGCATGCGCAGGCGCGGCAGGCGCACCGACCGCCCAGGCGCCCCACTGCACGGCGGCCACGGCGCCCCGCGGCCCGCCTGCCCGGCCGCCCAGGCCTCCAGCGCGCCGTTGGCGGCCGCATACGTGGCCTGGCCGGGCGCGCCCAGCAGCGCCGCCACAGACGAGAAGAGGGCGGTCGCGCCCAGCGGCGCCGCGGCGGCCGCCGCGGCCAGGGCCGCGGCCGCGCCCAGCTTGGGCGCCATGGTCGCCCGCGCGGCGCCTGCATGCATGGCGCAAGCACACTTGTCTGCACATTTCTTAACTCAGCATCTGCCCTTTGTGCTGTTCTTGGTGTGCTTGAACACAGAGGTGTCTTAGCGCGCATAAGCTTACATATCCAACGATTCTGGCTCCTTGTTACACTGCTTGTGGCACTGCAGCCAGGCGTGGCTGCAGGGGAGCGGCACCCGCTGTCTGGCGGCCGAGCACGGCATCGGCGAGCACGCCGCCGGAGCCAAGCATGCCGGCCGTGACGGGGCAGCCGGCGGCGCGCGCGGGCGCCCCGACCGCGGCTGCCGCGTCCTCCGCCATTGCGGCGTCGCAGCGCGCCGCAGACACGCTGGCAGCGCAGCCGCCGGTGAGAGCCAGCGGCCCTGCGCGCATCATGGCAGCCATCCGCTGCGAGGTCTGCAGAGGGGACGCCATGAAGAGGCAGGCAGGCACGGTCCTGGTGAAGCAGGCAAGTCTGGGGTGCCTGCAAAGACGTGGCTGTATGTGTAAGCACCGCGCGCGTGGCATGATTCGTGCTTGCAAGAGTTCAGGTCATATATTGTGTGTCACTGCTTGGCTGGCAGTATCAACGAGACTGCTGCCATGCCACGCGCTTGAGCATAGCTCACATGTGCAGGCAAGCCGACAGGGGTGGCCCACCTGACGGCCCGCTCTGGCGGCCGGTCCGCCCGAGCAGCGCAACGCGGCGCGCGCCGTGGCCGGCGAGCCAGGCGCCCGCGAGCCCGCCCAGCGCACCCAGGCCGCCCGCGACGGCCCAGCCGCCGGCGCGCGTCAGGCTGGGCCCGGGCGCCAGCAGCTCCACCACCACCTTGCCGGCGTGGCGCGCGTGCGCCAGCGCGCGCAGCGCAGCCGGCAGGTCCTCAAGGGTGTGGAGCAGGGCCGGCAGCGGCGCGACCTGGCCGGCTGCCAGCATAGCCGCCAGGCGCCGCAGCAGGCCGCCCAGCACCTGCACTGGCAACGATAGTAGTAAAAGCAACCTAACAGTGATGGTGCTCCTAACAGTGATGACGCTACCTCCCGTGCTTCTATGCGGCAGCCGTGTGGCCGGGCCTGCCATGCAGGCCTTCCCGGACGCATGCAGTGGCTTGCGACAGCGTGCACTGCACCGAGGACGAGCGCATCAGGGCGCTGGACCAGGAACGGCAGTAGCATGGCCTAGTAGCCTGCCGGCGCCGCCAGGAAGGACATTATATGAGATGCGATCAGCTACGTCCATGCACACGGAGGAGGCAGCTGTGCTCCAGCCGACGGATGTGCAGAAGTGTCCTGCCACTGAGGCATCTTGAGTAACTTGCCCGCTCTGCGCGGCTGTCGTGCGGCAAGAGCTTGTGTGCAGGTTCAGACGCAGCCTGTGTAGCGTGCAGGGCGCTGCCGTGCAGCCTACGCTGCAGGCAGCGGCCGCCCGTGCTCATGCAAATTAGACATGCGCAGAGCCTCACTGTAGCTGTCGTCGAAGTGAAACTGGGGTAATATAGGGGTTGATCTCAACCCTAACCCTGTGCCATCAGCGCGCACCGGCAGGGGCAGGAAGTCGATTGCGACGAGACGGTAGGCGATGTCGGGCCGCTCCTGCGCCACGCGCGCGGGAGACCAGACGTCGCGCTTGCCGATCTCGGCCAGCGCGCCGCCGCGCGCCAGGCAGGCCAGCGTGGCCGCGACCATGCCCGGCGACGTCAGCGAGTTGAGCGCCGCGTGCACCGGGCCTGCGCGCGCTTGGTGTCAGCTGCTTGCCGGCGTCGAAGAGCCGGCAATGTCCATAGCTGGCACATAATCTGCAATGAAGCCTTCTACCAGAATTAACCTGCCGCACCCAGGCATGCGCGGCCACGGCCGTGCCGCCATCAGCGGAAGGAGGCGCCATAAGCACCGGGCCTGGGAAAAATGTTTGGTGCCGCGCATGCGGGCGTCGACGCTGCAGCCTGCTGAGGGAGCGCACCGCTCGCGCCGCCGCAGCCCAGCACTTCGGCAAAGCTGGTGTCACGGGAGGCCGCCACGGCGCGCGCGTCAGCCGCGCGCACCGCAGCGCGCTTCTGCGGCGCGCCGGCGGTCGCCACGGCGCGGCCGCCGGCCGCCGCCACAATGCGCAGCGCTGCCTGGCCGACGCCGCCCGCCGCCGCATGCACCAGCACCTGGCCGCACAGGCTTATCGGCAAGGCTGTTGTCTCTATCAGGTGCTGCAAAGCTGTTTAGTGGCTATGAGCAGGAGCTTGGCCATTGCTTGCTCACTGCTGTCCTTCCACTGCTGGCGTGCAGCCAGAGTGGCCTGCAAGCGTGCTGCACTTCTGTCTGCAGCGCCGCTCAGCCCGAGCCACTGGCTGCCGCATGCGCAGGAGACAGTAATCATACCCGATGCCTGTTGATCAAGTTCTGGGCCCAGAGGCGCATCCGGTGTGAAACGGCCCATTGAGAGGCAGAAGGCCGCTTGCTCTTGTCCGTCAATAAGTGCATCAGCAGAGAGAGTGGGTCCCAGGTGAGCGCGCCGTGCGGCCACTGCCGAGCGCGCGCGAGCCGTCGAAGGCCGCGAGCACCGCCGCGTAGGTCGTCGGCACGGTCGCGGCCTCGGCGAAGCTGACGCCGGGCGGCAGCGGCGCCAGCAGCGCCGCCGGGCCGACCACGGCCCCGCCCAGGCAGCCGGGCGCGATGCCGAACACCGCGTCGCCCACCGCAACGCCCTCCACACCTGGGCCGCAAGTGCGGGCGGCAGGGTAAGAGAGGCGCATGGCGGCAACCCGCCACGACCATGCAGCATTACCGCGCAAAGGCGCCCTGTTCTGATTGCGGGGCGAAAGGTGCGACCCGGCTCAGGGGTGGACACTCAAGTAAGGGGGTCGCAATGCACGCACGGTGGGGGACATGTTTGATCCTGGTAATGCCACACGGTCCGAGCCCGTGTGGCATTACCAGGATCAAACATGCTATGGGCAGCACGTAGCAATGGACCTCCTCCTGTGCAGACAGAAGAGAACAAGATGGCATGTGTGCGCTGGTTGCATGCCGCAGCCTCAAAGCAAGGGTCTCTCGAGGCACACGCACGGCGGGCGGCCCGGCGGCCCGCGCCTGGGCCGACCGCGAGGACGCGGCCCGCGCAGTCGGCGCCGGGGGGCCCCGGGTCCCCCGGGTACATGCCCAGGCAAGCGGAAGTTCAGGCCGACCGCGCGCACGGCCACCTGCGCAAGGGGCGCAGGCATAGGGTAGGGGTTTCCTGAATCTACCCGTGCCATGCCCGTGTCACGCACAGCATGTGTCTGGCCAGGCCATTCCTCAGAACGCTTTCAGAACCAGTGAGGCAAAGGCAGCGCAGAGACTGCAGCAGAGGCTGCGCTCGAGCATGGCAAAACCCAGAGTCTGTTGCGCAGCAGTTACTGGGATGATACACAGGGCATGTTTGGTGAAAGCCGCAAGCGCCATTTGGAAACTTCTGTCCTTTCTCCACCCAGTCCCTTATGGCAGCAGCGGCAGCAGCACCCAAGACAGACAAGGGAAGGGTTAGAGCAGCCCCACCTTGACCTCCCCGGGCCCCGGCTCCGCGCGCGGCAGCGGCACCATGCGCAGGTCCGCCAGCGCGCCGCGCGGGCAGGGCATGACGTGGCAGTCCGGCGCCTCGACGCGCCGGCGGCTGCGCATCAGGCGCGCCACGCTGAGCAGGCCGCCGGCCTGCGCCCTGCCGAATGCGTCGGCCGCGCGCAGCCCGTCCGGCTGCTCCGCCCCTGCCTCTGTCCCGAAAGCGAGCGGACCACGCCGCGCCCTGCCCGACAGCGGCGACCGCTCGTTGCCGCCGACCCTGATGCCAGGATTTTCCGCCGCGGCGACCCGGGCGAGCGCCCACAGCGCCGCGCCCGCCGCCGCCGGGGCGCGGCCCGACCCTGCCGGCTGCGGCGCCGCTGCAGGGCTCGCGCCAGCGGTGAGGAGCGTCACAGCGC
>JAABUV010007281.1_pt1 | contig 11670 bp, 13 predicted proteins | sample 5559971 | NCBI WGS metagenome assembly JAABUV01 (sample SAMN10711881, study PRJNA513362) | rock metagenome | isolation source: Antarctica rocks | place: Antarctica: Victoria Land, Knobhead nord | collected 2015-12-19
ACAGCCACAATGGCATTGTTAATGCTCTCTGCATACGCTGGCATTGTCTGTACAGACACAATATAATTAATCTGCAGTTTTATGTACACATCACCTGCACCAAAGAGAGTACACAGGGCTGGCAATGTTGGTGTACTCTGTATGTGCTGGCAGCATCTGCACATGCACTAGACAGATGTATCTGCAAAATTTGATGAACTTGATGTGCATCACGATTCACATGTAGCTCTGTGCCTGACAGGAACAAGCCGTGCCAAGCTGCGGGAGATGTACAACGAGCTGGGAGACATGGGGGATGTTGCGCAAGCCTGCAGGCACACTCAGGCAAGCACATGCTGCCCGCCTACAACCCATGCATCACCACCCATGCCCTGCGATGCAGTGACTGCCTGTGCATGGTGCAGCAGGACTCTGACTGCTGCAAAGGGCTGCCTGCAAGGAATCACCCAGTCCCTCCCAAGATGCCTTTGCCGTGCTGGCACAAATATATTGTCTACTCTAAAATTTAAATTTTATTGTTGCTATCCTGCACTACGCTGTGACATATTATATTGCGGTGTAAGCTCTACATATTTGTTGCATGTAATTGCGATGTATTGCGGCCAGATTGTAGCCTGGTTTGGAATTGATTAGCATTACGCAGGGCACTATAAAATCAATGTTGCGGGATGAATGTGTGCCAGAACAGTAAGGCTGTTCATCTGCAAGTATGGCAGGGTTGCATTGTTCAGCCCTTGTGTTGGCATGCAGACCATGCTGCACAGGCCAGCACCACTGACAGTGGCGGGAGTGTATAAGACACTGCGTCAGATTGCTGTGCAAAAGGGCCAAGGGTCTGCTGCCCGGCGTCAGCAAGCTGTCCTGGGCATGCTGCGCAGCTGCAGGTATATGGCTTCTCCGATGATGACAGAAACGATAAACCTAGTCATCATGACTTTAATCATGTACTGCAATGATTACCAATAGTAGTTGCAAAAGCTTGTTGAGGTTCAAGCTCGTGTCTTCCCCTCTGCCAGCATATGGTGAGCAACCTGGATAGCAGGCAAGCCTAGGCATCTTTTGCCTCCTTGTGTCGTGCCCTCTGCTAGCATGCCTAGTGCAAAAGTGACAACAGACAAGGCTGGGCATTTTCTTGCTCCTGGTGCCCACCAGCAATGCTGTCTTTCCCAAATTGCAGGTCAGTCTCAGGCCTTCAGGACAACCAATATGCAGCTGCAAGCAAGCAGCACTTGCCCGATCCCTTTGGACAACGTGCATTACATAGTGTGAGAGGTATCTTGCGTGCAACAAGGCTGTGTACAAGAAGTCCCCAAAATCCCTCTTTGCACTGTAGGGAGCATGAAACAAAGTTTCTGGTGCGCACACTGGTGTCCAACCTGCGTGTGGGAGCCAACTGGAGGTCTGTCATAGGTGCCATGGCCAGAGCTGTGGTCATGCATCGGGAAGGCCCTCGCGTCCCCAAAGCTAGGCTAGATGCTGCTGCAACAGCTGCCTCAGAGGCCTACCATGTAAGCAACGCTGACCTGGAACAACCTGATTGACCTGACCTCAAATGTGATTCTATGATCGCTACAGATGTTTTCAAGGTTTGCAAGACCATCTGCTGATTACACTGTACAACACGGTCTTCTGTGATACCTATAAAGTACAGGTGGCATGAGCCAGCATTGCTGTGAGCTTCAAAGTGAGCAGAGGTTTCTTGTGCCCACAGCACCTGCATGCAGCTGCATATGTCAGACCTCTGTGACAGCTCTGCAATGCTGAAGGTTTGGTAAACCAGCCTGACAAGGACGTACAGTAAGTTGCAGTGACACCTGTATGAAGCATGGTATCGACGCCGTACAGCAGGCCTGATCTTGCTTACTCTCTCGGTTTCCAGGTGTGTCCTAACTTGGACATCCTTGTCCCTGCACTGGTGGAAGGCGGCATTGATGAGCTGGAGAAGCGCTGTGCACTCACCCCAGGTATTTGCTTGTGCTAATTCCAAACACCCCCCCCCCCCCCTGGAGCCTCAGCCCCCTTTTGCATAGACCTATCACCTAGATGGCCAAAGGCCAAGGGAAGCTTGAGCCCCACTCAACTTAAACTGCCTCAACCTTCTTTACTTTTTATTGCCTGACAGTGTCAATTTCCTTTCCGTTTTCTACATGCTTGTGTTCCCTTCCCCCTTTCCTTGCTCGCATGGAACTATGACTATTCTTCATACCCAGAGCATCTTGTCCCCTTGGATCTGCCCCTGTATCACCCTGTGTTGTCCATGCTGGCAGCAGCTTATGGCTATGCTGTTGTGTTCAGCAATGTTGCCCGCACTGCTGTGCTTGTTTGCAGCTGTGCATTGCGCATTGTTGCCTGCGCTTGCAGTCCAATATGGCTATGCTGTGTTTATACCCCAAGCTTCTTGCTCCTCTGGCTCTGCAGCAATCATCCTGCTTATGCCCTGCACCAGCATACAGCTTGCACCTATGGCAATCAGGCAGTCTCACGCATGTGTGTGTGTGTTGGCGACTTTGAGACGCTGTTTAGATGCATCAACCTCCAGCAGCCTCTGTGCACCATGCAGTGCAGGCTGCAGCTTCATTGCTTTATCTGGAGACGCAACACACGTCTGCAGATGTGCCATCAGGTCTGCACAATGCTCCTGAGTGCGATCTCTGTTGCCGGAAAGCCTGTCCATCTGTGAGGCTGAGGCTGGGGATGACTAACTGCAGGCGTGCCATTAAAACCCATGTTGGCAAAGATCAGTGAGGGCATTCCAGATGCCATCAAGCAACTCAAAGGAGCACCGTTCCTGGCAGAGTACAAGTATGACGGGACTCGGGCCCAGATCCACCTGCTGTCAGATAACAGCGTCAAGGTCTTCTCTCGCAACTGTGAAGACAAGACAGGCAGCATGCCAGATGTTGTGGCAGCTATCCAGGCGGCTGCAGAGGGTATGCTTCCTAGCTCCTTGTTGCAGTTTGTACTGTGGTGCCAGAACCTTGTGCAAAGGTGTGCTCGTTGGCACACAAGCATGCTCCCATGCACAACAGGCTATAACAGCAGCATACTACGCACAGCACCTTTCACTGCACTAGGATGTCCCCTCATTAGCTGTCCCAATGGTGTCTTAAACAGTCATTGGAGTGATAGATTGCATGCAAGAAGTACATGTTTTCACCGCCATGACAGTAGTTCTGCTGACAATGCAATCAGGCGCTTGGGTCGTCAGCCAAGTAACTTGTTTGCAACGCCTGACTTCTGCATTCACACCTGAAGCACGTCAGCGCACACATGTTGCACAAGGCCATGTTTGCGCTGCCTCATTCCTGCATTTATGCGCGAAGCATGTCTGTGCACAGGTGATATGTGCAAAATGAGCTCAAGTTAGGCCTATCTGGCTCCTGTTTTCCCAGCTGAAGCCCTACATTCTCATCTGCAGTGTATCTGCGCACATTACTTGCATGATGGGCATGGCGAATTTACCTGCAGTGAGTCTGCGCACATTAGTTGCACAATAGCCTGGGCGTATTCACCTGCAGTGTGGCTGCGTACATTATTTGAGTATGGTATATGTACTGCCTGGTGTCTGCATTCTGAACTGGAGTGTGTCTGCCTCTAGGTGGGTCCACCAGCTTAGTGTTGGATGCTGAGCTGGTGGCAATTGACAGAGCAGATGGAAACCGGCTGAAGGCCTTTCAGGAGCTGTCCACAAGGGCCAGAGGGCAGGTTGCTGCCCATCAGGCAAGTCTGCATTGCACTGCTGCTCTCTCGACTCTGCAATGCTGTGTTGCGGTGCACAGCAGGCTTACTCACCCCTCATTGTGATGTGCCTGCATTGCCTGCAGGCATTATCTACATCTGCTCGACACAGTCGCAATGACTGGAGCAAGCTGCAGCCTTGTCAGTACTTGTTCTTGATGTGGCGCGTATACAGGGCTGCTGCAAATTGTTTCAGTAGCTGCACATGCAAGCTCAAGTATTACATGGATAGGTGCTCATGATGTTTGTGCAGGCAGACACACAGAGTGACTGACAGACAGAGTGACTGACAGACAGAGTGACTGACAGACAGAGTGACTGACTTGAACTGGCACTGGCTTGCACTAAGAACTGGCTCTGCATTGCGCAGGTGACCATGCATGTCTGTGTGTTTGTCTTCGACCTGCTGTACGTGGACGGCGTCTCCCTGGTGCATCTGCCACTACGTCAGCGCAGAGCGCGCCTTGCAGCAGCCCTGCCTAACCTGCAGCCAGGCCATGTGCAGTTTGCCACCTCCATGGAGTTTCAGCCTGCTGCTGTCTCAGCAGCTGCTGCTGCCGCTGCTGCTGATGGCAGCGATTCTGCAGCCGCAGCTGTTGGTACCGACCCTAGCATCTCTGACGTTGAAGCTGGTGTTGGTGATGATGCCAGAGCTGGGGTTGTCAGCCCTGCAAGCAGCTCTGACAGCCTGAGCCATCATGATGACAAGGAGTTTGTTGTTGGTGCTCAACGTGCTGACAATTTGGCTCGTGGTGGGGGTGACATAGATGCAACGGATGAAGCAGCAGCAGCAGCCAAAGAAGCAGCTGAAGCAGCTGCTGATGCATCTGGTGTACAAGAAGAAGACCAGGGCCTCAAATCAGCTATAGCCATGGAGGGAGCAGTTGATGCAGAAGGTGCTGTGTCTGACCTGGCACTGCAAAGCATTGAGGACCGGATTCAGGAGTTCCTGCTGGAGTCGTTTGCTGGGGGGACAGAAGGGCTGATGCTGAAGGCCCTGGATGTTGCTGCTGGGTATCAGCCCTCCAAGCGCAGCGACAGCTGGATCAAGCTCAAAAGGTGCTAAGCCACGGCTGAATGGCTTGTGCATGTCTCAGCACGCATGACATTGTGTTTGCATGCATCACAGAAACAGGCGCCTGACTGCAGAACACTGCCAATGGCATGTGTGCTGCTTGTTGCACAGCGACTTCCATGCAGACTCAAATCCATGCCAGCAAGTTGACAAGATGCCTTACAATGTTTGCTTTTGTACTTGACGATTACATGAGCTGATGATGGTAAAGCTGTCATTTAGGTGCCGCAACCTTTCCTTCTTGAGCAGGTGCTGATGCATGCTTACCAACACTTACCATACTGCAGAAAGTACTGTGAGCGGCTGTTGGTGAATGCTTGCCAACGTTCACTGTAATGTAGGGATTACTGCGAGGGCTTGAGGGACTCCCTGGACTTGGTGGTGATAGGAGCCTGGCAGGGGCAGGGCAGGAAGGTCAAGTGGTTCAGCCCCTTCCTGCTGGCAGCCTGGGATCCTGAGACAGAAGAGTACCAAAGCGTGTGCCGCTGTATGTCAGGCTTCACTGATGCCTTCTACGCAGACGTAAGTCTGCCTGTATCCAACTTGAAATCCTTGCAATTTCTGCTTTGTGCCCTTTCTGTTCTCAATTTGTCAAGACAGGTATACATTCCCATGCACCTTGCACCATGACCCGTGCTGAATGTGGCATCATGCCACCGTAACCTGTGTGCCGCTGGAATTGCTTGCTGTCGGTTTTTTCCAGCACCCATCAAGCAGCAAGTTGTCGAATGCTGTGGTCTTGCATACTGTGTCTGATATGTACTGAACCGGACATGAGATTCTTGCACAAACTGTGCAGGCGACGACACGCTTCAAGGCAACTGCCATTCCTGCAAAGAAGTCGTACTACAGGACGGATGAGTCACCAGATGTATGGTTTGAGCCCACAGAGGTATGGGAGATCAGAGGAGCAGATCTGACAATTTCGCCTGTGCATAAGGCTGCTGTGGGGCACATCCACCCTGACAGAGGCATCTCTCTCAGGTACTTGCTCTTCCCTGAATACACTCGCCACAGACAAGTCCAAAATACCGTACCCTTGGGGGCATTTCAACATCAATGCTGAAAGGCAAACTCTGGTCTTTTCTTTCCTTTTTGAGTACACTCAGCAGCAAGCGCAACTACTCTCCCCTGTTTGAAGTTTGTTCATTTGATGACAGACATCCTGCAAGCATCAATTGTTCTGATCATACCAGCCGTGGCAGCCTATGCTGGGACAGCTTGGCTTTTAGCCTTTGCTTACCTACGTGTCGCAAGGCAGTGCATACTTGACATGCTGTACAATCAGGGATTAGCTGAGCTGCAAAGTATGCTAAAATCTAGTCTTCTTCTTACTGAACGGGCACAGTGCCTGCTGGACAAGGCATCATCATCATCATCATGATCTGCATTGGGCAAAGGTAGGTCCTCTGGTTACTTGTGGCCAAGCATATTTTGGTTGCAATGGGCAAAACAGCTTGCACCAGGCAAACGCGTTCCTGACTCGTTGTCTGTGTCCATGCAGGTTCCCACGTTTCATCACAAGCCGTGATGATAAGCGACCAGAGGACGCCTCCACCCCGGATGTCATTGTGGACCTTTACAATAAGCAAAGTAGGAGGATGACAAGCGCAGCTGAAATGCTGGCCAACAAAAGCAAAGCGAAGACAATTGAGGCAGCTCATCAGGGGGATGCATCAGATCAAGAAGGGGATGATCACGAGGATGAAAGGGACAGCTGACAAGGAAACGATGCTTGAATGTATGGCTACTGCGTGCATAGGAGGCTGTTTAGAGTCCAGTTGATGCATTTGGCTCATACAACCAGTCTCGGTGGCTCGCTAAGGCGTGCCAGATGCGTCTCTTTGTTTCTAGTGATTGTGGCTTCAACATGACTTGTCAGGCAGAGCTTTGATGACTGATGCGTGAATATGACGTTTCAAGTTGCACATACTTGGTGGATGAAAAAGGCAACATGCAGTGCTACATCTGTCCACTTTAGCTATCAACCTAATGACTTATTTAACTTCGCCATGCGCTTGGTCCCCTGCAATTTGAAAGCATTAAGCACTGGCACGCGAATTGGTAGCTGTCGGCATGTGGGTGTGATTGTCTGTAGGTTTGTTTTGTCTCTTTCAGCTGGAAGGACACCCTGGGTTGTATAGCTGTTGTGAGGTAGTCATGTGGAATACACATGAGGTGCATCCTGCCGCATGCCCTGAAGGGCAGCCGGTCAGGTCCAGGGGTTTAATCACTATACGTGTGCGGGTAAAAAAGTGTGCTTATGTACATTGCAGGGCAAACCAAACAAAGTCACAGGCTGAGTCTCATGTCTGAGGCATGCATACTAAAACGCCATACTAGGGTACAGAAGCCAATGAAATCGCATCCAAGACTGTTTGTCTGAATCTCAAAAGTGCATTGTCATATTGCGGCTACATGTCCTAATCTAGTAGCAGTTTCTGTGTCATGTGTGCCAGGGTTGGTATTTGTGACAATAGGAATCGATTTCACATCCACCCAGTGTATAGTCAGGTACTGACTTAGGCAATTACCTCAAATTGAAGACCATCCTCATGTGAATACACATGTGTATTGTGATCCACTTGATTTGTATCAGACAACTCCAAATTATAGAAGTCCATAGATTCACAATCTTGAAAGAGAGGTCCTGCGTGCCATGTGCCTTGATGCAGCTTCACAAACTTTCCGGAAGGTATCTTGAAGGCATGCAAGTCTTGCTCAGCGGGTGCATTTTGCACAGATCCAGAAGGTGCTGCAACTGCCAGGTACCAGCTTGCAGGGTTCAGTCCCCCCAAACACTGTGTGACATTGGCATGATAGGTGATGCGATCAAAGGTCATCCCTCTCCTTGGCAAATGCATAATATAAAACCTGTCAGGGGCAAGCAAGGTGGTTTGCAGAGGTAACATGGGAATGGCTTGGCACAGGTTCTAAACACACCTGGGAGTGCCAAAATCAAGTGTCAATGCAGCATCTGTGTCATCGAACTTTTTGCCATCATCTGTGGCTCCAATAACCTGTGCTTCAGCAAACGGCAGAGTGAAGACTATGCAGCACTAACAGGCAAAGGGCTGAAACTGTCCAAGGTATACCTGTCCAAAAGGTGCAAACGCTTCAGGTGTGATGTCCTGAGCCGTGAGTGGGAGAGTGGCCAGGCTTTGCGCGGTTGAGGTCAGACACCTTGGTCTGCATGCGTCCTTTTTGACTATGCAAGAAAATTTACGGCGTTGACATGAAAGTGCTCGGCTTGGCACATTATGCAGGAAGGAACTGCTTGATATGTGAATCTGCATGGCGCTTTCCCCGCTTGCTAGTCACACGTTATGCGCAAGCAGGAGGCAAGCATACGAACTGCAAGCAAGGTGCCGTGCATGAAAGCAACGGGCTGGTAATGTCCAAAGACCCCGAGCAGCGTCTACTCCAGCGAGTCTCATATCGCGCAGCAGTCTGCGTCTGCGCCAGCGTCAAGCTGTCAAAGCGCTTTGCGAGTTTGACCTTCAGAGCGCATAAGATTTTGCTACCCTCAATTAATTGGCGGGGTCGAGTGGACCCTTTGCAGAACTGCGATGTCCGTCGTGAAAGCTCGGTACGGATTGCCGCGGCCCAAAGAGTCGGAGCTTGCCTCGCTGCTCGATGATAACCTCGTTTTGTATTCGTAAACGCATTCCAGATCTCGCGAGACAAAGTGATAAATATCACAAGCGAGATCAACGCGGGTGTGACGAAGCATAACTATGGTGCGCGTCAAGCAGTGCTTTGTTGCGCAGATAAGGTTCTGAGTGACGCGAAGCAATCACCCTGCGCAGTTGACATGCACTGACCCGCTGGTATGTGGCGTGCAGGTTCTGCACAAAGATGTGGCCGAGGACCAAGCTGCCCACCTCGCCAGAATTGGCGGTCTGTTTGACAAACCACAGTTCAGCGATGTAAGAGTAGTGGCAGCCGATGGCTGTGGTTTCTACTGCCACAGAGCCATCCTGGCAGCCTGCAGCAAGCCTTTCGAGAGGGCCATGCTTACAGAAGGTACATGCATGCCAACCTGTACCTTGGAACCTGCATACTCGCTGTCCACTTAAACACCCAGCGTGACACTTCGTCTTCCTTTCCAGACATGCAACACATACAGAGCGCATTGGAGGTTCGGTTGAAGGACACATCTTCAGCAACTCTCCAAGCTGTATTGCGCTTCTGCTACACTGCTGAGTGCCATCTGACACCAGACAATGTGCTACCCATCTGCGCCCTGGCTGAGCACTTTGAGGTCAAGGCACTGCACAGCGCATGTGTGCAGTTCATTGAGCACAACATCAGCGTGAGCAGTTGCTGCACCATGCTGGAAATGGCTGCACAGTACAACATGGAGGCACTTCGAAAGGTAACTCACTATCCTCATGCACCACTTGCCGAAGGCCTGACAGTGCATATGCCACAATTGAGCCTGTTCCCACGCAGACCTTGATATGATTTCTCCTGCCTGCACAATGCATATGCTGCCAGTAGCTATACATGGCTGCGTCAGGAAGTGCAATCCCTGTATGTACACGTACATATCATCATACAAGACTTATACACACCAATAGACAGTGCAAATTGAATTCGTGATGCGTTATTTGAGCATTCAAAGCCAATTGTTGCCTGAGCAGTGTCACATATCAATTTGTAACTGTAGTACACAAATGTCTAACAGTAACTACATCTTTCAGAACAATGACAGGAAGGCAAGCCTCTATTGAAACACTGCATGCATGTTTTGCATCAGACTGCTCAGCTTCCCTGTGCAGTCTGATGTGTAAGACTGTGCATCAGTCTGTGCAACAAGCTAAGCTCAACCCATACCTGCAGGTCTGCTGGGACATGGTTCTGGAGCATTTTGATGATGCATGCATTCATGAAGGCTTTGTACGCTTCAGGTGAGCAACATAGTCCAACCTGCTGGCCTGCAGTTGTGACCCTACCTGCTGACATGTCCATGTACAGTCAGGAGTTGGAGGCTTTCGCCAGATCTGCAGGCCCACACAACTTGCACCAGCGACTCCTACATTACAGCTACAATGTTCAGTCCAGTAGTGCTTGCATGCAAGACTTGCCCTCTGGACGTGGATATTGTGGACAGCTGGCTGTATGATCATCCTTGCTTGGTGAAGCCCTCAGCATGAATGGTACAGCTAAGAGGTGGTTACCTCATCTGACTATCATTCATGTACATGACACCGGCATGGCAAAGTTTGAGACCTTGAGCAAGACCAGTGAGCCCAGCAGCATGTCAGCACTGCTGTTGCTCTTGTTTACCTTAAAGCCTTCAAAACACGTCATCAAAAGTAAATTTCATCTATGTAATCAAAGAGATAGCACTATGCTGAAGTGATTCTGATAACACACCTATTGTGATTTGCAGGTATGAGACCTTGACAGCGCTTCTAGAGAGCAACGAGCTGGGCACGGTGTCTGAGTTCAACGTTTTCCTAGCTGCTATGAGATGGGTGGATGCAGATGAAAGCAGGGAACACTTCCTGGATGAGGTCCTAGGGCTGGTTAGATTCCCCACCATGGACTATGAGGAGCTGGGTCTTGTGGGCAAACACCCCACTGCTGCTGGGGCTGCCATCCTCAAGGTCTGCCCCATGCCATTGTTTACAGAACAGCACCTGTTCTGCTGGTTAACTGCAACCAACAATGAATCCCTTGGGTACAGTTGGCTTTCACATTGTGATTTGGCACCCTTGAATTGGCACCCTTAGTAAGTACGCAACTTTGAGTTTGCTGAAATATGTCGCTGGGCTATTCTGCATCTGCATGGTCAATGGTGCCAGTCTTTAAGCTTGAGCTCTCGAGCATTGAAGCATCCCAGCTTAACCCAGAGGACCATGCACCACTGACTCACAGACACGCTACCTGCACTGCTTGCACAAAGTCTTTGCATCCAAGATAAGTCATTGTCAAATCAGTTTGTTCTCGCAGGAGTTGCTTCTGGAGGCCTTCATGTACCTCAGCTCCACTCCAGAAGAGAGTGCCATTCTGATGCACAGCATGCAGCCTGCATCACAGGCGCGCTTCCAGCCGCGCACTCTGCCAGAGAGCTCATCCTGGGCCAGCTTGGACCTGGCAGGGGAAATCTGCAGCTTCACTATGGCTGATGACGCCATGTCTGTCTCACCTGCCGGTCCAATTGGCGAGATTGTACCCCAGGACCACCTCAAAATGTGATGATGCATTCAGGATTCAGCCCCGTACGTGCTGGGCGTGTTGGGATGAGATCGTCAAGTCTTCTCGGTGTGTAGGCATATTCATGGAGCGTCATCCGAATTCACCGGGCTGCCAGTGTCAGCAGAGTTTGTATCAAATACATCCCTGAATCTTTTTGAACAGCTGGGGAAGGCAGAAGCTCAGAGTGGCCGCAATATGTCTGAGTGCATGTTATTTGAAGCACTCAATGTACAAACGAGCCCAACAGATTTTCTAAGGTCCCTGTTGACTACATGGTGGAAGCGCACACATACACTGCTGCATGTCACTTGGCCATTTGCAGAAGGCCAGGATGATATCAGCTTGCTGGCCCAGAGATGTTTCAGCATTGCACTCATATCATGTTTTGTATTGTATTGTTGCTGTACATTCTGCTGCCACTTCCCCAGCAGCCTTTCTGTATTGTGTGTAGTCTGTGACAGCAGTAATGCGCAGCAGCTGTTTTGGTAGCTTTGTTCAGTTTGTCATCGGGCTACAATACACACAGCTCAAGCTGGAACACTGTAGGGTAAATCAAATGTTACGCCTGTGACATGTCTGCTCGACTGCCAAATGTGAAGCACGTTGTTCAGTATGAAGGTGGTGCTTTTGGCCTGCCATTTGGGAAACCT
>JAABUV010007289.1_pt1 | contig 11663 bp, 14 predicted proteins | sample 5559971 | NCBI WGS metagenome assembly JAABUV01 (sample SAMN10711881, study PRJNA513362) | rock metagenome | isolation source: Antarctica rocks | place: Antarctica: Victoria Land, Knobhead nord | collected 2015-12-19
TTAGGCCAATCACGACTAAATTAATCTAGGCGTGATTGGCCTCTTGTACATGGCATACCCCGATGGTTGCCGGCATAACTTTACATTCCTGCCGAGGCTAAGGCCCTACCCCGTGAGGGGGCATCGGCTCTTGTGAATCACGCCTAAATCGATGTGACTTAGGCAGTCACTCAACAAGTGACAATTGCAAACAAGGTGGCATGAGCCAGTGGGGCAGAATATGAATGGCAGTGGGCGTTGGGACTGAACACCATGAAAGAGAGACACAGAAGACCTTACCCTGCCTGCCCCTGCTTGGAGTGCCTGCCGTGACGCTTCAGTCTGTCCTCGACAGATTGACAGATGCTAGCCACGGCTTTTCTGACTGCCTCAGCAAAAGCCTCCAGGCTGTCAAACTGGCCATGCTGTGCACGCTGAGCTACTGCTGCTAGTGACACAATCTGCTTAGGGCTGTCTGGATCAGCCCCGGCAATGCTGAGATCAGGCCTGGCAGCAGTAGGATCAGCCCTGTTGGCTGTGACAGGAGCCTGGGCACACTTGATGCGTCTGTCGTTCAGGAGCTGTTGCCCACAGAGCTTCAAGCGTCTTTGCACCTGCATCAGATAGTCACAGCCTGATGTGCAATTTGGCATATGGCGTCTTGTTTTGCATTTGTCCACTGCTAGTAGTAGTGCTTGTCAGCGTGCTGCTCAGAATGCAGCATTTGATATCATGCATCCAAAAACTCACTATGATGAAACATGAGACTTAACCTGCTGCAGAAGGGAATTTGATGTGAACAGGAAGATAATGCTGTCGTATGATCATTACAATAGGCAAGCCCATGCGTCTTGGCTGACCCAAAAATCGCTGACGCACGGGCATGGTGCTGCAATGATAGGAATGAATTCCGGTATGGTTTTGACAGAGAACTGCCTACCTCAGCGTGCAGCTTCAAACCCTGTTGCAAGTCATTCTTGTTCACTGCCGCCTGATGCCATCTGCCGGCACTCCTATGTGCCCCTTCCCCTGCCAACTGCCCTGGTACCTCCTCTAAATGCCCTGAGGCCTTGGGCAAGTGCCCTGATGCCCCTGCCAAGCGCCCTGATGCAGCTGGCTCTGACCCTTCCTGATGTTGTGTTTCAGCTTGCAGCTCTGCGCCTGCTTCTTGGATGCCAGAAGTGATGCTGCCCAAGACCTGCTCTTGTTGTGTGTCAGCCACAGCTGAGCCGCTTCTAGGCTTGCCGCGGCTCTGACCAACCACGATTGAGCCTGTCTGACTTGCAGCAGTGTGTATCCTCTCAAGCAGCTGACTATGAAACACAGATGCTGCCGCGGACGCCATCACATTCGCTGCAGCGTCTGCGGTCCTGTGGATGGCCTCATGCCAATTGCTGGTGGATGCAGCCTCGGAACCTACTACAATGACTCTGCTGCCGCTGCTGCTGCTGCTGATGCAGCTGCTATCATGTGGTCCTGAGGCTTGCTTATCATTGGTGTCACTGGCCATATTGCCACCCGCTGCTGCAGGTTTGCAAAGGGTTGAGTTGGAGGTGGTGCACGCTGATGTGGAAGCATGTGATTGGCTCTGGAAGAAGCGCAGCAGGACAGGTGGCAGCTGCTCGGGGCTGCGCTGGCAGGTTGCCAGAACCAGCAGCGGCTGTGTGGCAGGAATCTGCAAGGCACATGTATTGTCAGCCCTCTTTTGGTGCGCTGTAACACATGAAGATGAGGAGCGCAGCAGCAGCAGCAGCAGCAGCAGCAGCAGCAGCAGCAGAGCAACAATGGTCTACTGTATTTTTGACTGTAAAAGCCAACATCTGCACTTTCGCATACATTGCCAGAAGGCACAGAGGCTAACACACTGTGGGCAATCAACACCGGCGGAATGGTTTCCACAGATAATAGGGCAACCAAGATGCGTTTGGGTTACTCTTTGTAGAGGGGTTAGCTACACATCTTACCGGCTCGCGCCTGCAACAGCCAGGTCCACAGGCTAGAAGAACAGGGCAAGCATGCCAGGTCTCACCTGCTTCACAACCTGTTCAAACACCTTCCAGATCTCCGACAAGACATACACTTCAACACTCACGGCATTGCCCTCGCCCTCCACATCCAAAGCAGTTTGTCCATGAGTTACAGGCCCTGTCTTTCCGACTGCCAGTGGACTCTGGAAGTCAGCAGCACTGGCACGAACAACAGCAGATGGGCTCATCATCATTGCTTCTTGGTGCTGTGAGCCCTGGAGAGGGCTGGCTGGAGCAGCCTTAGACCCTTGTGGACTGGACAGGCTCATGGTTGGGCTGGCCAGGGGACCTTGATCAGGCTGGGGGCTGTGTCTAGCAGCCCTGGTGCCCTTAGGGCTAGGCAGGCTCATGGTGGGGCTGGCCAGGGGATCTTGATCAGGCTGGGGGCCGTGTCTAGCAGCCCTGGTGCCCTTAGGGCTAGGCAGGCTCATGGTGGGGCTGGCCAGGGGATCTTGATCAGGCTTGGGGCTGAGCATTGCAGCGCTCAAGGGCTTTTGGCTGGGCAAGCTGAGTGTAGGGCTGGCTGGGTCAGCCTGATCAGGCAATGGCCCTGCAAGGCAAAATGCTAATGTCCAAAGTGCACTTTTAGCTCAAGCTTGTGCAATTTTATTAAGGTTGTGATGGCGCTTGGGCCATGTGAAGCTTACTTGTTATGCACAATATCCATTCACTCATTTGTTCATTAAAGCATATCTCTTGCCCTAAGGGTCAGGAATGTACCATACAATAGCGTTCTGTGAGCCTGTTTCGCTTATGATACGGCCGTTGCTAGTCACTTGTGCAAGGTGCAAGGGTTGCCCAAAGCTTCTGCCGAATGGCAATTGAGCAAGCAAACCAATGCATTGCAAGCATGCATCCAAGCCGCAGACAATGCTAACAAGCCGCCAATGCCTTGACATAGAGCATCAAAGGCAGGCCTGAAACAAGTAAGTCAGTACCAAGCCAATCAAAGCCTGGACAAGCCAAGTGAACAGCACAAACCTGATGTGACAGGCTGCTGCTGCTCAGCTGGCGACGCCTGTTGGAAGGACAGGTGGCGAGCAGGTGTGGAGGTGGCCTTGCGGCCTGGGGTAGCAGACAAGGCGGGGTTGCCCCTAGAGCCCCCTGAACCCCCCTGCCTTGCTTGCAACGACACCAAACCCCTGTGAATACATACAAACTCATACACAATCCTGTGGAGACAGCTGAAAGCTTGCAACATTATAAGGATGTCTTGCGGGTCTTTAGGCAGACAGGTGGTGACCAGGCGCATTATCAAAGGCTATGCATGCAAGTGTCACCTGAAGGGTGAAATGGAGGCGGGGTAGGACTTCAAAGGGGTGATGGAGGGCTGGGCATTGCGCTGGGGTGTGGGGCCGATTGCAGCCTGCCTTGTGGCAGGTGCCAGCCCGTCTTCTGCTTCTTCGCTGGTGAGGGTGGCCGCTTCCAGGGCCCAGGCTTCCAGGGTGGGTAGGTAAAGAACCAGAGGGGTGTGACTGTTGGCCCTGCACATAAGCACAAGATTCTAGCTTCTGGAAGTCCCTGCCTGTATCCCGTCAACATCACTGTTGAGCGTGAAGGCTTGTCTGAGAGTCGAAGCACTTGGACAGCGTGTGTGAGGAAACCTATCCACTGGTTGGCTTAAGACCGGCCCCTACCCCTACCAGGTTGACCCAGTAGAGCTGTCACTCAGCTGTGCAACGCATACAGGCAGCCATGCCAACACTGCTGTAACGGCATTGGAGGAATGAGGCTCCAGCATGAAAGTGCAGCCAATCCAGGACGCTGGTCTACAACAGCAGTAACAACATGTGTGTACACAATTTGTGCGTGCTTCACTCAAAAGCTCATGCAAAACTGACAGCCTGCTTTGCATTGGCCTCCTCAGTTGAGCATGTCAAGTTCTCAAGGTGAGACGCAGGCTTGCTTGCCATGCATTGTTTCCTCAGCAATTGGTCCAGAACCGCCAGTTATCAATTCATACAAGCAGACTGGTGACGTAGACCGCGTTCCCCTTGCAAGGAGCTGCATTTCTCAGTAGTAGCTACACACATGAGCAACAGCAGCTGCTGTCAACACCTGTGCATTGCTGTATTCAGCACTTGCACCACTCCCAAGATTGGACCTCCAACACCAACACAGGCAGACTGATGGCATGAGCTTGCCCATGCGCTAAATGGTGCCTTTCAATCATGTTCTGGTAAAAGGCAACGACAGGCAGAATAATCTTCACCTGTGCATTGCTTCTTGCAGCAGTTGCACCAACCCCACGGTTGCATCTCCAGAGCCTCCAGCCACCAACACGGGCAGACTGATGGTGTGCACTTGCACCCCTTGCGCCAGCTTGAGTAGAGCCGCTGCTACCTGGCTCTGCCCTGCACCTTCTTCTCCGCACAGGAGCAGCTTGCAAGGGCGAGGGGTGGGTTGCTGCTGCTGGCTGGAGTCTTGTGTAGGAGCTGCATCATGCAGTGGACTCTGAGGAGGAACCGAACTGCCTGCAGGATAAATGTATCCTTGGTGAGGAAATAAACCAGGTGCAACTTGTTTCAGTCAAGACCAGTTTGTGGAAAACTGCGATGCTACCTTGCAAACTAGAGTTGCATATCATGATAACATACAACAGCAACAGAATAGTCACAATCACAACGATACAAAACTACAAATACGTTTCACAACAGTAATGATTACAACCGTTACAATGATAACATAACAACGATATCATTTGAGCAAAAGTTACATAAATACAACCACATCACAACAAGTGATACTGTACAACAAGAATAGTATAATATCATGTATACGATGGAGCATATCTTGCGACACTGCACTGGTCTTTGCACAGCACTGCAACAGCACTGACAGGCCGCAAGTGGAACAGACACACAGTACGGAAGAGTCTCATACCTGATTGATGCAGAGGTGGTGCCTGTATAGCCCCAAGCTTAGTCAGCACTGCCTCCAGTCTACTCTTTTGCCTCCCATCCTGTACTTGTATTTGCTCTTGCCTGCCACATGCATCATCAGCTTCACCAGCCACTTCTAGGGCACTTGCAATAGGACCCTGCCAGGGCAGCTGGGCACTTGCGACGCACCGTAATGCGGTGGTAAGGGAAGGTAACAACAAAGGCGCCATGTGGTGAGGCATGGCTTGTGCATGCCCAGACGACAGAGCAGAGATATTCTGCCTTGCAGAGCAAGGAAGGGGAGCTGCAGCAAGTGCTGCTTGCCAGTCAACTGCCTTGACCTTCAGCTTCTCAAGCAGCTCCCATGGCAGGTTTCCTGACAGACTCCCAGGCAGTCGCTGCTGACCCTTCTTGTGCATGGCCCTATGCTGGGGATGCCGTTCAGGCTGCTCTTGCATGTCGCTCTGCTCATCCACCAGGTTGGGTAGCTGCTGACCCTTGGTGTGCTGCCCGGGTTGTGGCTGTTGTGCTTGAGCCGGCTGCTGCTCTTGTTGAATCTGCTGATGCAGCTGTTCATGCTGCAGCTGTGGGGGGTCGGCAACATCCTGCTGCTGCTCCTGCTGCTGCTGCTGCTGCTGACTGGAAAGATGCTGCTGCTGCTGACTGGAGAGATGCTGCTGCTGCTGACTGGAGAGATGCTGCTGCTGCTGCTGACTGTAGAGATGCTGCTGCTGCTGCTGCTGACTAGAAAGTTGCTGCTGCTGCTGCTGATTGGGGTGGCATTGCTCTTGGTCTTCACTTGTGTCACAGAGCTGGTCAACCAGAGCGGGTGCAGTTCTGGTGACTGCCGCCATGACTGCTGCTGTGCACAGGGCTTGCAGGTCTGCTCCAGCAAAGCCCTCAGTGGAAGCAGCAATGCGGTGCAGCAGACCATCTGAGGGCACCTGCTGCCACCTGCACCATGTCACAAGCTTCTTGCATGCAGTACACGCTTGTGCATTGATTCATCACCTCCTTCCTTCATTGAATATGTCAGTTCCCCTGGGTCAGTTACATACAGCCCTGGGTCAGTTACATACAGCCCTGGGTCAGTTACATACAGCCCTGGGTCAGTTACATACAGCCCTGGGTCAGTTACATACAGCATTGGGTCAGTTACATACAGCCCTGGGTCAGTTACATACAGCCCTGGGTCAGTTACATACAGCCCTGGGTCAGTTACATACAGCCCTGGGTCAGTTACATACAGCCCTGGGTCAGTTACATGCAGCCCTGGGCGGCTTCTTGTATGAGCAGGTATGACCTGTTTTGGCGGTCAGTATGCCAGCAATAACGTGTGTAGTCCCCACTCAACTTGTGCATGTTGCATGGGGGTCTGCTTGTGTACAGTTTCCAAGGACGCAGCAATGCAATAGGTGCTTGGACAGTCCACACTCAGATTGTGGGTGGTGGAGGTAGTTTGTTGCTGTGCGCTTTTCTGTAGATGCCATAATGCAGATGTGATGGAGTGCAGTTGGGTTGGATTGTCACTTGCAACGCCAGCAGACACTTCTTGTCTGACGTCAGCCATGCTGTTTGTCATGTGATACCTTCCTCATTTGCCAGACACTACACAACAAAGCCAAACACCCAGACTGAGCACTGAGGGACACACAGAGCAAATACGGCCAGCTTTACCAGCTTGCACTTCAAACTGAGGTTTCTAGCTTAATTTGGTACATTTTACTGGTCACTCGCTCTTGTTTTGTCTGCCGAAGGTCAGAAATTGCAAACTGTACCTGCCAGTGTGAACCTTCAGGATGGCGGCCCTGTCTGCAAGAGAAGGCAGCCCAAAATGGACCTCTCTGTCAAAGCGGCCAGGCCTGCGCAATGCTGGATCTATGGCTTCTGGCCTGCAATCAATCAGGCAATCAAACTACATTTTCTGTCTGTAGGACACATCAGGGAAAGCAACATACACTAAGCACTGAGTATTCAGGGCATTGGACAATGCAACACCAAAAAGTTGCAGCAGCAATGTTGTACTGAAGGCAATGCAGGCAATGCCCCCACACTGTCATGTGATACAGGCTTCAGACCCACAATCACGGCTTCTAGACTTCTCCAAATCAGAGCCCAATTATGACTTGTCACAACAGCACTGCTGCTGCTGCTCAGCTTGCACATGAAGAAGATGAACTCAGCTACGCATAAAGACATCTAGGCATGCAAGAGTACAGCAAGGACGCCATATTCACACCTACTCATTTCCTCATGGCAGATCTGTGTATATTAGGCAAACAAGATGAGCTTGAAATCACGTACTGTACTGCATTTACCATCAGACTAGACGCAGCCCATCGCACCTGTTGGTGGCCCCAATGACCACCACAGCACCCCTGTCTACCACGCCGTCCATGAGTGCCAGAAGGGTAGACACCACCGAGGCAAACACCTGGTCGCCGCCGCTGCTGTTGGAGGAGCGTGCAGGCACCAGGCCGTCCAGCTCATCCAGGAAGATGATCGATGGTGCATGCCTAGCAGCCTGTGTAGATTGATACACGTGTCAATGCTCAGTGTGATTCACAACAAGGCTTGTTTATAGCAGTGCCAGAGGCAGAGCAGCAGTCGCAATGCATACAGAGACATGTTATTCCTAGTGGTGAGGAAGCCGCAAAGGCATGAGTCAGAACCTTCCACTCGCAATTACAGTATCAGCTACCTGTGTGGCAAGTGATATGTATTGCTGACAGCAAAAAAGCTTCAAAAGGACTGATGTTGCACAGGACAAGTCAGAACGCTCAAGCAGATGCTCCCTACATTCTGCATGACAGCTTGATGTGTCGTGGCAAACAACCTGTGCCGCAGAACCCAGTACCATGCATAAGCTTTCAAGGGCAAATCTGCACATGTTGGCAATGCATGCATCACAGCTGGAGTGTGAGACCTGTGCTTAGTGTAGCCAGCAACAGCAGCTGTGTTGTGTGTTCTGCTGGCCAGCTGTGTGCATACCTCATCAAACAGCAGCCTGAGCGTCCGTTCCGCCTCTCCAGCAAACTTGCCCAGACAGTCGGCCCCCTTGCGGGCAAACAGCGTGACTGGTGTGCTGCTGCTGTGCCTGCAGGCGCCAGCCAGGGCTCTGGCCACCAGAGTCTTGCCACTTCCTGGAGCCCCATGAAACAGAATGCCCCTGCACATGTGGCACACATCAATCTGGTCATAGCCACTTCCAGGAGCCCCGTGAACCAGAATGCCGCTGCATATGTGGCACACGTAAAATTGACCATAAAACTCAAACTACTTGGCATAAGATTCATGATGAGCGACTATACGTTGCAATTTGCAGGTGTCTGTCGGAAGGAAGGCAGCTTGCTTGCACTGCAGCTAATGGGACAACACCTGTGCCTGAACTGCTTCCACTGCCAGTCAAACAGGGTCAATCATGACACACAAGCTCCCACATGATTTCCAAAATTTCCCCAAATCAATGTTCAAACCTGCCAGCATACCCCCAGGATGATGATCAACGGCACTTCAGTCTCTCATATGCTGTACAGTTCTGCCGGTTGTCACACCTGGGTGGCGTTATGCCCATGTGTTTGAAGACTTCAGGATATTGCAGAGGTAACAGCACCATCTCCTTCAGCTGCTGGATGACTGAGGCATGACCGCCAACTGCTGCCCACCCCTCTGACACCACATCCTTCTCCACCTGAGTAGGCTGGGGTCCTTGACCTGTGCCTGCGTGGGAAGCCAGAGGAGCACTGCTTGCCTTGCCCTTCTGACCTGCAGGCTTGGCACAAGCTCCATCAGCATAGCATAGCATAGCATAGCATAGCATAGCATAGCCTAGCCTAGCCTAGCCTAGCCTAGCATAGCAGAATATACAGATGCTATCAGATATTGCTATGCAGGACAGCATGGGGAATCCTTGTCACAACACGGCTTGGACATGCCCGTCTGCTAGCATCAGGCAATGATGATAAGGATTGGTGTGATGTCTCCGACACCAACCCCTATCAGTACTCTGGGCTTGCTGCCTGAGACCTCTTTGAATATTGTCTACTTTTCAGGTAATGCATAAGCTTCAGCAGCGTCAATGCCTTCAGCTGCATGACCAGCAATCTGCTCAACCTCCTGAGCTCACCTTGTTATTCACCACTGGACCTTGGTCTAAATTTTGATTGCTTGTCAATGTTGCAGTGGCTTGCGGACTATTTGTGCAGAGATGTGTCTGTGACTGCTTATGCATGTTTGCTGAAGCTGTGTACACAAAGCGTTTCATGACCAAGCATAATTGATCATCTTTTTGCTGATATCAGAGCATGTTTTTGGCCCGAACGGCCTACCAAGAGTGGGGCAAGAACAAGACTGTGCAGCAAACAGAGGTACAGACCAAACAGCCCCATTCATCTATCTCACAGGAACTGCTTGGTGTCAGGCATCTTTCAGCAAACATGTGTCTCCCCCTAGGGTCAGGTTTGTCCAGTCCTGAGTAGCTCTCTGTATGAGGTCCTGTTTTGGCAGTCAGCGTGACAACCCTAACGCAAGTTGGTGTGGTCTAAGTCAGAATGGATAAGGTCACCCAGCGTGGTAGTCTCACCTAGCACGACAGGGTTGAGCCTCAGCTTGTCTCTGGCCAGGCGCGCTTTGTCCTTCTTCTGGAAGTGCTCTTCATCATCAGAGCCTGCTGCCAGCGTCACTCTGCAAGCAGACACGGCGGACATTGCACAAACAGTAGAAGCCATAGTGCATGCTCAGGTAGGAACAGCTCTGTGTTGTGCTGAGTGTAGCAGAGTTTGAGCCATGCTTGATCTTGCTGACCCAATGAGGCATTGAACGCAGGAACAACAGAGGCAGAGGGGTGGGGGGGGTTCTCATGAGACGCCTGTACTGTATTGAGCAGTTACATAGCCGCCCTAGGTGCATGCTATCATGTGTGTGGAAGAAGAGTATTGCAGGCCTTGATGCTCAAATGAGGTGGGGTTTTGACAGGGAATGGAGCAGTATCTACATCAGCTTGATGATGTTGGATAGGCATGAATTTTTTGATGCAAGTTCACGCAGACACAGTCCTTGGGCTTTGCATGGGTGCAAAGTGATTAGGGAGCGACATGTGAGCATAGCTTGCTTGGCCACTTCTCTCAGTACAAGATGACTTCCACAATAATAATTCGCCAATGTAGGCTGAGGCTTTTAGACCTAGAGTGACTAAATGTCATTGCAGTCATTTTGGGCTTACGAAAAAAATCCTACAGAGTATTCAGCCAAAACATTACTAACTCTGCCCCAATCAGCTGACCACAGACAAAATTCAGATGAGCCTTGCCACCTCTTGATGCTTGTACTCAGCAAGGAACATGCCTACTGTACCCTAGGTGTGCTCCAAAGGCAGGGCTGCTTACCTGATGTGCTCCCTGAAGGCCGGGCTGTGAGCCATAAAGGATGCATTCAGTCTGACATGACTGCATGCCCAAAGACATGGCAGATAGCATGCACGCTTGATCTGTGTGCAATCAAAAACACGACATGAATGCCACCTGATACCTCATTTCATGTCGCAGGCGTTTGACAGCTCTCCTAGCATTGCGCATCCTCTCTTCAGGGGGTGTGTCACGCAGGCGCTTGATCCCCTGAGCTGAAGACCCATTCAGTATTCCCGGGGTCAGCTGTCCAGCTGGCAGGCCCCTGGGTAAAGGGTAGGGGCTGTAGGGAGACATGGGGGTCTGCCTGTAGCAAGGCACTACATTGTGTTGTCACGCCAAGTAGCAAGTCTTGTGTCAAAGCAATGCCGGCGTCACAACAATGATATGATGTTTGCTCAACAATGCAAGCAAGGTACCTTGAGCCTGCGCAGAGGCTGTCAGGCTATATTGACAGCATATTGGTTGGGGGCTCTGACAGGTGCAGCAGATATCCATTTAGATGTGAAGCATGACTCCCTCCGGTGGTGAACCACTAAGCAATCATGCACAGGTTACAAAACATCGCTGTACTGAGCATGCTGAAACGTGTGCATCCCACATTTATTGCCTAGAACATGCAAGATTGACTTTCAGCATGCGGAGTCTGACAAATGACATCAGATGCAAGCCACCAAACTTCACATGTGTGCTACATGACCAAAATTGAAGCAAACAGGGGAGCACACCCTTCAGGCGGAGCATCTGGCTTGTACATGCGAGCATGGTCCTTGCAGGCAATAAGATAGTGATCAGGGTAGAAGGTGCAACCAGCCTGCTGGGCGCAGTACTTGTGAAAGGAGCGAGGACACTGGTCCAGACGACACCCCATTGTTGCACCTCGCTTCTGACATCTTGCACACCTACAACCACAAACCGCAGAGTTGTTCGACAGTGACACACACAGCTAAAGAGGGGCTGGCACAACTGACAGTCATGCTTGAGTGGATCTCCGTATGCACATAGTTGGTGACTGGCAATGGCAAAACGCTTTGCCTGAAGAGAAGTCGCGGCAGAAGGATGTCATACCACGTGACTCTGCCTCGCTTCAGTGCCTTGCTGATCCCTCTGATGCGACTGTTGCCTATCTCAAACGCCTGGCAACAGACAGGTTCAAGTGATCATGCTATTTGAAGCTACAGCTTTTGCAAACATACAAGATGCCTGCCAGATGATGTATGGTTCATTGTCATGTCTTGATGTGGTCAAATTGACCGATTGATCGTTTTTAACTAACCTCAGGGCTCCATATAGCGCATTCACGGTGCACCCAAAGGGGTTGCTTGCTTCTTGCATCCTCACCGATAGGACCTATCAAGTGGCTGAGCACTTCA
>JAABUV010007291.1_pt1 | contig 11662 bp, 10 predicted proteins | sample 5559971 | NCBI WGS metagenome assembly JAABUV01 (sample SAMN10711881, study PRJNA513362) | rock metagenome | isolation source: Antarctica rocks | place: Antarctica: Victoria Land, Knobhead nord | collected 2015-12-19
ACCGTCGCGCCGCGGAAGAACTTGCTGCTCTGCCCGTTCCGTTGGCCGATGGGCGCACTGTGCTCGGTCCGCGCAGCACGATCGTCGCCGAGTTGACTGTGGCGGTGCCTGGCGTCCGCGTGGTGCACCCGGATGCGACGCATCCCCTGCTGCTTCGCCTGGGGTCCGTCGCAGCAGGGCCAGATCAGCTGCTCGACGATGAGCTGCTGCGTCAAGCCGTCCACGAAGCTGATCCCGATGACGTGACCGGCACCGCGGAGCTTGCCACCGCGGTGCTGGCCCTGGTCGATGCCGCAGGCGTGCATCCTGGTGAGCACACCTGGCTGGGTGAGCTGCTGTTGCCCGACACCGACGGTGGACTCCGGTCCGCCGACGAGCTGCTGCTGCCCGATGCGCCGCTGCGCGCGGTGCTCGATACCGACGCACCGTTCGGCACGGTGGCCCCGAGTATGGTCGCTGAGTACGGCGCGCGGCTGCTGCAGGCCGTCGGCGTCGGTTGGGGCTTCACCGTGCTGGTCGACGACGACGCCACCGGGCCAGAGCACGAACTGGACGACGAGGAGCTGTGGTGGGGCGCGACGTCGTCCGAGCCCACTAGCGTGGTGGCCGTGCGCGACCTGGACCTGGTCGACTCCCAGAAGTGGGCGCAGGCGCTGCAGCTGCTGTGCGCCGAGCCGGAAACCCTTGCCGCGCTGCGAGAGCCGAACGGCTACACCGCGTGGTGGTTGCGCACGCACGCCGAGTTGTACGGTGCGCCGCTCGGGCACTGGCGCCACCCCGACGACTCCGCCTTTGAGGCGCTGCTCGACGCCGTGCCGGTAGCCGGGCTGCCACCCGTGGTCCTCGCGAGCACCACGGTGGATTCCGTTGCGCTGGCCTCCCTGCTGCTGGACCGTCTCGGTGATGCGTCCCGCAGTCCCAGTGTCGCGGTCATCGTGCGAACGCATGCCGCCCTCGCCGCGGCGGTCGAGGCCGGGACGGTGGCCGTCGACGACCTCGAGCCGCCGAAGCGGGTGCGGGTGCTGAGCGGTGTCATCGCCGACACGGCTGCAGCCGCGGTGCTCGACCAGCCGTGGCTGCAGCAAGTCTTCTCCGACGACGGTCTTGTCCTTGGCGGGTTGGGCGACGCGGCGGCGACGCTGGCTGACCTGCTGGACCTGCCGCTGGCATCGGAAGACGTGATGTCGGAGGTCGTTTCCGGCGGGGTGCCCATGAGGTGGTCGGCGCTACCGGAGGCGGTGCTGGCCTGCACCCGGTTGGGCGTCGCGGTGCCGGATGACTCGTTCGTGCTGCACGAGACGTTGACCGTGCGCTGCGCTGATCATCAGCACGAGGTGAGTTGGTGGGTCGAGGACGGCGTCCTGCACGTCCAGCGTCGCGGGATGTTGGACGCCGCCGTGTTTTGGACGTGAGGACACTCCGCCGCACGGGCGCGGTCGTGCTGCTGCTCGCGTTCGGCATTCTGCTGGGCCTGTGGGTCAGGAGCCGGCTACCCGCTTTCGACCAAGCGATCCTCGCTTTTGCTGTTGCGCATCGGACGGCGGCTTGGACGAACTTCTTCCGGGCCGCCGCCCTGTGTGGGGGCACGCCTGCGGTCACGGTGATCACCGTGGTGGTGGCCGTCGCCGCGGTGTGGCGACGTCGGTGGACGCTGGCCGGGCAGGCCGTGGTGGCCGGCGTCGGTACCGCGGTGCTTGTGGTGGCGGGCAAGTCTGCCTTCGGCCGTCCCCGTCCGCCCGCGGCCACGCAGCTCGGTGTGCTGCAGAGCCTGTCGTATCCCTCCGGACATGCACTCGGGTCGATGGTGGCGGCAACTCTATTGCTGGCGCTCGTGTTCGCCGCCTCCCGCGCCGGGCCGTGGCGCGTACTCGCGGTGCTGCTGGTGGCGGTGTACATCGTGTGGGTCGGACTGTCCCGGCTGTACCTGGGGGTGCACTGGGGCAGTGACGTCCTGGGCGGCTGGGCGATCGGCGCCGCGTGGGGGCTGTTGTGCCTCGGGTTGCCCGGCCGTCAGCGGAAGTCCTGGCCGCCGGCCTTGACGGCATCCCAGGAGCCCGCTGCGGGTGACGCTGTGCCGACGTGAAATCCTCAGTATGTGCCGAGCGACGGTGGCTACTTGCTGGACAACCAGCAGGTGGAGGCGGGGCAGCGCTTCGATGCGCTGTCGGAGCTGTTCAACGCTTCGACGTTCCGGCACCTGTCTGCTGTGGGGCTGGGACCGGGCTGGCAGGTCTGGGAGGCCGGGGCTGGTGGACCGTCGGTGCCGTCGTGGCTGGCCGAGCAAGTGGGCCCGGACGGACGGGTGTTGGCCACCGACATCGACACGACATGGATGAACAACACGCAGCGGTTCGAGGTGCGCCGCCACGACGTCGGCGTTGACCCGCCGCCGACGGGACCGTTCGACCTGGTGCACGCCCGACTGCTGCTGGTCCACGTCCCGCAGCGGGAACACGCTCTGGCTGCGATGATGTCGGTGCTGCGCCCGGGTGGATGGTTGGTGCTGGAGGAAGCCGACCCGGCGCTGCAACCGCTGGTCTGCCCGGACGAGACGGGGCCGGCCGAGCAGCTGGCGAACCGGTTGAAGGCCGGATTCCGCAGGCTGCTCACCGAGCGCGGCGTCGACCTGGCCTACGGACGGACGCTGCCGAGCAGGCTGCGCGGTGCCGGGTTCGTCGAGGTCCGGGCCGACGCCTACTTCCCGATCACGGGCCCAGCCTGCGTGGAGCTGGAGCGAGCCAGTGTCGAGCAGATCCGCGACCGCCTCGTCGCCGGCGGCATCGCTACTGACGCGGAGATCGAGCAACACTTGATCAATGTGACCAGCGGCCGACTGGACCTGGCTACTTCCCCGATGGTCAGCAGCTGGGGCCGGACACCGACCAGGAGCTGAGTCGCTAGCCGATTCCGCGTTGGCTTCCGCGATCACCACGACGCACAGCGCGCCGCTGCCAGAAGAAGAGGCCATAACCGAGCGCGCCCAGCGAGCCCCCGAGCACACAGGTGACGATCGCGGTGGAGGTGCTCGCGGCTCCGCCGCTGAGCAGCACTACCAGCGCTACCACCCAGCCGACGGTCCCCGCCGCCATCACTGGGCGCGGATCGGCCAGCGCGGGCGGCAGCGGTGGGGGAGTAGGCGGTTCGGCAGGCACGGAGTCCACCGTAGCCGTGCCGCGATTGTGTGCTGCGTGAAGTGCGCGTCATCTAGTGTGTGGCCATGAGTGAGCACGATCCGCAGCTGGCGAGCGACTTGCGACTTGCCGTGCTGCGGCTGAACCGTCGATTGCGGGCGCAGCGCACCGACGCCCGCGTGAGCCTGACGCACATCTCCGCACTTTCGACTCTGCACCTGCTCGGGCCGATGACCCCGGGGGCGTTGGCCGCGAAGGAACGGGTGCAGCCCCCGTCGATGACGCGCATCATTGCAGTCCTGGAAAACCTTGGCTTCATTGGACGTGCGGCACATCCCACCGATGGCCGGCAGGTGATCGTCAGTGTGTTGCCGCCCGGCGCGGAGTATCTGCAGGCGGAGATCAACGCGCGTGAGGCGTGGCTGGACAGCCGTCTGTCCGAGCTCAAGGTCGAGCAGTTGCAGACCTTGCGCGCCGCTTCGGACATCATCGAACAGATGGTAAGGAGCACGGAGTAACGCAAGGGGGCACAGGGAGCACGGAGTAGCGCAAGAGAAGACTCAGGGAGCACGGAGTAGCGCAAGAGAAGACTCAGGGAGCACGGAGTAGCGCAAGACAAGGCTCAGGGAGCGCGAGGTCGCGCCCGTTCTCGGCGCGGGAGCGTTGCCATCGGGCACCCGCTACCGGATGATGAGCGCACTTCCCCTGCGGGGCCCACCAAGTGAAAGCGGCCAGCATGCGCCGATCTGTTCTGTTAACCCTGTTGACCGCGGCAATCATAGGCCCGGCGGCGGTGATTGTCCCCGCGGTGAGCGTCGCCTCCCCACGGCCACACCCCAAATCGCGGGGCACCAGCTCAGCCGCTCATGTGCCGATCCGGCTCCCGGCCAGGCCGCCTGCATGGCGGTGCGTAACACGCCCGTCACGGCCGCCGGGCAAGCCGTGCACCAAGACGTGACTGCCAACGTGAGCCCCGCCGGATACGGTCCGGCCGCTCTGCACTCGGCGTACAAGCTGCCTGACGAGGGCGGAGCAGGCCAGACGGTGGCCATCGTCGACGCCTACGACAACCCCAACGCCGAAGCCGACCTCGCGGTGTACCGCACACAGTACGGGCTCTCCGACTGCACCACGGCCAACGGCTGCTTCCGCAAGGTCGGCAACTTCGGCAGCGGTGTGCTGCCCGCGGTCGACGCCGGCTGGGCCCAGGAGATCTCCCTGGACCTCGACGTCGTCTCGGCGACCTGCCCGGGGTGCAAGATCCTCCTGGTCGAGGCCAATGACGCCAGCTTCATCAACCTCGGCATCGCGGTGGATGTCGCAGTGCTCAACGGCGCCACCGTCGTCTCCAATAGCTACGGTGGCCAGTCGAGCATTTTCGACTTCGCGTACGACCTTTTCTTCTATAATCACCCGGGCGTCCCGGTCATGGCCAGCTCGGGCGACGGCGGCTTTGGGGTGCAGTATCCTGCTGCCTCATCGTTTCTTACCGCTGTCGGCGGAACGTCACTGGCTCGCACGGATAACAGCCGCGGGTGGTCGGAGGCGGCCTGGTCCGGAGCGGGGTCGGGGTGTGCCACCTTCGACTTCAAGCAGGCCTGGCAGCAGGACGCCGCCTGTGGCCGGCGCACCATCGCGGACGTCTCCGCCGTGGCAGATCCCCAAACCGGGGTCGCGGTCTATGACAGCCTGTCGTACAAGGGCGCCAGCGGGTGGCAGGTTTTCGGCGGCACCAGTGTCTCGGCGCCGCTGATCGCCGGGGTGTACGGCTTGGCCGGCAACGGACGCGACCTGAACGCCGCCAGCTTCGCCTACGCGCACCCGGAAGCGATCTTCGACGTGACGTCGGGAAGCAACGGTTCGTGCGGCGGCAGCTACCTGTGTACCGCAAAGCAGGGCTTCGACGGGCCCACGGGGCTGGGTACACCCAACGGTGCGGGCGCGTTCTGAGCGACTGCTCGATGCTGGGCGAATGCCGCATTGACCCGAGAACATTGTGCGAATGCGGCATTCGCCCAGCTTGAACTACAGCGCCCAGGCGTGTACCGGCTCGTCGGCATGCATGCCCTCGGTGTAGCTGCGGAGCATCTGGGCCAGCGCCTCTGTCCGGCCGAGGCCGCTGCGTTCGAGCTTCGCCACGCACTCGCGCTGCCACACCGATCCGGTGCGCCCGCTTTGGCACCGCCCTTCGATCACACCGAGGTAGCGGTCGATGGCGCGTCCGGAGACCCCCAACGCCTGCAAGCCCTTGTGCGCCATCGGCAGCAGTTTGCGCAACACCAGCTCGTCGGCCCGCACCCAGCCGACCTCCGGCCAGTACAGCTGCGCCGCCAGTCCTTCGCGGGCGCCGTTGTGCAGGTTCTCCGCTGCCGCGTCGAAGGACATTTGCGTCCATAAGGGACGCTCGGAGTTCACCAGCGCACGGAGTACGCCGTAGTAGAAGGCGGCGTCGGCCATGGTGTCCAGCACCGAGGGCCCCGCGGGCAGCACCCGGTTCTCGATCCGCAGGTGCGGCGTGCCGCTCGAGGTGTCGTACACCGGCCGATTCCAGCGGTACACCGTGCCGTTGTGCATCTTCAGCTCGTGCAGGCCTGGAGTGCGCCCGGCGTCCAGCTCCACCAGCGGGTCCTCGTCCGAGCACACCGGGAGCAGCGCGGGGAAGTACCGGGAGTTCTCTTCGAACAGGTCGAAGATAGAGGTGATCCAGCGCTCCCCGAACCACACGCGCGGGCGCACACCCTGGTTGCGTAGCTCTGGCGAGCGGGTGTCGGTGGCCTGCTCGAACACCGGGATTCGGCTCTCGTGCCACAGCGCCCTGCCCGCAAGGAACGGCGAATTGGCCGCCAACGCCACCTGCACCCCAGCCAGGCACTGCGCCGCATTCCAGTGGGCGGCAAAAGCGTCCGGTTCTACCTGCAGGTGCAGCTGCACCGAGGTGCAGGCGGCCTCGGGCAGGATCGAGTCCGTGGTGATGGCCAAGCGCTCCGCCGTGCTGCCCGGCATCGGCACCCCGTCGATGGCGAGCTCGATGTCCTCGCCGCGCAAAGCGAAGATCTGCTGGTTCAGCAGGTCGTAGCGGGGGTTGTTGGACAGCCATTGGCGGTGAAAGTGCTCCTGGCGGAGGGTGGGCAGCATCCCCACCATCACCAGGTGCCTGCCCTGCGCCTCGGCCTGCGCCTCCGCCGCGTTGAGTGAGGCACGCAGGTTGCGCTCGAGCGCCAGGGTCTCGTCGGTCTCGAACGGACGTGGCGCCACGTTGATTTCGATGTTGAACTGGCCCAGCTCGGTCTGGAAGTCGGGATCGGCGATCGCCGCGAGCACCTCAGCGTTAGCCATTGCCGGCTGCATGTCCTCGTCGACGAGGTTGAGCTCCACCTCCATGCCCAACAGTGGCTCACCGGCCTCGAAGGCTCCGTCGGCCAACATCTGGGTCAGGGCGTCCAGACAGCGCTGGGCTTTGATGCGAAACTCCGCGCGGTCGCCGCGGCTGAACTCGCGGTGGTTGATGTTCTCGCCCATCTGACCTCCGGGTGCACGCGGCGCTGGTGGAGCCAACGGTGCCATGCCGGGGGTGGGGATGGCGCACGCGGGTGGCAGGCAAGGATGTCCTCCGTGGCAACGATTATCGAGGCGAACGACCCGAGTGATCTGGTGTTCGACGACTTCCGGGCGCTCAATTCCTCGGATCGACGTCCGGACCTGCCCGACGGTAAGGGCCTGGTGATCGGTGAGGGCGTACTTGTCGCGCAGCGCCTACTGGGTTCCCGGTTTGCCCCGCGCAAGTTGCTCGGCGTGCCGCGTCGACTGAACGAGCTGGCCGCGGAGCTGGTGGAGGTGGACGTGCCGTTCGTGCTGACGTCTGCGGAGGTGATGGCCGAGGTCGTCGGCTTCCACCTCAATCGCGGGGTGCTCATCTCGGCTGATCGGCCGCCGGCGCTGACCATGGCCGAGGTGCTCGACGGCGCGCGGACGGTGGCGGTATTGGAAGGGGTCAACGACCACGAGAACCTGGGCGCGATGTTTCGCAATGCGGCCGGCCTGGGGGTGGACGCCGTGCTGTTCGGCGACCGCTGTGCCGATCCGCTGTATCGCCGCGCGGTGCGGGTGTCGATGGGCCACATTCTGCGGGTGCCCTTCGCCCACGTCCCGGACTGGCCTCGCGGGCTACAGGTTCTGCGGGAGAAGGGTTTCCAGCTGATCGCGCTCACCCCCGACTCCTCGGCGTTGCCGCTGTCGCAGGCGATGGCGGCGGACAAGGTGGCGGTGCTGCTGGGTGCGGAAGGTCCGGGCTTGCGCGAGCACACGATGCGCGCCACTGACGTCCGGGCCCGGATCCCGATGGCGCCGGGCACCGACTCGCTCAACGTGGCCACTGCGGCGGCGCTGGCGTTCTACGAGCGCGCGCGATGACGGTGGTGCTCCGCGTCGGCGGCGGCGTGGAAGGCGTGGAGGGCACGGCAGGGCTGGAGTCGCTCACCCCCGAACTCGCCGAGTGGGCCACGGCGAGTGCGGCCGTGGGATCAACGAGAGGCGAGGCCCGCACCATTGTCCGATTGCGCGGTGAGCAGCTGGCCGCGCGCTACGCAGCCGCGCTGCACGTCGAGGTCGCGGTGATCGATGACGTCGAGGTTCACCTCTTCGGTGCGCAGGAGCCGACGCCCTGGCTGACCGGACTGACGATCGCGGTCTTCACCGCGGTCCTGGTGCTGGTCGCCCTGCTGGTGCTGGGCACGCAGTTGGCGGCGATCAACCCGTCGTTGGCGGTGGCGGCCAATGTGCTGGTGGTCGGCGGTTTGGCGCCCTTGGTGTGGATGTGTCGACGGGTACCGGTGTGGCGATGGGCCGCACTCGGCACCGTAGGAGGAGTGGGTGTGGCGTGGCTCGGTCTCCTCGCCGCGCTCATGACCGCGAGTTGACGGCACCGCGTACGGCGTGCACGATAGCTTCCCGCAGCACTGACGCGCGGTCGGTCGGCTCCTGTGCCGCTCTCGCTCAACGCGACGGCCGTCAGCGCAGCGCGGAAAACTGGACGCTCACTTGATCGCAGGTCGCCCTTAGCCGCGCTGGCTGCGGACGCCGAGCAGGACGTCTTCCCACGAAGGCACGGCGGCGTGCCCACGACGCCCCCGTTGCGGCGACTTCTCGGTGACAACGGCCGGAACTGCGGGTGCTGCCTCGGGGACCTTGAGGGCCTGCTGTGGTTCCGGCTCGGGCACCAGCTCGGACTCCACGATGGTGCTCACTGCGGCGACGGTGCGCAGTGGACGGGTGGGATCCGGATCAATCAAATCCGCGGCGGGGTCGTCCAACGAGGAAATGGTACCGCCGTGGGCGCCGGGCTGAAAACGCCAGTGCGCCTTGTTGTCTGAGCGACCGGTCTTCCACCGTAGCTGCACCACCCAGCGCGAGTCCTCACCGCGCCACGCGTCCCAGGTGGCATCCGACAAATCCTGCCCACGCTGCGCGAAGGCATCGCCGACAATCTCGGTGAGGGTCTCCACGGCGGGCCCGTCGTGGCGCACCGGGTGCCCACCCTGGGCGACCTCGGCCGCGCGTGAGCGCTCCAGCAGCACGGGGTATGCGAAGCGTTCGACGCGGGAGATGGGCACGCCGGCCACCGCCGCAACTTGCTCCACACTCGCGCCGGCGCGAATGCGGGCCTGGATGTCGCGCGGACGCAGCTGGCTCTCGAGCTCGATCTCGATCTGGCCCAGCCGGGTGAGATCGCCGCGGGCCGCAGCGCGCAACTTGTCGTCCGCGGGAACGGTGAACTTCTCCTTGTGCTCGCTGTCCTCGCAGACCACGGATAGTCCATCGGCGTCTAGACCGATAACTCGAAGTGCACGCACGTCGGCCTCCCGGAACCTCTGCAAGGGGTGAACAACACGAGTGTAATTCACCTGCGGCAACCGGTGGGGATGAACACGCGTGATTCAGCCGAGCTGAGTCACCACGTGGTCGATGCACGCCGTCAGGGCGCTGACGTCATCCGGCTCGATCGCCGGGAACATGCCGACGCGCAGCTGATTGCGGCCGAGCTTGCGGTAGGGCTCGGTGTCCACGATTCCGTTGGCGCGCAGAATCTTTGCCACGGCAGCCGCGTCCACACTGTCGTCGAAGTCGATGGTGCCCACCACCTGGGAGCGCTGCGCAGCTTCGACGACGAATGGGGTCGCGTAGTCGCTGGCCTCGGCCCAGTTGTACAGCCGTGCGGACGAATCGGTGGTGCGGGTGGTGCACCAGTCCAGACCTCCCTGGGCGTTCATCCACTCGACCTGGTCGGCCAGCAACAGCAGCGTGGCCACGGCCGGGGTGTTGTAGGTCTGCTCCTTCACACTGTTGTCCAACGCGGTGGTGAGCGAGAGGAACTCCGGCACCCAGCGGTCGGAGCTGCCGATCTCCGCCACCCGTTCCTGCGCGGCGGGGCTCATCAAGGCGATCCACAGGCCGCCGTCGGAGGCGAAGCACTTCTGCGGCGCGAAGTAGTACACGTCGGCATCGGTGATGTTTACCGGCAACCCACCCGCACCGGACGTGGCGTCGATGGCAACCAGTGCGCCGTCCGAGCCCGCCGGCCGCTGCACCGGGATCATTACACCGGTCGACGTTTCGTTGTGCGCCCAAGCGATCAGGTCGCAGGAGGGATCTGCGACCGGCTCCGGCGCGCTGCCAGGTTCGGCCGCGATCACCACCGGCTCGCCCAGAAACGGTGCACCCTTGGTAACGCTGGCGAACTTCGAGCTGAACTCGCCGTTGGTCAGGTGCAGTGAGCGCTCGCGCACCAGGCCGAACGCCGCGGCGTCCCAGAACGCCGTCGTCCCTCCGTTGCCCAGCACCACCTCGTAACCCTCCGGCAGCGCGAACAGCTCGCGCATGCCACTACGCACCCGAGCCACCACGTCCTTCACCGGCTTCTGCCGGTGACTGGTGCCCATCACGCTGCTGCCCGTGGCGGCGAGCGCAGCCAACTGCTCAGGGCGCACCTTGGACGGTCCGCAGCCGAAGCGGCCGTCGGTGGGGAGCAGGTCAGTGGGAATGGTGATGGTGGGCGCGGAGGCTCGAGTCATGCGCCCATTCTCGCAGCGCCGCTGTTCGACCCTGCGACCAGCCGTCTGCGCACACGTCGAACCCGCCCAAATGGCGCAAATTGCGGACGCGCTACTCCCATTTGAACGGGTTCGACCAAAAGCGGGCTCAGCTGTGCGAGATTTCGCCCCAGCCCTCGACGCTCTCCGGCTTGCGGGGCTCAGGGCCGACGTAGTACGCCGCGGGGCGCACCAGCTTGCCCAGCCGCTTCTGCTCCATGATGTGCGCTGCCCAACCGGCGGTGCGCCCGGAGGTGAACATGGCGGGCATCATGTGCGCGGGTACCTCGGCGAAGTCCAGGATCACCGCCGCCCAGAACTCCACGTTGGTCTCGATCGGGCGGTCGGGCCGGCGCTCGCGCAGCTCGGCCAGCGCCGCCTGCTCCAGCGCGGCCGCTGCCTCGTAGCGCGGTGCGTCGAGCTCCTTGCAGGTACGGCGCAGCACGCGGGCGCGGGGGTCCTCGGCCCGGTACACCCGGTGGCCGAAGCCCATCAGCTTCTCCTTGCGGTCCAGGATGCCCGTGACCAGACCGGCGGGGTCGCCCGACTTCTCGGTCTCCGCGATCATCGGCAGCACCCTGGCGGGGGCACCACCGTGCAGCGGACCGCTCATCGCGCCGATCGCGCCGGACATCGCCGCCGCGACGTCGGCGCCCGTGGAGGCGATGACCCGCGCGGTGAAGGTGGAGGCGTTCATGCCGTGCTCGGCAGCGGATACCCAGTAGGCGTCGATGGCCTTGACATGCTTGGGGTCCGGCTCGCCGCGCCAGCGGACCATGAAGCGTTCGGTGACGGTCTCGCACTCGTCGATGCGTGTCTGGGGCACGGCAGGCTGGTGGATACCGCGGGCGGACTGGGCGACGTAGGACAATGCCATCACCGAGGCGCGGGCGAGCTCGTCGCGGGCCGTGGTGTCGTCGAGGTCCAGCAGTGGCTTGTAGCCCCAGATCGGGGCGAGCATGGCCAGCGCAGCCTGCACGTCCACTCGTACATCACCGGTGTGAATGGGCAGTGGGAAGGGTTCCGCCGGCGGTAGACCGGGGCCGAAACGTCCGTCGACGAGCAGGGCCCACACGTTGCCGAAGGTCACCTTGCCTGCGAGGTCCTCGATGTCGACTCCGCGGTAGCGCAGCGCGCCACCGTCCTTGTCGGGTTCGGCGATCTCGGTGGTGAAGGCGATGACACCTTCCAGACCCTCGGAGAAGTTGTCCGGTAGCCCTGCTGCGTCTGCCATGTCTGCTGAAGCCTCCTGGGTCTGCTCGCTGTCGTCTCGCGCAGCGAGGCGCGAACATCGTAACCCTGCCTTGACGGGGGTCGGCGCGCAACGTCGGCCTCTGCTGCACGTCGATGAGGGCCTGGGGCGTAGCGTCGGATCGGTGGAATCGGGCGCCGGCGAGCTGGCGGCACCCGATCTGGCGAACATGCGGGTTGCCTACAGTACGGAGA
>JAABUV010007292.1_pt1 | contig 11661 bp, 10 predicted proteins | sample 5559971 | NCBI WGS metagenome assembly JAABUV01 (sample SAMN10711881, study PRJNA513362) | rock metagenome | isolation source: Antarctica rocks | place: Antarctica: Victoria Land, Knobhead nord | collected 2015-12-19
GAACGTGTAGGCGGGTGTGGCAGACTGTGGTGACACGGGGTCCTCCTCGCAATGGTGAGACGTTGAATATCTCGACCATAGCGCACGGGACCCCGTGTGGCAACCTCATGAATAATTCAGGCTAGGGTTGTAACCGTTCCCGGAATGTTCACTACTATAAAGGCTCATAGTGGGCGCTGTCAAGCACGCGAGCATTGACGCATCCGTTGACAATCAGGCATCGGTGTGGTATTTTCCCAACCAACGGCATGCGACCGTAGCCGATACCGGAACAGGTGGTGGCTGGCGCCGCGATGTCGCGCAGGACTGAACGATGGAAGGAGGGCGATAGCCGGTCGGAGATGCCGTCTGCGTGGATGGATGAGCGCGGCCTGTGGTTTAGGGGCACGGCAGCCGCAAACCGGCAGTAGCCCGCGCTCCCATGGACTTGTTGTTGCAGTCAATCGCGACCTATTTGTCGTCATCAGGTCAGGCGATGCACACACCCCTGACGGGGGTTGCGCCGCGCGTCGTCAGACCGTAGTTTAGTTTAGTAAGGAGCGTCAGCGTATGACTCTCAAAGCATCGACGAAGATCGCTGCTACGTCTCTACTCAGCGCCGCCCTTGTGTCGACGGCCGTCGCCCTCCCTGCCCACGCCGCGCGCCCCCGCGTCGCCCTGCGCCCGCTCACGATTGGGCAATCATCGAGCAACTACGTCCGCAACTTCAACCCGTTCTCGCTGACCGGGGCGCTCTCCTCGGCGCGCGCCGCGGTCCTGGAGCCCCTCTACATCGTCGACCCCACCGCGAATGGCAAACAGACGCCCTGGCTGGCGACATCGTACAAGTTCAGCCCGGACCTCAAGACGCTGACGTTCACGATCCGCCAGGGGGTCAAGTGGTCCGACGGGCAGCCGTTCTCGGCCAACGACGTGCTCTTTACCCTGAACCTGGGCAAGACAAATTCCGCGCTTGATCAGATCGGGCTGTGGGGCGCGAGCGGGTTGGCCACGGGCGTGTCCGCCACGGGCAACACGGTCTCCATCCGCTTCAAGCAGGCGAACGTCACGACCTTCGGCCCGTTGGTGGACAACCTATTTATCCTGCCCGCGCACGTCTGGTCCAAGATCACGAACCCGCTCACCTTTGCCTGGGCTGACCCGGTCGGGACCGGACCGTTCACGCAGGTGAAAAGCTTCTCCTCGCAGAGTTACGAGTTGGGCCGCAACCCCTACTACTGGAACGCGGCCAACCTGAAGATCGACGCGATCCGTTACACGGGGTTCCAGAGCAACGACGCGTCGGCGCTCGCGCTTGAGTCGGGCCAGGTCGACTGGTCCGGTGACTTCATTAACAACGTCGAGCGGGTGTACGACGCCAGGAACCCCAATTACCACCACTACTACGCCCCGCGCGACCTGCCCACCACGCTCTACGTGACGGCCACCAAATATCCCTACAACCTGCCCGTCTTCCGCAAGGCGTTGAGCATGGCCATCAACCGCCAGGCGCTCAACGTCAACGCCGAGTACGGCTATACGACGCCGACCAATATCACGGGTCTTAGCGGGGCCTTCCCCACCTGGGTCGACAAGAGCGTCCCCAACACCCTGGCGCAGTACAACCCGACGGCGGCGCTGTCCATGCTTGAGAAGGCTGGCTTCAAGATGCAGGGCGGCAAGCTGATGGACCCCAAGGGCCAGCAGGTCACGTTCAGCCTCCCGGTGGTGGCGGGCTTCTCGGACTTCGTCGGCATCCAGCAGATTCTGGCCCAGAACTTCAAGGCCCTGGGTATCGACGCCGCGCCGCAGGCCATCTCGACGTTCGGCCCCTGGTACACCAGCGTGCAGAAAGGCGTCTATCCGGTGGTCACGGTCTGGAGCTATGGCAACCAGTCGCCGTATGACTACTACAACCAGATGATGGGGCCAACCAACATTAAGCCAGTCGGGACTATCGCCGGCGGTGACGCCTGGACACGCTTTCAGGACCCGCAGATGGACGCGCTGCTCACCAAGTTTCGCACCACGACCGACGCGGCGCAGCAACACGCGTTGGCCAACCAGATGCAGCAGATCTTCGTCAAGGACCTGCCGGTCATCCCGATGATCAACGGCCTGATCAAGGAGAACTACAACACGACGTACTACACCGGCTTCCCGACCGCGAACAACTACTACGCCGACGGGAGCCCCGACGCGACGCCGATGCGCCTGATCGTGCTGACCCATCTCAAGCCGGCGCACTAACGGTTCATCCCTGGGGGTGGGGGATCTGTACGTCCCCCACCCCCCCACGCTATCCCCCTTCGCGCCCGGGGGCGCGGCCGGATCGATCGTACGAGGATATGTGGTCATGCGCTTTGTCATCCGCCGTCTGCTGTTCTACGCCGCCGCCCTCTGGGCCGCTATCACGCTCGATTTTCTCATCCCGCGGGTGATGCCCGGCAACCCCGCCGCGGCCATCTACGCTCAACACGCGCAGCAATTCGCGAACAATCCCAACGCCTTCCGCATCATCGCGGCCTCGCTGGGCCTGTCTACCGACCCGCTGCCCGTGCAGTACTGGCATTACCTGGGCAACCTGATCCACGGCGACTTTGGCGTTTCCTTTAACCAGTTCCCCAATCGTGTCTCGACCATCGTCGCGCAAAGCCTGCCCTGGACGATCTTTCTGGTCGGGGTGGCCTCTATTATCGCGTTCGTGTTGGGGACCGGTATCGGGACGTTGGCCGCCTGGCGGCGCGGCGGCGTCCTCGACAGCCTGCTGCCTCCGCTGGCGCTGATGACCAGCAGCTTCCCCTTCTTTTTCCTGGCCCTGCTGCTGCTGTACTTCCTGGGCTTCAAGTTGAACCTGTTCCCGATCAATCACGCCTATACCGATGGACTACAGCCGGCCCTGTCCCTGACCTTCGTGGGTAGTGTGCTGTCGCACGCTGTCTTACCGGCTTTCTCGCTAGTCCTGGTCGCCGTGGGCGGTTGGCTGCTGGGCATGCGCAACACCATGATCAACGTCCTCTCCGAGGACTACATCTCGATGGCGCAGGCGCGCGGCCTGACCGACCGCCGCGTCATGCTGGGGTACGCGGCGCGCAATGCCATGCTGCCCCAAATCACGGGGTTTGCCTTGAGCCTGGGCTATCTCGTCGGCGGCCAAATCCTGATCGAAAGCATCTTCAGCTATCCTGGGGTGGGGTTGCTTATGGCGCAGTCGATCGGTGCGCAGGACTATCCCGTCATCCAGACCCTGCTGCTCGTTATCACGGTCTGCGTCCTGCTGGCGAACCTGGCCGCCGACCTGGTCTACGCTCGCCTTGATCCGCGCGCGCGCGCGGCGTAAGCTGTCTTGAAAGGAGGAACTGGCCATGGATGTTCATGCGACGACGGAGGTGAGTGCGGAGTTGGCCGGGGCAGGGGGGACGCCCATCGTCCCTGTGACGGGGCCGCGCCGCCGCGGCCTCTCCGCGCCGGGCTGGTTGCGCCTGATTTTGTCCGACCGCAAGGCCGCCGTGGGTGTGGCCATCCTAACCTTCTTCGTGCTCGTGGCCATCTTCGGGCCGCTCATCTGGCGGGGCGACCCCAGCGTCGGCGACTACACCGTCAAACCGCAGCAGGCGCCCTCGGCCGCGCACTGGCTCGGCACGGATCAACAGGGGCGCGACATCTTCCTGGGGTTGGTGGACGGGACGCGTCCGGCGCTGATTATCTGCTTCTCGGTCGGCGTGATCGCGACGGCCATTGCCGTGGTCGTCGGCTTGAGCGCTGGCTACTTCGGCGGCTGGATCGACGAGACGCTGATGTTGATCACCAACATCGTGCTGGTCATCCCTAGCTTCCCGCTGATCATCGTCGTGACGTCATTCATCCAGGCCAAGAACGGTTATGTCCCCATCGTGATCATCCTGGGCTTGACCGGGTGGGCCTTCGGGGCGCGCGTGCTGCGCAGCCAGGCGATGAGCCTGCGCCAGAAAGACTTCATCCAGGCCTCGGTTGTGCGCGGCGAGTCAGGCATGCGCATCGTGCTGCGCGATATCCTGCCTAACATGATCAGCCTGGTGGTTAGCGGGTTCATCGGGACGGTTCTCTTCGCCCTGGGTACGACGGCCGCGCTCGTGTTCCTGGGCTACGGCAATCTGAGCCAGGTGAGTTGGTTCAGCATGTTGTACTGGGCGCAGAACGGCTCGGCGTTGCAAGTCGACGCCTGGTGGCTCTTCCTCCCGCCGGGCCTGGCCATCGCGCTGGTCGGGACGGCCTGCGCGCTGATCAACTTCGGTATCGACGAGATCAGCAACCCGCGCCTGCGTACCGAGAAAATCAAGATCCCCCGCGGCGCCGTGCCGCCGGTGGCGGTCGCCCCATCGGGAAAGGTGGCGGCGCGATGACCCGCGATCAAGCCGCTACGCGCGTCGTTCCCATCGACGCCGCCGCGCAGGTTCCGGCCGACGCGCCCCTGCTTGACGTGCGCGACCTGCACGTCTCCTATGCGACCGCGCGTGGACCCGCGCGCGCGGTGCAGGGGGTGTCGTTCAGTCTGCGCAAGGGCGAGACCTTGGGCCTGGCGGGGGAGTCGGGCTGTGGCAAGAGCACCGTGGCCAACGCCATCACGCGCCTGCTCAAGCCCCCCGCCTACATCGCCGGCGGCCAGATCCTGTTCGACGGCCGCGACGTCACGACGATGGGCGCCGACGAGACGCGGCGCTTCCGCTGGAGCCGCGTCAGCATCGTCTCGCAGAGCGCCATGAACGCGCTCAACCCCGTCATCACCATCGGCGCGCACTTCGTCGATACGCTGCAGGCGCACACGAACATGAGTAAGCGCGAGGCGCTGGAGCGCGGGGGCGAGTTGCTGCGCGTGGTGGGTATCGAGCGCGCGCGGCTCAAGAGCTACCCGCATGAACTCTCCGGCGGCATGCGCCAGCGCGCGGTCATCGCCATGGCCCTGGCGCTCAACCCCGACCTGATCATCATGGACGAGCCGACGACCGCGCTCGATGTGGTGGTGCAGAAGGAGATCATGCAGCAGATCGAGGACCTGAAGGAGCAGTTCGGCTTCTCGATCCTGTTCATCACGCACGACCTCTCGCTGCTGGTGGAGTTCAGCGATCGTCTCGCCATCATGTACGCGGGCAGGATCGCCGAGTTGGCCCCCGCGCGCGAGCTGTTCAACCATCCCGAACACCCTTATACGGTCGGTCTGATGAATAGCTTCCCCGCGCTGACCGGGCCGCGGCAGGAGTTGGCTGGTATTCCGGGCTCGCCGCCCAACCTGATCGCGCCGCCGGCCGGCTGCCGCTTTCACCCGCGCTGCCCGCACGCCATGACGACCTGTATGCAGGCCGAACCCATGCTGCGCGACATCGGTGGGGGGCACCAGGTGGCCTGCCACTTGTATCCGCATCGCTGAGGGCCTGCGCGTGCCCTCCCCACGTCGTGTGGGCCCGACGGCAAACCACGCCGACGGTCGTCGGTTATTCGTAGCACCGTAGTGCTGTACGCTACCATGCGGCCACAGGCGCGGGTAGGACAAGCATGAGGTAGGACCAGTATGGAGGGATAATCATGCAACAATCACAGGCCCCGGTGATGGATGTGCAGGGGCTGACCAAATGGTTTCGCACGGGCGGCGGTCCGTTTGGCCTTGGCGGCGAGGCGCGCTACGTGCACGCGGTCGACGACGTCACCTTCGCACTGGAGAAGGGACGCATCCTCGCGCTGGTGGGCGAGAGCGGCAGCGGCAAGAGCACGATCGCGCGCCTGCTGGCGCGGCTGTATCCCGTGACGAAGGGACAGGTGTTGCTTAAAGGTCACGACGCCCTGTCCCACCAGAACCGTCGCGCCGTCCTTGCCTACCGTAGCGACGTACAGATGATTTTCCAGGACCCGTTCGGCTCCCTGAATCCCGTGCAGACGGTGGGCTATCACCTGTCGCGCCCCCTGGCCGTCCACAAGAGGCTGCGCGGGGCGGCGCAGGAACGTGAGATCCACGCCCTGCTGCGCACGGTGGGACTGGAGCCAGCCGATGAGTACGTCGCGAAGTACCCGCACGAGCTCTCGGGCGGCCAGCGACAGCGCGTGGCCATCGCCTGTGCCCTGGCGGTCGACCCCGAGGTCATCCTGGCCGACGAGCCGATCAGCATGCTCGACGTGTCGATCCGCATGGGCATCCTGAACTTGATGAAGCGACTCAAGGAGGAGCGTGGGATCGCCTATCTCTACATCACGCACGATCTGGCCAGCGCGCGCTACATTGCCGACGAGACGATGGTGCTCTACGCCGGGCACATGATGGAGAAAGCTTCCAGCACCGCGTTGATGGACGATCCGCGGCACCCCTACACACGCCTGCTCATCTCGGCGGCGCCGAATCCAGCGCAGGAGAAACGGCGCGTCGAGGCGCGGGGCGAGATACCGACGATCATCAACCCCAAGCCGGGCTGTCGCTTCGCGCCGCGCTGCCCGCTGGTCATGCCCATCTGCACCGAGCGCACGCCCGAGATCACGCAGGTGCGCCCCGGCCACCTCGTGCGCTGCTACGCGGCACAACCCGCCTACACCTCCTCGACCGCCCACGCATGAACGCGTTGTGCTCATGAAGGACGCATACAGTGGTGATACGGTCATCGCCGCTTTCTTTGTCGGCGCGCCCGTTACGACGCGGTCATCCGCCAGGAGGTGCGGCGGCCCGCGGCTAGCGTCAACCTGATGAAAGGATACGACACGCCTATGGCATCTGTAGTCACGAGAGTACCGGCCGATTTCCTGTGGGGTGCCGCGACAGCGTCCTTCCAGATCGAGGGTGCGACACGCGAGGACGGGCGCGGCGCGTCGATCTGGGACCGCTTCTGTGCCACGCTCGGCAAAGTCAAGAACGGCGACACCGGCGACCCGGCCTGCGACCACTACCACCGCTATCCGCACGACGTGGTCCTGATGAAGAGCCTCGGCCTGCGCGCCTACCGCTTCTCGATCGCCTGGCCGCGCATCCTCCCCGAGGGGACGGGCAGGGTCGAGGAGAAGGGGCTAGACTTCTACGACCGGTTGGTGGATGAGTTGCTCGCGGCTGGTATACGGCCCTTCGCCACGCTCTACCACTGGGACCTGCCCCAGACCTTGCAGGATCGCTGGGGCGGGTGGGCGGGGCGCGACACCGCCGCGGCATTTGTCGCCTACGCCGATGTTGTGTCGCGGCGGCTGGGCGACCGCGTCAAGGACTGGATCACGCTCAACGAGCCCTGGTGCGCGGCGTGGTTGGGCTACGGCTGGGGTCAACACGCGCCGGGCCTGCGCGACCCCCAGCTCGCCATGACGGCGACGCACCACCTGCTCCTTGGCCACGGCGACGCCGTCCCGCTGCTGCGCCGCAATAGCCCCGACGCGCGCGTCGGCATCACGCTCAATCTGGCTCCCGTCCATCCCGCCACGGATAGTGCCGCGGACCGCGCCGCGGCCCGCCTGTCCGACGGCCTGTCCAACCGCCTGTACCTCGACCCGGTGTTCAAAGGCTCGTATCCCACCGATGTCATCGATGGACTCGGTGTGTCCGCGCCGTCGATCCAGCCGGGAGACCTGGAGGCGATACGGGCGCCGCTGGATTTCCTGGGCATCAACTACTATATGCGCTTGGTTGTACAGGCCGACCCAACGGGGTGCAGTCCGCGGGGCGAGTCCGTCCGCGTCGAGGGTGCCGCGCGCACCGCGATGGACTGGGAAATCTACCCCGAGGGGTTGCATGAGCTGTTGGCACGAGTGCACCGCGACTACGCGCCCGCCTCTATGTACGTGACGGAGAACGGCGCGGCGTTCGACGATGCGGTGGGACCGGACGGCCGCGTGCACGATGAGCAGCGTCGCGTCTACCTGGAAGAGCACTTCGCGCAGGCCGCGCGCGCCGTCGCGGAGGGCGTTCCCCTGCAGGGTTATTTCGTGTGGTCGCTGCTGGACAACTTCGAGTGGGCCGAAGGCTATAACAAACGCTTTGGCATCGTCTACGTCGACTACAACACGCAGGAGCGCACCGTCAAGGATAGCGGGCGTTGGTACGCGGACATGCTCCACGGCTAGCGAAGGAGACACCCCACCATGAGAGATGACCTTATCAGACCCTCGCGCGCAGCGTGAGCCTAGATGCCTTGCCCCTGCTCCTGCCGCTATACGATCACTTGGGGCTGCGCGACCTGGTCAATCACCGCTGTTACCCGGATGGTGACGCACCCGAAGCGGACCTGCTCACGGACAGGTTCCGTCCTCCACCTGACGTGGGTCCGCCAGGAGGAGGCCTTGGCCGCTGCCGCCACGCTCGACGGGCGTTACGTCCTGGGCACGACCGCCCCCGAGCCAGATGCGGCCACGATCCTGCGCCTCGCCACGCAGCGCGATGTGCCCGAGAAGCGCTTCGCGCTGGTCAAGGGTCCCCTGGCCGTGCGCCCGCTCTTCGTCCATAAAGAAGGGCGGGTGCTCGGCGTGGTCTGGGCCACGAGGGCACCGGGTGTGCTGGCCGTTTAGTTCATCCGCGCAACAGAGTATGGTAATCCGTTGCGCGGATGAACTAAACGGCCAGCACACCCGGTGCCCTCGTGGCTTGCTGAGCGTCCGCGTGCCCTGGTCTGCCGCACTGTGTCTCGCGTCAGCGTCGCGTGCAGCACTGACGTGACCGGAGACGGGCGCTGGAGGCTGGTAGGTGTGGTTTACGTGCCCCTCTGGCCGTGGCGCGACTGCTGGTGGCCGTGGGCGCGTCCGCAGGCATGCGGCTGGTCGGGCACAGCGTCGGCGATTTGGAGCCGGGGGCGTGCGCGGTGACTACCGGAGGGCCTTGCGCAGGCGCAGGGCGCGGCGGCTGTAGCCGAGGTGGCGCTCGTAGAAGGGGACGGAGAGGGGGCTGTCGTAGGTGTCGAGCAGGGCGATGGCCGCGCCGCGCGCGCGGCCCCACCGCTCAGCCGCGTCCATCAGCCGGGTGCCGACGCCGTGGTGACGGGAGGCTTCGCGGACAATGAGGGCATTGATGAGGAGGCGCGTGAGGCCGGCGTCGCGCGAGGCATCGGTGGCGGCGCGGGGCGACGGATGCTCTATGGCGGCGAAGAGATAGCCGACAACGTGGCCGTCGGCGTCGGCCACCAGGGCGAGGGAGTCCTGGGCAGCGGCGAGGTGGAGGAAGCGCTCTTCAAGGCTCTGGGCGAGGCCGGCGGCGTCCGGGATCTGGAAGAGGGCGGGGTTGAGGGCGGCATAGGAGGCGCCGGCGTCGAGCCAGCAGCGGGCGAGGCCGTCACCATCGCCGGCGCGCGGGGGACGGAGCGCGAGGTCCATCGACGTATGATCCTTTCGCGTGGGCCGCTGCGGCGTGGAGCGGCGCTGATACGTAGGTGCAACGAGGCTGCGGGGGGGGGGTAGCGCGCCACCCGTGCGCGCCCCACTGGCCACCGTTGGTAGTGTACCAAGCGCAGCTCAGGGTAGCGGGCCTCGGGGCGGCGGGGTCCGTAGTAACTCCCGTGCCCCTGCGTCCGTGGTGGGGCCTGGGCGGAGCTCGTGGCGACGTTGGGCGCGTCGGCGCGGAACGTTGAGGGGACGGGGTGTTAGTCGGGCAGCTTGAGGTAGACGTCGGGGCTGTCGGGAGTGGCCCAGGTGGGCTCCCAGGGGAGGAAGCCGATACTGCGGTAGAGATGGGCGGCGGCGGCATTCTCAGGGCGATGGCCGATGGCGATGACCTCAACATCGGGGGAGAGGCGGAGGCGGCGGATCAGCGCGATGGTGGCGGTGCGGCCGTAGCCCTGGCCCTGGTGGGCGGGAGCGATCATGAGGCGGAGAATGTAGCCGACGCCGGCGGCGATCTCGTACATACCAAAGCCCAGCATGGGGACAGGGGGGAGATCGTAGCCACGGGCGGCGAGGTCGTAGATGGCGAGGGGGGTGAGGGCAGGATTAACCTTGGCCTCGGCGAGGGACTTGGCATTGGAGGCAACGAACGCAGCCTGGGGCGGGTCGAGGTGGAGGGTGAGGCACTCTTTGTAGTTGGTGAGGGTGACGGGACGAAGATGGACACTGGCCATGGCGATGGGGCCTTTCCTGTCGTCAGATCGCTGCACAATAGTCGTATCGTAGCAGACGCGTGGAGGGCTAGCACAGCGCGCAAACGGGTGGCCTCGACACGGTAGCCGGGCGCGCCGCGCGTGCGGGGTCTGCGCGTTGTCGCTGGGGCCGGTGGCTCGGCACGAAGGGGCCACTAGATGCCGAGGTTCCTACGTAGTAGGGGGCCACCAGATGCCGGGGTAAAAGGCCATAGCGTGCCGGCGTACCAAGACACCCAAGACGCAGTTCTCTCGGCTAGCCTTCTCTCTCTGCGAGCGACGGGGGGGAGCTACGGGCCTTGGCGACGAGGCGCCGTCGACAGCCTGGCCGCAGCGGCGGGGGCATGCGCGGCCGTGCCCTGGTGCCAGCGCTCGGCGGCCTGGCCGGGGCGGCATGCTGCATAACCATGCAGTTCGGCTGCTTACAAGCCGCGCTTGACAGGCCCCACAGCGTTCTGCCAAGCTCCTAGCGGGTCGCAACGCGAAGCGTAAGGGGAGGATACGATAATGCGAAGCGGTGGCGCGAGAAGTGCGGCAAAAGGGACTGTTAGGCGCAAAGATCGCAGGTATGTAAGGCGTCAGATTAAGTGAGCGGGTTTCACCCGTCCAGCGGCGTGGAACGTCAGATTAACTGAGCGGGAAACGTCAGATTAGGTGAGCCGATCCGCGTGTTGCGTCAGATTAGGTGAGCCGATCCGCGCGCAGCGTGTCCGCGCTTCTCGCGTCCGTGGCGTCCCCCCTGAGGGGACTTTTGAGTGTGGATACGACGGGGAGGAGGGCCGGGAGGAGGGCTCCGAACGGGTTGGCTCACGTAATGTGACGCAACTGGCCCACGTAATGTGACGTTTGGCTCATCTAATGTGACGCCTTACCAGCGATCCGCATAACTCGCTCCCGCGCGGGAGGTGTCGTGCTATCGTGGTGTCAACCAACAAGTCGTCGTAGGGAGGACGGCTCCGAGGGCGAGGGTGGTGGGGATGGGCCGGTTGTATGTGGGCACGGGGACGCGCTACCAGTGGGACGGGCGCACGTGTGTGGTGGTGCAGGTGCTGCGAGACGGGCAGCTGCTGGTGGAGGACCAGAGTGGCGGGGGCCAGGCGGTGGTGACACGGGCGGAGCTGACGGCGGCGTGGGACAGGGGGGCGGTGCGCTTCGAGGTGCGGGGGCCGGGGGCGCGCGCTGAAGGAGAGGGGACGCTGCCGACGGGGTACACGATCGCGGATTTCCACCTGCTGCCGGAGAGGGAGCGGGCGGAGGCATGGCGGCGCTACACGCTGATCCGGCCGCTGTTGACGTGGCCGGCGGGGGCGCGGACGCGGCGGGCGATCGAGGAGTATCTGTCCACGTTGTCTGGGGCGCGGGCGCGGGCCGGTGGTGAGATGACCGATGGCGAGCTACGGGCCGCGCTGACCTGGCTATGAAAATGGCACGTCCGGTTTTGGAGGCGGGCGGGGGAGAGCGATTTCCCTCGCCTAGCCAACCCGCATATAACGTGAAAAAGACCTTCTATGTCAAGGGTAGATAAAAATGTCGTTCTCCTTTGAGGCTATAAGGGGCGGGAGGTGTGCGGTGGGAGCAGGCACGCTCCGGCTGGGGCTTGACGACGCCCGGCACCCCTGCTGCG
>JAABUV010007297.1_pt1 | contig 11658 bp, 12 predicted proteins | sample 5559971 | NCBI WGS metagenome assembly JAABUV01 (sample SAMN10711881, study PRJNA513362) | rock metagenome | isolation source: Antarctica rocks | place: Antarctica: Victoria Land, Knobhead nord | collected 2015-12-19
ACGACGAGCTGGTGAAGTACGCCACGGCGCTGCGGCTCGGCACGGCGGAGACCGAGGCGATCCTGCGGCGTTTCACCCGCAGCAATGTCCAGCACCCGACCTATCAGGCGCTCGCCGAGTTGGGGAAAGCCGTGAAGGCCATCTTCCTGTGCGACTACCTGCGGTCGGAAGCCCTCCGGCGCGAGATCCAGGAGGGGCTCAACGTCGTGGAGAACTGGAACAGCGCCAATAGCTTCATCTTCTACGGGAAAGGCGGCGAGATCGCGGCCAATCGGCTGGAGGACCAGGAGGTGGCGGTGCTCGCGCTGCACCTCCTGCAGGTCTGCCTCGTTTACATCAACACGCTGATGCTCCAGGAGGTGCTGGCCGCGCCGGCGTGGGCCGACCGGCTGGGGCCGGCCGATCTGCGCGCGCTGACGCCGCTCCTCTACGGGCATGTCAACCCCTACGGCACCTTCCAGTTGGACATGACGACCCGGCTGGCGCTGGCGCAATCGGCATGAGTCGGGGAGAGGAGCGGGACCCGATGGACGTGCCGCGGACGCCCGCCAAGCAGAAAGCGCGGGAACTCGCGAAGCATCTGCGTGCCGAGCGGCCGGACTATGCGTACCTCAAGGCCGTCTTTCGCGCCCTCCGGGAGGAACTGGGCGTCGCCGTCCCCGGCCCCTCGCGTCGGCTGCCCGATACGCCCAGCGAGGCGGAGATCCGCCGCTACTACGAGACCGTCTGGCAGGCGCGCCACGGGCCGGACCTCGTGCTGATCAAGACACTGCTGTACACCGGCGTGCGGGTCGGCGAACTCGTCGCCATCCGCCTCGCCGACGTCGACTTCGACCGCTGCCAGATCCGCATCAACCGGGGCAAAGGCGGCAAGGACCGCGTCGTCCCCTTCCCGCAGAACTTCAAGGAGACCCTGGCCCTCCACGCCGACGCGCTGCGCCGGAAACGCGCGACGCACCTCTTCGAGTCGTCGTGGAAGAAGCCGTACAGCGACCGCGGCGTCCGCAAGCTCCTCGCCCGCTACGCCGCGCAGGCCGGCCTCGCGCGGCCGATCTCGCCCCACCGGCTCCGCCACTTCCTCTTCACCTGGCTCAAGACGCAGGGGATCGACGACGCGCTGATCCAGCCCTACTCTGGCCACGCCAGCCGCCAGTCGCTGGAGATCTACTCGCGCCTGGCACTCGCCGAGGCACAGGAGGAGTACGAGCAGGTCATCGGCCGCTTCCCGGTGTGAGCCAGCGGGCACCTGCACTCAGACGCACAGCGCGCCTCGGCGGCGAATTCGGAACGCGCTGCGCGCCGAATCGGTCGCCAACCGATGGCTCCGCCCCGTGTACGCTCGCTACTTTGCGGCTGGTGACAGCTTCCGTAACTCACCCCCTACCGCTTGCGCCTCTACCGCGGCCCGACCGGCCGGGCGGTGGTCGTCGTCACCGCCGAGCCGTTCACCACCTGGCTTGTGCGTCTCGGCCCCGCCGTCGCCCTGGCACTCAGCGCTTGCCACGGTTTCGACCCGTGCAACGTGCTCTGGATCGCCGAGGACCCCGGCTACGACCCGGCCAACCCCGACCTCGACCCGGCCCTTGTCGAGGGCCTGACGGCCGCCGCGTCGTACACCCTCTGCACGTTCGGCCCGTCCCCCGACACCCCCGAGCAACTCCGCTACCTGCTCTGCGAGCCGGTCCCCGGAGCCTGGGTCGAGGACGCGCTGCTGCGCGGCGACCTCGACGACGGGGGCATCGACCCGCCCCCCGACCCCACCCTGCCGACCCGTATGGCGGAACTGGTACGCGGCCCGGCGGGCGCGCTCCTGCGCGCGCTCGGCCTCCTGGCGGTCCCGCCGACCCTGGACGACGCGGTGCCGGAGACGGCCGGGGATCACGGGGCGGGCGATGGGCGACGCTGAGCGCCGACGGCGGCAGGAACGGGCGCGTGTCCGCGCGGGGCGGCTGGGTATCCGACTGGCCGACGAGCGTGCGCCCGGCACCGCGCCGTCGGCGACTCCAACCCTCCGCCCCTTCCCCCCATCTGACTCGCCGCCAGCGGCCGGGCCGCTACGCGTCGTCAGTGCCCCGCCGCCCGAGCCAGCGGGACCGGCGGACAAGCCCCCCTCCGTCGTACCTCCGGCCGCGTCCCCACCGACGCACGCCCAGCTGCTGGTGACGCTGATCGACAGCGACCCGCTGGTCTGGCGCCGCCTCGCCGTGCCGAGCGGCACCACGCTGGCGAAGCTGCACCGGGTCCTCCAGGCCACGCTGGGCTGGACCGACAGCCACCCGCACCAGTTCGTCGCCGATGACACCAGCTACGGCGATCCCGATCTCTTGGTGGATGCTCCGCCCACCGCGAGCACGCGCCGGACCACGCTCGCGCAGGTGGCCACGGGGGTCGGCGCGATCATGCAGTACGAGTACGACTTCGGCGACGGGTGGCGGCACCTGGTCGTCGTCGAGCGCCTGCTGTGGGGCGATGCGGGGGCGCAGGGGGCGGTCTGCCTGGCGGGGGGCGGGGCCTGCCCGCCGGAGGACTGCGGCGGGATCGGGGGGTACGCGGACCTCCAGGCGACGCTGCGGCGCGGGTGCGGGCGGGAGTACCGGGAGCTGCTGGCCTGGCTCGGGGGGCCGTTCGACCCGACGGCCTTCGACCTGGCGGTGACAAACCGCGCTTTGAAGCGGCTGCGCTGACGGGGGGCGCACCAGGGGGCGCAGCCGCTTCTTCACCGATGGACGACATATCGCTTTGATCTACAGCACATCGCGCGGCTCCCCTCTGACGGGCAGGAGCGGCAGTAGCCCGTCAGTCCGGCGAGTGGCCCCGGCATGATCACGCGCACCCACATGTCCTGGCCGACGCCCGCCCGCACCGTGCCTGCGCTCATCTGCCTGCTCCCGAGCCGCTGCAAGCGTCCCCGCGTTGCCGCGTCTACCGCCTTACTCCAGACATACCGCTCAACTAACGGAGGCTATCGCCGTAAGCGCTAAACTCGGTGAGCGTCATGCTGCGTGTCGTGCACAATGCTTCTAGCTTTGTTCGTCGCGTGCCATCCTTCCCGATCTAGGCTTTGGCGTCATTCGAGACGAGGATGGTATTGCCTACCCGCGTGTGGCTCAGCAATATCAAAGCATCGCGCAACTGATTCTGATTCGGTGCGCTTCCGGAGGCGATGAGCTTCAGTATTGCCGCCAGGAGCGGCTCCTCGCCAGCGGCCGCGAATACCGCCCGCCCAAACTGCGCTTCACCGAAAATACCGGTCTCCGGGATGCTCGGGAATGGTGCGGTGAAGTTCGCCCCCTGCCAGGCCTCGTGCTCGCGATCAGTCACGGTTAGCTGCTGGAAATCGATCGGCAAGCCTCGAGCCATCGCCTTCAGGTGTTCGACCTTCGTGTCATTGAGCACGTTCGTGTCGAGGGTCACCTTTGTTCGTGCGCTCCCCTCGACTACTGCTGATTGGGTATCGTGGTTCCCGCTCACACCGCCCTCCCGGACTTCGTGATCTGCGCGATGCCCGCCAGCATGTAGTGTGGTCGTCCCTCCGCCATGAGGTAGCGCCACACGATCGCGGTGGCGTCCCCTTACCGTACCTCATCCTTGCTCATCGCGCGCACGCTATTGACCTGCCACCGTGGCGTGCCGATCGTGGCGCTGTGCCACCCCTCCTCGCCAGCGTCACCCTGCGTGCCGAGGTTGGCCGCGAGCTGCTCGCGGACCCAGCGGATCGCCTCATCCGGGTCCGTGATCGCCGTAGTGATCGTCACCGCCACCGCGTAACCTGCGATATCCTCGCGCTTCGGCATGTGCAGTCCTCTTCGTTCTCAATTCGCAGGCCGGTGCGCCGTTGCCGCATTCTCAGCCCGCTCACCGGATCGACGCCATCATAGCGCATCCCTGCCGGGAGCTTTTCAAGGGGTACCAAACGCCAGAAGTGGGTTTCCAAACGCCCCGCCCAGGCGATCAGGAAGTCGACCTCTTCCTTGCTCAGCGTGGCATTGCCGGCGGTGAGGGCCTGGCGATCCGACCAATACTTGAGCAACTCATTCACGGCTAACAACGAATATTGCTGGCGCGACACGCCCCACCACCGCCTGAGATACGCCTGACAAGATACACTCGGAGTGCGGGAGGGATATGTCCCTAGCAACGCGCGCAGATTGTGACATCGCCGATGTCACAATCTCACCGGCCCGCGTCGAGTTCCCGATGATCAGTGCCCCCGGGGTGCCGCATCTTCCTCTGCCTCCGGCGGCGGCGAGGTGCCGCCGGCACGCCCCAGGCCGACGCCGATCGCGGCCTCGCTCGGCAGCTTGCGGCGATACTCCGCGACGAAGATCCGCTCCTCCAGCCCGCCGAGCGCGTAGCGCACCTCCTCCCGCCCGGCGCTCGCGCAGATGATCAGCCCGACCGCCGGCCGCTCCCAGGGGTAGGACGGCACCCGCTCCCGGTAGTAGTTGACGTACTTGTTCATCTGGCCGACGTAACGATCCTCGAACGGTCCCACCTTCAGGTCGACCAGGACGATGCAGGGGATCGCCCGACAATACAGCTCCAGATCGACCGCGTGGTACCGGCCGTCGATCACCAGCTGCTGCTGCGTGCGCCGCAGGTAGAAGTCCGGCCCCAACTCGCCCAGGAAGCGCTCGAAGTCGGCCCGCAGCGCCGCCTCCAGTTGCGCCTCCGAGAACCCCATCGGCAGGCCGGGGAGATCGAGGTCGTAGAGGCCGCGGAAAGCGGCGGCGGGCAGGAGCGGCGGCAAGACCGCCGGCGCGAGCGCCGCACCCGCCGGATCGGCCAGGCTGCGCGCGTGGAGGTCGTCCGCGATCTGCCGCCGTAACTCGCCCACGCTCCAGGCGTTGCGCACCGTCAGCCCCTCGTAGAACCGGCGCGCGGCCGGGTCGGTCAGGCCGATCAGGACGGTGTAGTGGGTCCAGCTGAGCTGCGGGTTGAGCGCGGTGACGATGGGGTAGGTGCGGTAGAAGCGGAGCATCCGGTAGGCGTCGCGCCGACCAAAGCCGAGGTCGTTGGCCAACCGTCCCACCGCCTGCTCGCCGTACCCGGCCCGCCCGCCCTGGCGCAGCTCCTCCCGGACGATCCGTTCGCCGACCTGCCAGTAGGCCTGCACGCGCAGGTTGTCGATCGCCTGATAGGCGCGGGCGCGCGTCGTCTCGAGGATCTGGCGCACGTCGCGCAGCAACTCGTCGTAGCCTTCGAGGGGGGTGAGCGCACCCATCCGCGTCGCTCCTCTCGCGGTCGGGGTCGCTCAGTCGCCGACGGTCCGCTCTCGCAGTCCAAGCCGGTCTTCCAACACGGCGAAGAAGTAGCCCATCTTGTGCTTCTTCCAGGCGTCGCCGCCGTCGGCGACGGGCGTGCGGATCGCCCCGGTGCGCTCCTGGGTCGTGGCGCGCGCGGCGTAGAGGTGCGCGATGAAGTCCCCCATCGCCAGCCCGGAGCGGTGGTACAGGTTGGCAAGCCGCGAGGTCGAGGAGCGCAACGAGGCGGTGTCGTTCAGTTCGCGGGCGAGATCCTCAACGAAGAGCAGCAATTGCTGCCGCGCGTCGTCGTAGATCGGCGTCGTGTCGCCGACGCCCCCGTTGTCGCGCGCGCTCTCCTCACCGGAGTTGTCGGGAGGAACATCGGGGGTCGGCGCACGTTCCTTCGTATCCTTCTTCCCTTTCTGGACCGGTGCCACTCGAAATTTCGATCGATCTCTCTCTTGTTCTTCTGTCTCTTGTAGTACTGTCTCTTGTATGGGGGAATTTCTCCCCCTAGCCCTTGGGGGAATTTGGCCCCCACCCCCTTGGGGGAGTTTTTCCCCCGAGGGGGGGCGACTTTCTTCGCCAAGCCCCCCTTGGCGTACTTTTTCCCCCAAGGGGGGTGAAGTTTTTACACCGGGGGGCGAGGCGAGCAGATTGAGGCGGTAGGCGGTCGGCTCGTTCCCCTTCTCCGGGCTCTGGCGCCGCCGGGTCGCGATGATGTTCTGCTCCTCGAGGCTGCGGAGGGCCTCCAGCAACGTCTTCTTGCTCAGGCCGGTGCCGCGGTCGAGGCTGAGGCCCTCGCGCGTCTCGATGCCGTTGAGCAGCTGCGAGAGACTGATGTTGTCGCTGTCCTTCTTGAAGCCGAAGGTGCGGCGGATGATGTAGAGGAGCACCTTCAACTCGGCACCCGAGAGTTCGACCATCAGCTCGTCGAACAGCTCGTCGGGCACCATCGTATAGTTGGGGCTCTGGAACCCCGGGAACCTGCGTCCGCTGTCGCGGTCTCTGGGCATCGCACCGCTCCCGCCGCCCTTGACGGCCCCCCGGCGACGCTGCCACGCTCTCCTTGCTGCGGAAGGGCGGGTAGCGGGCGATCCCGGTGGGACGTTTGCTGGCCGTCTTTCTTCTTGTCCGCCGCCCGGGCACTCCCCCAACCATCGTGGTGAGGAGCGCGTCCGGGCGTCAGGATCCTCGACCTTCGAGGGCCGCCAGGTCCGCGCGCAGCGCCCGCACCAGGGCCTCCCGTGACGCGCGCCCTTCGGCGGCGCGCACCAGCCGCACGATCGCCAGTTCGCCCAGCTCGATCAGGTCGGCGGCATCATAGCCGTTCGGTGCCGCGCCCGTCGACGCACCCCGGTTTCGGTCCGAAATCGAGGCGTGCGGGGTTGCCTGGGGCGACACCGCCGTCGCGGGGATCGGGCGCGTCGTGGTCGGCGCGGCTTCCCGGTCGGGGAAATTTCGGTCCGAAATCTCGTCCCCCCCCGCCGCCGACCGCGCCCCTTGTCGCGGGCCCCGATCGGGGGTGCCCGCCGCGTCGTCGGCGTCCGGGGCGCTCGTCGGTGATGGGGCCGGTGGCGTCCCCTCGCCCACGGTAAAATTTCGGTCCGAAACTCGGGGCGGCTCCCCCACCACGCCCGGTGCCGGGCGCGGGCGCGGGGCGAGCGCGTCACGGGTCGCCCCCTGGCTCTGCCCGCCGGCCCTGACACGCGCGAGTTGCGCCAGCATGGCGGCCTCATCGGGCGCGCGGGTGGCGAGGTCGTAGGCGTGGTCGAGGCTGAGCTCCCCGCGTTCCACGGCCGCCGCGAGCGCCGGCACGGCGAGGACGCGCTTGCGCTTGGAGAGCCAGGTCGGGCTCTTGCCGAGCGCGCGCGCCGCGGCCTCCTGGCTGCCCATCTCGTCGATCAGCACGCCGATCATGTCCATCTCCTCGCGCGGGGAGAGCTCGACGCGCTGCACGTTCTCGACGCAGGAGGCGATGAACGCCTGGCCGTCCTCCAGGCGGCGGACGATGACCTCGATCTCGTCGCGACCGAGGAGGCGGTGCGCGGCGACACGGCGGGAGCCGAGCACGACCATGTAGCGATCGGGGTCGTTGGGGTGGCGCCGCACCACCGGGGCCTGCAACAGGCCGTGCTCGGCGATGCTCGCGGCCAGCTCGCGCGCGGATTCCTCGTCCACGCGCCTGCGCGGGTTGCGCGGGTTGTCGTCGATCAGGTCGAGCCGGACCATCTGGCGGCTGTTGTCGAGGAGGCGATCGGCCGCGCCCGACTCGCGCGGCACGGCCGCGAGGGTGAGGCGGCGGTTGGAGGCCTTGCCGAAGTGCATGCTCATGCTGCCAGCACCTCCCGCAGCATCTGCTCGTGCAGCCGCCGCCCGCGATCCAGCCACTCGGCGGGGACGGGCAGGCCGAGTTGCTCCCCGATCAGCGCGGCCGCGTAGCGGTAGTGCTGCCCGACAGCGGTATTGCGGTAGGCCAGGGCCACCGGGACGTGCGACTGCGACTCCTTGCCGGCGTGCTCGGTATAGGGGATCGGCGGGAGGCAGGTGACGCCGTACTCCTGCGCCATCTCGACGAGTGAGCCGAGCGCCGCCGGACGCAGCCCACGCGCGTTGTAGGCCATCGGCAGGAAGCCGACGACCCGCAGGTCGGGCACCCCCTCGCGCAGGTCCTCCACCAGGCCCAGGGAGCGCACCACGCCGTAGATCGGTTGCGGCAGGGTGAGGGCGGTCGCGAGGACGTGCGTCGACGCGGCGAGCGCCCCGGTCACCGAGATATCCAGGTCGGGTTTGGTGTCGAGCAGCAGCACGTCGAAGTGTCGGCGCAGCGGGGCCAGGACCTTGCCGAGGTAGCGCTCCCGATCGATCGCCAGCCGCTCCATCCGCTCGATGCCGTCCGCGAGTCGCGCACCGGATGGCACGAGCGCGCAGTTGGGCATCCCCGGCACGGGCCACGGCTCGGGGCTCCCGTCGACGAGCCAGTCACCGCCCTCCTGGCGGCGCTCCTCCGGGTAGCCGCAGGCCTCGGTGAGGTTGAAGGCCGTGTCCAGATCGACCAGGCAGACGCGCAGGCCCCAGGTCCCCCAGACGCCGGCGATGTTGTGCACCGATGACGTCTTCCCCGCACCGCCCTTGCGATTGACGACCGCGAGGACCGGGGCCACCCGCGCTGCAGCCCCCCCGACCCTACCGTCGCCCGGTGCTCCCCTCGCTCCCATCGCTCCCCCTCTCGTCACCGCTAAACCCGCTATGTACGTACGGGAATACTATAGATGACTATCACCGAAAGGTAAAGTGCTTTCTTTCGGTTCCGAAACTTATCTCTCAAGGGAGGGGGCGAAATTTCGGACCGAAACTTCCGTCGCGTCGGGGCATAACCCCAGATCGTATCGGATAGGACATGTCACCCGATGGCAGGCCGCTCATCGTCTACCGTGCTGTCGGCCTCGCTCCCGCTACGGGCAAACGCCGCCGCGCACTCATCGTAGGCCGCGTAGCACACCCCCACCCTGCCTAGCAGCGCCGACCGCGCGTAGGCGGGGAATCGCTCGCGCAGCCGGCGCTCCAGCTCGCGCCGCTCCCGAGCGTAGCCGTCGCCGGTTGCCCTGTCGCGTTCCTCGGGCGTACGGAGGATGATCACCGGTCCGGTCCCCTTATACGGGGCACGGAAGAGCGCCTCCCGGAAGAGCATGGGGAGGGGCGTCGGGCTCCCGACCACGACGTGCCAGGCCGCCTGGTCCTCCGCCGTGGCTCCCACGGCGACGAGGGTCGCCGCGCGCTCCCGTCGGCGGCACTCGTCATCAGCTGCGCGGGCGGCGTGGCTATCGGTGCGCTGCCGTGCCTCCTCGGTGGCCTGCCGCTCCCGTTCGGTTGTCGGTACGAAATCGGGCGGCGGCGCCCAGTTCCCCTCGATTCGCCGCCGCCGCCGCCCGGGTGTCAGCCTGGGGTCGGCGGGGTCGGCCGCGCGCTCGTGGTCGTGGTAGGCGACTTGAAGCGCCACCGCCGCCGGGCCGTGGTCCGCGACCAGTCGCCGCGCCACCCCCGTCGTGACCCCCCGCCCCGTCAACGCTTGAATCAATGGGGAGGGATCAACAACAACAACATCGTCAGCGGGTTGCGGTGCCCTCGCGGTCACGGGCGAAGACACCGCGTGTTGTTGTTGCGTATTCTCTGTGGTGATCTCTGTCGGTAGTCTCTGGTTAGAGGGGGTTAAAGCGATCCCTTGCAAGGGGTTAATCTGCTCCCTTCGCATGGGATCAGGGCGATCCCTTCCAATGTCGCGATCGCGCCCTTCCAAGGGGTTAAATTGATCCCTTGGGGAATCCTCGGGCGTGGCCCCGAGCGCGGCGTCGAGCGCCAGCAGGCGGGGGAAGTCGATGGTGTACCACTTGGTCCGGTCGGTCGGGGCGCGGTTGTAGCGCTGCGAGGCCAGCAGCAGCCCGCGCTCCTCCAGCTCGCGGAAGGTCTTCTTGATCGTGGCGAGCGACCAGAAGGGGAACTGCGCCTGCCACTGGGGGTAGGTGTTGTAGACCCAGCGCCGGCCGTCGCGGACCTTGGGCCGGCGCTTGTCGCCGAGCCAGTAGCGCACCTGCTGGAGGACGATCGCCGCGTTGAGGCCGATCGCCGCTGCCAGCCGCGGCGGCACCAGCAGGGGCTCCTCGTCGATCAGCAGCGGCGTCGCCGGCAGCGCCGGGAGGGCGCGCGGCGGTTCCGAATCGGGCCGCGCTTCGACCGCAGTTTTCACGGTGTCCATCGGGCATGCTCCTCCCGTTGACGGGGGGTGGGTCGCCCGGTACAATGCAATAGCAAAGCAACGGGGCGATTACCCGCTCCGTGAAGAGTTTGAGCAACTGGCCGGGGTTATGGTTGGCAGCCGCCCCGGCCTTGTTGCGTCCTCTTTTATAGCATGTATGGACTAACAAGCCAAGGTAATATTAGCTGCCAGTTATTTTTAGCTATCGTCCTTGCCTTATTGATAAGTTCCAGTTGAGATAGTTGCAAGCCCTCGTGCCACTGTAAGCACCTCAAGCTCATCCCAAACCCTGCGCTCGTGAGCTAAGAAGTCCGGACCCGTGTATCCGGCTAAGGCGCGGAGTTGTGAGGCTAAAAGACGATACCGCTGGCGGTCGCCGGTTCGAAAGGATTGCTGGATCGGCTTAGCCTCTGCAGGTGATAGTTGCCATGCCACTGGTAAATTCCGGCGGAGAGCAAATATTCGTAACGCTTCCCACAAACGTTTCTCGCGCTCGGGGAAGAATTGGTCGAGACTCCAACTGAGGATACGTGCGTGGGCCGCAAGTAACTGATATGTCTCGCGGGTTCCGACGAGATCCTGGTCTCCCGGCACAATCGGTGATATCGGGGGTTGCGCCACCCGGCGGCGTCGCCGCGGTGTTGTGGGCCTTCCGCTCACCCCCTGCTCCTCCCTCATACCCGGTCGGGTACATCGCGCGCTCAGCGCGGCGACGCCTCGCGGCCTCCGTCGAAGGGGAATCATACAAATTTATCTCGTGCGATCAAGCCGGTCAGCATCAATGCCTTCATCACCGAGACGTGTGAGAACTGCCGAGACGAGCGGGGAGTGAACGAAGAAGTCCGCCACACGCGCGAGAAACACGGCTTCTTCGGCGAGCGTATCGGCTTGCTCGTGGCCTGGCTCGATCGCTTCAATCCCTTGGCCGGGTATCGTCTTCGCCCGTTGCCAAGCCCACAGTCCCGCAGCGAGGGTTGCAGCCTCAATGAATGCCGGCAGGTCCGCTACGGAGATGTTTGCTCCCGCCGCAACTCGGGTAGCAATGTACGTCGTCTTCGCCGGCACATAGCAGCGTAGCGCGAGCGACCAGTCGCGGATTTCCATCAGCTCATCGCAAAGGCGGGAGGGGAGGTCGGCCTGCGGGACCCAAGCGGCGAAGCGGACCGGGGACGGTCCGAGTGAACGTCCGGGATCGACAGGGCGGAGCGCACGCCATAGACGGAAGATCCGCCGATGTAGCCGCCAGGTACCGAAGCCCGCAAATGGCCCTTGGTAGCCCGTCCAGCGCGCGATACGCGCCACCGCATGGGCGTACCAGCCGCTCGGTACCGCCAGGACGAGCACCATCAGGTATGCTCGTAGCCGATTGAGCGAGTTGGCGAAGTCGGGGAGTGAGGGGCAGAGAATGGTCAGGCACTCGTACACGGCGTACAGGATCATGAAGTCGAGCACCCAGGTCATCGCCCTCATCCGGGCCCAGAGCGCCGGGCGCGAGCGGACCACGGCGCTGTAGCGCCGCAGGAGCTTGCTCCCATACAGCGTTTCGCAGAATTATTTAGCGGTGCCGTAGCCGCAGTGGGTGAAGTAGTGGCGGGCGTGGCGCGGCGTGACCGCAGCAAGCGCGTCGCCGAGGGCCGTCTCCAGCGCCGCCGCCGTGCG